>Ga0272441_10014398_pt1 | contig 11232 bp, 8 predicted proteins | sample SSMProp6N_FD_193582 | JGI IMG/M metagenome (GOLD analysis project Ga0272441, IMG submission 193582) | Marine sediment archaeal communities from Little Sippewissett salt marsh, Falmouth, MA, United States - SSM-Prop-6N | ecosystem: Environmental > Aquatic > Marine > Wetlands > Sediment ... | reverse complement strand
CAGGGTTATAAACGCGTTTATATTACTGTTATATTTTTCTATCCGCTCTATATACTCTTCCGCTATCTCCATGGATGAGAGATCTCCATGTTCAAGAAGATGCGAAAGCTCATGTATGCTTTTTCCAATTATCATATAGACACCTCAAAGTAAGGAAAGTGCATTCACAGGCCGGTGTCAATAAAAAAAACCGGGAGAAAACGCAGGATATCAGGCTGAGGGACCTGTTTCAGCCAGAGGATGTATGTCCGGGCAGGGCCAGGTTATTACAAACTGGGACCCTTCTGTGCAGTTATAGGCGATGCTACCACCTATCTGAAGCGCAAGACCGTACACAAGGCTCATCCCCATACTTTTCGTATCAGCAAAATCCGGCTCTCCTTCGAAACCAGTGCCATTGTCCATTACACCCATGACACAATTGTCCCCGATCATGTGAAAATCAATTACTATACTGCCTTTCTCAATACCATGAAACGCATGCATGAAGGAATTTGTTACAAGTTCATTGATTATAAGTCCACATGGAATTGCGGTATCAATCCCCAGAAAAATATTATCTGAATTTATTGTCACCTGAACATGGATACCGGGCCTTGCATATGCCATTGAAATTTCATCGATCAGGTCATGCAGATATTCGGAAAAATTTATCTGCGAAAAATCTCCCGCCCTGTAGAGCATTTCATGTACAAGGGCCATTGAACGTATCCGGTTCTCGGTCCTCACAAAAAGTTCCCTGTCTTTTTCGCTGATTATATAATCATACTGAAGACTCAGCATGCTGATTATTATCTGCATGTTGTTCTTGACCCTGTGATGTATCTCCTTTAACAGAAGCTCTTTTTCCCTCAGGGACGACTTCAGGAACTCCTCAGCCTGCAGCCTTGCAGCAGCATTGCCTGCCTGGTAAGCGAGAACCTCAAAAATACCGCGCGAGATCAGTGTGATCTCTTTACTGGAATGGGATGCGAGGAAAAAGGCGCCGATTACCTCCCCCCTGACAAGAAGGGGAGCGGATGCAAAGGAGAGTATTCCCTCCTTCTTTGAAATATCTTTCATAGTATCACTTATTTCATACAGATTACCGTAATCCGCCAGGCCCCTGTTGAAACGTGCTGCGCATTCAGAGTCAGGCGCAATAGATGTTGTTACATCCAGGTACTCTTTACTGAATCCCCTGCTCTTTATGCAGTTAAAGCCGCCGCTTTTCTTATCTTTCAGGTAGAGAAGACCGCTGTCCATACCGGATACAATGATGGCTGCCTCAAAAAAATGCCCAATGCCCTCATTAAGACCGAAGGCTGTCATGGCATTGTCAGCAGCTTCCAGCTGTATTTTCAAACGATCCCTGGTCTTGCGCATATCAGTCACATCAACACCCACTGCCCATCCGAAAAATCCCTGAACAGGGTACTGCTCTGAAATATTCGACCATGAAATAATCTTATGCGTTCCGTTTTTTGAGACCAGCTCCAGCTCCATATCACGGAAAGTGTTCCCCCGTTCTTCCCTCTTTCGGTTTCTCTCAGCAAGGAGATCTTCATCAGGATAGAGTACTGACGCTGTTTTACCGATTATCTCATCTGAGCGGAATCCGGTTATGTGCTCACACTCCCTGTTCCAGAATATAATATTATTATCAGTGTCATAGGCCAGCACCATAACAGGCATTGTATCAATTATCCGCTGTATGCCCTCCGTCTTCTCCCTGAGCTCCTCCCTGGCCATTTTCTCCTCATTGATATCCGTTATCACGCTCACGTACCCGATTATTCTGTCATTCTTTTTTATCTGCGTGCTCGAACACCGCACATAGCGCAGGGAACCGTCTGCAGAGACAAGTCGCATTTCATATACCCCGCTCCAGTCATTCCTGAAGCTTCGTATAACCATACGCACATGCTCAAGGTCCTCATGCCATATATAATTGTTAACCGGCCTGCCGATCATCATCTCAGGTATGTGCCCGGTTATCTTCTGTATAACCGGGCTGACAAAGGTTATTTTCATATCAGTGTCAAAGCCACATATCACGTCATTCATGTTTTCCACGAGATCCTGATAAATGCCGCGGCTCTGATGAAGTTCCTTCTCAGCCCTTTTACGCGTCAGTATATGCCACATCCCTTCCATAAACAGGGTCAGCTGCCGGGCGTCTGATTCATTATATTCCTCTTTCTTGTTCGCGACCCCTGCCATACCGATAATCCGTTCCCGGTCATATACCGGAACAGCAAGGTATCGCGTTATTCCCACATGCCCTTCCGGATAATTAACCCCGGCTGTGGGCAATTCGCACATATCATTGATTATTAAAGGTTTGCCAAGCCGGACGGGTTCCGCCCACAAACCGGCTTTATCCAGTGAATACCTGTATAAAATATTTTCTATCCCGGATTCAATCATAACATTATTTGTCCAGGAATTAATTTCAATTATACTATTATCACCGTCCATGAAAGCTACAAATCCGTACATGCTTCCTGTAAGTTTTACAGCCTGATCCCTTGCATAGTCAATTATATCCTGGTCGTCAGCCCCGCTCATCCTGTTCAGGTCAACAAGGGCCTGCAGCCTTGTTTCATTAAGACGCCTTTCATGTTCAGCTTTCTTCCTCTCCGTGATGTCCATGAAAAAGCATGCTACAGAGTCATTTTCATGATGAAGTACTGTCACCTCAAACCATGTGTCACCTGTAATGAAGTGGTATTCGTACTTAATGAATTTTTCCAGGTTGCCCATGGCCTCAACAGCATTCCTGAAACTGTTTTCAGCATCAGGGAACACCTCTTTTATTGATTTACCGGTAATGTCCCCCCTGTATTCAGTAAAGCCCTGTAAGGAGCTGTTCGTTTCAACAAACCTGTAGTCAACTGGAGAACCGGCCTCATCAAACACAATGTCCAGGAGTGCATAGCCGTCAATCATGTGGCTGAGAAGATAATGATATCGTTTCTTTATACTCTCAAGTTCATGCCTGGCCCCTGTGAAGTCCCGTGAAACTTCCTGGTATTCATCACTGACAGTACCCAGTCCGGACCTGACATCCTCCATGTCCCTCTTAAACGCTATCAATTCATCTATGGCTGTTCTCAGGTCCTCGTCATTGCCGTGATCACCGGGTACTGAAATTTCCTTATCAACTTCTTCAATAAAAGTACAGAGGATCTCTCCTGAGCCGAGCAGGCCCGCGTTTACCCTGTAGTGTCCCTGCATACCTGTATTGTCCTTATAGGGGAATGAACATGACCCGCGACAGCCCGTGTCCCTTACCCTGTTCAATAAATCAATAAAATCTGAATTTATCAGTCCCGGGAAAACCTCTCTTATGTTTTTACCTGCTGCATTTTCCTTTGAACGGCCTGATAGATTCTCTATCGCCCTGTTTATCTCAATAATTGTATATTTGTTCCTGACCGCTGGTCTGCATATCATTATGCCGTCATGCATTTTATCAAAAAACATCCTGAATCGCTCTTCACTTGAGCGGAGCCGAACTTCCATCCTGTGAATGGCAAGAGCGCTCGCAATTGCCTCATTCAGGTCACGAGAAGAAACAGGTTTTATCAGGATCCTGAAGTGCTCTGTGTCCTGTGCCTTACGAATTGTTTCCCTGTCCGAATTCCCGGTCACATAGATTACAGGAATATCCTTCCCCTCCCGGATTTTTTTTACGGCTTCAATCCCATTCATCTCTCCCTTTAGAATAATGTCCATCAACACAAGATCAGGCGAGCATTCTAACGCAGCAGCAACTGCCGACTCTCCTGTCTCAATAACAGGAAGGACTTCATAGCCTGACTTCTCGAGCATGCGCCGCATGTTCATGGCCGTGATATATTCGTCCTCCACCAGTAACAGTCTCTTCCTGATCATTGTGCCTGAACCATTCTATTTTATCTCGCGCTCAATTCCGTCTATCTCTATTGTCTCGCCTGAAATCTCGAAACTGTCAGCGCCCGCGGGCTCCGCGCGTACCACAACAAGGGCAAGGCAGAGTGGTGAGCAGCCCGGCGTGCCCGGGTCAATGACAGCGTCAATTACTGTGCCCCGTGAAAGGGGGACCTGTGTCTCAAATCTCGCGCCTGAATGGCTCAGGTCAGTGCATATACCTGAAAAAAGCTCATTGCTGCCACGTACTGAAAAACTGATGTGTGTGTTTATGCGCATGCGCATATGTTCACGATTATCATTAGAACCAATTTTATCCATTAGCATATCCTGATAAAATCCGCAGTAATCCTGTGCCCGGCTGACGTCAATATTAATTTCCCCTGTGCAGCCGGACCATTATACTTATTCCTGTTCCACAGCAGCGGATGCCGCCCTTACTCAATCTACAATGGCCAGTTATAAATAATCAGAAAAACATGACCCTTTCAGCGCCCGGTTCTGAATATTCAGCAAGCAGTGAAAGGACCATCATGCCCCTGTAATCCCTGCCAAGCCCCTGGTCTTCAATTATCTTCCTTATAATAGGGATTTCCCTGCTATAAGATTCCGGGCGCATGTCCGGGACCAGCCCCAGACTCTTCAGACGCTCATTCAACCCGTCAAGAAAAACTGACATGTCAGAAGCGGATACCCGCAGACACGCTACCCGTTCCGATTCTTCTTTGAGAAATCCCAGTATTTCTTCACTCTTCTCTTTTATTTCTTTTTTCACTTCACTGTTATAATGAATCGATTCATCAAACTTCAGGGAGACCTTGCGCTGGGAAAAGACCATTTCATGAAGCTTTTTTTCCTGCTCGTGGTACTTATTGTAATATGCGTTAACCAGTTCGTCAAAATCCGTGTCATTAGAGCTGACAAAAGAACCAAGTATTTCAAGCTCGCGGCCCAGTTCCTGTACAATAGGGGAAATTGACGAATCCGGGGCTTCTTCTGAAATCCCGGCAAGCCCCCTCATCAGCTCATGAACATACTTTCCGCTGTTTAAAAGCTGCTTCACATGGCTTCTTTTTCTGGTTATATTGTTTATCAGCATATAAAGATTTTTTTTCATTTCAGAGATCTTTTTTACATGACGTATGAAGTCTATCTCAAGTTCCATGTAGTCGCTGTAGGTAACAGCCAGGTCCATGATCGAATCTTCCCGCCCGGGCTTTTCAGTATTATAAAGCGGTGAAAAAATATTCAGCATTGAATATACATCAGAAAGACTGTCTTCAAATTCCTCCAGGAAATTTTTAAAGCTGTTGCTGATAGATTCAGTCTTGTCCCTGATCAGAAAAAGAAGGGCCTCATCCAGTTGTATTGATCCGCCCTCAGTGATTAAAGCATCAGCCAGTTTTTCATGATTTTCACATATAAGCTCCATGAGAAACGCCACTTTCTCAATATTCTGCCTTTCAATGTCTTCAAACTGCAGGCCGGTGATTATTCGCGCAAAGGTGTCCTCTACCCTTCTGTACTGCTCCATTATCTGTGAAATACGGCATGACGAGGCCTTCATGCGTTCAATTATTTTAGAATAGCTGCTTTCGAACAAGGACCTTATCTTTAAAAGGTATTGCCCGTGTACCTGGCTGATCCACTCATTAATTTTAACACATTCACTGTGATAATATTCAAACTCTTCAGCCATGAACCTGTATTCATTATTCATGACTGCTGCCTGGTCAATAATCTCCTGATAAGCCTGGGCCGCCCCCTGTGCCTGCCTGGACGAAAGAAGCCGGGCAGAATCATCGCAAACACGGATAATCCGGTTTACAACAGGCCCGAATTCAAGAATTTCCCCGACCTTGCCTGAAATATCCAGGCTGATCCTGTTACCGTCATTGAGTATTGAAAGCACATCACCTATAGCGTTAATAATCTCCCTGTTACAGGGTTCAACCACTTCAGAGATAAAATTCTCCGCGCTGTTATCATCTGCACCGGGATAATAATATGAGATACAGGGTCCTGCAAAACTCCTGAAATCCCGGATTTCACTGTTAAGCCTTGATATAAATTCAGAAATGTCTTTGAATATTGACGACAGGCTGTTACGCATGCACATGAAATTTTTTCTGTTTTCACTGAGGAAATCAAATGGTATTTTTGAATTTGACATAGGGCATCACTATTCCTTATTATTCCGTTTCAGATCTCAACCTCGTGCGGATTCACCGGCTGATATTTCAGACAAGTCCGTGTTCCTTATGTTCTGGACGAGTTTCTGTATGTCCAGGATATAGGCCACCTCCCCGTTTCCGATTATTGTTGATCCGCTTATCCAGCGGAGCCCGTTGAATATCCTGCCCAGGGGCTTGATTACTGTCTGGAACTCCCCTATAAGGTCATCCACAACCAGCCCCGCCCTTCTGCCCGCATGCTCTACAACCACGACCTTAGGCTTTTCCGGGCCGGCATTTTCTTCTCCGAAAAATTCACGCATGCGGATAAAGGGTAGTACATCACCGCGAAGATTCAGGAAATTTCCACCCTCCTTTGAATCCAGTTCAGCTCGCTGCACTTCCGTGCATTCCAGCACCATGTCCAGGGGTATAACATAATAGGAATCAGCAACACTCACCATAAAGCCGTCAATGATTGCCAGTGTAAGGGGGAGGTGTATACGCACGATGGTACCTGTCCCTTTTTCACTCTCAAGCTGGACAGAACCCCTGATGGACTCAATACTTTTCCTGACCACGTCCATGCCCACTCCGCGCCCTGAAATATTGGTCACCTTTTCAGCGGTTGAAAAACCGGGTTCGAATATATTCTGTATCAGGTCATAATCAGAAATATTCTGGTCAGGGCTTATCAGTCCGAGATCAACTGACTTCTGAAAAATCCTTTCAGTGTCAAGCCCGTTTCCGTCATCCTTTACCTCTATCACAATGCTCCCTGTCTCGTGGAACGCGTTCAGTGTAATCGTCCCCCTGGCGCGCTTGCCTTTTTTTATCCTTACATCAGGTGTATCAATACCGTGATCAAGCGCGTTGCGAATGAGGTGAATAAGGGGATCGGACATTTTATCGATAAGGGTCTTGTCCAGTTCGGTTTCCCCTCCCTTTATGACCAGGTCAATCTCCTTTCCTCGCTCGCGGCTCAGGTCCCGCACGACCCGTTCAAAACGCTGGAATGTCTCCCCTATCTGCACCATGCGCACATTCATGGTGCTCTCCCTGATCTCCTCAATAAGACGCGACATGTTCTCCACGACCTCGACCAGTCCTGTACTGTCCCGGGAACCCGCGAGCTGGCGCACATTTGATCCCACAATAACCAGCTCGCCAATCAGGTTTATCAGGTTGTCCAGCTTGTCAGCCTCGATCCGGATCAGTTTTCTGTTCTGTTCATCCCGTTTTTTCATGCTCTTCTGTTTTTCAAGCGCGGCATTTACAACGCTCTGCTGCACCATGTTCTCCTGAACGAGAATATTACCGATATGCAGCGTGTCCGGTTCACCGTTACTCTTCTGCATTTCAAGCATGTGCGAGAGCTCTGAATCTGTTATACTCCCGATCTCCCTGAGAATTTCCCCGATCCTCATTGGCTCATCAGAAAGCTCCTCAATCATCCTGACATAATCTGACACACTTGATTTCGGGGGAAGTATCCTTATCTCGCAGTCATCCTGCATAAACTCGAATACCTCCGCCAGTCCGGCCCTGTCAGTATTCCCCCTGAAATCAATCTCAAAGCCGAGATAGCACAATTCAGGATCCATGTTTTTGCCGCATGGCATATCATCATAGATAGTCCTGAGCGCTGCTATTTCACCAAGACTTTCAAGGTATTTAATAAAAGAAAAGGGATCGAGTCCTAAATTGAAGACCTCTTTACCTGGCCTCAGGGAAATATGCCAGCAGTCATTAATGACTGTGTCACCACTGTCCCGGCCATTAATTACAGGACCAGTCTCCAGGGAAGAGGTTCCCGGGGTTTTATCCTTTAGTAAATCCGCGGTCCCGCTACCAAGGTATTCCATGAGTGCATCTTCAAGGTCCTGCCTGTATTCATCATTGTCCGTATCAAGGGCCTGCCCGCTGTTACTGTCACAGGCATTAACAAGCACCTCAATAAAATCACGGCAATCAAGCAGCAGCTCACTTATTTTGTTGTCCACCGGCACGTCTCCATGCCTCATGCTTTCAAGAATGTTTTCAATAATATGAGTGAAGTCCTCAATGCTGCTGAACCCGAACATGCCGGAATTACCTTTTATTGTATGGACCGCCCTGAATACCGCGTCCAGGGATTCCGTGTCACTGTTGTTTTTCTCCAGCGTCAGCAGGGATTTTTCCATTGTGTCAAGCAGCTCTCTGCTTTCAACGAAGAAGATACTTTTTGCATCAGTCATCTCAGGCTCCTGTGGGACATGTTTCCCTGTAAAAATTAAAAACTGATTTTACTGCTTCATTTACATTCCTGAACAGAATCTCAGTATTCATGCTTTCAGCTTCACGTTGCATGTATAGAAGCAGCTGGAACCCGGCAGTATCGATCCTGTCGATCCCTGACATTTCGAGTTCCACTGAAGCGTTTTTGCCGAATTCAGTGTCTATGAGCTTCTTCAGCCCCTTTACCGTGTAAATCGATATCTCTCCGGCCAGGGAAAACATGCTCCTGCCGTTATCAGCTGATTTTTTTATCTTTAATTTCATAACAGTCCCCGGTTAAAATAATTTTAATCCAAATTCAATTTTCTGGACCGCTGTTTTTACGCTGACGGAACAAGTTTTTTTACCGCTTCAATAAGCTTCTCATGCTTGAACGGCTTTACCATCCAGGCTTTTGCGCCCGCGGCTTTGCCCTCTTCCATTTTATCCGATCCGCCCTCTGTGGTAAGCATTATCATCGGGATGTGCCTGTAATTACTCATCTCTTTGACCTTTTTCACAAAGGTAATACCGTCCATCTTCGGCATGTTAACATCACAGATGAAAAGGTCAACGTCCTCTGATTTCATCTTGGCAATACCGTCTTCCCCGTCCTCTGCCTCTATGACATCAAATCCCTCGAGCTTAAGCGCGGTTCTCACAACCGTTCTCATTGTTACTGAATCATCAATGATCATAATTTTCTTGCCCATTTCTTTCACCTCAATATTATTTTTCATTTCCGCTGAAATCAGAAAGTTCTCCAATGTCAAGTACACGGTTTATATCCAGAAGGATTATGAACCTGTTGTCATGCTTCCCTATACCGCTGACAAAATCCCGCCTGATCCTCGAACCAATTTCTGGTGAAGATTCAATTTTTCCCTGGTGTATCTCTGTAACCGCGTCAATCTCATCAATCATTACACCGATCAGCACAGACTCTTCATCCTCCTTCAGCTCAACAACAACAATACCTGTTGACTTTGTCAGGTTGCTTACTGTATTAAAAAACCGGGAATTCAGGTCAATGACCGGAACCACCTCTCCCCTCAGGTTAATCACACCCCGTATGTAGTCAGGCACACATGGCGTGGTAAATATTTTCTCACACTCCATAACCTCCCTCACAGAGCTCACCTCAATACCGTATACATCACTGCCGAGCAAAAATGTAAGGTATAGAACATAGCTGCCCGCTGATTCTTCCTCCTCCTGCCCTGCATGATATATATCATCCGGGGCTGATTTACCAGTTATCGGGACTGCCGGTACCGGCTCCCCTGTAATGTTATTATCAATCATGGTTTTCTCATTCATGCTAAACTCCTGGTATTTTTCATTTCATGTCCCCGCAAATTACAGCCCCGGCCAGGTCCCCGAGAGGAAGCACCCTGTCAACCGCCATGAGCTTTATCGCTTCTGCCGGCATACCAAAAACAACGCAGCTGTCTTCATCCTGGGCCATAGTGGCCGCGCCAGCGTCCTTCATTTCACGCATGCCGCGCGCGCCGTCGTCTCCCATTCCTGTCATGATAATCCCGGTCGCGTTTGATCCCGCATAACGTGCCGCTGACCTGAACAGCACGTCAACCGACGGCCTGTGCCTGCACACGAGGGGGCCGTCCTTTACCTCAACATAGTAGCGGGCGCCGCTTCTCCTGATCATCATGTGCCTGTTGCCCGGGGCTATCAGGGCCCTGCCCCTGAGAATGCTGTCCCTGTCTTCAGCCTCCTTTACCTCGATGTCGCATATCCCGTTCAGGCGTTTCGCGAACGCTGACGTGAACTGTTCTGGCATATGCTGTACAATCACGATTCCGGGACAGTCCACTGGAAAGGACTGGAGAAAAACACGCAGGGCCTCTGTTCCTCCAGTGGAAGCGCCCACAGCCACGATCTTCTCTGTTGTACGGATCATTGCCCTGCCTGTTGGAGGCGGCAGTACCGCGTCAGCTGTAAGCTTTTTCACGGGAGCTGTTATCTTCACGGGTATTTTCTTCATCCGCGCACATGCCGCGGCCCTGACCGAGTCGCAGATCCTTACACTTGACTCATCAATAAAGGACTTTATCCCCATCTTCGGTTTCGTGATAATATCAAGCGCGCCATACTCAAGCGCCCTGAGCGTGGTTTCGGCCCCCTCCTCTGTAAGGCTGGAGCACATTACAACCGGGATCGGGTGCTGGCTCATTATCTTATGCAGAAAGGTTATCCCGTCCATGCGCGGCATCTCAACGTCAAGGGTGATCACATCAGGGAGTTCCTTCTTTATCTTTTCAGCAGCGATATAGGGATCAGCAGCAGTAGCAATAACCTGTATGGAGCTGTCAGATTCGAGAATGTCCTTCATCGCCTCCCTGACCACAGCGGAATCATCCACAACAAGTACTTTGATCTTTCTGTTCATGCTGCCATGACCTCCTTTCCGCATTTTTTAATCATCTTCAGGGCCTCATTCCGGTTTCCTGTAGACTGAGGGACCCACAGAATAAAACATGTCATTTACGCCATTAAGGGTTTCCGAACTCCCTATAAAGAGGTAGCCCCCGGGAACAAGCACCTGATAAAACTTTTTAAAAAGCTCCTTCTGTGTCTCCCTGTCGAAATAGATGATCACGTTTCTACAGAAGATGATGTCCGGTTTTGTCTGGATATCGAAATCCCTGTCCATGAAATTGAGATACCTGAACAGGACCTTTTTCCTCAGTTCCGGGACCACCCTGAACTGCCCCTTTTTATCACCCTTTCCCTTCATAAGGTATTTTCTCCTGAGTGCAAGGGGCACGGGTTTTACAACGCTTTCCCTGTATACCGCGTTTTTACCGGCTGCCAGCACCTTCTCTGATACATCTGTTGCCAGTATTTCAAAATCAGAACCGGGAATCCCGCCCAGAAATTCTGACAG
>Ga0272441_10014397_pt1 | contig 11232 bp, 3 predicted proteins | sample SSMProp6N_FD_193582 | JGI IMG/M metagenome (GOLD analysis project Ga0272441, IMG submission 193582) | Marine sediment archaeal communities from Little Sippewissett salt marsh, Falmouth, MA, United States - SSM-Prop-6N | ecosystem: Environmental > Aquatic > Marine > Wetlands > Sediment ... | reverse complement strand
TAATGGTCAAAATGGCAAAAGGCTATTTGCGGCGAGTGGTGCGGTGTGGCGTGATGAAAGAGCCCCACCGTCTTTGTGCCATGTCTGTTTAATACTATGGAGTCTATTATATGACGAGGATTATAATCAGTCCTGTCAAAATATACCCGGGCCCGGTAATGCTCCAGCTCCACTTCTTTTTTTAGGATCAGAACGAGCACCTCCTTGGCAAGATGCAACAGCCCGGAAATAGAGCCCAAATAAAACAAATTACACGCGGCGTTCACAAGCAGTTTACCCTGTATGACCGTTATTTTCCACAACCATTTGATATTTAATCTTAAGTCCTTATTATCCGCCCAGGTATAGCCATGTTGATCCATGTATTGATTTGTCTTATCTTTATGATTGCCCTCAAATTTCCATGAACCTTCATAGAGGTGCAGTATCTCACCTGATTTTACGGCATCCGAATAAAGGTAATAATCATGATAAGGGCGCTTGATAAAACAATTCATCTCATCAGAAGGTATACCCCAGTGCATCTGCATCCAAAGCTTGTAATGTTTCGGTTTGGGGATTCTAAAAGACAGCCTGGCGATGATACGGAACAAATAGGCCAACGGCGATAATATCCATTCTGTCTTCCAATATAAACTGTTCACACTATGACCTATGAACGCCACTATCTTTGAGCGGACCGGCCGTAGATGGTCTATGGATGCTATACCGTAGTCCTGCGGCGGCATCTTAGTGAACTCTTCGTATCCGACTATGGCCACTGTCTTTGTATCCCTTGCTATCCCCTTAATGAACCCGATCATAGTGGAAAAGTGCGAAATATATAAAGCATACTTGGACTGGTAAAACTTAATCGTCTCATCAGGTAAATTAAAAAGTCTTTTTAAAAATACAAAACTCGACTCAACGGCAAATTCTTTCGATGCCAGAAGGGCCCTATCCATTGAGTCCTTATTGGCTTTGCAGTAGAGTGAGCTAAACAATAATGAATCATACCTGTCCGCGAAGACAACCTTTTTGTTCAATCCCGTAACCGACGTTAGCCATTTACCGCAACGTTTTGAAATACCAAAAAAATCACAAATCCGTGAAAAATAACGCTGACGCCCGTATATAATTATTTTCTCAGCCCTGAACAGAAGATCCAAATGGCACAAGATCTGCAAAACCGAGTATTGATCAACAAAAACTACCATCTCCCGATCCTTTTCATCTTTATTCACACAAAAACACTACATAAAAGTAAGGGCCATTACAGTACACGGAGCGCCATCCGCGTTCTCCACTAGAACGGGGGCGACAACTACCATATTGGGGATATCTACCAAAGTTGACAACTTCATATCCTCGATCAGGCATATCCCGTTTCCAAGGATACTTTTGTGAGCTTGGATGCCTACGCTGCTATTCTTAAAATTTGAAGCTGAAATAAAATCGATCCCAATAGCCCGCAAAGACTTCGCTTTTTTTTTCTTTAAAAGGGCCAGGTCAGGATCAAGGCAAGGAGAATCAGCCCAATAAATATCCTTACCGCGGTACTTCTCAAAACCTGTCCTTATCAAGAGAAGTTCACAATCACCCAGCGATGATATGTCAGAACAATTAATAACCTTTCCGCTACCCGCATCAGGAATATCAACGAGGGCGATTTTTGAAAATATAAAATCACTGGCGCGCATATCTGAAACACTAATGCCGTCCTCTATAAAGTGCGCCGGCGCGTCGATATGTGTACCGGAATGATTGGAAAAAGACCATCGCATTGTCCTGCAGTGACTGCCCTTACCCATCGTCTTATCGGCCTTAAGGCTAATGTCCCTCTTGCCGCCGTATAATGGGGTGTTCTCATTGAGAATATGCGATAATAATACGGCCTTTTTCTTACAGCTCTCCCTTAAGCGGTGCCGCATATAACTCCCTCTTTTCGGTCTCATCGGATCTCACATTAAACATGCTGTCAAACATGCCGGAATTAAATACATCGAATAGCCCTCTGACCTTTTTATGTAGATCCTCAAGTTTGTCCAGTTTCCTTTTGAAGGACTCAATATCACCCGAGTCATTCTTCTCCTTTGGATGAACAGCCCTTATATATGTCCTGGCTGAACTTATGGTCCCATCTATCTCAACTAATCTGGTCTTAACCATTGATTTGACCCTATCAAAAACTACCTTTGATATATCCTGTTCGGCTTCATAATAATCGCGTCTGGACCCCTTTACCCATACTTTTCGCGCTACACCATATCTCTCCAATGCCCTGACATTTATGCTTACACTGGCCTTACTGATCCTCAAACGGTCAACCAAATCGTTAAGGGATAATGGTTTATCGCTGAAATACAGCACCGTGTAAAGCTCCGCCATTATGTTATTCAGGCCGAATTTCACACATAAATTATTGATCCTTTCCAGGAATAGATCCTGCGCATGTTCAATACTTTTATTCATGATATGCTCCTTTTATAGCGTTTAGTACGTTTATAACGTTCTAAACGATATATATAACACACTTCGCCTTCGCTGTCAACTGCGAAGTAACCGAAGCACAAATCCCTTCTACATATACTTGCTATCGTCTATAAAGGATACCCTGTCAGGGCACTTCCGCTTGCCTCTCGCAAAATGGTGTTTATGGGCGTCCCCTATCCGCCGTCCCCTATCCGCCGTAGCGCTAATGCGCTTAGAGCGACCTGGTCCTTAGTGGTTAAGAAACGAGGATTGTGTATTATGCTGACTCGCCTAGACGCTGCAGCATCACGCGATAATATTCACTGACTTCATCCAACGGTATTTTCTCCGCAGGAGGCAGGTTTATGAAACGTATATCTTGTTCGAACTCTTGGCCTGTCAACTCCTTATACTGCCTTTTAATAAAATCTATTTCGTTCTGATATGCGTCCAGACTATCTACGTTTTGTGGTATAGTCGAAGCAGCTACAGCCATATTTATCATACCCACCACCCTTATTGCCTGTCCTGCGAGATTACCCTTCATATCCACGCTTCCCTGCCCGATCAGAGTATCCTCTGTCATAGAGACGTCAGAATAACACTGTACCGATAATAAAGATTTGTCTTTCTTGCGCTTGCCGCTGAACGGTTTCAATACTACCTTGTCCTCTTTGCCTAATCTACGACGCAAGAGTTTGACATATAAGTTAACCACCTCTTCCGGAGAAGCCCCTTCATCTCCCATTGTTACTTTGCCGGCATAACTGCGTATTCTATCCTCATCGTACTTTATCAAATAATATCTATCCGCATCCGAACCGTCACCTATCACTTTATCGAACAGATCTTCCGCGTTCCTGATATCCATATCAGTCCTTATCAATTCCTCCACAAATGCCCTCTCATTTTTCTCTCTAGTGTCATCCCGCGGAATATCTCCTTTATATAAATCCATCTCCTTACCATTCATTCTATATCCTATAGATTTGGCCATCCTAAGACGTCTCCTCGTATCCCGTATGTCCTCACCTTTAACCCGGTCTGTAAGCGCATATCTCGGATTGTCTCTCGTATATCCTGATGCCTTCTTGAAAATCCCTAACTCTCTCAATATTCTCAATTCTTTACTTACTGTACCCTCTCTATACTCAACCTCTACATTATCAGACTTTCTTGTATATTTCCTCAGCGGTGCTATCTCCTTCACAGTTATCCCTTCTTCAGAGCGTGCCTTATCTAATAAGGCCTCGTCATCCAGTAAGGTATCTACAAAAGCACCGGCGCTTCCATTAGCTCGTCCGGTACTCATTGCCGCTTTATTATCTCCACCCTCTTCAGCAAACAATCCCAATTGCCGCTGATAACTACCTGCCAAGTATTGAAGGATGAATTTTCTATGACAATTTTCGGGCTTTGTCTCACTGCAACATATACCTACTCGACCATCAGTTTTCTTGATTATTTCAAGCAATTTTTCTATGCCTTGTGAAAAACGTCCATCCGGATCCGCTTTCATGTACTTTTCAAAATCATCACCATAGGCAGGCAAACGCCCGCCCAACATATCTCCCAACCATACATAAGATATGCCATTTGCCTCTAATGTGGCGCGTAGACGTTTCTGATTGAAATGCGGATTATATCGGCTGCGGGGACTTGAGCGTACATCTACCAAGCATTTTGTTCCAGTCTGCTTTAGTAAATCTATGAATTCATCCTCTTTACGATTTCCATGCCCTATGCCGACTGCCTCTTTTTGCCCTTGTGCCGCTTTAACTTTTACTCTTGTAATACCTTTTTCTTCAAGTTCTGAAGCAACCGCTCTATGCTTAGGTTCCTGAGAGGCTTCTACAATAATCCTGGCAATATAGTGAACATTCGCCTTCCTGGGACGTGGCCCCCATAAGGTTTCATGGTATTCATCCGGCCCTCTAGCACCTGTCGTATATAGAGTAACAGGCTTTTTATTCTTGTCACTCGTCTTGTACCAATCCCCGGCGATCGCGGTATTCCGCATATCAGGCAGCTTAGACATTTCAATGGCCTTAGCAATCTCTTTCTCAAAATTATATCCCCACCGGTAAAGAGGCCTTTCAATCATAATTACTGGCGCGCCATCTTCTGTCTTCTTTACCTTGACCATAGCAACTGCCGCTTCCCTGCCATCCACCCGTACTATCGCCAGCATCTTGTTCCTCGAGGCAAGGTCATCCACCAGACACGCTATCTGCTTCACACCTGCCGCCAGATGGAAACAATTCTTCATTTCCTCATTTAACATACCCCTTCGCATGATCAAGTCAGGATCACAAGTGATCTGCACCTCGACATTTCTGAATTGTATGGGTTTGCCCTTACTTACAAGACTCGGTTTCAATTCCCTGATCAACTTCAATAGCTTCGTACCTACCAAGCCATCATCCGACATGGCCGTTACGTTCTTTTCAACACTATTTAGAAGTTTTATTACGCCGCTAACATCTCCCCCTTGCAGGGCTTTATATAAATTTAAGAAATTCAACCGCATCTTCAGTTGTGACAATGCCTGGTTTAGTATTAATATTGCTTTATCTACAGCTGATTCACCCTTTTCGCCTTCTACTTCTAACGCATGCCTCTGTTTACCCTTTTCCCGTATTTCAGCCTTTAATTTAGATATCGCATTATCCAAATCAGCGATATCACCATGTATTGAATTACCTAACTCACCAAACATCTCAACCATAAGATATCTATTTTCTAAAACAGTTGTCAGCTCATTCATCTTTCTTTTTTCTAGCGCTTTCAACGCCCTAACACCCACATTGACATTTCCCAGCCTGACAAGCTCTTCACGGTTAAAGGCGGCCCATCCGGCGCGGATATTCCGGTTATACTCAATCTCATGACCTGTGGGATCTATGGACTGCTCATTCCTCCACTGTCTGTACGTTCCATCCACGATATGTCTCATTGTTTGCCCAAATAACGCGGCATGCTCAGTATATTCCTCTCCTACACCTGCGTTTAACCGCGACATCAGTTGCACAGGCGCGTTCAGATTGCCCCATTGCCGGGCAAGGTCCAAAAGACGCCCTTGTGTCTGTCTGGTATCAGGTAATCCGAACAGATCGACAAATGTCATTCGCATTGTCTCTGAAACTGCCGCGCCTACCGCGGCATATGTTTTCCTCATTGCAATTATCTTTTCGAACATCCTTGGATTCGCGTTTTTCAGCGTAGCCAGCTTCCCAAAAAACTCAATTCTTTCGTCTACGCTGAGGCTATCATCAAGTATACCTTCTCTGTAATACGCCAGAAAATCCAAAAAAAGCTGATTTTTAAAATCTATCAAGGGAATGAGGGCGCAAACAAACCGCTTTGCCCATTGTTTACGGTCATAATCTGAAAATCCTCCGGTTATAATATCCTCCAAAATACTTGTTATCACAGTCGCTCCGATGTGGCCCAATTCAAGGCCCTCTTCATTATCCGGTATTGTCTCCCATGCCTGTGTCTGGGCAATTAACGGAATTATGAGTTCCGGCAGAAGTTCTCCAAGGTTTTTGAAAACAGGAGGTCCCCTCTCTATTAGTTCCGTTACCCCTAATCGGCTTTTCCAAACATTCGATAATATCGCCGGAAGCATTCGAAGCATATGGTCGCGCTGCTGCTTGTTAGACATACGAAATAGCGCTATAATCCACCTAATATCCCGGAGGTCAAAGGATTTCTGACTCACTACCGACTGAACAAACTCGGCAGGTGACACATCCGTTCGCGTATATCCATCCACCAACATCAGGATATCGTCCTCTTTTTCCTTATCACCCTTTGCGCGCTGATACAATCCGTAAAAGGCACTCGCTACAGTCATTTCCTTTTTCTGTTTTCTTTTGCGCTTATTCATTGACGGATCTTCCAGAAATCCATAAATACTATGCACTAGTCGGGATAATGCCTGCTCTTCAGAGATCCGTTTCTCAGGAGGAATACCCTCCATCACAAGATCAAACCGAGCCCTGTCCTCACCCATCATCCCGTTATACAGAAGCTCTCCAGGTGTTCCATGCTCTACGCATAATCTATCCTGTGTCTTGGATATTTTCTCTATAAATTCAGCGGAATACTTTGGTACCATGCATAGGACCTCAACCTTTTTCTGCTTGCCTTGATTAACATATGGATTAAAACCTATCGCGCGATCACTGCTCTGGTAATACTCTACGTAATTGCGGGGTAACTGCGCATGCAATACCCAATCCGCGGCGCTTAGATCCAGGCCCAGTCCTGCCTGCTCATTCATCACTATAAGCCGCACATTGGGATCCTGTTGAAAGAGGTGCCTCTGATAAGCCTGCGCGCTAATAGTCTCTCCTGTATTCGAGACAACCATTTTACCATTCTTTAAAAACTTCACTCTTATAGGTTTACGGTTTTTATCCCGCGCTATTCCCGAAACTGTTCCATCTATTCTTGCCACGCCTATACCGCGTCTTTCATACTGTTCGACAATCTTATCGATAATAGAAGTATTCTGACCGAATATGATCCCCTTTTTCCCCGCTTTAAGCCTCGGGACAACAATACGGTGCATAGCATCCCAATATGCTGTCGGCATATCTTCTCCCAACATACTAGGATCAGTCGCGGCCCAGTCTAAAAACTGTAATTTTAAGAATACCCCTATACTTTCCTCGGGATATCTATCTCCAGGTAAAGCGCGTTTGTTATATCGTTCAAGATACTCACCAAGATTTTTGATAACTCTAAGCGTTAAGTCCGATTGCTCTTCCGTTAAGGTATAAGCCCCTTCCTTTTCAGGTGGAATCTCATCCTTGGCCGAATACATAAGTCCCAACTCTTTCTTTGTACGCCTTAATCCAATACGCGCCTTCAGGGCATATAACCATCTCATTTGTTTTAAACTCCCGGCTAAGAGCCTGTTAAATTCCCTTCTCGAAGCATACAGCGGATTAGTCACCTCTCCTGTTTCCGGATTTGTATGGATCAAATTAAATATCGAAAATAACTGCCGCGGATGGCTTGTATATGGACTGGCGCTTAATACCCATGATCGCTCGGCTCCTAATTTATGAATGACCTTTGCCTGGAGTGAACTCGTTTTAAGTTCCTGCCCCCCATAGTTTTCAACACGCTGGCCCTCATCTACGACCAAAAGATCCAATCCCTGACTAATGTCGGCTAAGGCGTCATCAGATTGCATCCTGAGATCCTCTATACTGTACAAAAGTATTACACCTTTTTTACCCCTATTGTCTCTTATTAAAGCCCTTTTCTTTAATGGGTCTCCTCTTACTGCCACAAGCCTTGTCTTTTGTTTCGTATGTTGATAGTATTGTTCAGCCCAAGTATCCATCGTTGTCGCCGGAACAACAAAACAGGCCTTCCAATCAGGATCCATAGCAGCATACGTCTGTATGGTCTTGCCTAAGCGCGTATCATCTTCAAGCAGGAATCCATGTATACCCTCACTTCGCATTCGATCCGATTGTTTCATGAACCATGCGCCTAAACGTTGATGCGGTTTTAATCTCGTCCTGAGATGTTCGGGTTGAAACTTAAGGCCTTTTCCAAGCATATCTTCAGTATATTCAACTAAGCTATCAAGAAAATCGCTTCCTCCATGTTTTTCAATAACTTCCCGCATCTCTTGCATGGCGCCTTTAAAATTACTGGCGAACTTTGTAAAGGCAAGGCGGACAAACGCGCGCAAGAATATGAATTGCTCATGTTCCTGCAGCGCCTGTATTTCATCATGAAGCGCAATCAAGGCCCGCAAATAGTCGAGCGGATTACCCGGGGTTATCTCTCCTGCACCAGGATGGGCCCCTTCGCGAAGGTTAAGAATGAAAGCCCTGCTCAGGCGCTCAAACTCTCCGGCCTTCATATCCACTCCTTGACTAGCCAAGAGGGTTGCTATAGCCTGCTGCATCTCTTCAGGATTTGAGGATAAACTCGCCGCCAGATCCAATAGATGATATTTCTCAAAAAGGGCGACCGCCTTTTCGAAATCTGTCTTTCTCCTGCGTCCCCTTCGACCGCCTTCTGTTGCTAAAATAAGACCGCACGCCTGCCCGACCTTTTCTTTGTCTCCTTCACGAAAAGCCCATTTATATCGCCCACCTCCGACGCCCGGTTGTTTTTTAAAAAATGTGACCTTGATCCCATTACATTCTTTTTCTATAGTCGATACAGGATGTGTCCGCACGTTGCGCGGTAAATCGAATGCCCTTTGTATTATTTTTGGGATGGTTTCTGCTTCTCCTAAATATACGTGTCCAGCTCCGCTTTGTGAAAGTACTACGAAACCCGTTGTATATCTCATGTCCGCTACATCACTATGTTGAAGAGTTAATTTGCATTCTGTTCCAACCTTTTTTTTGTCCTCATCCCGATCCCGATAGGCCCATTTAAAATGTGTTTTTCCGAGTTTTTTCCTATGGAAGGTGACCGTAACTCCATTTTCCGATACTCCATCGAACGTCGGCTTGGGATGTTTCTTTGCATTAGGCAATCTAAATGTCGCTTCTATTATTTTTGGGACGTCCCTTTCATCGCCTATATATACCTGCCCAGCACCTTGCGGATAAACCACAATAAAGCCTGTTGTATCTTTCATATCAGTTAAATCGCCATGCTGAACCGTTAACCGGCATGCTTCTCCAACTTTATACTTGTCTTTTTCCAGAAAACCCCATCTAGTGTGTGTTCCCATTAATTTTTTATAAAACGTAACAGTTATTCTACCTGCTTTCCCATCGAATGTCGGCTTAGGATGTTTTTTTGCATTAGGCAGGCTAAACGTCTCTTCTATTGTTCTTGGGATGTTCATTGACGTTTCTATATATACTGTCCCGGCACCTCCATGAGAAACTATAATGTAGCCAGTTATATCTTTCATTCCCTTTTTAACCGTTAATCCGCACGCTTGACCGACATCTTCTATATCTTCTTTCCGATAGGCCCATTTATGTCGGCCAACACCTCCTGGCTGCTTTTCATAAAATGTTACCGTAATTCCATTACACTTTCTGTCTATTGTCGGCTTAAAATATGTATGTGCATCAGGCAAGTTAAACTTTCTTATAATTATTTTTGGAATTTCTTTTTCATTCCCACTATATACTTGTCCCGCACCGTTTTTTGAAATTACAACAAAACCTGTTGTATTTTTAATATCTCCTGCATCACCATCCTCAACTGTTTTTCTACTTGCTATTTTACTCATTTCATCCCTTTTTGCCGCAATGTTTATATCGGGATATTGAGATTCCGGAAACCTCTCATACAAACGCGATATGTAACCGTAATCTGTATCCCTATCAATATCCAACTCAGCATACACGGGCCTAAGATCATAAGAGCCTTCATGGAATCGTTCGGCCAATGTGAGGGATGAACACCCCTGATATGGAGTGCTTTCAAGTCTCGAGTCAGCTTTATCTACAGTCAGGTTTGTCTTTATCCAGTCTCGTATCTCTTCCCTATCTATGCCAAGCGCCTTTCTTAAGAGCTCCCATTGCACTATTTCGTCTACCTCATGTTTCTGAACGGTCATGTCAGGATCATTGAAATATTTGCTGTCAATATAAACCACTGCCGTATCTTCATAATCCTCATGCGTACCTCTCAACCCCACGTGGGCTAGCTGGCCCGTATTCCTTAAGAGCCCTTCTATGCTTACGAAGGTTACGTGCTTAAAACTATCTATCTCATCCTTAAACTTACCTCTGATGGCAGTATCATTTATGTCGCGCGTATCAGTGAACTGCGCCGCCCAATCATCGGGAAATAGGCCTTTATCTATCCCAATCTTCTCACGAATATAATGATTTACAGCCTCGTGTGAGACACAGGTTAGTCGTGCGTGAACACGTCTCTTGAATTCTTCTTCTGATAATTGAGAGGATACGGCAAGTTTATCTTGAGAAAATTGATCAACACGATCCAAGGCATACGAGTCATATATGCTGATATTATTTAGACATATCAATAACGCCAAAATGACGTTAATCACTTTTATCTTTATAAAACATTTTATAAAGCGGAAACCAATTTGTCCCATTTATCACCTCGATATATCTACATTACGATTCTAATTATTGGTATAAATAAAGTATAATGTTTTCCAATAGATCGAGGTAACAGAACTGTAACAATAATGTAAAAGAAATGTCACAGTAGATACGGAGACAGGTCTGGGTGTGGATCTGGGCGTCGAGAGTACTCGGCACTTTCTTCAGTCGCAGGTCTAAGATCACCGTCAGAAACGCCCCTAAGTATGAAGGCGGGTGAAGACGGCAAGTAGTTTGGTTGCATTGGCGCTTAAAGAACACTTGTCAAGGACTGTGCCCCGGCCCCTCTGGCCTATCCTGGCCCTCAACCCATCATCCTCGATAAGCCTGGAGTTTTTATGGTCATCATTGGATAACATAATGAGATGCTGATCAGGGGGGTGTTGTTTTAGAGCCTTAAAGGAATTGCATATACAAACGCACCATTCTAGGATATGCAATTCCGATAAGAGTGAGAAAAAAAGTGCGTATCTTTTTTTCGAACGTGCTCTAAGACAACACCCCCCTGGTCAGCATCTACGGGCTAACTTGAAAATCTCAAGCGGAAGTGCACCTGACAGGGTATCCTTTATAGACACTCGTTAAGTTAATAAGTTGGTACAATTGCAAAGTGTTGACAAACTCTTATAAATAAGAGATAAAGGGGCTTAACCTCAAAAACAATTGAAAGGAGGCAAGCCCCATGAAGACGAAGATGACC
>Ga0272441_10014395_pt1 | contig 11235 bp, 9 predicted proteins | sample SSMProp6N_FD_193582 | JGI IMG/M metagenome (GOLD analysis project Ga0272441, IMG submission 193582) | Marine sediment archaeal communities from Little Sippewissett salt marsh, Falmouth, MA, United States - SSM-Prop-6N | ecosystem: Environmental > Aquatic > Marine > Wetlands > Sediment ... | reverse complement strand
ATTGCCGTGATAGTAACCTACCGCCTCATCATGCCAGGGAGCTTGAATTCCAATAATGGGGATATAGGCCTCCGTGTATTTTATCCCACTTTGCATGGTAAGCAGGTGTTTGAGCGTGATCCTGGCAAACCGCTTATCCCGTTTAAGTAATTCCGGGATGTACAGGGTCATCGGATCATCCACGCTCCTAATATATCCGTCCTCGATGGCAAAGCCAATGAGTGTTGAAATAAAGGATTTGGCCATTGACTGGGAATGAAAATAGGAATCGCGGGAGAATCCGTTAAAATATTTCTCATAGATCAATGTGTCCCGGCGAATAACTATCAGCGCCGTGGTCATGGACTTTTCCGCCCACTCATCAAGACCGTTGAACCCGTAAGCCTCCACTTTTTCACGGAACATAGATTCTACCAAGGGCTCATCAAATCTTGCCGGGAATGATAGGGTACTATCCGCTGCTTTAATCACCCTGTTATTAAAATGGGTGTAATCATATATATCAGCCACATTGTATTTTACCAGCCGGTATAAATACCTGGGGGAGTAAAGGAAGGATAAAACTCCAACAGCCAGTATGATCATGGTGAGCAGTGAAAGTATAATAAATCCAAAGACCCGAACCAGTTTCTTCATCCTCTGGTTTTATTATTGCTTACCGCCCTTTACGAGCAACCAGATGGAGAAGGCCATTTCGCCCACGATACTGGGTATCGCTACCAGTGCAAGGAATACTGTTGCATAGTCTTCATAATTAGGAAGTATAAAATGCGCTGCAGTGTCAATCATATACATAACTCCTGCAATTACCAGAAAAATACTTATTAATCCTGGTTTGCCAATGATTCTTCCCAGCAATATCAGGTGAATACCAAAGAAAAATAGTCCGATCAACCAGATTATATTAAAAATGTCAACTTGTTGCAGGATATCCTGGCTGCCTGTATAGGAAAGCGCAACCACAAGTGCAAAAACAGCCACTCCCATAATAGCTGCATGCATCATCCTGAAAAGGGTACTTAGCGGGGACAGTACATGATCTTTATAAAGTTCAAGGAGTGCCCATGCTACAACCACATCAAAAACAACAGTAATCAAAAAAGCCAGTATTCCGAATCGTACCATCATATGGTTTTCACTGATGGTCATAACCGGATCGTTCAGAAGGGATTCAATCATAAAGAAATTAGCGAAGATCGCTGCAAAGAAAATAACAAGGTAGCTTGTACCTGCTATCAATGAAAGTTGTCGTTTTCCCATTATATCGAATATTGATGATTAGCTTGTACAGAATAACCCATGAAAGATTATGCATATTAAACAAGCAGGAATAAGTTATTGTTCAGTCTTAACTTGTAAGGTGCAGGTAGCAGATTGACCGAAGGTGGTGGCAACGTCGGGCTGCGTTCCTAGTGTTCTTTCGCAGGTATGACACATCTGAATCCAACCCAGTGTATTCGTGCAGAAGAAGGGCTTAATACTTTTCTGTAACTGCACCTGACATGCCAGCTTGGATCATACCAGGATCCACCTCTGCATATCTTGTAACTGCCACTTTCGGGACCATGTGGATTTGAGGATGGAGAAACTGAATAGTAATCAGGTGCGTACCAGTCATAAACCCATTCATGTACGTTTCCTGCCAGATCCAGCACACCACACCAACTGGCTCCTCCAGGATAGCCTCCAATTTCGGCCCACACCGGATTATTGTCGGAGAATGAAGTGTCCTTTCCGTGGTTATCAAAATCAAATGAATTGTCCCTGTAGTTTAATAATCTGCCATCGAATGTATTTCCCCATGGGTAGATATAATTCATTGGTCCTTTAGCTGCATATTCCCACTCAGCTTCGGTTGGCAGTCTTCCCCCCACCCACTCACAATAAGCTTGTGCTCCATACCAGGACACTTCAATTACCGGGTAGTTTTCATAACCTTCCTCAGGCTTGAACACACCATCAATTTCTTCAATATATCCATAGACAACACCCCTGTGTCCATAGCCTGGTTCAAACCACTGTATGCCATTTGTTGACTGGTTTCCTTTCTCATTCAGGAAAATGCAAAACTGGGCATTAGTGACTTCCGTCTTATCCATCCAAAATGCATCGACATGCACCTTTCTTTGGGGCTGCTCCTGTCTAGAATATACTTCTCGTTTACAGGAATTGCCCCCAGGGTACATTTTTAGACATTCCTCAATCACCTGATCAATCTGTTCATCATTACTCCCTCGCTGGAATGATCCCTCAATTACATATATCATTTCCATTTTATCCATTTCCCTGGTTTTAGTAACATCTTGACCTTTGCAGGAAGAAATACCCGATAAAAGCATGGTAAGCGCTCCGACAAGTAATAGTATTCTCGTTTTCATGGTTTCAAGTTTATAGATTATTGCTCCTTTTTCGAGTTTCACAGGCTAGGCTGCCAATTATTAGTAGGAGTATGGGAATAAACATGACTGAAGCAAGTATGGGCATTGCACTCAACAATCTCTGTTTGTTTATTCCCGCAATCGTTAAAATTATCATCGCAATAGAAATAGCACAATAGGTGACCAGTGAAGGAATCCATAAAGTAGCCAGAGCATGTCCCAGTTGATTCTTAAATACGCTTCTCCATCGTTGGAAATCGCTCTTTATGCCCATAGACAGAAGAAAAGTGATGATGGCCAGGTCTATTACAAAGCCACCCCCGGAAATCAATTGCGCAATAGAAAGAATCAGGAAGCCCGTGCTACCCGGTTTCTTACTGTGAAGTTGGAATATGGTCCAATATATCAACGATGCACTGATCACCAGGGTAGTTATACCGGAATACAGAAAATTCGGAATCAGTGTTAGGGCGAAATAGGTTTCATGTTCCCTCATTTGATATTCTGTTCCAATGTAACTGATCTTGATACCGGATACAGGCTCGTTTCCCTGAAGGATTAGAAATAACCCTGCAACAACACCAGTTATACCGCAAAGCATCCCAAATGCTATTGAAGTAACTCTAAGGGCGTTCATGTCTTGCATTTGTGAGTAGGATGCATTTTGGAATAAGATTCCATATAATCCTGAAGATTTTTTACCCTCAACAAATCCAGACTGTCAAGAATGGGGGTATTATCGGAAACCCTGTGCGCCAGTGGTGTACCAGGTTCCTGGTAGTAGCGGAGGCAGAGTTACTCGGTCTTTGCTTTGCGATTCCAGGGAGGGGGTGCTTTACAAATAAAAAGCCCGGCAACTTCAAAGGTCTTTGCTTCTTAAATCTTCAATCGTTAACCGAGAATCGCGAGATTGCCGATAGGCAAGTGAGGGGTTCGAGCTCAGCGGAGCTAATCTTAAATCGTAAATCAAGGAAGACTACTTCTTAATAATATCGGCCATACGAAATTTTTCCTTCAGAGAAACTATTCGGATACAGTACCTGCTTAATACAGGATCATGTCTGTTTTAGATATTCCTTAATTGGAGCACCATATTTCAATAGGCTGTTTCCTGAAATATGTTGCTGTTTGCAAGCCTTTTAGTTTTTAACACAGCGTACAGAGAATCCTATCCTTTTATCTACATGGTCTCTATAAATTTCTCTTCCCGACCAGAATATGTAACGAATATATGAATTGAATGTGTCGAATTCTGTTGACGACCACCAATAACCACCTCCACCAAAATATGCGAAAGTTCCATCTGCCAGACGTGAACCACCTGGAAGGGCAGTAAATCCACTTTCATTACTTGCTCCGGTATTTGGTGAATTCCAGCGCTCACTACCGGTGTCTTTCAGCTTTCCACCGGCAATATCTTCACCACCCAGATAATCAGTAAGAGTAGTCCAATCATCATGAGTTGCTACATGCCAGCCAACTGGTGCAAGTTTGCCGGAATTAACTGCATACCAGTTATATAGCGCCCCCCATTCCTCAACATTATTGAACCAGCAGAAAGCTCCGGTTTGATTATTTTGCCATTCTGCCTTCTCGGTAATATTGGGAATAGAAGAACCATCGTTGTATGTTGTGACTTTCAGGTCTTCAACCATCCATACCTGAGTGCCAATTTCAATGGTATTATAAACATTGCCATCTATGTCACTTACCTCCCCGCTTGGCAAAGGAGTGTTTTCTTTCTCACAGCCAAAAGCTGATATAATCAATATCAGCACTATTGCATTGCGGTAAATCCAATATTTTCTTCTGATTGTCATCATATATAGTTTTATACTTATTAATATTAAATATTTGTCATCATAATGGATAGAAATAATCTGATTTTCAGAAATCTATTCCGAGAGTAATCTCCGGGAGAGGATATGGGTATATATCACCTGAATAATCACTATGAAGAGTTTCTTCTTTTACAAATAAGCCTGTTCCTGGATTGAGTGTGTAAGAAGAATAGAGTTTGTCATCATAAGCATATGCCACTCCCATTTGAATTCCGGTTATTACATATAGGTGCTCTCCAAAATTCCAGCGATAACCTCCTGATCCAATGATAAGTAAATCATTTACCCTTTCAACTGTTTCATTTGGGAATCCGGAATTATATCTTGCTTCATTATAGCTATATCCCAGGTAAATACCACAATACCAGGAATTTTGTTTTTCTCCATTTTTAAAATAATGTTTTGCATGAATCCCCGCTCCCATACTTTTTGGACTGAAGGATGTTATATCACTGTCGAATATTAATTTACCTGCGAACAAGCCCAGTTTATGGTATACATAGTAAGCCCCAATATATGTGCTTTTTGCTACCTTGAAATCGGCTTGTATTACAGGCCCGGTAAGCAGGAAGCCTGCTAAATTCATACTTAGGTTAACTGAAGGCCACTTTTCATCTTCAGGCTGCGATTGTATCTCGTCTCCCGTAAGATTAAAGTCACTGGTAAAATTGTCTGATAAGCTTTGCGAATACGACAGACTGTAAATTAAACATAAGCAAACGGTTATGCCAGCTCGCTTAATTGTCAGTGATCTGATAGGTGTTCTCATAAATGGTTAGTTAAATAGTTTTTAAGTGCAATTTCCTTTTAATTTGATAGTAAAATATCAGAATCCCATGCTGTAGATCATAAGATATTTTACAATTCGCCAAATCCAATCAAAACAAATGGAGCCCAAAAAAATGGATTCTTTGCCTTTGCTTTGTTCCCCGATTCTATTTCGTAGTTTAGGGCCTTATCCCAGACAATAGCGCTTTCACCTCTTTCAATCGAGGCTTTAATATTGTTATTTATAAGATCACGCTGGGCATTATTCAGTGCATCCTGAATCTTATACCCTGCAGAATAATATTGATGTAACTTTGTCATCAGAAGGGCAGTAGAAGCATCTTCAACCTGCCAGAGACTTACAATTATAGCAGGTGTCCCAGCATATATAAAAGCTCTGCTTAAACCGATTAACTCATCACCTTTTGACAAATGCCCCAGGCCGGTTTCACAAGCACTAAGTACCACTAATTTAGAATCCAGATTCAAATCGAATATTTCGTTTACAGTAAGCTTTCCATCGTTTTCTTTGTCAGATGACATAAGCAGGTAAGAATTTAATGGATTCTTGCTATCCATTAGGCCATGGGTTGCCAGATGTAAAATATTATAATTTGTGGCCATTGTCTTAAGATAAGTCTCGGAAGCTTCATTTTCGTATTTAGCAGATGCTCCCGGGTATAGTTGGATAATCTGTTTAAGTTCAGCTTTTGTTCCTGGCAAAGAAGAAAAATTCCCAAGGGATATATCTCCAAGGGCCATTCCAAGGAATTCATTAGCTATATTGTGCTTTTTCAAGCTACAATGTCTCAATACTGAGGATGAAGGAGCGTAGGAAATATCATATTTTTCAATTAAGAAGCTTCCGTTTACATCAATAAGGGCTTGAAATGGTAAAAAATGCAAACTACGATGAGGAATGATATGTAAAGATTCATAAGCATCTATTTCTGACTCTATAGGTGATATCAGGATATTGTACAGGTCGGTCAATAAGTGTTGACCTCTTTGTCTCGATCCGGGCCCTATCAATCTCCTGTAATTAGAAACCATTTCTTCAATTATTCCGGCCCCAGTATCAAAGATCTTTGAAGTGATATTATTATTAGTTATGACCCAGATTACTAATTTTTTCTCACCTATCCAGTACTCAATCACTGCATCTTTTGCGGTAATAAGCTTCTGGATCTCAGACAATCGTGAGGGTTCAACAGAAATTAGAGACTTGTAATCATTATTGCTTAATTTTAATAAATCGAGCATTCTGATATACTCATGATTTAATTTATCGAGGTATTTCAATAGTTCTTTTGGATCAGTCTTATTTAAATCAATTGATTCAATCTCTTTTGAGACTTTCTGTATTTGTAGTCTTAATTTGAATTCTTTATCCAGCAGTACCGTATCCGAAGATTGTTTTGAGTTTATTTTGGTATTTCCAAGTATGTCGAGAAAAGATCTTGCTCTGGCCCTTTCTGCAAAATAAAATGCTGTTTCAACTGCTGGTTGTTCAAGATCGGCAAATAGTCCACTTTCAATATTATCGATAAGAAGCATTATCAGCCTTTCATAAACATGCATTTTATCTTTCATGTAGGCAGAACGAAATTCCTCGATACTAAAATCGCCTCTTATTTTCTCAATGATTTCTATCGATTTGGAATATTCATGGTAAGCTGCAAGGACATTATTTCGCCTTTCATAAATTCTTCCCTTTTCAAAAAGTATTTGCCATTCTATTTCCGGGTTCTTACTGAGATTATTAATTCGTGAAATCAGATTGCTAGCTCTGCTTAATTGATTGTTGTTGATGAATATCCGGCATAAACCCAATTCTGAAGCTATCTGCCCGGTATTTGACCCTATAATCTTGAAAATACTATCCGACTTATTAAAATAATTTTCGGCATTTTCCAATTTATTATCTTTTTCACTTAGCGTCCCGAGCTTCAAACTGGCCAGTGCAGTCCCCGTAAGAGATCCGGATTTAATATAAAGATCATGAGCTTGTTGTACGTCACCCAATCTCATTTGTAGTGATGGTGAGGCTAACATAGCTTCATCTCCTGGATCGGAAGTATATGAAAGTGCTGCATTATAATAACTTTCAGCTTTTTTGTCATCTCCTATATATGAATATACATCGCCAACTTTAACATTCATCCATATAATCTGAGGAATGATTGCTGTCTCCTCGGCCTTACTCAGGGCTTCAAGTCTGTTCTTCAGAGCCTCTTCGTACTTTGATTCCTGTATAAATGCACTCCCAATTGCCTGGTAGTGCCTGGAAGTGTTAATATTCTTTTCTTCGGCTATATGAAGTGAACTTTCAATAAAGCTGAGACCATTAATGATATTCCCTTCTTCAATCCTTATTTTACCCAGAAGAAGGTATGATTCAAGTAATCCAAGATATTCATTTTCAATTTTCCTATAGATCGAAATTGCTTTGAAAGCATCCTGCTCTGCTTCTTGAAAATTACCAATTACAAAATTTACACGGGCCAGAGATAAATAGGTGTCTCCGATCGAAATTCGCTTGACATCCTTAATGCTTCTGTCCATTCCTGAGTTTAATTTCAACGATTCTTCCAGGTATTTAATGCTTCTGATATAATCACCTATATATCCGTAAGTAAGCCCTATTTTGCGGTAGTCCTCGATAATATTCAGTGGATCTGGTTCAAAGACAGAGTCAATCTCCAGAGCCTTGTGCAGATAGTACAGCGATGAATCATAATTTAATCTTGCAGAGTAAGCATGAGCCAGTTTCCTGAATACATCTGCTTCCATTGGTTGGTTTCGATATACTCCCAGGCCAGGAGCTAATTGAATGTATTTTTCGTAATAAACTATTGCTTCTTTAAAATTTCCTTGGTTATTAAACTCATCCGCCCTCTGTATGGTCTGAGTTGCAATAACCGCAGGTGTTTTGCAGGATTGAATAAATATACCAGATAGAATTACTATATAAGCGGTATATTTCATTAAACTAAGCATCTAACCTCTTTCTTATTGTTAAAAGATATATTGCAGGTAGATATTGTAATATGGGTCAGCAGAGATACTTTTACCCTTAAGAGGGAATAAAACGCCCTGTACCAGCCTGAATTTTTTTAATTGAAAGCTGATATTAGGATGGTAGTATATAGCACTTTGATTATTACTGAAATAAGTAGTATTATCATTATAGCTGTCGGCTCGCTTATAGGCATAATACAAATCGTTTTGAACCGCAATCCAATCATTTAAGAGAAAGTTGAAATTTCCACCTGCTTCATAATAATTACCTGATCTGAATGAAATCGGGTCTTCGTATGGAAACAGCACTTTCTCGCCACCAAAGGGATACTTAAATGCGCCGGTAAAGGAATAGGAATAGGGATATATGACTTTTCTGTAAATCACCTGTAAAGCAAGAGTGGTTTCACCCCTTCCTGTTGGCTTGTCATATTCCCATCTATTTTTAATATTGCTTGGATTTTTTCTGCCTGTAGGGAAAGTTGCGATTAGCTTACTTACCAATGAGGGCTTGGATTTAGTTCCTTTTATTATCTGATATGAAATTGCAAATTCTATATCACCTATTCCATTGCCTTTTAACTTTCTTGCTGTCGTTATAACACTGTCGGTGACAGGGATTATATCTATAATTGAACGAGATGTCGTAGAAATTTCATAAGGCAAGGCAAATGCCATCTCTATACTGTTTGAAAGTCCGTATTGTAGCTCTATTATATTAGTGGAGGACCTCGTCCATGCATTTCCAACTAAATATTCTTTTCTGCCATTATCTGAAAACATTTTATCTGCAGCACCATATGTAAATACTGCACTAATTCTAAAAAAACCTTTCTTAAGTGTGGCAGGTTGTGTAATTACTGTGCTTTGCTTTATCTCAGAAACAAGTAGCTGATCTTCTTCTTGCGAATATGCAACAGAGGCAAGGATAATTAATACTAGGCTTACAAATATCTTCTTCATTTTTATCAAATGGCAACTTATTTTATTATCGGTTTAGCGCTTTTTTAGTTTTTATTTAGCGGAAAGAAATTATAGCTTATTCCAAGATATATCGAAAATGGTCCCAAGTGGTTTCTTCCGCCTAGAGGGATATCAATAAATTCAGATATCCACAGGTTTCTGCTGGCTTTTATTTCATATCCGATTGACAGCAGAGACAATTCAGATTCAGGGTTTCCAATACGGAAGCCGGTTATTTCACTCCAGCCTGAAGATTTATTTTTATGAAAATAGGACAGAGATATATTAAACCAAGAAATTGCCTGGTAAGCCAGGGTTACTTCATAATCCAACGTATTATCAATAAGAAATCTATAAGGAATATCATAATAAATAAATGATGATCCATTTAACTGGTTTATCCAGATTATTGATTCACTTTCAGAGACAGGCCAGGAATAGTTCAATTTCGCAGAGACACTGAAATCTTTGCTGGCTCTGAAAATACTTGAAGCTCCAATTTTGATGGCAGCTGTTTCGGTTGCTATTTTGTGATTATTATAGTAAACAATTCGTATAATCGGGAGATCACCATCGATTAAGGAAATATTGTGTTCCGGTGCTTCAGGCCTATTCGAAAACAAGGGAACATATATACCGGGTGATAATGCTAATTCGAATTTCTTTGACTTCAGGGGCAATTTTAATACTGTTCCTATAAAAAGATCCTCAAATCCTTTATAGTCATCAAAATAGTTTATTTCATAATCGGGAGAATAAAGTTGGCGAGTTTCTTTTCTTTCACCTCTCTTTGTATAATTTAAATCAACTGTGATCTGTAAAAAATCCAGTAGTCCATAATTTAATTCAAGGGAGTATTTGTGCATAATAGAAGCTGTTCCCATATCAGCACGATTAATACTCTTGTTATTATTATCATATTCTTGTGAGATAATGGAAAATTCATATGCCGTATTGAACTGCAGCTGACCTTTGTGCAAAGTTAAAGGTCTGTCAATTTTTCTTTCATTGAGCAATATAGAATCATTGCCTGTTTGTGCATATGCTGTAATGCTCATCAGGAGCAACCACCAAATAAGAATGTGATATTTCATATACTTTTCTTTAAGCTTCATTACCCGTTCATAAAGGGCTGTCATAGAATTAGTCCAGGCCAGGCATATATTTTGCAACTCCGCCGTCAATGGTTCCAAACCACAAATAACCATGCTTATCTTTAAGGATAATTGTTACAGATCTTCCGGGTAATCCATCTTTAACAGTAAACGATTCCATAATTGAACCATTAAATTTCATGGCTCCAGTAACGAATAACCCAAACCATACATTTCCTCTGTTATCAGCGGCAATGGAACTCACAATATTCACTGCTAAGCCATTTGATAAAGCGACCTGTTCAAATATTCCATTATTATACCTGGCAACATTTGAACTGCCAGTGCTTCCTACCCATATATTCCCCCACATATCCTGGCCAATTGATTTTATAGAACTACCAGGTATTCCGTCACTCTGAGTATATGTAATCACCGTTTGGTCATCAATCTTCTTTAGATCCTGATCACTTCCAAGCCATATATTCCGTTCTTTGTCTTCGAAAATAACATTCACAACGTTACACCATTCACATTCACTGTCGTAATATTGGTGCCAGGTACTGTTCTTATATTCCATAACAGCATAGTCGGAAGTGGCTATCCACATATTATCATCATAATCTCTTAATATAGATCGTACGCCTCCAAAATCCGTAATATTTGTCCATGTATTATCATAGAAAATACTTAATCCGCTTCTTGTCCCAAACCACATGTAGCCATATCCATCCTGTGCAATGCTCAACACTGAATTATCCAGGAGTCCGTCCTCAGTAGTATAGTTCGTCCATGTTTTACCATCGAACTTACTTACACCATTATACATAGTGCCTACCCAGATATTACCTTCCTGATCTTCTGCCAATGTCCAAACAGAATCGCAGCCCAGGCCATTTTCCGTATTATATATTTCCCAGATTTCAAGTGATTCAGGGTCTATATAATATTCTGATTTAATGCAGTCTGACAATAAGAGGATAGAAGCTACAAGGATAAATATTGAAGCAATTCGGGAAGGATTTATAGCTTTCATAATTTAAAGAAAACAGGTTTGGTCGATTTTAGGCCTATAAACAAATTTACGATAAAATTAATATACGAGTCAAATATAGTCTTAGGCAGGTTACAGTGAGTGGAGAAAACAGCAGTAGCTCAGCAATGCAAAAG
>Ga0272441_10014394_pt1 | contig 11236 bp, 12 predicted proteins | sample SSMProp6N_FD_193582 | JGI IMG/M metagenome (GOLD analysis project Ga0272441, IMG submission 193582) | Marine sediment archaeal communities from Little Sippewissett salt marsh, Falmouth, MA, United States - SSM-Prop-6N | ecosystem: Environmental > Aquatic > Marine > Wetlands > Sediment ... | reverse complement strand
ATTCTTGTGCTGGATTGTTGTTAGAACAAGAGCTAAATGCCATGGATAGTGTTTTAAAAGAGCCCAGAAGGCCCCTAATTGCCATTTTAGGAGGTGCGAAAACTGAGTCTAAGATTCCTACCCTAATTAAATTATTAGATCATGCAGACCATGTTTTAGTGGGTGGGGTTTTAGCGCCAGTGATTCTTCATTCAAAAAAAATATCTTTATCATATGTAGAAGTAGACCCTGATATTGAGAGCATGTTATCTGATTTAGAATTGACTAATCCAAAACTACACATGCCAGTCGATGCTTTAGTAGGACTGAAAGACATGAGAGAGGATTATTTAAGACAATCAGGGGCAGGCAAGATCAGATCAGAAGAACAAATGTTTGATATTGGACCAGAAACAGTGAGAATGTTTTCTGATATTATTGCTACAGCAGGAACCATTGTTTGGGTAGGTCCAATGGGCTATATTGAAGATGAAAGATTTTCTAATGGTACGCTTTCTATTGCTTCAGCTGTTTTGAGAAGTAAGGCTCTTAAAATAGTTGGTGGTTCTAATACAAGTTCATTTTTAGCCAAGAATAATCTAAGAGGGAAGTTTAACCATGTTTCTACTGGAGGGACAGCAGTGTTAAAATATCTTGTTGATCAAGATTTGCCAGGAATCAAAGCATTATCATGAAACAACCAATTGGAGTAAAACAGGTTGCCAAGAGGATAATCAAGGCAGCTAAAAAACAAGAAAAAATTATTATCTTTGGGGATTCTGATTTAGACGGAGTAGGCTCTGTTGTAATACTTAAGGAGGTTTTTGAATTATTAAATCCTCTTTATTCTGATATTGAAATATATTTTCCTAATAGAGAACTAGAAGGGCATGGTATAAGTATGGATTTTTTAGAAAAATATAAAGATCAAACACCTGCTTTACTTTTTATTGTAGATTGTGGCACTGCTAATGGGAAAGAAATAACAAAAGCTAAAAAAATGGGATATGAGGTAATTGTTATTGACCATCATCCTTTAATAGGAAGAACTCCTAAACCCAGTGTATTTGTTAATGCTTGGCAAAAAAAAGACTCTTATCCATTTAAAGAATTTGCTGCCACAGGATTAGTATATTTAGTAGCTCAAGAGATTTTAGATAAAAATAATATTCCTGCCAAGGAAAGATTTTTAGAAGTTGTGGCCTTGGCCACGTTATCTGATATGATGCCGTTAAAAGAAGACAATGAAAAAATGGTTAATCAGGGATTAGAGGCCCTACTAACCACAAAGAGAACAGGATTAAGAGCCTTGGTAGAGATGGGGGAGCTAGAATTAGACAATGATATGGATATATTCGGTGGAATTATTGCTCCTTTAAATAGTGCTAAGATATATAATAATATAATGGAGAGCTATGAGCTATTAGTTTGTGATGACTTTAAAAAAGCTAAATCATTGGCTAGAAAACTAATTAAACAAAATAAACAAAAAAAAGAATATGTTTATCAAGCTGTGAAAGATATTAATGATAAGGTAAAAGATAAGGATATAATAATATTTGAATCAGATAAATATTGGCCAGCTGCTACATTGGGCGTTATTGCTTCCAGATTAGTTAAAAAACATAAAAAGCCAGTATTTATTTTTAGGATTGTTGAAGATATAGCTGTGGGTTCTGCTAGAATGCCCAAAGAGGTTAATGGTGTTGATGCATTTAAGGCTTGTAAGGAATTATTAACTACCTATGGGGGGCATGCACCTGCGTGTGGATGTAGGCTACCATCTAAGAATTTAAACAAGCTAAAAAAATGTTTAAATAATTATTTTAAAAACCTATGAAAATTAATATATATACAGATGGTGCTTCTAGGGGTAATCCTGGACAAGCATCAATAGGAGCAGTTATTGAGGATAGAGAGTATTCCCAAACTATTGGTGTAGCTACTAATAATGTAGCAGAGTACAAAGCAGTTATTTTTGCTCTTAAAAAAGTTAAGTTATTATATGGAAAGGCTAAATCTAAAACATTAGAAGTAGTGATTAATTCTGATTCTAGATTATTAGTTCAGCAATTAAATGGTAATTTTAAATTAAAGAATGAAGGGATTCAAAAGCTTTTTATTGAGGTTTGGAACTTAAGACTAGATTTTAAAAAAGTTATATTTAAAGATATTCCAAGAGGGAAGAATGCTCATGCCGACAGATTAGCCAATAAAGCATTAGATCAAAAATCTCTATTGTGAATTTAGGGTATTGACAGGATTATATTTTTTTATACAATCTTGTTAATAATTAAAATTTAAAAAAATGATAAGAGAAATCACTTTTTTAGATGAATGGGATGATGAGGAAGAGTTTGATGATGAAGACATTGAAGAGGAAGATTAGCTTTTAAAACAGAAACCGCTGAAAGGCGGTTTTTGGTTTGACAACCCACATATTTTTGTTATAATACAAATACCTAAGTAGGCGAGACAATCGCTCCATTTGGAGAGGAAAGTCCGAACACTCGGTTGCTATCCAGCGACACAGGTAGCGGGTAACTCCCGTCGTCCGTGAGGATAGAGGTGCGAACAGTGACGCTTTCAACCGAAAGGAAGAAGTATCCTTATTGGATAAATCTCTAGGGTAACCTAGAGGGTGAAACGGCTAAATCCTTACCCGGGTGCAAGAGCAAATTGGTAGCTCGCATGAACTTGTGAGTAATCGCAAGTCAAGATAGATGATTGTCCAAGACAGAATTCGGCTTATAGCCTGCTTGGGTATTTAAGAAACTCTCTTTAGAGGGTTTTTTAAGTATTAAGGATCTGCTATAATCATTAAATGATAAAAAGAATGTTTCATAAAAAAACCCATACCATTGGATTGGCTGCTTTAATCATTGGTTGTTCTAGTGTTATTAGTGCTTTATTGGGGCTATTAAGAGATAGATTATTGGCTGGTAAATTTGGAGCTGGTATTGAATTGGATATATATTATTCTGCATTCAGAATTCCAGATTTAGTGTTTGGAATTTTAATATCTGGAGGCATTATTGCTGCGTTTTTACCTGTGTTTTCAGAATATTATGAAAAAGATAAAAAAAGAGCATGGGAACTGACCTCTAATGCTTTAAATATATTTTTATTGTTTTCTATTGTTTTATGTGGGATATTAGCTTTTTTTGCTCCTCAATTGATTAAATTAATTGTTCCTGGATTTAATTCTAACAATCAAGCAATGACTGTTTTATTAACAAGAATAATGTTTTTAAGTCCAATATTTTTCGGAATTTCTAATATATTTTCTAGTATTCTTCATTATTTTAATCATTTTATTGCTTATTCACTAGCTCCTATTCTTTATAATATTGGAATTATTATTGGAATAATATTTTTTGTTCCAATATTTGGTATTACAGGACTAGCTTATGGCGTGGTTTTAGGAGTTTTATTGCACTGGTTAATTCAGATTCCATCAGTATTATTAAATGGATTTAAGTATAGGCCAATACTTAATTTCAAATCTAAGGGTTTAAAAAAAATTATATGCTTAATGATTCCAAGGACTATTAGTGCTGTTATTGGGAACTTTAATTTAATTATTGTTACTGCCATTGCTTCTACAATTGGAATAGGGAATATTGCCATATTTAATTTTTCAGATCATTTAAGAGCTCTACCAATAAGCGTTATTGGTGGAGCATTTGCTGTGGCTGCTTATCCTTTTATGGCCAGAGCTTGGGCCAGCGAACAAAAAGATAAATTCTTTTCTAATATTAATAAAGCATTTAAACAAAGCTTATTTTTAATAGTTCCATTAAGTGTTTTGACATTATTATTAAGAGCTCAGATCGTAAGGATTGTTTTAGGAACAGGGAAGTTTGGTTGGTTAGAAACCCAATTAACAGCAGCTAGTTTAGGAATATTTGCCATTAGCATATTTGCTTATGCTTTAACCCCATTTTTAGTAAGAATATTTTTTTCTATTCATAATACAAAAACTCCTTTATTAACTAGTGTTTTTTCTTTAATAACAAGTATTGGCCTTTCCTTCTTTTTCGTGAATTTATTAAGTTATGATAATGGATTTACAAGATTAATATCTAATATATGGAAATTGAAAAATATTGATAATATTTCCATGATTGGTTTACCCTTGGCCATTAGTGTGTCTGGAATAATACAAGTAATTCTTCTTTTACTTCTTTTGAAAAAAAGAATAAAAGAATTTCCCTTAAGAGACATACTTAATAGTTTTTATAGGATATTAATAGCTAGTATAGTAATGGGAATAATTACATATTTAAGTCTTTATGTTTTTTCTTTAATATTTAATACTTCTACTTTTTTAGGAATTCTATTGCAAACAAGTATTGTTGGATTGATTAGTGTATTAGTATATTTAATAATTTCTCATATCTTGAAATTACAAGAGGTTTCTTTGATTAAAAATATGATACTTAGACGTTGACAGGAAATTGAAGAATTGGTATTTTAAAGTTGCGGATTGTTTCTAGTCTGTTTCTAGGAACATTTTCTACCGTATCCCCGTGACCGTTACCCTCCTTGCCGGAGGGAGAATGCAGGGGATGGGACCACGTCTGCAGTACGTGGTTCTATCTCTTTTTGACGATGTATTTTATTATTGGTATATTAAAGATATCCGTTGTCTTGGGACTCTTACATAGTAGTTAGCTCAAGAGATTAAAGGCGGATTCCTCAAGTAGTATACGCACCAACCTCCTTGGGGATAGGCGACGAGCCTTTTTGGTCGTCGCCTTTTCCTTTTTTAAAAAACTGTTATTATAAGAAACAATGAAAAAGATAAGAAATTTTGCTGTCATAAGTCACGTAGACCATGGAAAATCAACTCTTGCTGATCGTTTTTTGGAATTAACCAATACTGTTGATGCTAAAAAAATGAAACCTCAAATATTAGATTCTATGGATTTAGAAAGAGAAAAGGGAATTACTATTAAACTCCAGCCAGCAAGAATGAATTACAAGGGATTTGAGCTTAATATGATTGATACTCCGGGTCATGTAGATTTTACTTATGAAGTCTCTAGAAGCTTAGTTGCTGTGGAGGGAGTTATTCTTTTGGTTGATGTTTTAAAAGGATTACAAGCCCAAACCATAGCTAATTTGGAATTAGCTAAAAAAGAGAATCTTAAGATAATTCCTGTTATTAATAAAATAGATTTAATTGATAAAAATGATGTTTTAGATTTAGAAAGATTAGAAATTGTTAAAAAAGAACTAAATCAATTAGTAGGTGCAGAAATAATAGAAATTTCTTCTAAAACAGGATTTAATGTAGATAAGGTATTAGACAGGGTGGTTAAAGATATTCCAGAACCTATGAAAGAAGAAAAAGAGTGCAAAGCATTAATTTTTGACTTTCAATATGATTCTTTTAAAGGAGTTGTTGCCTATATTAGATTAATGTCTGGAGAGATTAAAAAAGGTGATGAGATTTATTTAATTAATTCTAAGACTCGTGGAAAAGTAAAAGAGGTTGGATATTTTAAACCAGAAAGATATGTTGTTGATAAATTAAGTTCTGGTGAAATAGGTTATGTGTTTTTGGGATTAAAAGATCCGGAAATGGTTAAAATAGGGGATACAATTACTCACAATAATAGCGAAGTTAATGCTTTAGAGGGCTATAAAGAACCTAAACCAGTTGTTTTTATTAGTATTTTTCCTGAGGATTCAAATAATTGGATGTTATTAAAGCAATCTCTTGAGAAACTAAAGTTGAATGATCCTGCCATGACATTTAGACCAGAATCTAAATCTGCTATAGGGAGAGGTTTCCATTGTGGATTTTTAGGATTATTACACGCAGAAATTATTATTGAAAGAATTAAAAGAGAATTTAATATTGATTTAATAAGTTCTGCGCCCTCTGTTGGTTATAGGATGATTGATACTAAGAACAATGAATTAAAAATTAATTCTGTTATGGATTGGCCTGACGCTTCTAAGATTAAAAAAATATTAGAACAATATTCAGAATTAAAAATTATTGCTCCTACAGAATATTTAGGAGGAGTGTTAGATCTAGTAAGTTCATATAGTCCTCAAACAGAGTATTTGAGCGAGAAAAAGATAATGATTAGCTGTTTAATCCCTTTTAGAGAAATAATGTCTGATTTTTATGATAGATTAAAAGGAATAACTCAAGGATATGGATCTATGGATTATAAATTCAATTCTTGGGTTGAGGCTGATTTAGTTAAATTAGAAATTCTAGTTATGGGAGAATTAAGAGAATCTTTAAGCATGATTGTTCCTAAGGAGAAAGCTTATGCTATTGCTAAAACTAGTTTAGAAAAATTAAAATCAGTTTTTCCTCAACAATTATTTTCTGTTCCCTTGCAAGTAAGAATTGGAGGTAATATTATTTCTAGACAAACTGTTCGAGCTAAGAGAAAAGATGTTACAGGTGCTTTATATGGAGGAGATATTACGCGTAAACGCAAGCTTTTAGAAAAACAGAAAAAAGGAAAGAAAAAATTAGCTCAATCAGCTAAAATTAGAATCCCTCAGTCAGTTTATTGGAAAATGTTTAAAAGAGATTGATATTATTTTAAATAAAGTTTATTATGTAAATAGGGCCGATACAACAAAAGACATAATTAGACTTAAAATAATCAGCACTACTAAGATTATCCAAATTATTCTTGCAATTTTATTCATAGATTTATGGTAGCAAAAAATAGAAAATATTCAAAACAAGATAAATTTCTTATTGGATTATTAATGTTATTAGACGTGCTAATAGTTTCATTTTTGGTTTTTTCTAATATTAAAATATATTCAGAATCAAAAAATACCAACAATCAATACATGAGCGTGGTTCAAGAGTTAAGGTCTGTTGAACAGAGAAACAATGAGCTAAAAGAGATGTTTACCTTACAAACACAGGAAGAAACAGAAAGATTTTTAAGAGAAAAAGGATTATATAAAAAACAAGGGGAAGAAGTTGTTGTTATTAAAAGAACAACAGGACCTATACATAAAGATATAGTTCGAGAATCTGCTTCGTTTTGGGACAAGTTAGCTGGTTTTTTCCGCAATGCATTTAAGCGGGATTAGTATAAAGGCTAGTACGTGTCCTTCCCAAGGATAAGACGCGGGTTCGATTCCCGTATCCCGCTCCATTAATATGAAAAAACATTCAACCATAAGAACAATATATTTATACTTATTTGCGTTAATCGGTTTAACGCTTTTAGTTATTGGAAGTGTCCGCTTTGTAAATATGGGATTAAAAGCACTGATATTTACCCAGGCAGACCAAGAGCAAAATTATTATTATAGACAGCCACCAGCTCCATACATGATAGAAGAAATAGATCCAGATAATTGTTTACTTGAAAATGAAAGTTTTAATAAATGGCTGATAAGCTATGAAGAATGGGAAGAGAATAAGGTTGATCCAATTACTGCTCGAAGGCATAGAGACGCTTCAATAAATCTAGCGTTGATTATTATCGGTTTACCTTTATATCTTTTCCATTGGGGATTAATTAGAAGAGACAATGTTTGATATTAAGGTTTCATTATTTTATTTATAGAGCTGTCTAGTATTAATTAAATTTTAATAATATGACTATTTATTTAAAAAAAATGGTACGCTATTGAACGGTAGAATGTTTGGCAGAGAAGCGTTTTCTGCTTTTTTGCCTTCTTTGGGCGAAATAAAAGATAGCGAGAGAATAGAGGTTGATTGCGAGGGGGTTGAGGTTTTCTCTCCTTCCTGGGCTGATGAGTTTTTAAAATCTTTGATTAATAAATTTGGAAATAGAGTTGTATTAAAAAATACAGATAATCCTACAGTTAAAGAGACCTTGATTTTTTTAGAAGAAACAAATAAAGTAAAATTCAATCGAGAATAAAATTCGTTTATTCACTTGACAATCTCTTGATAATCAATATTATAGTAATAATGTTACACACATCCAAAAAGTTTAGAACAATTAAACACCTAGTGCTTATTAGCCATGGGAGTTTTGTCTAAACTTGATGTGATGTAACTATAATCAAGGAATCAACAAGGCTCCCAGATCGGCTGGGAGTCTTTTGATGTACAGCACATTTCAAAGGAGGTAGGTTGTGGAAATCTTTTGTATTCGTAGCGTGTTGGGAATGGTTAGGGATGGGTCTCGAACACAGATTCGACTCAGCGGAGGTGTTGTTTTACATTCCACGAAATTGAGTGAACGAGCCCAGAAAGCCATTGAGAAAATCGGTTCCTGCGTGGTGACAAGGGAAAGAAAAAGAAACGGAGAAAATCTCTTGCTTTCTGTTGCTATTGTGACAGATTTTCGTCCAGATGACCTGACACCAAGAAGAATCGTGCAATTGCCTCGGTTTCCTCATCAAGTTTCAATTAGGAGACTGGGCTCCATGTTGGCGAGAGGGGACGCTAAGGTAATTGATGCAAGATAAACAAGGATTACGCAATCTCGCCCGAGGGTTTCCCTCGGGCGTTTTCTTTTTATATGTAATAGATCCACGATCGGATCATCGTCGGACGCAATGCGTTCACCCTATGTGGGCCTCAATGAAGATTCTTTCGTTGAGGCCGTATCACTTTTAACAGGTGTTTTTTTCTGCTAAAATATATTAATGATAATAAAAGATATAGCATTAGAAAGAGTAGATTCTTTTTGGTTAATATTAAGCATTGGTTTTTTTGTTCCATTGATATTTTCTCATCCTCAATGGTTAGTAGGGATAATTATTAATATTTTATTGTTTTTTTCAGTTAATTTTTCTTTTAAAAAACAATTAGCCATTGTTATGACTCCTAGTATTAGCGCCTTATTACACAATACCTTATTCGGAACATTTACATTGTTTTTAATCTATTTTATTCCTTTTATTTGGATTGGTAATTTCATTTTAATACAAGTAATGAAATTAAAAATAAGCTATTTTTATAGAATAGTTTTAGCAAGTATTTGTAAATCATTATTTTTATTCATTGTTGCCTATATATATTTTACATTAGGTATTGTTCCAGCTGTGTTTCTAACAGCTATGGGATTAATACAATTTATTACTTCATTGAGCGCAGGAATTTTGTCTTATGCAGGAAAAATTAGATTTAATTAAAAAAAATAAATCAGTGGCCTTATTGGCTCCGACCTTTCCTATTGATTTTAAGTATCCTAATATTATTGGGATGTTAAGGCACTTAGGATTTGATAAAGTAACTGAATTAACTTATGGAGCAAGAATGGTTAATTGGGCTTATGTAAATCATATTAAAGAATATCCTAATCAAAAAGTATATATTGCTTCTCCTTGTCCTACTGTAGTTGCTTTTATTCAAACTCAATATCCAGAATTAGTTAAATATCTAATTCCCGTAGTTTCGCCACTAGTTTCAATGGCCAAAATTTACAAGAAGAATAATAAAGACCACAAGGTTGTGTTCTTTTCTCCGTGTTATGCAAAACAAAACATTGAAGCGCCTAAGTATAAACAATATGTTGATTTAGTTATTACGTTTAAAGAGCTACAAGAAATTTTTAATTCTTTAAAAATTAAAGAAAATAATTTTAATAGAAAATACTATTTTGATTTTTTTATAAGAGAATATACCAAGATTTATCCTATTTCAGGAGGATTAGCTAAAACTTCTCATTTGTCACAATTTTTTAAAAAGAATGAAATTTTGATTACCGATGGCATAGAAAACATTAAACAAGCCCTAGAAGATATTAAGAATAATAAGAGCAAATATAGATTTTTAGATATATTAAATTGTCCAGGAGGGTGTATTGGTGGTCCAGCCATATATCATCAGAATATATCCATTGATCAAAGAAGGGAAATTGTTAAGGATTACACGGAAATATCTTCTAAAGAAAAAATGGGAAAATTGCAAGGGAAAGTAAATTATGCGGAAGATATTGATTTTAGTGTGGATTATTAATTTGCTTTTTTAGAAAAATAGATTACAATTCTTGAAAAGGTCATTTTGTTTATATTTTTTAACTAAAAAGACATGTCAAACAAGTTAATTTTAATTATCGCATTGATTGTAATCATTGTTATTGCAATTATATGGATGGCATTAACTCCTAATAATACTGAGGAGGACGTTCCTGCTGATGATGTTCCTGCTGATGATGTTCCTGCTGACGATGTGCCAGCTGACGATGTGCCAGATGACGATGTGCCAGCTGACGATGTTCCTGCTGACGATGTTCCTGCTGATGATTTACCAGTAGAGGAGTAATTTCATTTTTAAATCAAAGAACCGCTGTGAAGCGGTTTTTTGTGTTCAGGGTTGTTTGTTTGTGCTATAATGATTAAGAGAAGTAGATGGATTCCCTATGTTAGGAGGTCAGAATGTCTGAGAAGTCCGAGAAGATGGTGTTGAAAGTTCCGGCGATCCACGAGGAGTACGAGGTCAAGCCCATCACTGAGCTCTTCGACGACGAAGATACGAAGAGGCGCTGGATTACGGGAAAGAAGCTTGTAGACCAGCATCCTGAGCTTGTCAGCGAGACGGCTGAGAGAGATTCCAGGCTCGCTCAAGAGCAAGGGATCCCCGAAAGAACGACTTGGGTTCTGTTCATTGGCAAGGACAGGATCTGGTGTGTCGCTCGCGACGTGGGCAGGCTCGATCGCTACGCCTGCAGCCTCGACTTTGACTTCCGCGACCACTACCGGGTTGCCCGCCCCAGCATGTAGCTTCATCTCCTGGGTTTCTGGATTTCTGGAAGCCTAGGAACACCCTCTCTCTGCCGATTGTCGCAAGACAATGACAGAGGGAGGGTTCTTGTTTTCTTTTTCACAATTGACACAAAAACATATTTAGATATAATAAACCCTCTTATGGACAAGAAAGAATTAAATAACAAGAGATATGAATTGCAGAGAAAATCCTTTTCTTTTCTTTTGCAAATGGTTGTGGTTATAGGACTGCCTGCTTTATTAGCATCATATTATGGAAAAAAGATAGGCATTGCTAATAATACTCATCCTAAAACCATGATTCTACTAATGATTGCTGCATTAATCGTATCTTGGACAATAATTTTGATAAGATTTTTTAGAATTACTAAAGAGTTTAAAGAATTAGAATGAATTTTTTACAGATTAGTCAATCAATACCAGGGTTAAGGCCTGATATCCTATTTTCAATAGGAGGGCTACCAATAACTAATACCATGACTTTGACATGGTTAGTTGTGGGATTATTCCTATTATTTGGCATATTGTTAAAAAACAAACTAGAAATTAAGAC
>Ga0272441_10014393_pt1 | contig 11238 bp, 12 predicted proteins | sample SSMProp6N_FD_193582 | JGI IMG/M metagenome (GOLD analysis project Ga0272441, IMG submission 193582) | Marine sediment archaeal communities from Little Sippewissett salt marsh, Falmouth, MA, United States - SSM-Prop-6N | ecosystem: Environmental > Aquatic > Marine > Wetlands > Sediment ... | reverse complement strand
TGTATCGCTAGACAAAATAGATTTTTTCCGTCTTACCCCCTGCCGACGCCAATTCCTCGTAGAACAACTTGAGGCGGGCATTGGCCAAATCAACCTTGGCCTGTCGTTCATCGGCTTCATTGTCAACGGGATAACAAGCCAGACATCGTTCAACATGATGGGTCACCCCTTGGCAGGCAATGGAAAATTCGGCCATTAAAAACATCATTTTGTTTTCGAAGCGATCGAAATGTTCCACCGCCGAAACCAACTCCACGGACGGGTGGACGAGGACCTCGTGGCCTTTTTGGGCCAGCTGGACATAGTCGTGAAGGGCCACAGCCGGGCCGGCGTCCTCTTTCTGCTGGTCAAACTTGCGCACCATCTCTTCCAGGGTAAACAATTTATTCTCCACAGCGATGCCAGCGCTTTCGAGGCGATAATAGTCCCGCTGCAGGTAGCGGTTGGCGATCAGAACGGCCTGGGAGACATGGGGGCAAAGATTGTGGGGGCAACCCCGTGCATAGCATTTTCGAAAGGTATACGCCCTTCCGTCTACGGTTCCACTGTACTGACACAGGAAAATATACGCCTGGAAGGGATTGGACCGATGCTGGAAGTCAACCGGCAGAATGTCGAATTGTGTAGTACAGACGACGATCGATCCTTGTTTTTTCTGCTCGATGAGGTCGGTAACCCGCATCGGCTTGGGATGAGTCTGAGTGCCAGTCATGGTGATACCTCGTGTATGTTGGGTTTCGGCGTGTGTCTAGTAAACGAATACCGCATTGGCCTCGAGTGCAGCGATGTTGACCTGGCCGGCGGCTGTCACGGCAACGTTGTCGATCAAATCGTCTGGCGTGATTCCGCGCTCCTTGATGCAAGGGCCGCAAACCTGGAGCGTTCCGCCAAGCTCGATGAAGTCCGACAGCAGTTTCTGGATGGGAGGAAAACCGCCGCCGGCCGGAACGTTTTCCGCAAAGCCTTTTTTGGCAAAGCGTACGGCATTGGCCTGGAGAATGAGGGTTGTCTGGACATCCATGGCCAGTGCACCGTTGGCCAGAACAAAGGGAATGCTGGCCTTGTCCAGATCTTCATCGCCGTGGGTGCTGAGGTAAAGGATTTTTTCTTCTTGTTCGGACATGATGGTGGTTTCCTTTCGTATTGCAAAAATTCGATGCGTTGGGTCGCGTCAGGCCATCGCACCGGCAATGACCGACGAGAGGTCTTCGACGTCTGCACCCGATTTGCGCAGGTTTCCCAGACAGATGGGGCACATGGCCACAAGGGGTGCGCCGGTGGTTTCGAGCTGCGCCAGGCGGCGACCGCCGACCTCACCGGCCAATCGGGGCGAGATGGATTCAGCCGGCCCCCCGCAGCAGTGGGTAAAGGTTCCGGACTGGGGCACGGGACGACAGTGAACGCCCAGGCGGGACAATTTTTCCTCCGGAACATCCGACAAGCCCAAATATCGACCATAAAAGCAGGGATCGTGGAGCGTGACCGTCCGCGTACTTTCGGCTTCAGGAAGGTCGATGTTTTCGAAATAGGGGGAAACCTCAAAACGAATCCCCGTGTACTTGGGATAGAGTTCCTTGAGAGCGTAGGTGGTATGCGGGTCAACCGTGATCAATCGCTTGACGCCGGCGGACTGCAACCGCTGGGCCACCCAGCGGGCATGTCGTACGAAACTCTTCTGGTCACCGAGATCGTAGAGCAGCACACCGCTGTATTGATCCAGCTGCGGATGATAGAAAAAGTCAACCTTGGAGGCCTTCAGAATCCGGACAATGTCGTGCAGGATACGGTTGAACTTGCGTTTCTCGCGGCCCGGAGTTACCAAGGCCAACCCCAATCCCGAAACGATTCCGGGAACGTAACGGGCATATCGCACAAACTCCGCCCATGGGGTGTCTTCGTATTTTTCAAGCACCTGGGTGGAGGTTTCGATATAGGGGATAAATTGGTACATCATGCCGGTAAAAAAAAGGGTGTCCCCCGTATGGGGCAGGTGACTGTCGACCCACCACCGGTTGACCAGGGCGTTGGGGATACCAAAGGGGTTGCGGGTCTGTTTGAGGTTTCCGGCAATGGTTTCGATGATGTCTTTGGGGTTGTACATGTCAGGACTCCCTCCAATGTTCGACCACTAGACGTTTCAGGGAGAGAATGATCTCTCCGGGGTTGGCCTCCCGCGGACAGGTCTGTGTGCAGAGTCCGCAATGCAGGCATTTCCAGAGCTCGTTGGCATTTTCCAGGATCCGCTCCCGGGCGCCAATTTGAATGTAGCGAATCATTTTGCGGGGAAAGTGCTCATTGAGCAGCGGACAGATGGCCGCACAGGTGCCGCAGTTGAAGCAGGCCAGGGCTCTATTCTCACCGTATTCCATCATCTCCTGTGCAAAATCCGGGCTGAGCGTAATCATGGATGATCTCCCCTCTTCTCGTTGTCGTTGGCCGTTCGGGGTACGGCGTAGCGATAGTAGCCCCCCTCTTTGCCCTCTTCGATGATCTGTCCATATTTTTTCATCGTGGCGATGAACCAGAGGACCTCGTCGGTAGGGATGCGGGTATGCTCGGCAATTTCAGGAACGGTCGCCGCACCCGAGGCCAAGGTTTCCTGAATGGCGTTGACTGTTTTGCGCTGCCCTTTCATGGCCGCCGTGGCTTGCCGGATTGACTCCCGTCGCGTTTGGCGAAGTTGTTTCAGGGCTTTTTTTCTGTCCGTATCAGATTGCATGACAATTCTCCCGACGGGGCCGGCGGATCAGGTGTTTCCTTATGCCGCTTCGGTTTCGGAAACGATCCTGTCAACCATAGCCTCGTATTGTTTCAAGGTCATCCCGTTGATATTGATGGCATTTTGCGGGCATACGGCCACACAAGCGCCGCATCCCAAACACAAAGCGGGCGTTGCCTGGGCGCGCCGCACCGTCTTACCGTCCACCTCGACATCGGCCAGGGTCAGAGCCCCGTCATTGAGGCAGGCGTCCACGCAGGCGCCCGTTCCGTTGCAACGGGCCAGGTCGACTTCCGCCACAAACGGATCCAACTCTACATGGCCGCGGGCCAACAGAGCTGCAGCTTTGGCAGCCGCCGCGCCGGCGGCGCTGGTGGTCTCGCCGATGTCAAAGGGTGCCTGGCAGGTACCCGCCAGCAATATCCCCCCTACAGGCAGCTCCACCGGCCGCAACTTGGGGTGCACTTCCAACAAAAACCGGTCGGCGCCAACCGGCAGCTTCATCATCTCCACCAGATCCGAGACGTTGTTGGGTTCCATTCCAGTAGCCAGCACCACCAGGTCTGCGGGCACCGCGATCGTCTCATCGAAGGTCAACCCATCGGTCACGGTAACCTTCAAGGGGTAATCGCTGCCCGACTCGCCTGGCAACACCTGCGGAGCATCCTCCGCCTCAAAGCGCGAAAAAACGACGCCGTTTCGCGAAGCCGCTTCATAGACCTCTTCCTGTCCACGCCCATAGGTGCGAATGTCCCGGTACATGTCATAGACGTGCGTACCGGGGAAGGATTCGCGGATGCGGTTGGCCGCAGCCAGGGTTGCCGTGCAGCAGGTCCTGGAGCAATATTCGTTTACGTGGCCGGATTCATCCTCCGGATGAATACCCGGAATCTGCCGGCTGCCCACACAGTGGATCATCACCACACTACGGATGTCCCGTCCGTCGATTTTCAGCCGCCGCCCACGTTTCTGCGGGGCCGCCATTTTTTCGATGAGTTGGGGCAGGGTAACGACATGCGCAGTTTCCCCATACCCGTATTCTCCCTGCCGTGGTGCGTAGGACTTGAATCCGGTGGCCAGAACCACGACACCGGTCGCCACGGTCTTCATCGACGGTTCGGCCGGCGGCGGGAACGGCAACATGCCAGCAAAGGGAATCGATTGGCCCGTACCCGCCTCTTGCCCGTTGATTCGGCTCAGTTGGTCGAGGGTTTCGGCATCCTTGGGGGGTGCCTGTTCAACGGTGAGGGTAAAATTACCAATGAAACCGCCAAATGTCGTCACCTGAGCACAGGTAAGCACTGTTATCGCTGGATGGGCTATAACCTGACCGGCAAGTGCATTGATCAGGTCTAAGGCTTTTTCATTGGTCGGCGCGATTCTGTGCAGCCGGGAGACCTGACCGCCGAGAAACGGTGAGCGTTCCACAAGGCAAACCGGAAAGCCTCGTTTCGCCAGATCGATGGCGGCGCGAAGACCGGCGACGCCGCCTCCGACCACCGTTGCGTGCTGGGTAGCGTCAACCCGAATCGGTTCCAGGGGTTGGAGCTGTTCCGCTTTGGCAGCTGCCGCGGCCACAAGGCGGGTGGCCTTTTCTGTGGCCCTGTCTCCATGGTGGACCCAGCTGACCTGCTCACGGATGTTGGCGTGTTCGTAAATAAAAGGATTGGCACCGGCACGTTCAATGGCGCTGCGGAAGGTGGCTTCGTGAAGACTCGGCGCACAAGAAGCGACCACGACGCGGTCCACCGTTCCGTTTTTCAGATCCTCCATGATCAATTCCTGGCCCGGATCCGAGCACATGAACATGTTGGTGCGCGCCACGGTGACACCGGGAATCTGTTCCACCCGGTCGCGTACCGTTTCCACATCAACGTGATCGGAAATATTGCCACCGCAATAACAGAGGTAAATGCCGACTTTTTTTCCGGCGTTTGCGGTTGAGGTTTGTTTTTCGTCCTTCATCTGACATTCTCCAAATGGCTGTTGCAGAGCTGCCGCAGGGCCGCAATTAGGCGGCGGCAGTTTTACGGGAATGTACGTTCAAGTAATTGGCCGCCTCCATGGCGGCGTCGCCCGCCTCGGTGATGCTATCCACGATGTCTTTGGGACCGGCACCCGCACCGGCGGTAAAAACCCCCTCCATGTCGGTCAGTGTGGGGGACAGTTTGGGCCGGATGGTGTGGATGAATCGGTCCGATCCTTTGGCCACCGGACAGATGCCGGCCGGATTCCACGAAGGAATCATTCCCATGGAAAGCACGGTCAAGTCATGCTCCGCCGCCATGATCCCTTCGCCGCGTTGGTCCTCGTAGTGCAGAATGACATTCTGGTTTTCACCGGGCTCGATATGAGCGACCTTGGCTTTGACGAAATTGATGCCCATGGCTTTGGCGTTCTGGTAGAACTGTTCGTACCCCTTTCCAAAGGCCCGGATGTCCATGTAGTAGATGGTGATATCCGCTAAAGGTAAAGCGCCGGAGAGCAGCATCGCCTGTTTGATGGCATACATGCAGCAGACCCGGGAGCAATACGAAACCCCCATACTCTTATCCCTTGAGCCGGCACATTGAACGTAGGCAATGTTGTCCGGTTCCATACCATCGGAGGGACGCAGCACCCGGTTGTACGGGCCGTGTGGAGCGAGCAGCCGTTCCATTTGCAGCGAATCGATGACATTGGGGATCGTTCCCCGGCCGTACTGGGGCTTGTCCGCCAGTGGTGTCAGCTCAAACCCGGTGGTGAGGATGGCTGTGTCCGCCTCAAGGGTAAAGGTTGTCGGTTTCTGGAAATAGTCGATGGCCTGAGTGGGACAGACTGAATCACATTTACCGCAGAGCACACAGTGATCGGTATCAAGCACGGCGATCTGGGGGATGGCATTGGAAAAAGGAATGGCGATGGCTTTGGTTGCGCAAAACCCGCCCTGTTCTCTGTCTGTAACCATCACCGGGCAACTGTATTCGCATTGACGGCAGCCGATGCACTTGTCTGCATCCACGTATCGGGGCCGCTGGACGACATTTGCCGTAAAGCCCTCATCTGCGCGGTCCAGGGAGGTAAGATCGCAATAGGTAAACAAGCTGATGTTGTCATGATGGGCCGCCGCCGCCATTTTGGGTGTGGTAATACAGCTGGCGCAGTCCAACGTGGGAAACACCTTGGACAGCCGAATCATTTTACCGCCGATAGACGCATCTTTCTCGACAATGGCCACCGTAAACCCCTGATCGGCTAAGTCCAGGGCAGACTGGAGACCGGCGATTCCCCCACCGACAACGAGTGCATCGAAATGCTTGACAGATTCGGATTCCACCATCTTACTATTCCTTTCTACGCTGCCGATTTGAATGTCGGGGGGCCCAGTTCCTGCACCAAAGCGTTCATGTCATTGACCTCTTTCAAAAAAGCCCGGTTGCAAACCGTGCAGATGGCCGTCAGCCGTAAACGGCGAATGTCGAGATCCTCTTTCTTCATCAGCTGGTAGACCCTGTCGAGGCGTTTGGCCATGGCATGATAGGCCCCCTCGTAGGGACACTCTTCTCCGCAGGACATGACGATGATGCCACTGATCCCCTTTCGGAAACAGTCCATGTAAAACTGTTCGGGAAACAGAACGGGTGCACGGACCCGCAGAATATAGGTGTTGGCCGGGTAGCTAGCGTGGGCCTGGCCCACCGAGTTGGCGCCCGGATAAGCGCAGCTTTCGGTGGCCAGGATCAGGATTTTGCCTCCGTTTTCGGCATTGGCTTTCATTTTCGCCCCGCTACTTTTTGCGGCAGATAAAATGTTTGTCGTAGCCGTCAGCCTCCTGAACGCCAAGATACTCATGACCGACTTTCTTGGCCCAGGCCGGGATATCAGTCCGTGTACCGGAGTCGTTGGAGTAAATTTCCAGCACTTCACCGACTTTGACCTTTCCGATGCCTTTTTTGGCCTCCAGCAGGGGACCCGGACATGCGCTACCTCTGGCGTCTACCGTACTTGACACTTCAACTGAATTCAGATCGTCTGTGGACATGTTGCTCCTCCTTTGTTGGATTGCGTTGGTTGTACTGCTTTTTTACGTAATTTCATCCGTGTTACAGGGGGGGTGGCTGCACCTTGTTCTTGGGAGATAAAGTCATAGCTGTTCCGCGGTAGAATCCGCAAAACATCGCTGAAAATGGCTGCCTCAACGGGACACGTACCGGCGATAATCTCAATTTCTTCACCAGGCTGCATCCCTCTGAACACGTTGGTAATCTGCAACAAGGAAAAGGGGATCAATTTTTCGCGAAGATCAAATGTCACCATGATACGCACCTGCGATTTCACTGACCGTTAAAACCATTAGCGTTACGCCATATGGGTAGAGCAACGACGGTGCCAGTCTTTCAGGCAGATCGCCACATTTTTTTAAAAACAATATATTTTCAATTGGTTAAACATATTTTTCCGCGAGAAAGAGGGTCAAAACGATCGATCTCACCAATTGCCTATTGGCAATGGCCTGTTCAGGTGTTAAGTTTATGAACAGTAAATTCGTTAAAAGATTGAACAGGAGTGTCTCTATGGAATCGTTTGATCTGAACTACTATTGGAAGTCCGTCGTGGATACCATCCAAGACGGGGTGATGGTGGTCAATCCGGATGGGGTGGTCATCTCCGTTAACCGTGCTTTTGAGGAGATCACAGGTTATAAAAAAAATGAAATTGTGGGCAACGCCTGTACGACGTTGGGTTGTACCTCCTGTGAAATCATCCGCAAAGAACAGGGGTGCCATTGGTGTGTGATGTTCAGAAAGGGGCATTTAAAAAGACAGCGGTGCACTGTACAGCATAAGAATGGCAGGGTGGTTCATATCTTGAAAAACGCTTCGGTCCTCAAAGATGAAGCGGGCGAGGTACGGGGTGCGGTTGAGACCATGACCGATATTACCGAATTGCTGGCCAAGGAGACCCAGATCAATCACTACCGCCGGGAACTGGACGCGGAAGACCGGTTTTACGGTATGATCGGCACGTCTGCCCCGATGCAGCGCGTTTTTGAAATCATCGCCAACGCTGCCCGTTCTACTGCGCCGGTCATCATTTTCGGAGAAAGCGGTACCGGTAAAGAGATGGTGGCCAGAGCGATCCATGAGGCGGGTTTACGGAGCCACAAAGCCTATGTGAAGGTGAATTGTGCGGCATTGAATGAGTCCTTGCTGGAAAGCGAACTGTTCGGTCACGTCAAAGGCGCTTACACCGGTGCTCACCGAAGCCGCGAAGGGCGTTTCGAAGCCGCTTCGGGCGGCGATATTTTCCTGGATGAAATCGGCGACCTACCCCTGGCCACCCAGGTCAAATTGCTGCGGGTGCTGGAGGAAAAAGTCGTGGAACGGGTGGGAGACAACCAGCCGATTGCGGTGAATGTACGTATTGTTTCCGCAACAAATCGAAATTTAACGGAATTAATCGATAAGGGCGCTTTTCGAGAAGATTTCTATTATCGCATCAACGTGATCCCCATCCACATCCCGCCGTTACGAGAGCGCGTTGAGGATATTCCCCTGTTGGCGCGCTCTTTTTTTAACCGGATCCTCTTAAAAAGCGAAAAAAAACTGAGGGGCATCTCCAAACCGGCGATGGATCGATTGTTGGCTTATTCATGGCCCGGAAATGCGCGCGAATTAAAAAGTGCTTTCGAATACGCCTTCGTTAGCTGCCCCGGTGGCATGATCGGACCGGAACACCTCCCGCCTCAAATCAACGATACGTCCACCACTTGCAGTGAGACTGCCGTTGCTATCGATGAAAGTCTTGACGATGTGAAGCGCCGACGGCTACTGGATGCCCTGTCCCGCACCGATGGCAACCGTTCCAAAGCCGCTCGGCTGTTGGGCATTTCCCGTACCAGCATCTGGAACCAGATGAAAAAGTACAACATCGACGGAGAAGCCTATCGTTAACCGCTGGTGATTCATTCGGCAGGCGGATTGATTGACGCACTCAATCAACAGAGGGTTCAAGTGGAGAGATCCGTGAAAAGCAGGCTGCGTTTGTAGGAAAAGCGGCATGGAGATTGCGTTTAAATCAAGCAGGCTTGGCATTTACCTCCATTTCGTTGACAGCCTAATCTCACCCCTTGTGCCCCAACAAACTTGGACATACCCCCATTTTTGTTGGGGCCTTTTTTGCAAACACAAATTTACAGTCGTAAGCGGTGGTGCGATAGACCCAATGATGCGCAATAAAAAAAAGGCGCCGCAATGTTTGTCTTGCACATGGGCGAAAGACCTTCTGTTTGCAAAAAACATCACAACCTTTTATTATTGATGGAAAAACATGCCGTTTAACGTCTCAGGACCTTCATGGTTAAAACGCCGCTTCATTTATTTTTTGCCTGCGGCAATGGAATATTTTTTGCTTTGTTTTGCTGTCTATTGATCATCGAAATCCCTGCAATTTCTTCATTATGGAGGTACCGGTTGTATGAAAAAACAAAACGATTATCTTCGTCTGCTGCTTGACATTACCAAAACCATTACCGCCGCGTTGAACACCGATGAGGTGCTCACCCTCATCGTTTCAAGGATCCCGGAGGTCGTTCAGGTGGATGCCGCGACGATCCGCCTTTTGGATCCGACCGGCAAGAAACTGGAACTCAAGGCCGCTTCAGGCTTGAGCCGAACCTACCTTGACCGTGGACCCATCGATGCAGAGGTAAGTGTGCTGTCCGCGCTGAAAGGAACCCCCATCGCCATCGTGGATGCGGCCAACGATGAACGTATCAAGTATGGTCGAGCAGCCCAAAAGGAGGGTATCGAGAGCATTCTGGTCGCGCCCATTCCCATCCGTGGAGAGGTCTGTGGAATTTTGAGGCTGCTTTCCCGAACGCGCCGGGAATTCGTGCCGCTGGAGATAGAATTTGTTGCCGCTCTGGCCGAGCAATGCGGCATCGCAATTGAGAATGCGCGAATCTACGAACAACAGCAGCGGCAATTGAGATACTTCAAGGCGGTTTGCGAAATCAGCAAAGCCATTGGGGAGACCCGTCAGCTCGACAGCATTTTCGACCGTATCGTCAAAACGTTGCCCAAGGTCATGGAGGGCAAAGCCTGTACCCTCCGTCTGATCGAATCGACCAAGGGCAAACTGGAACTCAAAGCGGCCTACGGATTAAGCGACACCTATCTGCAACGCGGACCGTTGGACGACGAGATGGCAACCTACTTCATCCTCAAAGGTGAACCCGTGGTGATACCGGACGCCACCAGCGATATCCATACCCTCTATCACCAGGACGCAGCCAAAGAGGGGGTGGGCAGCATTTTGGCCGTTCCAATTGCCATACAGGGAGAAACCATTGGAATGCTACGCCTGTTGAGCGCGGAGAAGCGCTTTTTTTCCGATAGCGATATCAATTTCGCCATGGCCGTTGCCGAACAGAGTGGGGTGGCCATTCAAAACGCTATCGATTATCAGAAATTATCCGATCTGCTCAGCGAGTGCCGATCTGGCGACACGTAGGCCGTCAGGGGCCACCGCCAACCAAAAAACCGGACGGCCGCGGCAACGGCAATCACACCCAACGCTGAAGTCGCTGCCGACAGAACTACATCTGCGTTACAAGACAATGCGTGGTAACGTATGTGGTAACGTTCTCCGTCGGCCAGATCGAGGACGATCGCCCATTCTTTTCCTCCTATACATACAACCTGTTCATATAACATCTAATTTTTTCTCTCTTGCCATGGCATGTTTTTTGATTCTATCCAGCCTAACGAAAGGTTGACCAGGAGAAAAGAGACCAAGAAGGAGAAAAAGCATGGGAAAATGTATCAACCATCCGGATCGCGAGACCCCCTATATTTGTATGAAACACCAGATTTATTTGTGTGAGGAATGCCTGGAGTGTAAAGATCCCACTCTTTATTGTAAATTCAGGCCGTCCTGCCCCATCTGGTTCATGGGCAAGCGTATGGAGGGTTGGGAAGCCGAAGATGCCGAGCGAACGGCTTCCGCTGAGGACAAGGTCACCTTTCTTCCTACCGGGAAAACGATCTCCTTGGCCTCCGGAAGCACCCTTTTGGAAGCAGCCCAAAAAGCGGATGTTCATCTCAATGCGTCCTGCAATGGAAAGGGCTCGTGCGGAAAATGCAAACTGGTTGTGGTTTCCGGCCAAGTTGAAACACCGTCGACGCCGCTCCTCACAGCAAAGGAAGAGGAAAGGGGGTACGTGCTCGCCTGCCAGAGCCAACTCTGCGGAGACGTTTCCGTCCAAATTCCCGAAGAGGCGCTTCAGCGCAAACTGAAGATCGCCGGAATGGGTCAAACCGTCTCGGAACAGCTTAAAGGTCTTGTCACGGAGATCGACCCCATGCTCAAGCAGATCCCGCTGTCCCTTTCTCCGCCAACGCTCGAAGACGCGGTGAGCGATATGGACCGGCTCAACCGGGGGTTGAAGAGAGAAGGCTGCGATGTGGCCCGCCTCAATGTGGGCATCAGGGTCATGCGTCAGTTGGCCGAGGCTGTGCGCCAGGACGGCTGGAACA
>Ga0272441_10014392_pt1 | contig 11238 bp, 7 predicted proteins | sample SSMProp6N_FD_193582 | JGI IMG/M metagenome (GOLD analysis project Ga0272441, IMG submission 193582) | Marine sediment archaeal communities from Little Sippewissett salt marsh, Falmouth, MA, United States - SSM-Prop-6N | ecosystem: Environmental > Aquatic > Marine > Wetlands > Sediment ... | reverse complement strand
GCAGGTCGAGGTCAGCTAACCACATCATCTCTGCCGATGTCAAGCCCAGCTCGCCACGTTCTGGTCCCCCAGATTCCAAGTGTCCTTTGGTGGAGTGCAGACCACCTCGTCGGATGGAGTTTTCGGGATAGATAGGCTCTGAATCACGCCGATGATCCGCGCCGATGCTGAAAGCGGCGCCGGCATGGCGCCGAGCCTCGGCCGCAGGCCGGCCCCGCCCGGCGATCGCGACTATTCGCTGAGTTCGCTCATGCGGTCCTCCGCGGCCTTCCTCTGTTCGGGACGATCAAGCAGACCGGGACCATAGAGCACCTGCTGGCGATCGAGGATCACGCGGTGCAGCGCCGATCCGGGAGCATCGGCATCCAGCATGTCGGCGGCGCGCTGAAGGATGGCGGCAAGCTCCTCCAGAGCCGGCCGGTCGTCGATGAGCTGTCCGCCTGCGTGGTCTGTATGCGCCAGGCGCGTGACGGTCGCGCAGGCCCGCATGGCCCGCAGATGATCCAGCCAGGGATCCTGCGGATCGAGCAGCGCCTGCCACTTGCGGTAGTTGTCGTCCAGGACCGTTTCCGCCTCGCGGTAGTCATCGTCGAGCAGCCAGAAGCCCAGGGCGCTTTCCCAGAGCAGCGCATGGAAGCTGTTTTCTTCTCCGGCGGCCCTGGCCTTCGTCAGCAGGTCGCGGACCACGTCGGTGCGGATCCGCCACAGCTCGAAGCGCTCGGGTCCGTCGCCGAGCACGGTGGGTCCGAAGAGCCATTCGGAGAGCCAGATTTCCCGCAGGACCTGCGCCGGAAGCCCCTCATCGCGCGCCTTTTCCAGGCCGGCGATGAATCCGTGCAGGTCCTCACGGGCCAATCGGCGCTGTCGCATTTCCGCCTCGGCTCTGGCTTCGGCCACCGCCACATCCAGCCGGCGCTGATTGGCCACGGCCGACAGGCGGGCCACGACGATCCCGCCGACGATGAGCAGGAGCAGGATCAGGGCCAGGGCGGCGGCCAGGGCGGGCTTTCGACGCGTCCACAGCCCGGCCAGCCGCAGCAGCGACGGCCGCGTCCAGGCGAGGGGCTCGTGGCGCAGCCAGGCTTCGAGATCGCCGGCAACCTCCGCCGCCGAGCTGTAGCGGTCCTCCGGCTCTACCGCCATCGCCCGCCGGCAGATGGCCTCCAGGTCGCGGTCCACCTCGGGGTTGTGAGGCCGCAGCAGCGGCGGCTGGCGGCGTCCGCGCTGCGGGTCGTGGGTCCGCCGGATCTCCTCGGGGGTCGAGCCGTTGGGCAGCACACCGGTCAGCAGCCAGTACAGGATTCCCCCCAGGGCATAAACATCAGAGGGGATCGTCAGCGCCCCCGGCTCCGTTCGATACTGCTGGGGCGACATGAAGGCGAGATTCCCCAGTGGTTCCGCATCGCCGTCCTCCTCCGGCCTCGGCCGACCCTGCTCCTCGGCGCGAATAGCGATTCCAAAGTCGGCGACCTTGGGCTCCGACTCGGCGTCGAGCACGATGTTGTTTGGCTTGAGATCGCAGTGCACCAGGCCGGCCATATGGGCCGCGTGCACGCCGCGGGCAATCTTCGCCACCAGGCGCGCCGCATCCGGTGGCCTGAGGCTGCCCTTGCGGCGGCGCGCCCAGCGGCCCAGGTCGCCGCCCTCCACAAACTCATAGACGATGAAATCCTGGTTCTCCGCCGACACGCCGCGATCAAGCACTCGCGCGACATAGGGATGGTTGATCCGCCGGGCCTTGGTGGCTTCATCGATGAGTTGCTGCCGCGTCCACGGCGAGCGGTTCTCGCCGGGAAGCACCTTGATGGAGACCAGGGCGGGATGGTCTTCCTCGGAGAGCTGGCGATCCATGGCCAGGTACACCTGGCCGAAGGCGCCTTCCCCCAGCAGTTCCCGCAACTCGTAGCGGGGCGAGCCGTCTTCCATCACCGGCCCGAAGTCGCACGGCAGCGCTTTGACCGCGGACGCGGCGAGGTGCCGCTGCATGTGCGTGGTCGACCACAGCGCGTTGTTGAGGGCGGCCGCCTCCCGGATGGCGGGCTCAAACTGAGGATGGGCCGTGACCAGCCGGTCGATCGACTTCTCATCCACGTGGCTGGACCGGGCCAGCGATCGCAGCGCCATGTCGATGGCCGCGTCGAGCGGCTCGGATCGCCGGGGCAGATCCGGCACCGCGCCGAGATAGCGCTGAAGCGTCACGGGCTTGTTGAGGCGGAGCCGAAGACGACCATCAGCCTCGATCAGGTCCGCCAGTTGCGCATCGCTGTCGATGTCAAAGCGGCGGCGAATATCGGCGAAGTCCGGATCATCCCGGCCACCGTCATAGAGCACGGTCAGTTCGCTGGCGAAAGACAGTTCGCAGGTGGTTACCGGCGGCTGTCCAGTGCGAAACACTTGTGGAGTTTCGTCCTGATCTTCTGCCATCGTTTCCTCACCGCGGTCGGCGCGAGATCGACGTTCTCGGCGATCACGCTGTGGGACGCGCCGACGAGCCAAAGGGAGAGAATCTCTCGGTCGATGTGATCATCGAACAGCTTCAAGGCGCGCTCGATTTCAATCTCGGCGCCCTCGCGGCGGTCGCGCTCGGCCTGCCGCAACCGGCTGTAGAAGTGCTGGGCGAACTGCCCGTCTTCATCTTCAACCTGTTGAAGGCGGTGGAACACTCTGGCCTTGTCGATGACGGCGTTGTGGGCCATGCGGAACACGAGGGCCCACAGTTGATCTTCGCTGGTGGCTTCGAGCCTGCCGGACCGCACGAACATGTCCAGGCGGCGTCCCACCGTCGAGAGAATCTCCTGAGAGTCAAAGATGCGGCGCATGGCCGGACTGAGCTTGCCCCGAATTCGCCGTCTGATCCGCGCGTCGTAGCGCGTGACGAATGTCGCAGCCGCGCCTCGATCGCCTTCGCGCATGCGTTGCAGAAGGCCTCTCACCTCTGCGCCGCCACGCGCCGATCCGTCCGACTTGCCCAACTCGATGTGATCCCCATTTCCCCGGCCGGTCCGTTGGTCCTGTGGGGAACCCCTCACGGCCTGGTGCTGGAGCACGTCTCCTCCTTGCTCTCCCCGATTTGAAAAAAACCAGGGTTTTCTGCTCACACCGGCGCTGCGGCGAGCGCCTTTCTTTTCAGCGGCCGGCGACGTGCCGGTCTATTCCGAGTCATACTTCTTCTGGGGCGGAGGAAGCAGTATGGAAGCAGAAAACCCCATCTATCTTACCAATGTTAACGCCGGTGACGATCAACAAAATGCGGAATCATGGTTGACCGTTCGGACATCGATTTCGCACGCGAGTACCGGGCCCGACCGGCGGCGCCGTTCACTTATCCGGTCCTTGACGGGCAGGGCGCTGATCACGGTCGTCTTGCTCTTCACGGTGGTCATCCTTCTGATCCCCGGCAACGGAACCGTCTCCGCCGCGGTCGGCATGGCGGGCTTGCCTGCCGGCGCCTCCGGCTCGGCGCTGTCGCCTGTCGCCGACTCCCTTGATGATCTTATCGAGATTCTCAAGAAGATCGAGAAGGAACTCCGTGACGCCGACGAGGAGGTCGGCAGCAGCGGCTCGCGGCCTCACGAGCCGAGCACGTCGTCCCTGGCCCAGTGTCTGGACACCGCCGAGGTCTTCATCGACCAGGTCCTGAATCCGCTGGAGGATCCCAGCCTGGAGCCTTTCGATGCCGGCTCGGTTGATCCCGCCGTCGAGCCCGTCCTGCTTGAGGAGTTCGCCGATGAGTGCCTGCTCATGGCCGAGCAGGCGGTTGATGAAGGGGAGTTTGGCTGTCCGGCGGACCATGCGGTTATCGGCACCAAGCTCAAGACGATCAAGTCCTGCCTGCCGGGATACCGCGCGGCGGCAGGGCTGTCGTAGAGCGGTTGACACCCCGCCTGCTGTTCTCGCAGGTGGGGAAAGCGACACGGGGCACGGCGGCGGGCCGTGCCCCGCCCGGGTCGGAACCGTCCCGCCATTGTCCCCGGCGCATCGGTCCGGGCTTTCCCGGTGCGTCCGATATCTCAGAAGTCCTCTCGCCCCGAAGGTCACAGGCAAGATCGAAAAGCGCGCTGCGCACAGAATCGGAGGTGAATGACCCCGTACGGGAAATGCAATGCACCAGGTCCTGACAAGCCCGACCCGGCCCCTTCCGGCCTGTGGATATGGCCCCTGGCGGCGATTCAGACCGCCCCGCGGCCGAGCCCTGCGGTCCAATGCGGCCGGACGGGCACCGCAAAGGCTGGTCCAGACGGCAGGGATTGCCGATAGATGGACATTGCCCTTCTCGAGGGCCACGACGGAGCGGCCCATGGATGCCCGATTCCGCGCGACGGGGCCCCCGCGCGGCCGTGAAACCAGACGCGGGTACCCCATCGTTTGCGATACTCAGAGGGATGCCCCGGCCGACGCCGCGAAAGGCGCGCTCCTGTCCCATGCGTTATGGATGGAGGCGCTCGGGGAGCGGCCCGTGTGAGCAGAAAAATCAAAAAATCGCCCGAATGACCGATCTTCTCCAAGCCTTCTCGGGTCTGGGCCGTCGGTTCGGCCGGTCAGGGTCGGCATGGGAGGAGCGGTGCGGCTCGCGGCCGGCACCCTGCCGCCTGGCCGCCCCACGCATCGGGCGGGGTCGCCGGGCGAGTCCGCCGCGGGCTTTCCCGTCGCCGGGCCCCGGCAGCCGGGGTGGTCCCCGCCGACCGGTGAAGGTCCGTTGTTGGCCGGCGCGGCCTCGGTCCGGACAGGTCGGGCCGGCCCCGCGGCTTGATATCCGCCGGGGATCGGATCCCCTTCCATCGGCCAGGCGGGAACGCCGGGTCGCAGGTGGCGTATAAAGGAGGAAGGCCGAGGGGGATTCCTGGCCAGGACCGGAAGCCCTCGGTGCGCCATACCTGGGAGTACACGGCCATGTTGCAACAGACCGCTCGGCGGGGTTCGGCCAGGCGTCTGACGGTTTTTCTCTTCGTCGCCTGGGCCGCCGTGGCGGCCGTTGCGACTCCGGCCGCCCGGGGCCAGTTGATACCGCTGGTGCCGGACCCGATCACCACGCCCGAGCTGATGGACTGCGCCGAGGCCGTGGGCCTGTCCAGCCAGCAGCGCCTCCAGCTCCTTTCGCTGCACGATGACTACAAGCAGCGCTACCGCCAGTTCGAGGATCACGACATTCGCAAGCTGCAGGATGCGCTGCTCGATATCGCCATGCAGTTCACCCGCGGCCAATTCTCGATCCCTGAGCGCAGGGAGCTGGAGGATCTTCTGGAGCAGTACCGGCGCGTGCATGCCAAGGCCCAGACGATCGACCGCACGCTCTTCGGCGCCGTCGGGGGCATCGTCGCCGACGATCAGATGCCGGCGCTCCAGAACGCGCGGACGCGCCGGGAGCTGGCGACCTATCAGGCGGTGGTGTTCGAGCTGGTGCACGAGTTCAATCACGGTGCGGGCGTCAACCTCGCCGAGATTGTCGGCGGTCTGGACGGCTCGCCCGGCGAGATCGAGCAGATCGATCTGATCCTGCCCGGTTATGAGAGCGCGATGCTGCGCAAGGCGCGGAACATCTACGCCGTCCTCAACGAGGCCGTCGGCATTGTGCTGGACACCGTTGATGAACTGGGCCTTCGCGGCATGACGCCGGAGCAGATGATGGAGACCTTCCAGGACGAGGAGGTGCAACTGTCGCTTCAGGCCACCTTCGACGAGGCGAGCAAACCGCTCCAGGCCGCGGCATTCGAGCTCAGCCAGCTCAATCTCCGCACCTTCCACCGGCTCCTGCCCGTGCTGGCGCCGGCCAATGTCGCCGACCTGCGCGACCGGTACTACAGCCGTGCCTATCACGATGTGTATCACGGCCCGGGCGCATGGCGCGAGCGCTACCGGAAGGCCCTGGCGCTGGACGGGCTGGATGGGCAGCGCAGGCAGGCCATCGGCGCGCAGCGCGACGATTTCGTGCGGCAGGATGATCAGCTTGCCGACAATATGGTCAATCTCGTGGAGGCGTCACGCGAGTATCGCACCTTCGGCCAGTTCAGCGGGGAGGCGGACGACAAGGACGAAGAGAAGATCGACGACCTGCGCAGGCGGCGCGAGGCGTTGGGTGAAAGAGCCGAAGCGGCGCTCCATGCTCTGCTCGGGCCCGAGCTGACGGCGCAGCTCGAGGGGCCGGATCAGGAGGGACATGAGTCCACCCACGTGACGCAGATCGTCAAAGCCGACGGCACCCGCCAGGTCATCGTCGATGAGGGAGCGGCTCGGGCCGAGTCGACCGACCGGCCGGGGGCGCAAGCCGCGCGCCGCTTCATCGAGGATCCCCTGCTTCCTGCGCCCATCGACGCGAAGGAGGTCGACCTGCTCGCGGCGCAGCTTGGCTGGAACGATGATGAGAAGGCCGTGCTGTCCGCACTGCTGGACGATTACCGCGATGAGTTCGACCGCCTGCGCACCGCACCCCCGGAGAGTGGGCAAGGCGCTGGCGAGGAGCAGACGGACGCAGAGCAGGCCGAGGCGATTCGGGCGCTGTTCGACGCCCTGTGCGAAGCCGATGACGCGTTCTTCGACGGCGCCAATGCCCTGGCCACGGATGAAGCCCAACAGCGGCTGGTCAGGCGTCATCACGGGATGCGCAGCCGCCACGTGGCCACCGAAGCGGCCAGAAAAAGCGTCTGGAGCTATCGCGATGATGAAGAGGGCTTCCTCGATCTCGTGTCCATCATCGCCTCCGTTGATGTCCCCGAGCCGGCGCGAGCCGCCGTCGACGAGATCGAGGAAGGCTATACGGCTCGTGTGGCGCCCATTGTCCGCCGGCGACTTGACGCGGCGTGGAAGGCACATCGTCGAATGACCATGTTCCGCAACCTCAATCAGCGCGAGGGGCGCGCCTCCCGAACAGCATCCGAGGCCATGATGGAGAGGTGGCGCCAGGCGCAGAGCGAGGCGCGCGATTGCAACAAGCAGATCGTCGCGATCAACCGCCAGACGCTTCAGCAGGTGCTGGCGAAGCTGCCCGACGATGCGGCGTGGACCCTGCGATACGAGTACAACCGGGCCGCGTACCCGGACATCTTCCGGGACCGGAGCTCGGCCGAGGAGGTGCTCGCCGCCGCCCGGGCCCTGCCGGACCTCACCGGCCGGCAGCGCGAGCGGATCGACGAGCTCACCTACGAATACCGCAGCGACTACTTCGATCTCAGCGAGCGGATGGTCGGTCTTCGGCGGAAGCGGGACTTCGATCCGATGGGTTTCCAGATGCCCAGCCGCGAGGACATCGAAGGCGAGATCGAGCTGCAGCGCCTGCATTTCGACCGCGAGGAGCTCACCGCCCGGGCCCGCACGCATCTGCGCCTGGTCCTCACCGAGGCCCAGGCGGGCCTGATCCCCGCGCTGGAACGCCGCCGACCGCGGTCTCGCACACGCGGCAGCGGGCTGTGAGCCGGCGCCGAGCCCCCGCCGGGCGGGCCGGAACCCGGCGCGTCCCTCGATCACCGGCCAAAACTGGCCTTCCACGCGCCTGATGGTCGATAATTGTCGCAGAACCCGCAGCCCATTTGGAGCGTTCGTGGCGCTCCCCACGGCGTGAAACGCGGGTTCTTTTTCGTGCGCTGCCCCCCGGCCGCCCTGTTTTAGATATCACTGTCCGATTTGCCCCGCCCCATTTCCTCCGGGAGGGGGCGGTGGCAGCCGTGACTGGCCCGCTTGGGCGGGTACAATATGGTGAGGGCTCCGGAGGTCGCTATGACGGTGCAGTTGCTCCGACTGACCAAGGCGAGAATCTGGCGGTGGGCCAAACTTCACCACGAGCACACCGGCCGGTGGCCCGGGCGCGATACCGGCCCGGTCGTCGGCGGTCCGGGCATCAGTTGGAGCACGATCGATCGATGCCTGCGCCGCGGCGGGCACGGTCTTCACCCCGGCTCCTCGCTCAGCCACCTCATCCGGGAAGCGGGCGGACTGCAGAATCTTCGCCGCGCTGCGCCCGGCTTGACGAGGAAGCAGATCCTCGACTGGGCCGACCTGCATTACGAGCGCACCGGCCAGTGGCCGGACCGCGACAGCGGCCCCGTCATCGGCGCGCCGCACATCGCCTGGGGCACGATTGAAAAGCGCCTGCGCCACGGCGGGCTCAACCTCCCGGGCGGCATGACCCTCACCCGCCTGCTCCGCGAGGCCCGCGGCGTGTGGGATCGGCGCGGCAAGCCCCGCCTCACCGAGAAGCGCATCCTCAAATGGGCCGATGCGCACTTCAATCACACCGGTCGCTGGCCGGTGACCCTCTCCGGTGCGCTGCATGATGCGCCCAATGAAGACTGGGCGGCCATCGACATGGCCCTGCGCGATGGGCGGCGCGGTCTGCCCGGCGGTTCGTCCCTCGCCCGCCTCCTCGCCCAGTATCGAGGCAAACCTTACAAGAAGCACGCCCAGCGCCTTACGGTCAGGCAGGTCCTTCAGTGGGCCCGGGACCATCATGAGCGGACCGGCAACTGGCCCACCCGAATCTCCGGTATCGTGCGCGGCGCCGAAGGGGAAACCTGGGGCGACATCGAGGGCGCTCTGCGGACCGGGACCCGGGGCCTCCACGGAGGCTCATCGCTCACGAAACTGCTGGAGCGACATGACTGCGTGTAATGCCGACGCCGGGCCGGTCACTCGCGACCCGGCTGCCGGCGTATGGCCGCCTCGAACTCATCGGGCTCGAACCGCAACGGCCCCGGCCCGAGCCCGCCGTCAAGAAACAGGTGAAAACAGATAACTGTCCCTGGTCGGGTTGCAGGCACACAAGTACCTGTCCATGATTATGTTCCTGATTATATAATTGCAGCGCGTTCGGCTTCAGGGCCGGCAGCCTCCCGCTTCACTCCATCTTGCGAACCACGGTGAACGTCAACGGTCAAGGATCTCTGCACGGCAGTGGCGCAACGCATGCGTCATCAGTACGCCAGTGCGCCGCCGTTTGATAACGCCGATGCGCAGCCGGTCACGCGCCCGGTCTCCGGATCGATGGCGAGCATCACCCCGGATCCGCGGAACCTTCCCGCCGTCGGGCCGTCCACCACCTCCAGTTCCATCCCCAGTTCCGCCACCGCCTCGATCAGCGCTTCGGAATACTCGCCTTCCGTCACCCGCTCGCGTTCATCCACCGCCCCGAGGACGCCCGCGGCATCGAGCGCCTCCCTCGGGTCCATCCCGAAATCCAGGGCGCTGAAGAGAACCCTCAGCGTGTCGCAGTCGATGGCGGCCCCGATCGCGCTCGTCGCCAGCACCGGCCGGCCGTCCTTCAGCACGATCACCGGATCCGTCTGCGTGGGCATGCGCTTGCCGGGTCCGGTCGCGCTGATGAGATATTGCTGGAAGCTCGCGGCATCAGGAATCGACACGCCGCCGATCACCAGTCCGTTCTCGCCCCAGACCACCGTGTTGATCGAATGTAAGACCGCGGCGATATTCCCATCACGATCGACCGCGACGATCGAGCTGGAATGGCCGGGGCCCTGCTCCAGCGATTTTCCCTCACCCGCACTCGCTTCGGCTTCGGCCTCGCCCCCGGAATTGTCCTGCAGGTGCTGCCACACCTCCGCGGCCACGCCCTTGTCCAGCCAGTCCGATGGTTGCGTTCCCCCCATCAGGATGCCGCGGGCCGGATCGAACCGCACCGCGCGCAGGATCTTCAACATCCAGTACAGCGTCTCGGGCGATTCGCCGTAGTGCCCCATCTCCGACACGCCGCCGACCTCCAGCAGATGCAGACCGCCGGCCAGGGCGAACGCCTGCGGAATCGTGTAGACGTCGTAGCCGTGATACTTCACGCACAGCGGCTCGGCCCAGGTAGGCTCGTAGGCGGCGAGATCCTCCATCGTCATCTTTCCGCCGTCCGCGCGCACGGCATCGATGAACCGCTCGGCCCACGCGCCGGTGTACATGTACTCCGCGCCGCTGCGCGCCACCGCCCGCAGCGTCGCGGCGGCCGCGGGCTGCGTGAACACATCGCCCTCCGCGTAGAACTCGCCATCGGCCCGCGTGAAGACCGCCTTCGTCTCCGGCACGCGCGACAGGATCGCCTTCCGCGCCTCCATCCATCGACCCAGTCGCGGCGTGATGGGAATCCCCTCTTCCGCGAAGTAGACCGCAGGCTGAAATATTCGATCGAACGGCAGCTTGCCGAACCGATCGTGAGCGGCCTGCACGCCGGCCATGAATCCGGGCACGAGCGCTGTCCGCCCACGCGGCCCGGGTTCAGGTTTCTCGCCCGGGTTCATGTACGACGCGGTGGGAATCGACATCGGATCGTCCTCAGCGCGCACCGTATTGAAGCCCCCGTCCAGGGCGTGGACCTTCCCCGTCTTCGCATCGTAATACACCATCTCCAGGACGCCCGCGTAACTGATCGTCGCGCCCGCGTTCATCACGATCTGCGTCATCGCCGCGGCCAGGACGGCATCGGCCGCCGATCCGCCCTGCTTCAGCGCCTCGAGCCCGGCCCGCATCGCCAGCGTCGATGAGCTGCCGGCAATCAGGCCCGACTCGCCCTCCGCCAGCGGCTTCACCTCGCCGCGATTGCTCTCCAGCGCGATGTACTTTTCGATCTCGCCTGCTTCCCATGCGGCGGGCGAAAGATCAACCTCATCCGCCGCACGCTGCACGAAGGCAGGCGATGATGACGATGATGCGATGGCGAGAACGAAGGCGATGCAGGCTGCACTCTTCATGGCAATCCTCATCCTGGTTGTCATAACCACAGTTGCGGAACGAACATCCGCCGCAGGCGCACATCGATCGCCGATCCGGCGGCTTGTCCGCTTTCGGCCCGCGTCCGTTGCGGACCATCCCCTCCATACCGGATAGCGCGCTGAAGGTTGAAGTGCTTGCGGAAATCGATCGCACGCGCTGACTGTCCGCCGCAGCGGTCGCATCGTTCGCACATGCGGACATGCGGACATGCGGACATGCGGACATGCGGACATTGCCACATTGGCACATCGTCACATTGGCACATTGCCACAATGCCACATTGCCACATTGCCACATTGGGGCGTTGGCACGTTTCCCGGGGTTGGGGGTGAGGGTTGCGTTTCGCGCGGTCGCGTTTCTTTCTGCAAATCTGCTGGGATTTCGCGTCTTGATTGCGGTTGCTCGACCCGCGGCGCGCGCGCACTTTGGCCAAAGGGGTTTAGCTGTTGCGCGCAAAGGTGACCGCGGCCGATTCTGGTGGCCCGGCGCTCCGCGCCGGGTGTGCTGTAACTCCGCTCCAACACAGGGGTTGCACTTCCG
>Ga0272441_10014389_pt1 | contig 11240 bp, 9 predicted proteins | sample SSMProp6N_FD_193582 | JGI IMG/M metagenome (GOLD analysis project Ga0272441, IMG submission 193582) | Marine sediment archaeal communities from Little Sippewissett salt marsh, Falmouth, MA, United States - SSM-Prop-6N | ecosystem: Environmental > Aquatic > Marine > Wetlands > Sediment ... | reverse complement strand
TGGCTTTCTGTCCCGCGGTGTTTCGGTGGATTCCGTGCAGGAGAAGAAGAGGGCCGGGGTGCTGCAACCCGACCCTTACCATATGCAGGAGCAAAGGAGAGGCTAAAAGCTGAACGGCGCGGTGGGCTCCGCTCGTGTGTAGGGCGAGTCTCCCTTCAGGGAGTCCAGGAGGGCGGACGCGGTTGGGATGAGCAGATCGGCTTTGCCGGGCGCAAGGGCGAAGATCAGTCCGGCCGAACGGTGGCGGAGGTAGATGTTTCCCTCCGCATTTTTAATGCCCACATCCAGGGTGTCCACAACGCCGTCCTCGTCCTCCAAAACCAGGCCGGTATCGTCAAAGCCACAGGCCGATGCCGCTTCCGGGTCGTGCAGGTTCTCGTAGCGCAGGCGAGAGAGAAAGGATATGTAGGCGAAGGCTGCAGCGGTGTTGCAGATCTTTTCGCCGTTGCGGAAGCGCGCATGCCATTCAAACGTGGGGCCCTGGGGCAGCCGCCCCGGGAGCGCGGGCTGCGCGGGTTGCGTCTCCACGCGGCGCAGGCCCTGGACGGGATACGGCGTAGCCGTCCGATAGGTGATGTTTACGATGGATTTTCTGGACAAGGCGCGGGGGAGGATGTAGGGGTCGATCATGGGCGGTCTGTCCGACGCAGGCGTCCAGTCGAGTGCAAGCCGGGGATTGGCATGGAGGTGAAGCGTCGTGTCCGAACCGGCGATCCTGGCGTAGGTCTCCTCGTTGTGCTTTCCCGGTACACTGCGTCCGACCCAGATTCCCTGTAGCGACGCGCCCAGCGTGTCTGCCAGGTGTACGACCATAGCCTGATGGGACGCCAGCCCATAGTGCGCGTCCGAACGGAGATGCGTGCTCACCACAGTGCCCAATCCCTGGAGGAGGCCGGTGAGCAGTCGGTCGAGGCGGTCGCCCTGGGCATAGGCGTCAAAATCGTCCGGGTAGCGCCAGGCGCCGTCGTAAAAACGGTAGGTCCAGGTTTTTCCCGGACCGGCGAGGGTGATCTGAATCTGCCGCACCTGCTCTGCCGGGATGTGCCGGGAGGGGGTGAGGTTGCGAAGGGCGCTGGCGCGAACGCGCAGGGCCTTACGCCGGTTTTGGATGGACCGATCCGCAACGATCAGAATCCCAAGGAGTACCAGGAAACCAAGAAGGAGTCGTTTCATAGGTCCGAACCTGCGGTTCTGCGTCGGGTCACATACCGGGACAGGCCGTAAAGCAGGATGAGCAGGGGGGCTGCGCCGACCACGGTCAGCCGCCACACGGCTTTGTGCTGCGGGGTCTGGAAGGCGAACCCGCGAGCGGTGCGGCGGCGGGATTGGAGTTGGGCCATGTCCGGGCCGTGGGCCAGATACGCGGCCGTATTCAAGAGGAACTGGTCGTGCTGGAAGCCATCGGCGTAAAGGTGGTCGTTTTTGAACATTTCGGAGCATCCGATGAGTTGCAGCGCGCCCTTTGGCTGTGTTTCTGCGGCGGGTTGAAGACCCAGTTGCACACCCCCCTCTGACGTCTTGCGGGCGCCGGCCGGGGGGAACCGGCCTTCCAGGAGTATGGCGAGGGGTTGCGGCCCATTGAGAATGGATTCCGGCTGGAAGATTTTGGGGGGCAACCAGCCGCCCCGCCAGTCGTAGGACCAGGCCCGGTCGGAGGTGCTGATCAGGGTCTGCGCGTTCAGGCCGAGGGCGTTCAGACGATGCCTGTCCAGGGAAAAGCGGTTGCCCCAGATAAAGAGCAGGTCCCCCAGGCTGGCGGTGATGGGGGATTTGGCAGAAAAGTTGGGCCCCACCGCCCGGATGAGAAAGGGCAGGGCGACTTCCTGGTTTTCGTACTCCCGGACGGCCCGGCGGTTGATCTGGGTTTCCATGCTGAGGCGGAATCGGGTGCGGTCCATCAGCACTTCCCGGACCTGCTTGATGCCGAACAAGTCGAGATAGGGGTCCAGATCCTGATACTGGGGCTGGGGCCAGTAGACGGTCTGAAAGCCGGTACCCCTGTACTGCCGCTGCTGGATGTTGAAGTGCTGGAGGGCCACAATGGCCTTGCCCCCCCCGGAGAGATACCGGCTGAGTATGGCGATGGTAGGACTGGAGTCCCGGCGGGGCTGAAGCCAGAAGAGCAGGTCGGTCCCTTCAGGGAGATGCGGCTCCCTGGGGTTGATGGTGGTGACCCGATACCCGTAGTCACGCAAAAGGCGTTTGACGCTGCTGAAGACGTCCGCACCCTTGGGCGGTGAAAGGCCCTGCTGGTGGTATTCGAAGGCTTCGGCCGGGGACAGGCGGGGCGGTTCGGCTATGAGGCCGATGTGCGGCGCGCGCCGGTCTTTGAGGCGTTTGGCTGCGGCGACGATCAGGAATTCCAGGTGGTCCAGCGTGCGGACGTCCAACCGCGGAATGACCGTGGCGTCCGCTCCCTGCCGGAGCAGCAGGCCGCTCCAGACCCGCTGCGCGGTTGTGGAATCGTTCCGAACCGTGCGAATCTCAAAGGGCTGAAGGCCCAGCGCGCTCAACCGGATTTGCTCGACCCGGGAGAGGACATTCGGCCGGACCGTCCGGGTATGGACGCCGATGTCTCGGAGCCTGGACTGCAGGATGGCTTCCATGCCTTTCATCGCAGGTGGCAAAGACGCCCTGGGGGACAGGATGAGGTCTGCCTGCAGATCGCTTCCCAAGAGATTGCGCGTGAGGGGTAGGGGGGTGTTCACGCCGCCCCGGGTGAGATCCAGCAGCGTGCCGGCGCGGCCTTTCCAGGCTTGCGCGCCCACCAGCACGATCAGCAGGGGGACGCCGATGTGAACCGGGAGCCGTCCGGCGCTTCTGAGGGCGGACCAGCGGCCGCCGCCGGAGAGGTAGCGACGCGCGCCCAGGGCCAGCAGGACGACGGGGACGAGGAAGACGGCTGCGACGCGCCAGAAAAACCGGGCGGCAAAACCGAGGGGAGGTATGGCCTCCGGTTGCGGACGCGCCACCCGGCCGTGTACGAGGCGCTCTGCCCCGGTGAAGGTGCGCAGGAGGGTTTGCAGGAACACCCGGTGCGCGTAACCGGGCTGGGCGATTACGCCGTCCCAAAAGGGGCTGGCGCTACCCAGAATCAAGAGTTGCCCCCACCAGGGATTGCGGGGGACGAGGTGGAGCATCAGGTTCTGTTTGCCCACGCGGAACTCAGGCGCAAGCCTGTCGTTGCCAAAGGGGCCGTCCGGGAGGGGCGCAACCCACGCGTTTTCGGTGGTGGTGGCGAGGATCTCCGCATGAAAGCCGGCGCTGGACAGCCGCCGCGGGTCGATGTCAAACGGGCTGGCCGAGACGAAGTTGAGCGCGCCCCTGGCCGGCCCGGCAAACCCTTTGAGCGCGTAGAACCCGGGCATACAGCGCAGATGAAACGGGGCCTCCACCTGGTGAACTGCCCCGGTGCTGTCTCCCCAGAAGATGGGGCCGCTGCTCGCGTCCATCAGGAGGTCGGGCTGGGGCTGAACGCCCAGGGGCGAGAGGAGGGCGTCCCAGGCGGTTGAGAGGGGGTAGGCCCGGTAGCCGATCTGGCCGGTTTCGGTTTTTTCGTATCCCACGGTATAGGCGCTGCCGGCCAGGATGGCGGTACGACCGGAGGCGACGAATCTCTTGAATTCTCTCAGATGGGCGGGTGTGACGCGCTGCGGCTCCAGCCAGAAGAGCACGTCGGCGTCCGGCGGAATACGGGGGCGTGCGTCCAGATTGACCCGGATCACCCGGCCGTGCCGGGCAAGCAAGGCGTTGAGGGTTTCGAAGTGGGCCGGTGCGGCCACGGCAAAGACGGGGGCAAGCGGGGTGGTGTGCGCGCGCAGGTTGCGAACGATGAGGTCCTCCAGATAGGGCAGGTCCACGTCCGTGATGCCCTGGATGAGCACCTCGGGTTGATCCGCGTAGGCCAGCACGAGGGAGGACCACACCTTCTGCTCGCTGTGTTCGTCCTGGCGGATTTTGCGTACGCTGAAGGGCGAGACCTTTTTCCGGGAGGCATAGGCGATGCCCTGCGGCCCGCTCACGTCGGGATCTATAACCCGCACATCCACAGTGCCGGGCGCCACGGCTGCGATGGCGTCAAGCAGGTCGCTCACCGAGCCTTCCACGCCTTTGAGGTGGGAGGGCATTTTATCTTGTGCGGAGACAAAGTAGGTCAGCGAGAGCGGGGTGCGAAGGCCGGACAGGAACGCCCGGGTGCGAGGAGAGAGCGCGGCGATATGGCGGCCGCCCAGGTTCATCCCGCCGCTGCCGCCGACGATGCGGCCGACGTAGATGACAACGGCCAGCAGCAAAAAGAAGAGCAGCGCGGCTTGCGCGAGGAAAATGTGTTTGCGGCGGTGTTTTGGACCTGGCATTTACAGACCCCTCCCCCGGGTCTCTCAATATTTGCTCTGCCGCAGCGTGACTTCGTTCATCCAGACGAAGAAGGCGCTCATCAGTACGAAGTAGAGCGTGCTGGACAGGGTGACCGCGCCCCGGGTAAATGCCTCGTAGTGGGGCATGATGGAGACGGACTCGTAGAGGACGGTGCCCACCTGCCAGGCGGGCGCCAGGCCGTCCAGGACTTCCACGACTTTTTCGTGACCGCTGAGCACAAAGATAAAGCCGAGCAGGGCGCCCAGGACGAAGGCCACGATCTGGTCCTGGGTGAGTCCGGAGACGAACAGACCAAAGGCGAGGAAAAACGCCCCCAGGAAAACGGCGCCGATATAGCAGGAAAAGATGAGGCCGACGTCCGGCGCCCCCAACCAGAGGAGCATGGCCACAATGGGCAGGCTGCCTGCAAGGACAATCAGGTAGAAACAGATGGCAGCCAGATATTTTCCCAGTACGACCTGGAAGGACTGCAGGGGAAGGGTCATCAGCAGTTCAAACGTGTGCTGCGCGCGATCCTCGGCCCAGACCCGCATGGTGATGGCGGGCACAAAGGGGATGAGGAGAAACGGCAGGATGTCGAAGTAGGGACCCATTTCCAGGACGCCGTTGAGGAAGAAGGCGTTCATAAAGGTCGAACACGAAAGCACCAGGAATACGGAGGCGTAGATGTAGGCAATGGGGGCGTCGAAATAGGCCTCGATTTCCCGCATTAAGATGACGCGAACGCCAGAGACGAACGTGCGGATGCTGCGGCGGGGTATTTCAGGCATGGGCAGGCTCTTTTTGCTCTGAGCGGCGGACAAGGTGAGAGAACACCTCTTCCAGCGAGGCCCCGGACTGTCCGATGGATTCGGCCAGGTCGCGGGGACGGCCGGCGGCCAGGAGACGGCCGTTGTGGATGATGAGCACGCGGTCGCTGAGGGCGGCTACCTCCTGAATAATGTGGCTGCTGAAGAGGATGGCGCGGTTGGGTCTGAGGCTGCGGAGCATGTCCCGGAAGGCCAGCACCTGCAGCGGGTCGAACCCATGGGTGGGCTCGTCGAGCAGGAGGACGGGCGGATTGTGGATGAGCGCAGACGCCAGGCCGATGCGCTGACGGAAGCCCGTGGAGCACTGGTTGACGCGCTGCAGGAGGACCGGCTTGAGGCCGCAGGTGTCCACGACCCAGGAGAAACTTTGTCGCAATGTCCTGCCGGAAAGCCCCCGGGCCTGCCCGATGAAACGCAGGAATTTGTCCACGCGCATGCCCTGGTAGAGCGGGGTGTCCCCGGCGAGATACCCAATTTTTCGGCGCACGGCCAGCGCGTGCGCCACCGTGTCCAGGCCGTCTATGGAAATCTGCCCGGCCGTGGGATAAAGGTAGGTGGAGAGCATTTTGAGCACGGTGCTTTTTCCTGCGCCGTTGGGCCCCACAAAGCCGACGATTTCCCCGGCTTCCACCGTAAAGCTGATCTTTTCCACGGCCTTCAGGGCGCCGTAATATTTGGTGACGGAGTTGACGTTGATCATTGTGACATCCAATGGTTAGGGGACGGAATCACGAAGGGCACGAAAAGAGACGAAAGGCACGAAGCCGCCCAGCCGCTCCGCTCCAGAGGGACGGGATTCTCGGGTAGAAAATTATGCGATGAGGGGCGCGGGAAGTCAAGGGAAAACGAGAGTCGGGGGGCAGGAGAAAAGCATTACGGATGGAGGGTCTCTCGGAGGCTGCGGGCGACGGCGTTGGCGGTGAGGGCGTGGGGGGGAATGGGCCAGGCCTTTGAGCGGAGGGCGTCTGCGATCTGGGCGGCTTCGGGGAGGTCCAGGTTCAGGTCCAGGAGGCGGCGGCGGTCGCTGAAGGCATCCGGGGGCGGGGCGTCAAAGGCCAGGCGGCCGGCGTCCAGGGCCACCACGCGGCCGGAGAGGCGCGCGACGAGGTCCATGTCGTGGGAGATGAGGAGGACCGTGCAGCCGTCGTCTCTGAGCCGGGTGAGGAGCGTTTCGATCTCTGCCGCGCCTGCGGGGTCCAGGCCGGCCGTGGGCTCGTCCAGGGCGAGGACTTCCGGGCGCATCGCCAGGACGCCTGCAATGGCCACGCGGCGCTTTTCCCCGCCGCTGAGCGAGAGGGGCGAGCGGGAGAAAAAAACGCTGGGTGGCAGGCCCACGCTGGAGAGGGCCTGCCGCACGCGGGCGTCGATGTCGGACAGGCCCAGGTTGCGGGGGCCAAAGGCCACGTCTTCGAAGACCGTGTCCGCAAAAAGTTGCGTCTCGGGGAACTGAAAGATGAGGCCGACCCTGCGGCGGAGATCCCGCAAGTTACGGGACGTGGCGAGATCGACGCCGCAGACGGTGAGGCTGCCGGATGTGGGCAGGAGCAGGCCGTTGAGGTGCTGCGCGAAGGTGGACTTGCCGGAACCGCTGGGGCCGATGAGGGCCAGGGATTCGCCCCTGGAGACATCCAGGTCCAGGTCGTGAAACGCCACGGTCTGCGTGGGCAGGCCGGGGTTGTAGATGTGGCGGAGGCCGCGGGCGCAGACCACCGGCGGCCCGGACGCGGCTGCAGGGGGAGAGGACACGTCCGACGCCGGTGGCGTGGGCGGGGGATTGGGGAGGCGCTCAACCAGGCTGCCGGCCGTTATTGGCAGCGGGGGCGGGAGGCCAAGGGTTGCGGCAATGCGGGCGGCAACGGGAGGCGCCAGGTTGATGCGGGCGAGTTCGCCGGTCCTGGAGAAGATTTCCCGGGGCGGACCGTCCAGGGCGACCTGCCCCTGGTGCAGGGCGATGACGCGGTCGGCGCGGGCGGCCTCTTCCGGGATCTGCGTGACCAGGATGGGGGTGATGTCTCCGGCGCGATGGAACGCGTCGAGGAGGCCAAGGAAGGCGCGCCGGCCGGCCGGGTCCAGCAGGGCGGTGGGCTCGTCCAGGAGCAGGTAGCGGGGCCGCATGACCACCACGGAGGCAATGGCCAGGCGCTGGCGCTCTCCGCCGGAGAGGAGGTGCGGGGTGTGATGCCGGTAGCGCGCCAGGCCGAAGCGCTCCAGGGCATCGGCGACGCGCTGGCGCATGTCGGTGGTGGGCACGCCCAGGTTTTCCAGGCCGAAGGCGATCTCCCGCTCGACCTGCGCGGAGACGATCTGGTCGTCCGGGTTCTGAAAGACCATGCCGACGCGGCGGCGGATTTCGTGGATGTGCTGCGGGCTACGCACGGAGAGACCGTCCACTCGCACGTCGCCATCGGACGGCTGCAGGAGGCCGTTGAGGCAGCGGATGAGCGTGGTCTTGCCGGACCCGTTGGCCCCGATGAGGGCGACGGTCTCGCCCTCACGCAGGGTCAGGTCGATCCCCCGGAGGACGGGGATGTCGCCGGCGGGCGTGGGGTAGGAGAAGGAGAGGTTTTGGAGTTCGATCACGGGCGGGAAGGGGAGGGGGTGAGAGACAGATTGATTACTGGACGCCGACAACATCCTCAATGCAGGACTCCCGAACGCGGCTCCTTATTCGGGGCGGATGTTCATTGGAGAGTGCAACAAGATGACGAAGCGGAGGCGCTTCCAGAATGCGCAGGGCGACTTCGGCAAGTTCGGATGTCAGATCTTCCAGGCCGTCGAGAGGCAAGGGGCTGGATTGGGAAACCTGCTTGTAGTTGAATACGGTTAGACCGACAGGCGCTTGTGTATCTGGATCGATACGCAACAGAAAATCCTCGTTAAGTTCGATACCCATCGCCGCTCGATTCTCTCCAAACGAGATGTACATCGTATCGGAGGCTTCATCGTAAGAGAGATTCACTCTTCGCATGTCTCATTCTACCTTGCCAGCGAGTGGATAAACTTCTGATAGGCAGTCAGGACGAAATTGTTATGCGATCCGTCGTCGGAGATGCTGAACTTGACCACGGCAACGACGCTATTGCACCCATGGTGCAAATTCCGGAAACCGGCGACATAGCGATATCGGCTCGGGTCTCGGGCTTCCTGTTTCCTTCTGCCTCGTCGTAGTGTTTCCAGCAGTTGTGTGCGATAGTCTACCATCTCCAAATGTTCAGAGGTGATATGTTTCCATCGCTCATCGGTCAGGTAGATTCTGTGTCCGTATCGATCCACCACCTCATCTGCCATAACCAGCCCTTTATGTCCTTCGGATGCTCTAAAAACTACCAAAAGACGAGTTTGAAGGCAAGTTGAGGGGTTCTGTGTTACTCCGTCTTTCCGAAGACCTCAAACGCCGGCAGGTTGTCGTCCGATCCGACGGCGAGCGGGCGGAGGTCGGTGAGGATTTCCAGGTCGGCGCGCCCGCGGGCCATGTCCAGGTAGGCGACGGAGGCTTCGACCTCGCCCAGGTTCAGGGTGTTTTTGATCCAGAGCACGCGGGCCTCCGACGGGCCGACAAGGCCGATGGATTCCAGGGCGATGTCCAGCGCATGGCGGTCTGTGGGGAAGTGCATGGGGATGGCCGCCACCGAGACGTGCTGGCCGGTGATGGCGTTGATGTAGGTGGCCTGGAGGTCCACCTTTTCCACGAGGCGGTCTGTGGTGAACTCGGCAAAGCCGATGCCGACGGCGTTGCCGTGGGTCTTATCGGTGAGGTCGCGGACGAAGATGCGGAGCACCCTGGGGGTTTCGCCGTCCAGGGCCTTACGGTCGTTGCGCTTGCGCCCGATGACGTTGGTGTCCACGCCGGAGCCGCTGATGTCTTTGCCCATTTCGTCGATGATGAGGAGGTCTACGTCGTCGAAGGGCAGTTTGGGGCACCAGGCCTTGGCCTTTTTCTGGAGTTCCTTCTCCGCCTCTTCAAAGTCCGGCGCGGGGATGGCGACGATCTGCGCGGTTTCGTCGTAGCCGTTTTCCAGGGTGGCCACGCCAAAGGCGATGGGCATTTTTTCCCGAACCATTTTGCCCACGACGCGCACGATCTTGTCGAAGGAGTGGTGGATGATGGCCCGGTGGTAGATGGACGCGCCCTTGTGCTTGCCCAGGCCGATGAGCATCATTTTCATGAGGCCGGATTCAATTTCGCCCACGAACCCGGTGTGGGGTTTGATGCGGTTGGCCACCACGACGTGGTCGGCTTCGGAGGCATTTTTGTCGAAGTAGACGGGCATGCCGAAATCGGTGACGCCGATCTGGACGACTTCCATGGAGGAGCGGACCGGCGCGCCCATGGTCTCAGCTGTGATGCCGTAGCGGGCCAGGATCTCGGCCTGGCCTTCTGCGGTGCCGCCCCCGTGGCTGCCCATGGCCGGGACGATGTAGGGGTTGGCCCCCAGGGCCTGCATTTCTTCCACGATGGTTTTGATGATGCGGTCCATGTTGGCCACGCCCCGGCTGCCGGCGGATATGGCCACGGTCTGGCCCGGTTTGATCGTCCGGCCGGGGTTGAGCTTCTTTATTTCCTCGCGCACCGTTGCGGGCACGTCGTCCACCCGAGGGGCGTCAAATTGCTGGCGGATGCGGAACATGGTCGGGTATTCCAAGCTGAGACCTCCGGATGTGTGAATATAAAAATGGTGAAAAAAATTTGGCCTTGTGGCAGGCCCGTGCGCTGTGCTCCGGGTGCTCCAGGGGGCTTCGAGTGCGCTTCAGTGGCCCTATCCGCGGAGCTTCAGCGGCCTGGCGGGCGATGTCTCGTAAAGGCGGCGCAGGGCCGGAAAAGGCGGGCGATTACATCGCCTGTTCGAAGATGTCGATGACGTCTTCCAGGGTTGTGGTCCGTGGATTGATCTGGATGTTGCCGCTTTTCATCGAGTCTTCGGCCAGTTTCGGGATGCCTTCGGCCGGGACGCCGACGTCGGTGAGGGTGCTGGGGATGCCGACTTCGCTGCCCAGGGTTTCGACGGCCACAATCGCGCATGTGGCGGCTTCCATGTGGGAGAGGCCGTCCACGTCTTCGCCCATTGCCACGGCGATGTCGGCGAAATCTTCGGGGCACGCTATGCGGTTGAAGGCCATGACCCGGGTGAGCAGGATGGCGTTGGCCACGCCGTGCGGCACGCCGTAGTGCCCGCTGACGGGATGGGACATGGCGTGGACGTTGCCCAGCCGGCTTTGCGAGAAGGCGATGCCGGCCATGACGCTGCCAACCAGCATGCGTTCCGTGGCCTCGTGGTTGTGGCTGCTGGATGCGGCCTGGCGGAGGTTCTCCGAGATGAGACGGATGGCGTGGAGCGCAATGCCCTCGGAGATGACGTTGGATCCGAGCGAGGTGTAGGATTCCACGGCGTGGGTGAGGGCGTCCATGCCGGTGGCCGCGGCAATGGGCATGGGAAGCGCCACGGCCATGTCCGCGTCCAGAATGCCAACGTCCGGGATGATGTGCGGGCCAATGAGCGCGGCCTTGAAGTGGGCGTCGTCGGTGACCACGGCAAAGGGCGTGACCTCGCTGGCCGTGCCGTAGGTGGTGGGCACGCAGAGGAGGTAGGGCACGCGGTTCACGATTTTTCCGATGCCGAAATAGTCCTCGACTTTGCCGCCGTTGGTGACCACGACGCCGGCGGATTTGGCCACGTCCATCGAGCTGCCGCCGCCCACGGCGATGAGATAGTCGCAGCCTTCGGCCCGGTATTGTTCGGCGCAGGCGTGGACCACGCGGATGGGGGGGTTGGCCTCGACGCCGTCGTAGACGGCATACGCCAGCCCGGCGGCGTCCAGAATGCCGGTGATGCGGGCGACGAGGCCCGCTTTGATCAGACCGGAATCGGTGACGATGAGGGCCTTCTTTTCCTGCCGCTGGGCGAGCAGGTTCGGAATTTCTGCCAGCGAGCCACGGCCCGCGACGAGCCGGGTGGTCGAGAAGTAGGTGAATTGATCCTGGAATGCCACGACGGAGCCTCCTGTGCTGAGGGGATGGAAGAGCAGTCAGGGATTAGAAAATTATCACTTATCACT
>Ga0272441_10014388_pt1 | contig 11240 bp, 9 predicted proteins | sample SSMProp6N_FD_193582 | JGI IMG/M metagenome (GOLD analysis project Ga0272441, IMG submission 193582) | Marine sediment archaeal communities from Little Sippewissett salt marsh, Falmouth, MA, United States - SSM-Prop-6N | ecosystem: Environmental > Aquatic > Marine > Wetlands > Sediment ... | reverse complement strand
CACAGCCAATATTGCGATAACCATGGCAAGAAAAGGAAAAAAGATATTGCTTGTTGATGCAGATCTCCGGCGTCCGGTCCAGGATCTGCTTTTTACCGGATCGCATCGCAGAATTGGATTAACCAACAAACTGGGTGAAGCGTCCGGGTGGCGTAAAGCAATTCGTGAAACATCGGTAAAAGGTCTCGACTTGTTGCCGGCAGGTCCGGCAGTGAAAAATGCACCCGATTTGCTCAGTTCCAATGCCATGGCACGGTTTATTGAAAACATGCAGAAGGCGTATGATATAATATTCCTGGACAGTCCACCTGTTCTTCCTGTTACAGATGCATCCATACTGGCAACGATTGTTGACGGTATTATCATCGTGGTCTGCGCGGGAAAAACCGTTAAAGATGCCGTGTCCCGTTCAATTGATTCTATTAAAGCAGTTGACGGTAATTTGCTGGGTATAATTTTAACAGGGGGAAGGGAAACCGAGATGTATGGATACCGCTCCTACTACAGGAGTCAGTCCAGAAAAAAAAGCAGCAAAAATCCGAAATAATATACCAGAAACTGCCGGCACAAAAATCATGTTTAAGGACAATGTTGGAGCTATAATCATCGGTGGACATTTTCAGGGTTTGGGCCTTATACGATCTCTTTCTGAAATGGGTATTCCAACTATCCTGATTGACCATGCGCCCTGTATCGCGCGACATTCCAGATATATAAACCATTTTTATCGCTGTCCGGACGTAGCAGATCCTGTCTCATTTATATCATATTTAAAAAATTTGAGCAGTCGGCATTCCTTGGAGGGATGGGTGCTTTTTCCAACTGACGATGAAACGGTTGCGGTTCTTTCTCAGAATCATAAAGAGTTAAATGGTGTTTTCAGGCTAACCACGCCCTCATGGGACATTATTCAAAATGTACACCTGAAAAAAAATACGTATCAGCTTGCGGAAACCCTTCATATTCCAATACCCAAAACATTTTATCCTGATTCAATTGAAGATCTTCGAAATATAAAATGCAAGTATCCTGTTATCATAAAACCCTCCGTTATGAGACCCTTTTTTAAAAAAACCGGATCAAAGGTATTCAAAGCAGACAATGAATCAAAATTACTGGAGAGATACAAACAGGCATGCAATATAATCAATACAGAGGATATATTAATACAGGAAATTATTCCGGACGCGTGTGACAATCTTTATTCATTCTGTCCCATGTTTAAAGACCGTAAAATATTTGCAAGGATAATAGCAAAAAGGTGCAGACAGCATCCTCATGATTTCGGACATGCCAGTACATATGTAAAAACTGTGGCTTTGCCGGAACTTGAACTTCTGAGTCATAAATTTCTTGCAGCAATTAATTATTACGGACTTTGCGAAGTTGAATTTGTATACGATCATAGAGAAAAACAATATAAATTACTGGAAATTAATCCAAGAATCTGGGGATGGCACACACTTGCAAAAAAAGCCGGTGTCAATCTTCCCTATATGGTTTTTCAGGATACGCTCGGCATCGAGATTCGAAAAGAGCATTATGAAGTTGGCATGAAATGGCTTCGAATGGTCACAGATATACCAACCTGTCTTACAGGAATTATTCAGGGCAGGCTTAAATGGCGGGATTGGTATGATTCTCTGACCGGTCAGAAGGAATTTGCGGTTTTTTCTCTTAAAGACCCGGCCCCTGCCCTTGCTGAAATCTTTATGCTCCCGTATCTATGGGTCCAACGGGGTTTTTAATGATTTTACGAATCATAGTTCTGTCTATACCATTTCTGATTTTTCTGATATGTTTTTTTTATTTTAAACTTCATATCCGGCTTAATCATTTATTAATAACAGTGATTGGGGCTTTGCCTTTTGTCTGGCTCCTTTCGTATGCAGCCGTGCACATTGATGGTTTGGAGATCATAACAGATTTACAGATTTTTCTGCTAATTGCGTTTATTTCTACAGGTACCATGGGTGTAATGACCCTTATTTTCTTTTTCCGGGATCCAGCCCGGATTTCTCCCGACGATCCTGATATTGTGCTTTCGCCTGCAGATGGAACCATACGATATGTAAAACGATGTAGTGAGGGAAATATTCCTGTTTCTGAAAAAGGAGGCAGGAAAATGCCGTTACATCAATTAATTCAAACCGATTTAATGAATATGAATGTTATGATCATCGGCATTGAAATGAGCCTGTTTGATGTGCATGTGAATAGATCTCCCATATCAGGATTAATATTATTCCAGAGTCACAAACATGGTTTTTTTCACTCTCTGCGGAATCCTGCTTATCTGGAAAATGAACGTACGGTCACGCTCATTGAAAATCAGAAAATGCGCGTTGCCGTAATACAGATAGCATCGAGGTTGGTCCGTCGTATTGTCTCGTATCATAAAATCGGAGATACGTTGAAATCAGGGGAGCGGATAGGCAAAATTTGTTTTGGATCGCAGGTTGATATAATTATCCCCATAACAGACAATTTAAAAATAAATATTAAAGCCGGACAATATGTTAAGGCGGGATTAAGTGTTATTGCCACGTATGTTGCGTAAAATATTAAATTCGGATAATCTGTGAAAACAAACAGAAGAACATTTTTTCAACATCTGGCCGCTCTGATTTCGGGAATTTTTATCGGCGGTTTCCTTTGGAAAAAATGTCTTTACACAAAACGCGAGATCAATAGGAATAGTTATCCGATTTCCGGTAATAATGCTGAACTCAGGAATCAATTTTCAAAAATATGGGTTTCTCGAAACGGCAGTCCTGAAGAAAATATGAATAAAGTACTGGAAATGATGGGTGGTATTGATTCGGTTATTGATGAAAATGATATTGTTATTATCAAGCCAAACGGACAGTGGCGCTATCATGGCAATACAAACACAAATACGATCAAGGAATTTATCGACCAGGTACTTGCCAAGAAAAAATTTCAGGGTGAGATCATTATTGTCGAAAATCATCATGATATTCCGGATAACACCAGGGGATGGAACACCGAATTCCGGAACGGTGATTTCAATCTGAATGAACTGGTCGATTTTTACCAGAGCAGGGGGCACGCCAACGTTACCAGATACCAGTTAAGGGATGCAGGTCCTAACCCGCATCCGCTTCAATTTCCTGGTAGGGGCGGCCGTATTGTCATCGGTCCCGAACAGGGTGATGGATATGTCTGGTCTGATATTGAATACCAGTATATGGGGCGCTGTACAAAAATGTCGTATCCCGTTTTTACTTCAGCATTCAGCGGGATAACCATCGATTTTAAAAATGGAGCCTGGTATAAAAACACCTGTATTGATACACCTGTGAAATTCATAAACATGGCTGTTCTCAATCATCACAGCCGCAAATTCGGCGTAACTGCTTCTATAAAAAATTATCTTGGCATAGTGGATATGACATGCGGCGAACATGGCAGTGAACCGCCCGGTTACTATAATTTTCATTATATCGCTGTTGGCTGGCCGAAAAACAGTCGAATCGGTCAATCAATTGAAAATATAAAGAAGCATTCAAAAATACGCCAATTCAGATTTCTATCAAAAGGGTTGCGAAAACTCGGTCCGGTTTATCCTGAAGCTCTCGGAGGCGCCGTGGGCTGTTTTCTGAAAACCATCCGAAAAGCCGATTTGAATATTCTGGCTGCTGAATTTATCGGTCCGGAGGACCGAGTCCGGAATGGAGTGCAGACAAAAACAGTATTGGCATCCAGAGACCCTGTTGCACTGGATTACTGGGGAGCCAAACATATCCTTCTGCCTTTGGGTGGATCACAGGCCAGATATAATGATCCGGACTGGATAGATGGTCCATTCAGAAAATATCTGGACGGTTGTCATTCAATGGGTATCGGTACGCTTGATGAATCAAAAATGGATATCACACAATACCGTTTTTAATTTGATATGGGCGCAGAATGGTCAACAGGAAATTAAAGATTGTCATATTCGCCTACCCGGATAATCCGGCCGGTTCATATTTTATCCGGTCAATGTTTCACCAAAAAATACATGTTTCTGCTGTTTTGGTCGAACTAAAATCAAAACAGTTAAACTGGAAAAGAGCCAGGGAGAAAATTGCAAAAGACGGATTTAAAGTCACTATGCAGCGAATAGCGCAAATAATGCAGTTAAAAAGAACACGGAACACGATTGTGCAGCTTGCAGATGAAAGCGGGATTCCTGTGTATCAAGTTGAAAATATGAACAGTCATATTTGCGCGGATTATCTCGATCAAATCAAACCGGATCTTATTGTTATTGCATCCGCCCCTATCCTGAATAAAAATATATTTTCCAGGGCAAAGATAGGCTGTTTAAATGCACATCCAGGCTGGCTTCCAAAATACAGAGGCATAGGCGCCAACGCCTATGCTGTATATCAGGGAGACCTGCCGGGAATTACCATTCACTGGGTTGATGATGGAATTGATACAGGAAGCATTATCCTTCGAAAATCAATCAAAGTGCTGCCCAAAGACACCATCGCAAAAATTAATGACCGCGCCACACGTCTTGGTGCAGAAATGATGGCGGATGTAATTAAAAGGATCGAATGCGATAATATAAAATCTGTAAGAGTAAAGGAACCAAAAGGTAAATTATACAGGGCAATGCCATATAAAGAAGCCAAAAAGATTAATAAAATGCTGAAATCCAAAGTAAAATTTTAGAGTTGATCTTCATGACGAGAACAATAAAAAGCATTCTTCTGGTCAGTCCGCCAACATCCAGTTATCTGGGTGCTGCTCGTCCGCCTCAGAATCTTGGCTATCTGGCTCAGGCGTTGCTGGAGAATAAAATTGAATATCATATACTTGATATGCGTCTTGGTTACTCTGAAAAACATCTTATGACGGCCATTCAAAAAATTGAACCGGATCTGGTCGGCTTCAGTATCGTTTCACTTGAATATATAAAAACGTATAATCTGATATCAAATCTCAAGGATCACGACTCAACTATTTTTGCAGTTGCCGGTGGACCGCATGTCACCGTGTTGAAAGAACAGGTATTGAGGGAGTGCCCTGCAATCGATTTTGGTGTTGTTCATGAGGGTGAACAAACACTGGTTGATCTTTGCCTGAACAAAATCTCATACAAGGATATACCTGGATTGATATGGAGAAATGAAGACGAAATCACATATAACGGTAAAAGAAAGATGGATATCCCGCTTGATAAAATTGCTTTCCCAACATATACGCATTTTGAACTTGATAAATATATAAAAGAGATTCCACTGAATTCCAGTCGGGGTTGTCCCTATCAATGTATTTTCTGTCCAAACAAAATGATAATGAGTCGATTTCGCTGGAGAAGCGCCGGACATGTTGTCGATGAAATTGAGTTCTGGTACCGGAAGGGGTACAGGGTTTTTAATTTTGATGATGACAATTTCACCTTTCACAATAACCGGATTTATCAGATATGCGATGAAATTGAAAGACGAAAAATAGTTCATTGTGACTTCAGATGTTCGAACGGACTTCGTGCAGACCGTGTAAATCGTGATTTGCTTGGAAGAATGCGTGAGGTTGGTTTTTCATATATCGCATTTGGTGTTGACGGCGGGAATGATCGAATGCTGAAATTGAATAAAAAAGGTGAAACCCTGGCTCAAATTGAAACGGCCATTGCTGACGCCTGTGAATTGGGATTTGAAGTCAAGATTTTTATTATTACCTGTATGCCTTACGAAACGCTGCAGGATGTAGAGGATTCCTTCGATCTTGCCATGAAATATCCGATTCAGCGTGTCATACTGAATAATCCGATACCTTATCCAGGCACGGAATTATTTGATATTGTGCGGTCAAATCAGTGGTTTCTGAAACAACCCGAGTATTATTTAAATCATGTAACAGAAAATGAAAACGTGCCTGTATTTGAAACACCGGAAATTTCAAAGTTGGATAGAATCCGTCTCCTGAAACGAATGAGAAAAATAGAAAAAAGAGTTACACGAAGAGCCGTTCAAAGAATGTACCATAAATACAGATATATCAACATTCTGATGGGATTTCTTTTTGCTTCGGATTTCATAGAAAGAATGTTTTTTAAAAAAATCTGGTTCAGGCGTTTTATTGAAAATTTAAGATATAAAAGAGCACTCCTTAAATCCTGACAGATTAATCCTGGGGAACCCTGTGAAGATTTGCATGATTTCATACTCACAATACGAATTTGACAACCGTGTTCATCGATATGCCCAATCATTGATCAGAAGAGGGGATAACGTTGATGTTCTTTGTCTTGGGGCTAAAAATCAGGCCAAATCCGAAATGATTCAGGGTGTCAGGCTGTTTCGTCTTCAGATTCGAAAATACAATGAAAGTGGTCCCCTTGTTTATCTCCTTAATCTGTTGCGGTTTTTCTTTTTATCCACATACCACTGCAGCCTATTATACATAAAGAACCGTTATGAGGTGTTTCATTTTCACAACATACCTGATTTTGGCGTTTTTTGCACAGTGGTCGGCCGTCTGTGTGGTGCACGTATTGTTCACGACATACATGATTTGGTGCCTGAATTTTATCAGCGAAAATTTAATATCGGGACATCGCATCCCATATTTAAAATTTTATGTCTTATTGAAAAAATGGCCTGCCGGTATGCGCATTACGTTATTACAGTCACCGATATATGGAAGAAAACCATTGATCATCGATCCATGTCAGGTAAAAAATGTACCGTCATACTCAATGCACCGGATAGCGATCTTTTTAAACCTGATTACGCATATCATAAGGCCCCTCCGGGAAATAAGCTGATATATCACGGAAACCTTTCCGAAATTTTCGGAGTTGACCTGATTATAAAGGCCATGCCTGAAATATGCAGGGAAATAAAAACAGCCCAGCTTTCCATTTACGGACAAGGGAGAGAAAAAAACAAATTGATCAATCTGACAAAAAAGTTAAATATCTCGGATAAAGTTATTTTTTATCAACCTGTCGGACGAACAGAAGTTCCGGATATACTTAAAAATGCGGACATTGGCATTGATCCCAAACGAAACGGTATTCTTGCTGATGAGGGATTAAGCTCAAAATGTCTTGAATATCTTGCCATGGGTTTGCCGGTTGTGGTATCGAAAACAAAAGCCGCCTCCTGTTATTATCATGATAAAATGGTTTTATTTTTTGAACCTGGCAATGCACCTGACCTCGCAAAAAAAATCATTTATTTATGCAGAAATATGAGCGTCAGAAAAAATATGGTCAGACAGGCGATGCAATTCAATCAAAAATATCATTGGCAAAAATACGAGACGATATATTTCGCAATTCTTGATAATGAATCTAATCAGTAAAAGGACACACTTCATGGCTAACCTGCAGAAATCATCCAAAAAATTCCGGTTCTGGTTTGATCTATGTCATCCGCCCCACGTTCTCTTTTTTGCACCGCAAATTCAGATGTTGCAGGAGATGGGACACAGGACATATATCACAATACGGGATCGTTTTCAGGTGGCTGATTTGTGTAACATGTCCCATATCCCTTATTATACCGTTGGAACCGATTATGGAAAATCATTTATTTCAAAGGGACGTGGTGTAGCCCAAAGAACCTTTCAATTATTCATGCATTTAAAAAATATGCCCATCGATCTTGCAGTCAGCCAGGGATCATCCTATCAGGTTTTGGCCGCTGCAGCAATGGGTATTTCGTCTGTATTCATGACCGATTACGAACATATATATCTTGGTATTGCCAGGCGTCTTGCTTCATATATTGCAGTGCCGGAGATTATTCCTGAATCTGTTTTTGTTAAAAAACATGTACCTTCCGATAAGTTGATCAGGTACCCGGGATTGAAGGAAGACGTTTACCTTGAAACTTTCAAACCTGAAAACAACTTTCTCAAACAGTGGAATATTTCTGACAAATCAGTTGTTGTGACTGTACGTCCCCCTCTGGCGAAAGCACACTATTTCAATCCATTAAGTGAGCAATTATACCACAGTGTCATGGATCATTTGATTGAAAAATCAAATCTAACCATTGTTTTGCTGCCGCGTTCAGAATCCGGCAGAAAAAATACAGCCGCATTAATGGAAAGATCCAAAGCAAGGATTGTTGTACCGGAAACAACCATTAACGGTCTGGACTTGATTTATCATTCTGATCTGGTTATCAGCGGTGGGGGAACCATGAACCGGGAGGCAGCCGCGATGGGCGTACCCGTTTATACTATTTTTCAGGGACCGATTGCATCCATGGATTCCCACCTATCAAAAATAAACAGACTGCACTTTATTCGTAACAAATCTGATGTAAAGAAACTGGTCCTCCGGAAACGGAAAAAAAGAATGGATTATATCAATAAAAATTCAAATGTAAAAGAATTTCTGGTGAATCATCTTATCAAATGCGCCAATAACTAGCATATTGATGCAAAAACGGATTTTTACATGAAAATACTCTGGGTTCTGGATAAATATTTTGATATTTCTGTTGACAGAATTACCTGGATAGAAACCATTCGTCATCTTGAACAAAAAGGTCATTCCGTCTCTCTGCTGACCGGGTACAGGAAGGTTAAAAAACCAATTCCCGATGTTCATGTAAAATATGTGAAGACATTTCATATAAAATGGATTGGATCTTTCCTCTTTGCATTACACCTTTCCTTAAAGACATTTTTGCAATTGCTAAAAAATCGTTTTGATTTTTTAATTGTTGATCCTTTTTCATTGATGGATATTCTGCCGGTTTGGCTCATCCTCTTTGTATTTTCAAGTTACCCAAAAAGAATAGTAGATATACGGACCATTCCGGTTGAAAGCTATGGACTGAAAGGAAGATTGAACAATTTTATATTTCGTTTTGTTTTAAAGATGACCGGAAAAACCGCCCATGGAATGACAGTGATAACACCCTTCATGAAGAGAACTATTTGCGATACCCATAATCTCAATCGATTCCCGGTCGGTGTGTGGAGTTCAGGCGCTTCACCCGAGACATTTGATCCCTCTCTGGTTAAAAAATCTGAAATAGATAAACTCAGCCAAGATCTTCATCTCTACAAGAAATTCGTTATAATATATCATGGTGCCATGACACCGTCCAGAGGACTCTATGAGACGCTCGAAGGATTTAAATTACTCGTTCCCGAGATAAGAAGAAATATCATTTTATTGTTAATCGGTGATGGGACCGCAAAAAAGCAAATGATAGATTGGGTAAAAAAACATAAGATGGATAAACAGGTCTGTTTTCACGATCCTGTTCCACATAAAGATATTATTAAATATATTGCCCTGGCGGATATCGGCATATTGCCTTTTCCGAATCTGTTATGGTGGCGTGTCAGCAGCCCCATTAAGCTTATGGAATACCTGATCATGAAAAAATCAGTCATTGTAACAGATATTGAAGCCCATCGTGATGTACTTGGAGACGCGCCGTGTGCCATATGGATTCCGGATAATTCACCGGAATCCATTAAAAAGGCAATTGAAAAAGCCTATAATGAACGGTTGAAATTTAAAAAATATGGTAAAGATGCTCGTGATCTGGTCCTGACAAATTATACCTGGAAAAAACAGACCGACAATTTTTATCATTTTTTATGCAGACGAATGCCATGAAGTGGTTTCCTGAAAAATTATTTGATCAGTCGGGCCCTTTGTATTATGTCATCAATGCAATCCTTGTGGGCGCATTGGTCGGTCTGATGATTGCCAAAAACGATCCCCTTTTTATATTCGTGGCTTTTTTTCTCTCAGTACGCCTCATTCTGTTTTCAAACACCAATGTGTTTCTCTATGTCATTACCATATCGGTTTTTTTTGCAGACTGGCTTCATGTGCTTGGTCTTATTCCAGAACAGTTCACATGGATACCGGACATGATCCTGCTTTTTCTGATGTTCAGAGTAGTGGCCATGATTATCAGAGAAAAGCGATTTGTTCGGACTTCACTGGATCTGCCTGTTATTGCATTTGTATTCTGGGGCGCATTGTCGATGTTTATAACCGGGCAGCCTCCGGTTTCCCTTTTTATCAGCTTGCGCCAGATCATCAAATTCAGTCTGCTTTTTTATGTGATTCAATACCTGCATTTCGATAATGCATTTTTTAAAAGGCTGATCTATCTTCTTATCTTTTTGTTTGCGATACAGGTTCCAACCGCTATTATTAAAATGTTTATATACGGCCAGGGAGAGCATGCAATTGGCACATACGCTTATTTCGGAGGCGGCCTGACTGCAATTCTGCCGGTCATTGTGATCAGTATCGCTTTGGGATTTTATTTCTTTTATAAATCAAACATACGCTATTTGATATTTGTTCTTTATTTTCAACTATTCTATATCGCATGTCCCAAAAGAATGTATCCATTTTTCGCAATAGTCGTTTTTATTTATCTGATAAAAATTTCCGGTTTGCGTAAATTAAAAAAGTTGCTTCCATTTTCACCTGTTTTGGTACTTGTCCTGGGGCTTCTTTTTTACGCCAGTCCTGAATTACGTACAATTTTTGATAATCCCAAAAGCATTGTAGACTGGTCCACTTCCTATACATATCAGAAAAATGACGAACAGACTTCAGGCCGCATGGCGGTTGCTGAACTGGTATTTAACACGTTGAAAAGAAATCCGGTTAATTTTGCTTTCGGTTTTGGTCCAGGCACTGTTACTGAGAGTTTTGATTCGGTAAAAGGGCAGGTTCGTCAGGAATTGAACATATATTACGGCTGGACCGAATTCTCTATGATGGCGCTTGAATACGGGTTTGTTGGTGTCATTCTATTTTTATGGATACTGTATACGATTATGCGGCAAAATACAAAATATTTTAAAAACAGTGAGGATCCATTCTGGAAATCAATTTCATTCGGATACAGAGGGATATGCATTCTTTATTTTATGGCCTTTTTCTATACAACCATATTCCGTCTGGATGTTTCTGCCTATTTATTCTGGCTTCTGGCATCAATTATTTATAAAATAGATGCAAAAAGGATCGTTCTTGAGTGACAAACAACCCAAAATACTTATTACTGGCCCTTTACCTCCGACAATAGGGGGTGTCGCCACATATATTCAGAGTATTTTAAAATCACCGGCGGCAGATAAATATGAACTGATTCCATTGCGAACCATGTCAAGAAAACACGGTACAATGGAATATGGCTATGAAAAGAGCTATATAAAGATACTGCGTGTAATCAAGGATTTATTTTTACTTACAGTTGCCATTATTCGTCATA
>Ga0272441_10014387_pt1 | contig 11240 bp, 6 predicted proteins | sample SSMProp6N_FD_193582 | JGI IMG/M metagenome (GOLD analysis project Ga0272441, IMG submission 193582) | Marine sediment archaeal communities from Little Sippewissett salt marsh, Falmouth, MA, United States - SSM-Prop-6N | ecosystem: Environmental > Aquatic > Marine > Wetlands > Sediment ... | reverse complement strand
CGATGTCAACAACGATGACGACGCAACGTTCGGGCCGGAATGCCTGGGCCAGCCGATCTTGATCGACCGCCGGCCGAATGGCAAGCACAACCGCTGGTGGCGGGCCGACGACTCTTACGTCTACCTGGGCTTCATGTACGACCGGTGCGATGACCTTCCCGAGAACATGGACGCAGCCGTGAATCATATCGACGGTATCGATGACTTCATCGAGGGGCTGGTGATCCCGGATGAGGAACCGATCCCCGTGCAGTTCGTCGAGCAGTGGATTGCGATCTACACGAGCCTCGAGATGCTCACGCACCTCATGGCCAACTACCCGGCGAATCCGTTCATACTGGGTCCGATGGCGTGTTTGGATAACGATACGACCTCGCCCCGCCTGGCCGGGTACGGCACCGGCGGCGGCAACACCGTGTACCGGCTCCGCGAGGGTATCGAGCGTTTCACGATTACCGATATCAATAACCCTGCGGCCGGGGCCGAAGCACAGAGCAAGATCTTCGTCATGTTCGACATGGTCTCTGCGAACGTCGAGGACTTCAACCACGTGCCCGGCGGCGGCAACGTGCTCTTCATGGACGGTCACGTCGAATTCTTGCGGTACCCGAATGACCGGGCGCCTGTCCTCCGCGCGCTCGCCATCGGCATGCAGATCCTTGGGGGCGCGTGATTCCGGCGCCTGAAACGCAAGCGAGATGCCCGCGCTAGAAGCCCTCAGACTGTCGGCCGCGGGCAGGAAAGGGCCTATTGGCATTGCCCCGAATGTGCGGACACGTATGGACAGATTGCATTTCGGGAAGCTGTGCAAGGGCCCCTATCCCTCGTTGAGTCGCTAGTGAGATAGACCCTCAAGCTGGGCTTGGAGCCTGCCTCACCCCCACCACCAAACCGGACGTGCGGTTTTCCCGCATCCGGCCTTGCTGTAATCTCCCGGTCGCCTTGCCGCCGGGGCGCGGCGCTTCCTTCTCTACATGCCGTTGCATCAGGGCCTCAAGCGCTGAATACGCGCGTGGTGGCTTTGGCCTTGGGGTGGTTTGTAATGGGCCGCGTTCTGGTACAATCGCACCCAAGGAGACCGCAGGGGATTCCTGCACAGGACTTCGAGGAGACGTGGGATGCCGAACGTTGCCATTGTCGGTTGCGGAAACATGGCCGGGGGCTATGTGCGGGCTTTCGAGACACTGCGTTCGCGGGCGCGTGTGGCCGCCTTGGTCGATCTCGATGAGGCCAAGGCCCGGGCGGCCGCGGAGAAATTCGAGGGGGCCGAGGCCGCAACCGATTATCGAGCGGTTCTAGATAAAGTGGACGCCGTGATGCTCGTTCTCCCGCACCATCTGCATCATCCCGTCGGGATGGCGTGTCTGGCGGCAGGGAAGCATGTGCTCATGGAGAAGCCGCTCGCCAACTCGGAGCAGGAATGCCTCGACCTGATCGCCGCTTCGCGCAAAGCGCAGCGCGTCCTCATGACCGCATACTGCATGCGGTTTCATCCGTTGGTCGTGCGATTGAAGGAATTGGTCGACGCGAAGGCGTACGGCGACGTCTTCCAACTGTCCATCTGGACCGAGCAGCATACCCAGTACCCGCCGGGTCATTGGGCCACGGACGCGCGCCTCCTCGGCGGCGGGCAGCTCTTCAGTCACGGATGCCACTACATCGACCTGCTGCTCTGGTTCCTCGGCCGCCCTGTCGAGGGGGTCCATGCCGGCACGAACTACGGCACGCCCTGGATGGAAAAGGAGGGCACGAGCAACGTGGTCATGAAGTTCGAGAGCGGCGCGCTCGGCTACCATTTCGGGACCTGGGGCGCGAAGGGGACCCGCCTCGGCTACTCGTTCCACGCGCACTGCACCGAGGGTATGATCGAGGCCCAGATTTCAAAAGGCAAGCTCATTGCCCACCCGGACCGAAGCACCGACCCGGAGCGGCTTGCGGACCCGGACGCGCGGGAAGTCGTGCTCCTGGAATCGCCGCTCGGCAAGCACGTGGGCAACGAGATCGTCCATTTCTTCGACTGCATCGAGAACGGCACGCGCCCCCTGACGGACGGCCCCTCGAGCCTCCAAGGCCTGCGCGTCATCTGGCGCCTATATGATGCCGAGCAACGCGGCGGCCTCGCCGACCTACGCGGCCTCGGCCTCGACGAAGGAGTCTCTTGACCGGACGGGCAATGTGGGCTATTATAGCTATAGACATCCACATAGCCCATGGTGAGCGAAATGAGAACGGTTCAAATGACTCTTGATGATGACTTGCTCGAGGCGGTTGACATGATCGCCAGGCAATTAGATACGAGCCGCTCCGCCTTTACGCGCGCGGCTCTCCAGACGGCCATCGATGAATTCAAGACGCGCCGTCTTGAGGAGAGGCATCGGCGGGGCTATGAGGAACACCCTGTGGCTGCGGACGAGTTCAGCGTCTGGGAAGACGAGCATGCATGGGGCGATCAATGAAACGGGGCGAGATACGCTGGTACAAGTTCACGGCACCTGACAAGAGACGCCCCGTGCTTGTCCTGACGCGCGATTCGGCCATCCAGTACCTCGGCGAAATCACGGTCGCCCCGATAACCTCGACGATTCGAGAGATCCCCAGCGAGGTCGCCTTGAGTACAGATGACGGAATGAAGCGGGACTGCGCGATCAATCTGGACCACATCCAGACAGTGCCAAAGGGCCGCCTGGGCGCTCTCTTGACCACGCTATCATCGCAGAGACTCGCACAAGTTCGCGAGGCCATACGATTCGCGCTGAATGTCTAATGCTTACAGAGAAGCTTCCACCATGACCTTGCCGTCCGGAAGCGTGGCCAACAGGTCGGGCAGGTCGTAGTATCGCAGGGCGCCGTGGACCGTATTCTGGAGCTGGAGCTTGGCCTCGGGGTTCGCGACGACCTCCGCCCATGACGCCAAGGCCTGGTTCAGGTGCACCGACGCGAAGGCTTTCGGCTCGAGCGCGGCTGCGTGCAATGCGGGCACACCGGCCTCGCCGATGGCGATGAGGTGCACTGGACGCTGGTCGTCGTTGCTGAGGGTTCTGGCCAATTTGACACACATCAGGATATCCTCGCACCGCATGCCCACGTAGGACCTGCCAAGCATGTACGCTCGAAAGAAATCCTTCCAGCCGGCCCCAAACCGGTCTTTCCAGCCTTTGCTGTCCGAGGTGCACGCCGTCTCTCCCACGCCCCGCAGGTCAGGCGCAACCACGAGATTGCCTTCGAGCAGGAGCTTCTCCATGGCGCCGCCGGGAGCCGCATCGGCGGCCTTGCCCTCGCCATGCACGTAAAGGCAGACCTCCTTGATCTGTGGTGGCACGAACGCGAGCACCGGCAACTGGATTCCGGGTTCGGGGCGCAGGACCCACTTCTGGATGGCGTAGCCGTCGCGCGCAACCGTCCCGGCCTGTTTCGACTCGACTTGGGGCAATTCGGCGAGACGACGGACGCCCACGACTTCGCGGACCTTGCTCAGGGCCTCTTCTTTGGGTACAGTGTCCCAGAACTTCTTCCGTTCCTCTGCGAGTCGCGCTTCTTGTTCGACGTTGATGTCGTAGACGGACCGCGCGCCCTCGAGCAGCATCACCTGGCCCTTCGGAGTGCACTGGATCTCCTCATCGGTCAGCACAGGGAACTCGGGCTCCGTTACCGGCGTGTCCACACCGAGCAGCCAGCGCCGCATCCAGCGCACCGCGCCTTGGCGCAGCAGCAGCGAGAATCCGTGTTTCTCGGGCGCCTCCACCAGGCTGACGCGTTCGGCAAACCCCAGCTTCGTATAGAGGCGCTTGGCCTCGCGGAAGGATTCCCACGTGCCGCGGATGTCGAAGAAGTCGTGCGTGGCGCAGCACAGGAGCGTGGGCTTCGGCGCCCGCATCATGATGTAGTCCGCGTGATCCATGCCCTGGGCGATCTGCCCATGGATGTTCTGTTCGGCATCCTGCGGCCCGGCCTCCTCGAACAGCCTGGGGAACGACGTGAGGTAGCAGCTCGGGGCCGCGCACTTGATCCGCGGATCGAGCGCCATGAGGTAGCTGGTCAGCGTGCCGCCGCCGGAGTTGCCCGTACACCCGATCCGCTCAGGGTCGATGTCCGGCCGGCTCACAAGGTAATCGATGCCGCGGATCCCGTCCCAAATACGGTAGGACGCCGTGTTGGTCCCGAGGAGGATACAGCCCTGCCCGGTCATGGTGTGGCCGATGGTGCCACCGAAGCGCGGCTTACCGTCGCCGTCGAGCAACTGGTAGCGCTCGCCCTGGTCGATGGGATCATAGATGAACGCCGCGAGGCCGTTCATGGCCAGGAAGATGCAGGCGCGTTGGTACGCCTCGCACCCCTTACCGTTCGAACTATGCCCGCAAGGCACAAGCACGCCGGGATACGGAGGGTCGCTGAGCGGCAGAAACAGCGCCGCCGTGACAAAGAACCTGGGCCGGCTTTCGTAAATGACCTTCTCGAGGCGATAGCCCTCGCGCTCCTCGCGATCAACGATTTGTGCATTGAGCGGCGTACGTTCTGGATAGCCGCCGAGTCTATCAACAAAGAACGTGCGTGTCCGCTCCTGGTACGCGGCGATCTCTTCCGGGGTGGCCAAGGCCTCCCGTTCGGCCGTGCGCCGCGCAAAGGCTTCATCGACCCGCCTATTCAAACAAACCGTCATCATCTGGTCCGGCGGGGGCTGTCCCTCTACAGGCTCGAGCACGCGCAGGTCTTCAGCCGCCGCAGGGAGGGTCGTCAGCATAGCGCACGCAAACATGGTCGCGATCATTGCATTCTCCGGTTGGTCTGCTTCAGTTCCAACAAGGCACCCAAACGCGCTTCACCCCGGGGCATAGTGATTGTAACCCCGGCTGAGCCGTCCTGCAACAAGAGACTGGAGGCGGGAGGCGGGAGACTGGAGGCGGGAGGCGGGAGGCGGGAGGCGGGAGGCGGGAGACTGGAGACGTTGATTTCGCCCACGCGCAGGCTTATCATAGAGCGGTCGGCCCGAAACGCCTCCAGGGTGCGTATTCCCGTTCGAACGCACAGGGCGACATTCGATACACCAGGCAATTCCAGGCAACTTATCCCGCAGGCGGGACATTCAAACTAGAGTATGCGACGAGACATCATTCATGCAGGCGCGCGGAATCTCAGCTATGAGATCCGCGAGATCGTCGATGTAGCCCACACCATCCGCGATTTGGGTCAGGAGATCCTGTGGGAGAACATCGGCGACCCCATAGAAAAGGGAGAGCAAATACCGGGTTGGATCCGCGCTATCGTACACGAGTTGGTCGACCAGTCCCGCTCCTGGGGGTATTGCGCCACAGCCGGCATCCGCGAGACCCGCGAGTTCTTGGCCGATGAAGTCAACAAGCGGCCCGGCGGGGTGAAGGTCACGCCCGACGACATCATCTTCTTCAATGGTCTCGGCGATGCCGTCGCCAAGGTCTACGGCTTCTTGCGGCGCGAGGCCCGGGTCTTGGGCCCGTCGCCGGCGTACAGCACGCACTCGAGCGCCGAGGCGGCCCACTCGGGATACAGCCACGTGACGTATGAACTGGACCCGTACAACGGCTGGCTGCCCGATGTCGAGGACATCCGCAAGAAGGTGAAGTACAACGATTCCATCGCGGGGATTCTGTTGCTTTCGCCGGACAACCCGACCGGCGCGGTCTATCCGCGGGAGATCCTCGAGGAGATCGCGGGCATTGCGCGCGAATACGACCTGTTCATGATTGCGGACGAAATCTACGTCCATATCGTCTACAACGGCTATCCTCGGCTTCATATGAGCCAGTGGGTGGGCGACGTGCCTGCGCTCGCCATGCGCGGAATCAGCAAGGAATACCCCTGGCCCGGTGCGCGGTGCGGCTGGCTCGAAGTGCTCAACAAGGCAAAGGATGCCAACTTCGCCACCTATGTGGACAGCCTCCTCGCCGCCAAGCGCCTCGAGGTCTCATCAACCACGCTGCCGCAGCTCTCGATCCCGCGTGTCGTGGGCAACCCGAAATACGAGGGCCACCTCGAGCACCGCGCGTCGATGTTCGAGAAACGCGCCGCAGAGGCCGTATCGTATTTCGAAGGGAGTGACGCCGTGGTCGTGAACAAGCCCAGCGGGGCGTTCTACCTGACGGTAATGTTCAAGGACGGCGTGCTGAACAACGCACAGCAACTGCCTATCGAGAATCCGGCGGTTCGCGAACGCATCGAGCAACTCGTGCAGAATGTCACGCCGGACAAGCGCTTCGTCTACTACCTCATGGGGGCGACGGGTATTGTCGTGGTCCCCCTCAGCGGCTTCCAGTGTGACCACGACGGTTTCCGCATGACACTACTCGAGACGGACGACGCCAAACGGCAGGGCGTCTTTCGGGCCATCCGCACGGCGATTGACGACTACCTCGGCAGTTAGGAGATCGTCTTTCCCGCCGGGCTTGCTTTGGTGAGGTCAGCGTCCCACGGACCTTCACCTGTCCCCTTCTCGGAGCACCTGCGCGAGCAACAGACCTACCCCACCTTTGGCGCACAATAACCCTCTCGTCCAAGACATCGGCGCTGCCGGCTCATCGGGTATGGTAGAATCCGCCACGCTTTTGTGGTCTGATGACGCGATTCTCGATCACTCAAACCAGAACCTGAAGGAGACGCCAAATGATGATGCATGCTTCTGCTATCATGTTCCGCATCCCGTGTGTGCTCGCCGTGGCCCTACTGGGGGCCGTGACGCCCGCCGGGGCAGAGGAGGAAACCGCAGTGGATATCGAGGGCCGTCGGGAACTCTTTGTGGATCGGCATTTGATTGAGGATCTGAACGGAACGACCCTGAGGTTGCACACGCCGGTTCCCGCTGAAACCGTGTTTCAGTTCGACAAACCGTGGGAGGGCCTGTATTGCGGCTATGTGACGGTCCTCAAGGCCGGCGATACGTTTCGCCTGTACTACCGGGGCTTGCCGGAATCCAAGGCGGACGGCTCAAACCTTGAGACGACCTGCTGCGCGGAGAGCGCTGACGGCATCCACTGGACTCGGCCAAGCCTGGGCCTGTTCGAAGTCGCGGGCATGCGCGACAATAACGTGATCCTCAGCGGGATGGCACCGTTTTCGCACAACTTCGCGCCCTTTGTCGATGCCCGGCCCGGCGTGGCGGCCGAGGCGCGGTATAAGGCGCTCGCCGGCACCAGCAAGAGCGGGCTGGCCGCCTTTGCCTCTGCGGACGGGCTGCGCTGGAAGAAGCTGCGCGAACAACCGGTTCTGACTGAAGGGGCATTCGATTCGCAGAACGTGGCGTTCTGGTCCGAGGCCGAAGGGTGCTATGTCTGCTATTTCCGCACATGGACCGAGGGCGGGTTTGGCGGGGTTCGTACGGTCAGCCGGGCCACATCGCCCGATTTCCTTCATTGGAGCGACCCCGCGCCCATGGCGTTCGGCGACACGCCCATCGAGCACCTGTACACCAATCAGACGCGGCCGTACTTCCGCGCGCCCCACATCTACATCGCCATTGCGGCCCGCTTCATGCCCGGCAGGCGCGTGGTGACGACGGCCCAGTTTGAGGCCCTCGGCGGCCAGGCAACCTATTCGGGCGACTGCTCGGACACGGTGTTCATGACGAGCCGTGGAGGCAATGCGTATGACCGAACCTTCATGGAGAGCTTCGTGCGCCCGGGTATCGGGCTGAGCAATTGGACCTCGCGGACGAACTACCCCGCTTACGGGGTCGTGCCTACAGCGGACGCGGAGATGTCGATGTACGTCCAGCGCAATTACGGCCAACCGACGCATCATCTCCAGCGGTTGGCGCTGCGCACGGACGGGTTTGTCTCCGTGAATGCTCCGTATGCCGGAGGTGAGGTCCAAACCAAGCCTATGCGGTTTCACGGCGAGGAACTCCGCATCAACTACTCGACCTCTGCCGCGGGCAGCATTTGGGTCGAGATCCAAGACGCGGCGGGCACGCCACTCCCCGGCTTTTCGCGGGAGGATTCCGACGAGATCATTGGCGACGAAATCGAACGGGTGGTCACGTGGAAAGGCAAGTCGGACGTGGGCGCCCTGTCGGGCAGGCCGGTCCGGGTTCGGTTTATCATGAAAGACGCGGACCTTTACTCGATTCGTTTTCAGTAGGCCAACGCTTGTGCACATGCCTCCGGGCGTGCAAGCCTTCTCTGAACGCGTGGCGATCCTGCTGACGAAGCGTGCCGCAAAGAAAAAGCAGGCCGTCGATCTTTGATCGACGGCCTGCGTCTATCTTGCTTGCCGTGTTAGCGCCCCGCTTCGGGCCCTAACGGAAGCCGCGCTTACTTCTTCTTCCGGGCCGCCAAGGTCCCGGCCACCACGTACGCACCGAGCAGTATGCCGAGCGCCGCAATGCCGCCCGCCACCGGCAGACCGGTGCTGGTGACGGTCAATGCAGCCGTCATCGAGGTGGTGGTGCTGGACAGGTCATCTCGCACCGTCACGCGGTAGACACCCTCGTCAGCAGCGGCCACCGAGCCGATGACGTACTGCTGCTGCGTCGCGTCATCGATCGGGGCGCCGTCCTTCCACCACTCGTAGCTGAGCGGCAGGAAACCACCCTCGGTCGCAACGCTGAACGTGAAGGACGAGCCCTCTGTCCGGTCCCCGCCTTCCGGCTGGGTCACGACGCTCAAGTGTTCCGCGACCCTCAACGTCGCCGTGTTGGAGTTGTAGGTGGCTTTCTGGTCCGTGACGCCGCAGTAGTAACCGCCGTCGTCGTCCAGGGCAACCGGGCTGATCAGGAGCGCCGGGGAGTTCACGCCCAACGGCACCCACGCCTTCACGTCCGTATCGAAGTACCACTCGTACGCGAAGGGCGGTACGCCATCGGCGACCTCCACGGAGAACTGCGCGTCGTCGCCCACATAGGCCCGCAGATCCTGCGGCTGCTGGTTGAAGGTCACCGCACCACCCACGATGAGCGAGACCGGGGCGGATTCGTCTACACCTGCCGTGTTACTCACCTCGCACGTGTAGTCGCCCTCGTCCTCGAGCCGCGCCGACGCAATGATGAGCGTACCGGCGGTCGCGCCGCTGATGCCGCTGGGCCCGCCATTGACCACGTTCACGCCGTCCTTCTTCCACTGGTAGCTGAACGGGAGCGTGCCGGAGAGCATATTCACGGTGAAGGTGACCGGGTCGCCGCCGTTCACCTGCCCGCTCGGCGGATTCACGTCCACGCTATCAATGACGGGTGGATCGTTCACGGTCAATTGGGCCAAGGCCGACTCGATCGTGTCTGCACCTTCCAGACGGCACCTATACCCTCCTGGCGCTGGCGGCGTGGTCTCATCACTCTCGGCCGCCGAGGCAATCACGTAGCTCGCCTCATATGGCGCGCCGGTAATCTCGCCGCTCTCGCCCGGAATGTCGACGCCGTTCTTGACCCACTGGTACGTGACCGGCAGCGTGCTGCTCGCATCGATGACGCACGTGAAGGTCACCTCGTCGCCCGGGTCCACCGTCTGCGACACCGGATTCGTCACAATGGCCGGGTCGCCGACGGTCAGGGTCGCGATATCGGACGGCACGGCCGACGGATCGGTACCGGTGACCTCACAGTGATAGATGCCTTCATCGGCGTCTTCAGCGTTCGCGATGCTCAACGCGGCGGTGCTTGCGCCGCTGATGTCGCCGCCGTCGCTCAGGGGCGCGAAGTTCCAGTACCACTGATAGGTCAAGGTGCCGCTGCCGACGGCCACGATCGAGAACTGCGCCGTTTGACCCGGCAGCACAACCTGGTCCTCGGGCTGGGTTGTGATCGCCGGATCCAGCACGGTCAACGTCGCCGCATTCGAGGTTACAGGCCCGACTACATTGCTCACCTCGCACGTGTACGACCCTTCATCCGCGTTGGCGACGTTGTTGAGCGTCAACACCGAGGAATCCGGACCGATGTCGCCGCCGTCCTTCTTCCACTGATAGCTCAGCGGCAGGCTCCCGGTGGCTCCAACGGTGAACTCAACGGTCGCATCGTAGTCGGCTATCTGCGTTGCCGGCTGCTGTGTAATCTGCACCGGGTCGTTCACCGACAAGGTGGCGGCGCCCGACGTGTCACTGCCGGCCGTGTTGGTCACCACGCACTCATAACCGGGCGTGTTGGCCTCGTCACCCTCGGCCGCGGCAGAGATACTGAGCGTGGCGGTGCTCGATCCGCTGATCGTACCGACATCGCTCAGAGGCACCCCGTCCTTCCGCCACTGGTACAACAAGGGCGCCGTGCCGCTCGCCGTCACCGAGAACGATACGGGATCGCCCGGATTCACGGTCTGCGACGTCGGCGACACGCTGATCACCGGCGGGTCGTTGACGGACAGCGTCGCTATGGCGGACGTAGCGGTGCCCGCCATGTTCGTCACAACGCAGTCGTAGTTGCCTTCATCCGGTTCTTGCGCCGAAGGAATCGTGAGCGTCGCGTCGGTCGCATCGAGGATGTTGCCGCCGTTGTAACGCCACTGGTAGCTCAAGGGTGCCGTACCCGTCGCGCTCACGCTGAACCCGGCCGGCTGGCCCGGATCAACGGTCAAGCTGTCTGGGTCGTCCGTAATGACGGGTGGATCATTGACCGTCAGCGTCGCCACAGCGGTCGTGGTGTCACCCGCGCTGTTGTGAATGTCGCACGTGTAGTCACCCTCATCCCCTTCGGCCGCAGCAACGATGTTGTACGTGGCGTCGGTCTCGTCGGTGATGTTGCCGCCGTCCTTCTTCCACTGATACGTGAACGGGGCTGTTCCTTGTAACAGCGTGAAGCTGAACGAGACCGGATCGCCCGGGTTCACCGTTTGCGACTGCGGCTGCACATCCACCACGGGCGGATCGTTCACGGACAGCACCGCCGCGTTCGACTCGACGGTGCCGAGCGCGCCCGCGACCTCGCAGGAGTATCCTGGGCCGCTCGCTTCGTCGCTCTCGGCCGCAGCCGAAATCTGCAGCATTGCGGTACTCGATCCACTAAGCGTTCCGCCGTCGCTGAGGTTGTCGCCGTCCTTCTTCCACTGGTAGGTGAACGGTCCGGTTCCGCCCGCAACCACGGTGAACGACACCGGGACGCCCGGATCGACCGTCTGGGAGACCGGATCGGTCACGATGGCCGGGTCGCTGACGGTCAGGGTGGCGACATCGGAATCGAGTGCGCCGTCCTGCCCAATGACGCGGCAGTTGTAATCGCCTTCATCGCCAGCATCGGCATTGGCGATGCTCAGTGTGGCCGTGCTGGACCCACTGATGTCGTCGGCGTCGGC
>Ga0272441_10014386_pt1 | contig 11240 bp, 7 predicted proteins | sample SSMProp6N_FD_193582 | JGI IMG/M metagenome (GOLD analysis project Ga0272441, IMG submission 193582) | Marine sediment archaeal communities from Little Sippewissett salt marsh, Falmouth, MA, United States - SSM-Prop-6N | ecosystem: Environmental > Aquatic > Marine > Wetlands > Sediment ... | reverse complement strand
AGACTTCTTCGTTCCAGAGGCCGTTTTTGAGGTATATTCCGGCCAGAGTGTCCGAAAAGCCAAAATCTCCGCCAATTGGTTGCCTGACGCGTCTTCCGTAGAGACAGCGGGTCAGAGGGTAAGCGATATTATTAGTAATGGTCCCGTCGTATTTGTGCCTGACATACAGCGGGGCTACAAAGCCGAAATCGTTGAAAAGCGGTTCTCCGAGATTTTTAACCCATCGAGGAGTGATACTTTTGAGGTCCGCGTCTACAACGATGATAGCCTTGGCCTGAAGTTCGAGGACCGTTCTGAAAAGGTTTTTGAAATTGTTGCCCTTGCCCTTTACGCCTTGTGGTGTTGATAGATACATTTTGGGAATACCGGCCGTATCGGTGTTCATGAACACATTTCCTGTGCCGTCAGAACTATTGTTGTCACAATTTATAATGAGAGCATCCAGATGGCTGAAATATTGTTTCAATCCCATGGCGGCCTGCTCCGTTGGGTATTTTATAAGAGCGGCTTCGTTGAAAGATGGTATGCCGACCACGATATCTGCCTTGCGAATATCGCTTGGGTTTTTTGCATGGAACATCATTATTGCCTCCCCGCATCACGGTGGTAGTCGGTTATTTTCTGATATTTAAGTGTTAATAGCAATAATAAAGTGTGATTGTATGGCCGGATGGGTGCTTGAAGTTCAATGTATGAATAATAACAGATAAATACTTTTTTCCCATGTAAAAACCTCAGGAAAGTGAATTGTTTTCATGGGCATAAGCAGAAATTGATTGGGTAAAAAAAAAGCAAAAAGCCTCCTTGCCTTTTATACTCATATATGGGATTCTGCATAATTCTGATGAGTTCAAGAGATAAACCACTTATAGTGCAAAGCGATGGCAGCGTTCTGCTTGAAGTTATGTCGGATAACTTCGAGGATGCACGGGATGCTATACAGCCGTTTGCTGAGTTGATAAAATCCCCGGAATATGTTCACACCTATCGTATCACACCCTTGAGTATTTGGAATGCGGCAGCTTCAGGGTTTTGTCTGGATGAAATATTGAATCGTCTGAAATCGTATTCCCGCTATGCGATTCCCCAGGGAGTGGATTTCAGGATCCGGGATTCATTTTCCCGCTGGGATGCAATACGGCTTTTACCGGGAGTCGCAGGCAGTCTGAATGTGGAAGTGGCATCTTCCCAGCTGTATGATGAAATCGTTTCGAACCAGCGCATAAAAAATTTTATTTTGTTCTCATTATCTCGCAATACCTTCAGCATTCCGGCAGAGATGCGTGGCAGGTTCAAGCATGCCCTCATCAAAGAAGGATACCCTGTCAACGATCTGGTCGGTTATGAAGCAGGTGCCGGACTTGAGCTTGAATTACGGAAGCAAACTATTTCCGGCCAGCCGTTTTTGCTGAGACAATACCAGGCTGAGGCTGCAGATAATTTTTGGGCAGGCGGAGGGCCCCGGGGGGGACAGGGGGTTGTGGTGCTTCCTTGCGGGGCCGGTAAAACCATTGTTGGCATGGGGGTTATGGAGAGGGCGCATACCCATGTGCTGATCTTATGCACGAATGTGGCGGCTGTGCATCAGTGGATAAGCGAGCTTATCGATAAGACCACGCTTGAAAGTGAACAGATTGGGGAATATACCGGATTTAGAAAGGAAATACGGCCGGTAACGGTAAGTACGTACCAAATTCTTACATATCGTAAATCGAAACTTGGTGAGTTCGAGCATATGAAACTGCTCATGCAACAAGACTGGGGATTGATTATCTACGATGAGGTGCATGTGCTGCCGGCGCCGGTTTTTCGGGCAACTACCGAGATTCAGGCCAAGAGAAGGCTGGGATTGACGGCCACACTCATACGGGAAGACGGACTTGAGGAAGACACCTTTTCTCTGATCGGGCCTAAATGTTATGATGTGCCCTGGAAGGAACTCGAGCAGAAAGGGTTTATTGCCGAGGCAGTCTGCTATGAAAAACGTCTGCCGCTTCCTGCAATGCAGGAGAAAGAATATGCCTTACAACGTGAACGGGCTCAGTTCAGGATTGCATCCGAAAATCCCTATAAAGACCTGCTGGTCAAAAAAATCATCAACGATCATGCAGATGAATCTGTTTTAGTAATTGGGCAGTATATCAGCCAGCTCAAAAGGATTGCATCGCTGTTAGGTGCGCCCCTGATCACCGGGTCGACATCCAACGGCAAGCGCGACATGTTGTATCAGGCTTTCAGGCAGGGAGATATTCCCGTTATGGTTGTTTCAAAAGTGGCTAATTTTGCCATCGATCTACCTGATGCATCGGTTGCCATCCAGGTTTCGGGCACATTTGGTTCCCGGCAAGAGGAAGCCCAGCGGCTGGGTCGGATCCTGCGTCCGAAAAAGAGGGTCTCTACCTTTTATACCTTGGTTAGCGCCCGCACATCTGAAGAAGATTTTGCTCATAAACGACAGGTGTTCCTTGCAGAGCAGGGATACACTTACAAAATAGAGGAATGGTCTCCCAATGATTTCTACCAATCATCTGATACATAGTATTCCTTCCTACATCATTGATAGTATATCGACCCGCATCCTGGGGGATGCAACAGATGCCAATGTTCTGGCCACATGGTTGAATGACCCGGCAAGATTAAAAGATGTTTTTTCCGCCTTCACACAATCACAGAGGAGAATATTGTTTGATCTGTATGAATTGGGAGGACAGGCCCAATGGTCCGTACTGACGAAAATCTATCACGATAAATTTGATGATATAAAAGGGCAATTGAAATTATTCGGCTCATATGGACTCGTGTATCAGGGAGGGCTCAGCGGCAGAGATCCGGTCATTCTACTCCCTTCACTGATCCCCCTTCTGGAAGATGTCCAGCAGATACAAGACGGGACAGGCCACGAGCTTGTCTGGACTAATCCTCCTGATATAAGCATTTGGGATCACATTGTTTTACTTAATACAATCAGGGCTGAGAAAATCCGTTGTCGTTCCGGGATGGAGCCCTTTAAAAAGGGTTGGCAACTTCTGGATGACAAACTCGATAAGGCCATTGAAACCAGAAAGATCTACTGGGAACTAGTTGAACTCGGTTGTATCAGGGGCATCAAAGGACAGGTCACGGTTCAGAATGCTGCCGCGGTAAGCCTTGCAATGGAAGGTGATCTGCGCCTGAAAATATGGCGATTTTTTCAACTCTGCAAACCCTACCCGGGCTTGGAAGGTTTACTGTTCAGAGTCCTTGATAATCAAGGAACCGCGAAATCAAGGGTAGAAAGAACAATATATCTTTTTCTCATTAATCATTTTAAAAATCTCACAAACGAAGAGAGCTTAGTCTCTGAGATCGTATCCAACTTGAAGGATCAGGGGGTGATCCAGGAGGATTCCACCCAAATGTGGCTGAGATTACTGCCTGAAGTACACGTGGCTCTGAAAACCGGGGATGCGGACAAGACTGGTCATGCTTACAAAGAAGAGGTAATCATTCAGCCTAACATGGAGATTCTGGTACCCGGGGATTTTGATCCGCTCGATCATTTGCACGTGGCTGAAGTTGCAGATATTGTGCGGGCTGATGTTGTCAGCATTTATCGTATTACCAGAGCATCAATTTATCGTGCACTGCAAACGGGCTGGAACTATACAATGATTGAGCGATTACTCGGGCGCATATCCCATAGATCTGTTCCGGATAACGTTCTCAAGAATGTATCTCTGTGGTCTCGTGCATTGCGCAGGGCCCACGTCATAAAAGGTACATTTCTGGTGCTGCAAGATGCAAAGCCAAAACCGGAGTGGACATTGGAAGAAATCCTGCCGGGGATATACCGGATTCCCGAACGCCATGAACATGATCTCGAATCATATCTGGACGAAAACCTTCTAATTATCAGGAATGGCGAGGACTATTCTGATGAAGAGCGTGATATCAACTGGGGTAAGAAGTTGCCGATCAAAGTGTTTGAAAGCAAAAAAGACAAACCGGTGTTTAAGGAAGGCGTATATCCGTTCGGGATGGTGAAACCGCTCCCGTATGGCTCACGGGGCGAAAAGGTTTTCGAACAGGCCATTCAAGATGGTCAATCGCTGACGATCTTGTATCCCAAACATGGCTATGGCGCTATTCAGGTCAAGAAAATTATTCCGATTTATGTATACCGTAAAAAAGGAATTGCGTTTGTCGAGGCATTTTGTGAAGATTCCGGGGAAGGAGAGGAATATGATATCACCAAGATCAAGGCCCTTTTCCAACCGGATGACAATTAGGCCTGCTGTGCTTTTTTGATGATCTTTTGCATCTGTTTCAACTCTTCGATCAGGTTCTGATCCAGATCCTTTTCATAAAAAAGGGCTTTGTCAATGTGATACTGGCTGGCTTCGAAATTTCCGGTCGAGAAAAAATATCGGGCATAAGAAACATGAGCCCGAGGGGGATTTTCTGCTTTTTCGTACAGGTTGCCGAGCATGTAAGCTGCACGCTGATTCCGTTTTTCAAATGGCATTAGCACAACAATGGCCTCGTCTGCCTTTCCCTGTTTCATAAGGATTTCGGCCAGTGCCAGGTTAACCTCTGCGGAGCGAGTGTAGCCTTTGAGAAGAGGGTAGGCTTTTTCTTCAAGACCCTGGTGATACAAGGCCAGACCGCGATAGGCTTTTGCCTGGGGCAGATCGATATCCTCGAGCAGATCCAGGGCTTGTTTGTTTCTTCCAAGACGGACCATCAGCAAGCCGCTGGCAAGTCTGTCAAAAGGATCGGGCACACGGCGTATATAGACCATGGCCTCCGGTTCAGAGAGCAACAGTCCTACTACCGAGGAATACAAAGACCAGTACCTTGTGTCAGGCCTTGTATCGGTGGGTGCGTTCTGTAGAGCGGCAATACGTTGCTGGGCATATGGATGGGACAGGAAATATTCCGGCAGCGTTGATGTTCCCGCAAAAGTGCGCAATCTGATCAGAAACCTATTCATCCCGGCAGGGTCGAAATTTGAACGTTCAAGTATATTTCTGCTGAACTCATCGGCTTCATATTCGTGTTTACGCGAATATTGCAGCTTGATATTCTCAGCACCCCCGAGCGATGAGTATAACATAGCGGCTCCTATCTGAGGATTCTGGGTTGAAACCAGTGTTCCGATTATCACACCGATCAGAGACGCCGTGCTTATCTTTTTTTGTGTATTGTATGTTTGGGGAATATGTCTGAGTTGGCAGTGACCCATTTCATGGCCGATTACCCCAGCCAGTTCGTCAGTATCTTGTATCATGAGCAGTGTTCCCAGATTAATAAAAATATGTCCATCCGGAATGGCAAAGGCATTGATGGACCTGTCATTTATCAAATGAAGGTTAAACGTGTAGACCGGTTTAGAGATATGATCAGCCAGTTGATCGGCAAGTGACTGAAGGGCCCAGGTGATTTCCGGGTCGTGGATGATTAAGCCGTTTGCATCCAGAACGGTTATCAGTTCGCTGGCGATTTTACGTTCATCATCATAGCTCATGGCAAAAGCAAGGGAACACAGGAGGATCAGCGATACGGGGATCAGTGTAATCAGCTGTTTCATAATTCGTAGCATTACATGATGTTCGTTCATTTTCAAGATCAATGTCTTGTTTAAAACGAACAGATGAAGGCGTGCTTGATCATAGTGGTGTGTTCAGAGCAGATATGTATTTTTTAAGAGAAAACCAGTGCATTATATAGAAAAAGAATTATTTCTGAGATGGATAACTGTCTGAAATAAAATGTTAATACATTGAGATCATGCGGGTTGGAGTGCGAGTGTCTGGCAAGCTGTTTGCTTCACATAAGTGGCAGGATGAAAAAGATACCAGTGCAATTGTGTGATGTTTTGTGTAAATATATTTTTATACTAATGGGGTCTATCTGGCGGTAGATTTCAAATGGGAGAAGAAATGGGTACATACAGGCTTTTTAATGATTGGCCCGAGAAGTATGAGCGCTGGTTCACGACCAGAGTCGGCAGGCTTGTCAGGAAGTTTGAAGGGGATTTGCTAGCTGAATTCCTACGGCCTGAAGAGGGAGAGGAAATACTGGATGCAGGCAGCGGTACAGGGGTTTTTACGCTCGATATTCTCGAACGCGGTGCACGTGTAACTGGCCTCGATATATCTCTACCTATGCTGAAATATTCTGTCCGGAAGTGCCGGAATTATCCCCTATTTCCGGTCGCCGGGGATATGATTGCTCTGCCGTTTAAAGATAATTATTTTGACAAGGTCATTTCAGTTACAGCTCTTGAATTTATCCCTGATGCCGGGCGGGCGATTCAAGAAATGTTCCGGGTAGTAAAACCTGGCGGCGTTGTGGTCTTGGCCACCCTGAATAGCCTCAGTCCATGGGCTGCTCGTCGCAGCCAAAATGCAAAGCAGGAGCATGCGATTTTTAAGTCGGCAGTTTTCCGATCTCCAGATGAATTGCGCAGGATTGTACCACTGCCAGGGGTGATAAAAACAGCAATCCATTTCTTGCCGGATGTTGATCCCTCCCGGGCTGCAATAATTGAACAAAGAGGGAATGCGGAAAATTCGGATACGGGAGCCTTCCTGGCAGGGTGCTGGGAGAAACCAAAAGATGTCGCCCAATAAGACCTCTGGCACGATTACTGTTCAGCGCAGAGTATTTATCGTCGGCGTGATAGGAGCACATGAAGGGAATCAGGATCTGTTGGATCGTGCTTTTGATCTCGGACAAAAGATCGCAGAGAGAGGTTATGTTCTTCTCACCGGCGGGGGAGGCGGGGTAATGCGTTCGGCATCACAAGGCGCCTGGATGTCTGGAGGGCTTGTCATCGGAGTTCTTCCCAGTGACAGGCAACAACCGAAAAAAGGCTATCCAAATCAATTTGTCTCTATTCCTATATATACAGGAATGTCTGATGCCAGAAATGTGATCAATGTTAAATCTTCCAATGTGGTTGTAGCGTTAGAGGGTGGCCCGGGAACGCTTTCAGAGGTCGCCCTGGCAATAAAAGCCGGAACACCGGTAATTCTTTTAGCATGTCCTCAGTTCGAACAACTCACACAGTCTCAGGTTGTTGCGGTTCAAGCTGTTCAAGAAGCAATGAGAGAGATTGACCAGATTGCCGCTTCGCGGACCGGCTGATTACAAAAAAGAAATCAGACATACGATAATGTGAAACCATCCCGGTTTTACCAAGACGTAACTATATGAAAAAACAGTAATATTCTAAGTGGCGCGCAAATTGCCTCCAGAGGCCCGGAGCAACTGGAACTACTGGAGGTATTACATGATTCAACTACGATTTCACACGGTACTGATATGGTTGTTTTTGATACTTTGTTCTTCACCCGCCATGGCCACCGCTCTCCTGATAAGCTGGCAAGAGAACACCGAGACAGATCTTGCCGGATATAAAGTATACTACGGTACTGCTTCAGGACAATATGGAAGCCCGATCAATGTCGGGAAGGAGACGAGTTATCGGATATCGGATCTGGAATCTGACACAACCTATTACATGGCGGTAACCGCCTATGATGAAGCCTTGAATGAATCGGGGTTTTCGCAGGAGCTCAGCGCATATATCCCTGTGGCGGATACAAGTCCTCCTAGTGGAAGCATCATCATCAATGGCGGTGCGGCTTCAACTACTTCAAGAACCGTAAACTTGAGCCTGAACGCAACAGATTCCCAGGGATCGGTGGCATCCATGATGATCAGCAATGATTCTCTCAGCTGGTCACAAGAGGTTGCCTACGCTACGACACAAGCATGGGTTTTATCTCAAGGAGATGGAAATAAAACCGTGTATGTTCTCTTCAGGGATATCGCCGGTAACTTGATGTCTACCCCGGTCAGCGATAGCATTGAGCTACTTCTCGACAGCGACAGTGACGGCATGCCGGATGCATGGGAGATCACATACGGACTGGACCCGACCAATCCGGCTGATGCTTCTCTGGATTCGGATCATGACGGTTTGTCGAATATTGAAGAATACTATGATGAATCAAATCCTTATGACCCCTCTGATAATGCACCCGTGACCAATGCGGGAGCTGACCAGAAGGTCGACCCCTCTCGTGTGTGTCTTGATGGAACATCATCCGACGATCCTAATGGTGATCCACTGAGTTATTTCTGGTCCGAAGAAATGGGTCCGATCGAGGTGGATATTGATCAGCAAGATTCAGCTCAGGCAAGCTTCGTCGCCATCAAATCCGGTCAATACCGATTCAAGCTGAGTTGTTTTGACGGCAAGCTTACAACCACAGACACGGTGAATGTCGAAGTGAACAATGTAGGGCCTTCGGTAGAGGCCGGCAGTGATATAACCACAGATGCTTCTCAGGAAATTACACTGCACGCCACTGGAACAGACCCCAATGCTGATGAACTCAGTTATCATTGGTCGCTCATTGAAGGACCGGAGGTAACGCTGACTGGTATGGACAGCCAGGATCTTGTTCTTGTTCCGGGCAATGCAGGGCAGTACAGGTTCTCGGTGGTCTGCAACGATGGATTGCTAAACAGTACTCCTGACGAGATCTATGTTACAGTCAATGCCATAAATAGTGCCCCGACTGCAGTAGCCGGTCTGGATAGAGATGTTCAATTGAATGAGCGCATTGTTTTGGATGGCAGCGCTTCTTCAGATCCGGATGGTGATGAACTGTCCTTTATCTGGCAGCAGACCTCAGGCCCGCAGGTGAGTCTGTCCGATGCCCAGAGCGCGCAGGCCTGGTTTGATGCAGACGTTCAAGGAACGCTGGAATTTACCCTTACAGTCTCTGATGAAGAGGTTGCATCGACTCCGGACAGTATTTCAATCAGGGTGCTCAGCATTAATCAGGCTCCAATCGCGGATGCCGGGGATGATATTGAGGTAAATGTCGGAGATATGTTGACGCTCGATGCCGGGTCCTCATACGATCCTGATGATGACCCGTTGTCATTTAGCTGGTCACAGGTTTCAGGTGCTCAAGTCAATTTGACAGGCGGTGATACTGTCACGCCAAGCTTTACCCCGACCACATCAGGCGTGCTGGTGTTTAGCGTTCGAATAAGCGATGGCCAGGCGATTTCGGAGGATTCGGTGAATGTGACTGTTAACAATCCGAATCAGGTACCCCTGGCGGATGCCGGAGATGATTTCAGCAGCATCGTCGGCGAGGAAGTCTCGCTGGATGGAAGCATGAGTTATGATCCTGACGGCGATGATATTTCCTACTTCTGGGCTCAGATTGAAGGCCCTGGTGTTTCCTTGGACTTTCCAAATACATTCAGTCCTTCGTTTATTTCGACGCAAAGTGGGGTATATGTTTTTGAACTCAGGGTTTCCGACGAAGAGGATACCAGCAAAGCGGATACGGTCACGGTTACGATTCAGAATCAACAATCCGGAATCGAGCTCATCAGTCCTTTACTGGGAGTGGAAACCTATCGCAATCCTAAATTCAGATGGGATGCGGATGGATTTTTGAACATCAGTCTTTTCATCGCGATAAATGATAGTGACTTCTATAGGGTATATATAGGAAGCCAGTCGTCATTTTCTTTGCATCCGGTATTGTGGTACTGGTTCATTCCTTCAGGGACAACTATTTCCTGGTACGTGGAGGGTGAAATCCTGGGAACACAGGTGAAAAGCGAGGTGTTTACGTTAACCAAGAAATAACCTTGTTTGATCTATATAACACAGGGGGGTGGAGCAAAGGGCTCCATCCCCCTTTTTCTTATGCCTTATGGGGAGCTTTGTTGATCAGGGTGATAAGGGCTCCGATTACACAGCCGATGGCCGCGATCATAAAGGGCGTGCCCCAGGCTTCAACTCCGGCTCCCTTGGCAGCGTCCCTGAAAAATGCCCCGATCTGGGGGCCTGCAATTCCGGCTACACCGTAGGAAAAGAATACCCATCCGTAATTTTTACCAACCGTGGTATTCCCGAAGTAGTCAGCTGTTATGGCCGGGAAGAGTGCAAAGTTGCCGCCGAAATTGAATCCGATAATGCAGGCGCTTGCAATCAGGCCGATTGTAGTGCCGCCGAGCTTGAAGAATAAAAACATGATGATGGCTTGGAACAGGCACATGAGGAAAATGGCTGTACGTCTGCCGATCCAATCTGAGACCGAACCCCATACAATACGGCCCAGACCGTTGAAGATGGCATAAAATCCCATGGCTGTTCCGGCAATGCCTGAGGCAATAGCCGTTTCAATCCCTTTGCTTGAAAGGGCATCTATACCGAACAGCTTGATGCAGCCGATCACCATCAGTCCGGCCATAGCGCTTAGAAAGAAAGTTAAAAATGTCAGGTAAAACTGAGGTGTTTTCAACATTTCACTGCTTTCAAAAGCGACTGCGCCGTTTTGTGAGGCGCCACCGGCATTTGAATCAGGAGGTGTATAGCCTTGGGGCAACCATCCCTCCGGTGGGTTGACCATGACAATGCTGCCCAGTAGTACTACTACCAGAAAAATCAAGCCATAGAGGATGAAGACGCTCTGTACTCCACCAAGCCCGAAGAGGTTCAGCTTTTCTATCAGTTGGAACCAGGAACCGGCGGACTTTACCCAGATCAGAGCCCCAAATCCGAAACCGGCAACGGCGAGACCGGTAATCAGCCCTTTTTTGTCCGGGAACCATTTTACGCCCACTGCAATTGGTACAACATAGGCCAGTCCGATACCGGCACCCCCGAGCAGGCCGATACAGATCATTTGACTAGCGAAACTGCTGCCGGTAAATCCCCCCAGGATATAACCTATACCAAGCACTATGCCGCCAATGGATGCAAGCATTCTGGGTGTTACCCGACTCTGTAATCTTCCGGCAACGACCATCAGCACCGCGAATGTAAGCAGTCCAAGCGAGAACACCCATTGAGTCTGCGAAGTGGAAAAGTTGTAGGGTTCTACTTTCAGATATGGAGTAAAGACTGACCAGGCATAAATTGCACCCAGACAGAGCTGAATTGCTATGGCTCCAATGACAACCAGCCACCTGTTCATAATGTGTTCTTTATCAGCCATGAAACACCTCCTCTTACATAACAAAATTGCATCCCCGTATACGTAATTATTGATATAAGTGTCAATAGGGAATATGATTTTACGTAAAAAATCGTGGAGTCTCCTGGTTTACGGGACAACCGACCGGCTAACCAATAAAAACAAGGCAACATTCAGGAGGAAATCCAGTATTCATCTTTGGCTGCAGATATGGATACCATGTTTGCAATTTATTGTTGA
>Ga0272441_10014385_pt1 | contig 11241 bp, 8 predicted proteins | sample SSMProp6N_FD_193582 | JGI IMG/M metagenome (GOLD analysis project Ga0272441, IMG submission 193582) | Marine sediment archaeal communities from Little Sippewissett salt marsh, Falmouth, MA, United States - SSM-Prop-6N | ecosystem: Environmental > Aquatic > Marine > Wetlands > Sediment ... | reverse complement strand
AAAAAAGGGCTGTAACATATTCTGTTTCATTGCTGTTAAAATTTGACAGAGCAACAAAAACAGGGATCTTCTTAAGTGCGGTACTGAAGGTAATGCAAATGCCTGATCTGCTGCTGTCAAAGGTATAGTCGAGGACAGGGGATACAGCAATTGAGTTCGTCCCGGCAATTTTTGACAGGGAGCTTTCAAAGTCGCCAAGCAGTATGTTAAGGATCATTCGTGATGCTGCGGTAAAAATCATATGAAGTGTCAGAACTCAATGTTAAGGAATGCGATGTCGTCATTTCTGTCTATAGCATGTGAAAACGAGTCGGTTTCCTCAATCAGCCGGGCGCAGAATTCTTCGCCATGCAGATCCGGGTGCGCCATAATGAATTTTGCAAGCCGGTTTTCACCGAATTCGGAATCGCCGGTGCCCTTTAATTCGCTTATTCCGTCAGTGTAAAGGAACAGCCTGTCGCCGGTCTCAACCCGGAGAGACTTTTCTTCATATAAGGGTGAGTCTGTAATTCCGATGAACAGGCCTTCAGTGTCAAGTGCGAGCACCCTGCTGCTGGAAGCCCGGTAATAGAGAGCGTGGGTGTGTCCTGCGTTCGTGAAAGTAAGGATTTTCCTGGAGTGATCATAAATAAGGTAGAAAGCAGTAATATATTGATCATCAAGCAGAAGGGGCATGATCTTTGAATTGATGAGGGTAAGGAGTTCCCTTGTGCTGCTGTAGTAGGGGGAATGTTCGCTGAACATGAGCTTGGACATTGTCATGACAAGGGCGGCAGGAATGCCGTGACCAGTAACATCTGCAATAATGAACCCGTAACGGCTGTCTGGAAGGCTGTAGCAGTCAAAGAAATCACCACCTATGTCCTCTATTGGAAGGTAGCGCCCGCTTATTCGGGGGTAGGGGATCCTGGAAAAATCGCTGGGTATTATATATTCCTGTATTTTTTTTGCAGCAAAAAGCTCCTTTCTGTAATTCTTGTTTTTTTCATAGAGTTCATCGTGTGCGGTTTTCAGGCGGAGGAGAGACTGGACTCTCGCCACGAGCTCTTTTTCATTTAGAGGCTTGAGAAGATAATCATCAGCACCGATCTGCAGGCCCTCTATCTTTGAGTTAAGGTCATCCAGTCCTGTCATTAAAATTGTGGGTATGAAACTGTTGCCGATTCTTTTTTTGAAACGGGATAGAAATTCAAACCCGTCAAGGTTGGGCATTATAATATCCACAAGTATCAGGTCGTAATTATTATTATCAAGGGCTTTAAGGCCCTTGGCCCCGTCTGAGGCCTCGTCAACTTTCATGTTCAGCGGCAGGAGCGTGTTTTTTATTATTGCCCTGTTCAGTTTGCTGTCGTCAATTGCCAGAATGTTCCACTTTTTATCCGGGTATTCCATCTGATGTTTCCTTCTGACGAGTAAGAATTATTTTCACTGATTCAGTTATGTAATATGAGCAGGGATAATTCAAGTGAAAAATATACACAGGGAACCGAGAGAAGACTATAGATTGCTGATAAATGTACGGGAAGTAAAGGAATCAATCAGGAAAGGATATCTTCAATATAAGGGCCTGAGGAGAAATGGATTCCGAGGTCGCGGATAATCTGGTATTCTTCTGCAGTGGAGATGTTTTTTGTAACGGCCTGCACGTTTATCTGGTCAAGAAATATCTTGAGTCCGCTTATTATCTTAATCCGGTCCCTGAAGAGATAGAGTGTACTTGTGATATGTTCTGAAAAGAGAAGAAATGAAAAGTTATACATTGAAAGCAGGTTGAGTATGTCGCCGCCAATATAACAGTTGTCAAGACCGATTGAGATGGAGCCGGGAATGTTATTGAGGATAGAATGGTCAAACGCATCAGGTTCCCCGGACATTGAATATTCATTTATACACACGATTACATCCCTGCCGGGGATTGCGCGTGAAACAATATCAAGATAGCTGTCCAGGGGAATGTTTCTGTTCCATGGAAGAATAAGCGGGCAGCCTGTTTCTCCCGCAGTGAGGTTGCCGGCTAAATTAAGAAATGATTCGCACTTCCTTGAATCGGCAATGCTGTTCTCAAAAAAAACATTGAACATGTCAGAATTTCTGAAACCGCCTTTAAGGGCGAGGTACTGGTAAGCAGGTGTTATTGAATCAAGGTTATAATAGAAGGCCGGCCTGAGAAGTTTTTCAGCTGCTTCAGATATCTCAAGATCTCTGAATATTTTTAGACTGGCTACAAGTTCTTTCTTTTTTGATGTAAGAGACTTTTTTCTGCTGTTTGCCCTGTGTATGTCACGGACTATTTTTCTTGGATTTTGAGAGTCAAGAGTGAGAACAGTGCTGGAATATGAGAGATCAAAGCTGAAGTTATCAAGATTGTTTTTTATGTCGGTGCATATCTCATCGCATATTTCGCTGAATCTTTTTCGATTGATGGTAAATTCAGGTACGCTCGGGTACAGGAGAATAAATTCATGGTTGAAGAAGTCGATAAGACCGGTATAGGTATCAAAAGGGAATATTGATTCGCTGCTTTTTTCAATGAGCATTTTCATGCTTTCAATATTGTATCTCCAGTTAATAACTCCGAGTAATTCATCAATACTGTAAAGAAGTTCCGGCTTGATTATAAGGCAGCCGATACTTTTTACAGGCTCTTGAAGAGTGCTGATTATTTCAAGCAGCCTGGGCAGGTATGGAAGACCGGTTATGGCATCGTTTGTTGCGCTGTCAACGTAAAGACCCAGGGGTAGTTTAAGGTATTCCCAGAATTTGTCGTTACGCGCCATAATTGGACTGAATGTGTAGATAAGGTTTCTGCCGTCATTCTTGGCAGAGTATAGGGCCTGGTCAGCACGGGAGAGGAGTTCTGAAATGTTAGAGGACATGGATGGAAATTCTGAAAGGCCTGCGCTGAATGTTACCCTGAAAACATCAGGGTCTTTTTCAAATACAATTGAAGAGAACTCCGAGAGAATGTCCTCCATAATAGAGTGGGCGGATTTAACAGGTATTCCCGGAAAGATTATCACAAACTCCTCGCCACCGAATCTGGCGGGAATAAATGAATCAGAGGTCCTTTCTTTCAGGATCCGGGCAAGTCTCATAAGGACCATGTCTCCAACCTGGTGTCCGTATATGTCATTTATTTTCTTGAAATAATCTATATCGAGAATTGAAAGGGAAACAACACTGTTTTCTGTACTGCTTATTTCTTCGTTAAAGCGCTTGATGAGCTCACGCCTGTTATAAAGACGCGTCAGTTCATCAGTAATTGAAAGGAGGTAGAATTCCCTGTAATTGTCAAGACGGGAGTTGACAATTGCCCTGAGTTCATCCTCGATAAATGGATACACCAGAACCGCGTCAGCACCGGTTTCAAGTGCTTCGATGCGATCGCCGGAATGGTCTTTACGTGTAATAAAAATAAATGGTATGAGCCTTGTTTTAATGCTGTTCCTTACCTTTTTGAGGAGCTCGTATCCATTCGCGTCAGGAAGGTCAGTATCAGCAATAATGATGGAAGGGACCTGGAAGGCAAGGTTGCTCAGGGCGTCTATTACAGTAAAGCTCCGCATGAAGGTGAAATTATCTCCAAGGGAACTGTGCACTGAACAATAAAGGTCGTCCCTGTCCGTGACAACCAGGATAATATTGTTTTTGGTTATTTCTTTCATGGTATGACTAGTTGCCGGTTGCCGAATTCAGCTCCTTAAGGGCCGTAACTGCTGCGTCAGCATAGTTAAGATTCCCGAGTTTCTTGTAGGCGTAATTAATTCCGCTTGATGAATTGATCCTGTGGATCCTCCTGTCAGGGAAAGTGTCGAGTATCCTCAGGGTCTCGTCAAGATCGCCCCCCTGTGCGCCAATACCCGGTATAAGCAGAGGAACATCCTTTCCTGAAGAAGTAAACAGTGAAGAAACCCGGGAAAGCTCTTCCGGGTAAGTCGCACCAACAACAGAGCCGATACCAGGATGATACCACTCAAGGATTTTTTCAGCAACACGCATGAAAAGGGTGCCTGTGCCTGTGCCGAGGTCCTGGAAATCAGACGCGCTTTTGTTCGAGGTCCGTGTAAGTATATAGTAGCCCCTGTCCGGATAACCGGAAATAAATGGAGACACGGAGTCATAACCGAGATAGGGAGAAAGGGTCACTGCGTCAGCGCCGAAGAAGTCAAAAGCTTCACGGGCGTAAGCTGCTGCGGTTTTACCGATGTCGCCCCTTTTTACGTCAAGGATAACAGGCAGGCCTTCATTTTTGTAAAGACGGATTATACGCTGGAGGGCGTCAATACCTTCAAGGCCGTACTGTGCGTAAAAGGCGTAATTAGGTTTAACAGCACCGGGGAGGGTCCCGGTCTGTACCATTTTATCAAGGATGGTTTCGTAAAAGATATATATTGCATCGCCGGGTTCACCTTCAACCGGGATGTCTTCCAGAACAGGATCAAGTCCCATGCAGATGATGCTGTTGAATTTTTCTGAAGCGCTTATTAGTCTTTCTAAATAGTTCATGTGTTATTAATTTTCTCCAGGTATTGTTTATAAAGGTTATAATTATCACTGTCGAACTGGACAAAATAGACGTCCAGAATATAATCAGATTTTGTCATGAATTCTATAACAGTACTTACTGCCAAATCACATGCCTCTTCCCTGGGGTAGCCGTATACGCCTGTTGATATGGCGGGAAATGATATTGATTTCAGGTTGTGGTTCATGGCAAGAACAAGGGAATTCATATATGAATTCTTAAGAATATCCCGTTCTCCGCTGTGGCCGCCCCTGTACACAGGGCCGGGGGTGTGAATAACATATTTTGCTCTGAGTTTATGACCGCGGGTTATCCGTGCCTCTCCATGTGCACAGCCGCCGAGCTTTCTGCATTCATCAAGAAGACCGGGACCGGCAGCCCTGTGTATGGCGCCGTCAACACCGCCACCGCCGAGAAGGGAGGGATTTGCGGCGTTAACAACAGCATCGGTCTCCTCTGTTGTGATATCGCCCTGTTTAACATGGATATGTGTGAGAATTTCATCCATTTTTGCCATAAGCCAGACTCCTACTTAATTGTAAAGGTTATTTCCGGTTTTACGGTAAACAGAAACAACTGTAACCAGGCTGATTTGAGAGTAGAATCGCAAAAGGATAAGGTCAAGAAAAAATCATTCTGCCTGATCAGGGCAAATGCGGATGTGCGCGCAAAAATATTGAATTATAACGAAGACACAAGAATCTGCCTGAGAAGGACCGGGTCATTTACAGGCTCGCTGCAGCTGTTATCTGAGCAAATATACGCAGTTGCTTTTCCACCGTAAAGAGTCATTTCTTTCCTGTAAGACGCGTGTGAGACAAGGACATCCGGTGTTTGCCCGGGGGTAAGCAGCAGCAGTATTCTGTTGGGGATATAAACACTGTTGATAACATTGAGCATTGAGAGAGTGTCAACGGAACCGGGATATCCTGCAAGGATTATACAGGTTGCCGGGCCGTGAAAGAAATCTAAAGAGATGAGAAAGTCAGTGTATGCTCCGGGATCGGAAGAAAGAGCATCCGACATTGAGCGGATGAGATGAACAGCTGCATCATGATAGCACGGATCAGAAGTAATGCCTGACAGTCGGACTAGGTTGTGCAGGGCCACTGCGTTGCCGGAGGGTATGGGGCCACCGTAAATCTCCTTTTTCCTGACAGGTAGATCATTAGAATCTGAAGCGGTGAAAAAAAATCCGCCGTTCTCCGTGTCAATAAACATTGAAAGAAGTGTATCCTGGAATGACAGCGCGCTCTCAAGGAACCTGTAGTCAAGGGTTGTCTCGTATAGCTCGAGAAGGGCATGTATGAAAAATGCGTAATCGTCAAGAGTCCCTTCTATGCCTGCGCATCCTGCGTAGTATCGGTGAAGCAGGCGGTGACCGCCATGGCTCATATGGGCGAGTATGAAATCCGCGCTTGAGATTGCTGCATATGTGTAACTGGACTTACCAGGGACGCGGCCGGCAAGAGCCAATGAAGAAATTAACAGGCTGTTCCAGTCAGTAAGTATCTTTGTGTCCATTAACGGACGTTCTCTATTATTGCGTTCGATAAAGAGCCTGTTGCGTATATCGGAAATGGTTGAAATGATATCTTTTTCAGGGATGCGTGTCTCTGCAGAAAGTACGGAAAAAGGGACATTGCAGTACAGGATGTTTCTGCCTGTTTTCCTGCCTGTGGCTTCTTCTAAAAAATTGCCCTCCTCTGTAATCCCGTAAGCGCGAGAGAAAAGATCCATCTCTTTTGTAGTGAGTATCTTTTTGAGTTCTGAATGGCTCCATGTGTAAAACCGCCCCTCCTCTCCCTCGCTGTCCGCATCCTCTGCTGAATAGAAAGCGCCTTCTTTTGAAGAAAGTTCACGGAGTACATATTCAAGAATGCTTTCAGCCTCACGCGCAAACTCCTCATTATTAAATGCCAGGTATGCATGCAGGTATGCTGATGAGAGCATTGCCTGGTCGTAGAGCATCTTTTCGAAATGGGGGATACGCCATTCCGGATCAGTTGCATAGCGGTGGAATCCGGAACCAATATGGTCACGTATTCCTCCGCGGCTGAGGACATTAAGTGTCTTTTCAACCATGTGCCTGGAGTCACTGCTGCCGGTGCGGTTCCAGTATCTAAGGAGAAAAAGAATAATATGAGGGGTGGGGAACTTGGGCCTGGTGCCGAAACCACCATTGGTTTTATCAAAACTGCCGCGGACGGACTTATATGCGCGTCTTATTTCGCTGTCCCTGCTGTCTGTTAATGTGCGTGGGGGCTGGCTGTTTAAAATGGAAAATACCCGGTCTGCTGTAACAACAAGATCATTTTTACGGTTTTTCCAGAGATTATCAACAAGGGGGATCAGGTCAAGCATGCCAATACGGCCGTGTACAGACTCCCTTGGAATGTATGTAGCAGCGTAAAAGGGGATTCTGTCAGGGGTCATTATAATTGAAAGTGGCCAGCCTCCGCTGCCGGTTAGAACATGGCATGCGTGCATGTAAAGATTATCAATATCAGGGCGCTCCTCCCTGTCAACCTTGACAGAAATGAATGCATCATTCATGAGGCGTGCAACATCCGGATCAGAAAAGGATTCGCGCTCCATCACGTGACACCAGTGGCACGTGGAATATCCTATTGAAAGAAATACAGGCCTGTCACTGGAAACAGCGTCGTCAAAAGCATCCTGAGACCAGGGGTACCAGTTTACAGGATTACCGGAATGATGAAGAAGGTATGGGCTGAGGCTTCCGGAAAGACGGGAAATGGCTTTATCTTTCATAAAATATACCTCAAGATAATTTAAAAAGTATGTGTTTAAAACAGGCACAGGGTTAATTTTTTATTGAATTTCAGGCGCAGGCTAATGAGACATAATGCAGATTATCTATTATCATTAATTAAAGTTATAGATAAAGGAAGGAAGGGTAAAAATTTAAAAGGTAAAAGCGTGTAACAACGAATGAAATTAATGGTATTAATATATTGACGTAGATTACAGCGGGATATAATTAATCAACTTTTTAAAAGAGATATTAATATTGCAGGAAATTTAAAAATTTCAATATGATGCAGAATTGTTGGCGTTTCGATTCCTTTTTATGACAGAATATAAAAGGCATGATAAAGTCAGGATGTGTGTTTTAAGCTAAAAATTAAAACTGATTTTAAAGGAAGCCAGCAGTAAAATAAAAATGATTGCCGGTGCGGGATATGAGTAAAAGCTATGATGTAATTGTTGTGGGAGCGGGGCACGCGGGAGTGGAGGCGGCCCTTGCAGCTGCAGGAATGGGATTCAAAACACTGATACTTACAGGCAACCTGGATACTATTGCGCAGATGAGCTGTAATCCGGCAATAGGCGGCCTGGCAAAGGGACACCTTGTAAGGGAGATTGATGCCCTGGGCGGACAGATGGGCAGGACCACAGACGCTGTTGGTATACACTTCAAGATGCTGAACAGGAGTAAGGGGCCTGCAGTTTGGGCACCCAGGGCACAGGCTGATAAAAAAGATTACCAGTTTATGATGAAAAATGTTCTGGAGAAAAAGAGAAACGTAAGCATTGTCCAGGACATTGTTGAAGAGATAATGGAAGAGGACGGACAGGTACGCGGCGTAAGGACAGTGCGGGCACGGGAACATTACGCGGATGCAGTGATAATATGCACCGGCACATTCCTGAAAGGACTGATACACATTGGAGAATACAGGGAAAAGTGCGGAAGGCTGGGAGATTTCTGTTCTGAGGGACTTTCTGAATCCCTGATGAAACTGGGATTCCCGGTACTGAGGATGAAAACCGGAACACCGCAGAGGCTGAACGGCGATACTGTAGATTTCACAAAATGTGAATGCCAGCAACCTGACGAAAAACCGGTACCTTTTTCATACTCAACAGGCAAAATTGAACGTGACCAGGTGCCATGCTGGATAACATACACGAATGAAAAAACCCATGAAATAATACGTGCGAATCTTGACAGGTCACCCCTTTATGGCGGTGCAATACAGGGTGTGGGAGCGCGGTACTGCCCGTCAATCGAGGACAAGGTTGTAAGGTTTGCTGAAAAACCAAGGCACCAGCTTTTCCTGGAACCAGAGGGCCGCAACACAAATGAGTATTACCTGAACGGCTTCTCAAGCTCTCTGCCCGAGGATGTACAGCTCAAAATGGTGAGGACCATACAGGGACTGGAAGATGTGCAGGTAATGAGACCGGCATACGCTGTTGAATATGATTATGTGCCGCCGGTTGAACTGCACCCGACACTGGAAACCAAAAGAATAAGCGGGCTCTATCACGCGGGACAGATAAACGGAACATCAGGATACGAAGAGGCCGCAGCCCAGGGAATGGTGGCTGCGATAAACGCATGCAGGAAAATATCGGGAAGAGAGCCTTTTATAATCACGAGATCCGAGGCGTATGCAGGCGTACTTATTGATGACCTTGTAACAAAAGGAACAAACGAGCCATACAGGATGTTCACGTCCAGGGCTGAATACAGGCTTCTGCTGAGGCAGGACAATGCTGACAGGCGGCTTATGCGCTACGGACATGAAAACGGGCTTGTGAACGAGGAAATGTTCAGGCAAATGAAGGAAAAGTACGAGGAAACAGATTTATATATGGGCGAACTGAAAAAACGCACGCTTCATATAGATGAAAGGGTAAAGGAAATATTGCAAAGGCATGGCAGAGATGTATCAGTAAGCGGAACAGTAAAGGTCGGGAACCTGCTGAAAAGGCCGGAAATATCAATAAAAGACATAATGGAAATATATAACGAGGACATGTCTGAGGAATCAGCAGCTGTGATCGAAATGGAGATAAAGTACGAGGGATACATAAAGCGCGATATTGAACGCATAAAAAAAATAGAGAAAATGGAACATCGGGAAATACCTGATGATATCGATTATTCGGATATAAACGGACTGAGGAACGAAGCAAGGCAGAAACTGATTGAGATAAGGCCTAGAACAATAGGGCAGGCAATGAGAATATCCGGAGTAGACCCATCACACATCAACATACTGCTCGTGCACATTGAGGCAATGAACAGAAAAAAAGGAAATGTTCCACGTGGAACATAAGACTGTAACAACATGGGCTGAAAGGCACGGAATGCGGATTGACGAGGTCTGTGCAGGCAGGCTTTGCAGGTACGCTGAAATGGTAAGCGAATCCGGCAGCAAATTCAACATTACAGGGCATGAAACACGGGATAAAATATTAAAAGACCTCGTACTCGGGAGCATTGAGCCCCTGGCCGGGCTCAATGTTCCACGTGGAACATGTTTTGCTGATATCGGGACCGGCGCCGGCGTTCCCGGTGTGCCCCTTGGTATTGTTTTTCCCTGGATGAATGGTGTCCTGGTCGACTCGAGTAAAAGAAAGACAATGTTTCTGAAAAAGGTCATACGTGAACTCGGGCTGGGAAATCTTGATGTGAAATGCATGAGGATCGAGGATGCGGGCAGGGATAAAAGCATGCGTGAGGGGTTCGGTTATGTGTTTGCCAGGGCCCTGGGTGGCGTTTACCTTTCACTTGAACTGGGAGCGCCTCTTGTCTCGCAGTCAGGCATGTTTTTTATGTTTTCCCGCCTTGTTAACGGGGATCTTCAGGAAGAAGTCATCTCTCATGGTCTGAGGCTCGGAATGACCGCTGCAGAAGGCGGTGAAGGCCTGCCTGACTGCGGAAACGGCGGTGTGATCTTCAGGAAGGACAGGAACACGCCTCCTGAATTCCCGCGAAGATATTCCGTTATTAAAAGGGATTCGGAAAGGATCTCCCGTCCGGGAGGGGCCGGGTGAGGGCGTCAATTCTGCTGATTCCTGTATTGCTGCTGGCGTCAGCTTCTGTTTTCGCGGGAGGTAATGCTGACAGGGTACGCGCGGATGAGACAATTATTGTGCCTGGCAGGGGAGCGGAAAGCATAGTTCTTGATAGCGGAATAGAGGAAGTATTGCAGTCCCGAAAGGGGGAGACGCCTGTAGTTACAGAAGAGGTGTCCGGGGGAGACGTTTTCAGGACAGTTTTCGGTATAAGGGGATGCGGACCTCTCCCGTTCACAAAAATCTATTATTATGAGAAGAGCGGCGTTGCCGTATTCTCAATGAAAGGCCGCGTATGCGCTGTTGCAGGTTTAAATAACAGGATAACAGATTCCGGGGTTGATCTGCAGAGAGGTTTTGAATTCTTCCGGTTCAGTTACGGAAACAGGGGCCTCTACATGCAGCGCAGGGGCGGGAACACTGTCTGTGTATACCATGAAACAGGAATCGCGGTGTTTGATGATGACAGTGATGACGATATTGACCTTTACCTCGTGTTTCCAGCAGGGCTGCACATAAAAAAGTCACGCTGAACATTTCAGCAGCATGAGAGCGCGTGTTCGCTGATTTTGCAGGCATCACGGTCCCGGATGCCGTATTCATGAAAAATAATATCCTCGATCTCTTCACGTTCTCTGCATGAGGAGGGCTCTTCGCAGTTGTCCATGCGTTTAACAAGTCCAGCTATCCTGTCCTGGTTGCTGGTGCTTATGTGTTTCAGCGGGAGCCTTTCCAGGTTGCCCCTTAGGACTTTTATTGTAAAAAAGTTATTTTCATAGTAATACTGCATCAGCCGCGAATTGAGCAGGCATAGAAGTGTTTCCCTGTTCAGGCTGACCGGCCCGGGTATGAATCCATTCACATTGTTCAGGGAGTAATAA
>Ga0272441_10014384_pt1 | contig 11242 bp, 7 predicted proteins | sample SSMProp6N_FD_193582 | JGI IMG/M metagenome (GOLD analysis project Ga0272441, IMG submission 193582) | Marine sediment archaeal communities from Little Sippewissett salt marsh, Falmouth, MA, United States - SSM-Prop-6N | ecosystem: Environmental > Aquatic > Marine > Wetlands > Sediment ... | reverse complement strand
CTCCGTCCAGGCATGGCTGGATGACAAATGGCAGAAGATTTCCGAAGCTACCACCGTCGGATATAAGCGGCTGCTTCGCGTATCGCCTGTGCAGACACGTCGGGTTCGGGTTGTCATAGAGGGGTCGAAGGATGTCCCGGCACTTTCAAATATTGGTCTTTACAAGGCCTCGCCAAGAGAAAGGGGAGAGGATCGAGAATGAGTCTGGTAGCGTCGTGTTTGATCATGCTGTGTGCATACGCTCAGGTAAATGTTAATTTGGTTCAGGACGGAGAATCCTCATATCAGATCGTGCTCAACTCTGATGCAAGCCCTTCTGAAAAATACGCGGCTGAGGAATTACAGACCCATTTTCAGGAGTGTGCTGGTGTGAAGCTCCCAATAGTGGAGGGGTTTCCTGAAGAAGACGCGCCAATGATCGTCCTCGGTTGTGGACAGGTAGCTCAGAAGTTAGGCATAAACCCCTCCCATGAGCAGCTAGGCGAACAGGGCTATCTTCTGAAAACCGTAGGGCAAAACATAGTTATTGCAGGATCGCGCGGTGCGGGTACGCTATACGGAGTCCATCGGTTTCTGGAGGATTACCTGAACGTCCGGTGGTACGCTCCGGGCGTGACAAAAACGCCCACCGTCAAGAGCCTTGTTATACCACCAGTTGAGCGATTGGTGCAGCCGGCTTTTATGTATCGCCACACAAGTTACAGATGGCCTGGAAGCGACAAAGACTTTCTGGCGCGAATGGGACGGAACGCAGGGAAGGGCGATGCCAATAATCCCCAGGGCATTCAATACAGGTTCCTGGGGACGGCTCATAGCTATTTCCGCTACGTAAAACCCAATGAGTATTTTGATACGCATCCGGAATACTTCTCAGAGATCGGTGGTATAAGACGACGTTCGGATACCCAACTCTGTCTGACTAACCCGGACGTTCTGGAAATCGTCACCGAAAAAATGCTTGACGCTATGAGAGAGAATCCAGAGTTGCGACAGTTCAATTTCTCTCAGATGGACTATTACAACTACTGTCAATGCCCTGAATGTCGTGCCATGAATGAGAAGTATGGTACTATGGGCGGAACGCAGTTCTGGTTTGTGAACGAACTTGCCAAGCGTACCTCAAAAGTCTATCCGGATAAGTTGATCAGCACCCTGGCGTATACGTTCACCGAGGAGCCGCCGAAAAACCTTGAGATCCATCCCAACGTGGCCGTATGGATCTGCCATATGTATCCATCCTGTGACAGCCATCCTATCGATATATGTCCCCGGAACGCTGATTACAAGCGCCGGGCTATAGAATGGTCAAAAATATGCTCGCACCTGTACGTTTGGCATTACATCGTGGATTTCACGCATTACTATGCACCCTTCCCAAATTTCCGTGCTCTAGCCGCGGATCTGAGGTTCTACCGCGACATCGGTGTTGAGGGGCTATATCTCCAGGGAATGGGACACGGCGGAGGCGGTGGAGAATTCAGCCTTCTGCGCCCATACTATGCTATGAAGTTGGCATGGGATCCAGACCAGGCCCCGGAAGCGATCATCCGCGATTTCCTACAGGGATACTATGGATCAGCCTGGGAACCCATATGGCAATACATGGTTATGCTGCATGATAAGGTTGAGAAAGAAAATATACACATGCACCTCTACACCAATCCGGCTCAGGGCTATCTGCCGGACGATATTGTCTATCGGGGTATGGAGTTCTTTGATCAGGCCGAAGCTGCTGTTAAGGATGATCCGGAAATGCTGGAACGGGTTCGGGTAGCGCGTATGCCGCTTACATATGCACGTATGTTCCCGCGAAATGGATACGAGATCGTGAATGGCAGAGTGGTTTACCAGGGAGAATTGGCCTCGTTTGCTGAAGTATCCGGATTTGTGGAAAGGATGAAGAAACACGGCTTCAAAAACATTCGGGAGTTCTACAGTTCCGGCCCGGAGGATTTGCTGCAAATACGAGCCTTGCTGGCCTTAAATCCGGAGATCATCAGCATAAGCAATGAGCATCTGTCTGTTGACATCGTGCCCCTCCTGGCTGGTAGAGCGCTCAGGATAACTGATGTGAAGTCCGGTGAATGTGTAACAGCTTATAATATCAAGCGTTCTTTGTTTTTTCCGTTCTGTGGCGGTTTGGAGAGCCGTGTAGGGGAGCAATTCCGCTGGTACGGCTGGATAGAGCCGGCAAATGTGGTTGAGCGTACAGATGAATCGATCACCCTGGCCTTGAAGACGCTAAATGGCTTTGCATTACAGCGGACATTAACCCTCGTACCTGACAAACCCATCATCCGGGTCAGTTCCGTGTTGACCAACCCAAACGACAAACCGAGAGAAGCGCGACTGAGGAGTCATATTGAACTAGATCTGGGCGAACTGCCCTCGACTAAAGTAAGTTTCACTAACCTTGCTCAACAGAACATCGAAAAAGATATGACGGATATAATCGCTGGATTGCGTGAGGGTGAGTATTACCGATCCCGGAACACGCCGCTCAAATCATGGTCATTCAAAGGAACGAAAGGCCTGCAATTGGTTCAGCGCTTTGACAATGACCAGATAGATTATACATGGCTCTATGCGTATCCTGAGGAGTTGGGAGAACTGGAGGTGGAGCTATGGCGCAAACCGGAGCTACTCGCTCCCGGTCAAAGTCTAAATCTGGACTATGAGATCGAGATCCGATCGATCAGATAAACTTCGGATCATTCCAAAACAGAATTCCTGTTGATCTGCGCGTCTGGACTTGATAGGATAGCTCGCAGCAGAGTCCGTCCGCAGAATTATCCAAAACCAAAGGAGACGAATATGTCGGTCAAATTTCGTTTCGCCTGCCATCTGATAACATGGGTTGGCGAACAAAAAGAAAATCCTGAGAAGGTATTAAGCGAGGTCGCTGCAGCGGGATACGAAGGTGTAGAGGGTCTATCAGTTCAGACGCCGGATCAGTTGGTAGAGATGGCCACCCTTGCAGCAAAATACAATCTCCATCTAGTCAACACAGGAGGCGCTACGCCGGAAGCGAAAATAAATCACAATATCACGCTTGGAAACAAAGCAGCAGAAGTTCCTGCATGCAGGCGCGACAACTTCGGCGGTCCGAAACCTGCGGATGAGGACTTCCGCAAGGCAGGTGAATCACTCAAAGACATTATAGCCTACGCAAAGAAATATAACATCAAGCCGTTCCATCACGCGCATCTCAGAACTATGATAGAGACGGTGGAGGACGCGGAGAAACTCCTCAAAGCCACTCCCGGGCTTTATCTGCTGTATGACACCGGTCATATGCTGGCCGCCGGGTCAGATCCCATGAGAGTTTTCCAGAACCTCAGCGACAGGATCGGCCACGTTCATCTAAAAGATTTCACCGCTGAGAACCCTGAAAAATGGAACCACCGAACCAGCAAGTGGATGGAAGATGGACGTTTCGAGGAACTCGGCAAAGGTAACATGGGATTCGACGTCAAAGCGGTTCTGGATGGGCTGAAAAAAGTCGGTTATGACGGCTGGGTTTCCGTTGAACAGGATCGAGCTACGCATCATTCGCCGGCCGAAACGGCGAAGGTCAATATGGAATACCTGAAAAGATTGCTGTAGTTATAGATGCTCAGAAAAAGAACCTTAAAACAAGAAATGGCACACAGATAATCACAGATGAAACGGATTCTCACGGATTCAGGACAAAAGCTTTATCCGTGCTAATCCGTAGCATCCGCGTCAATCCGTGTGCTATTTCCTATTTACTTTGAACCGAAATTCTAACCTGGCGTCATCCGCGTTCTATAACCTTCTTCAGCTTCGCTATCTGCTCTTTAACGTCATAATTTTCGCGCCCGTCGATATATTCTACGGATATATAGCCCTCGTAATTGTATTTCCTGAGCATACTCAGCACCCAATCGAAATCCAGTATACCCTTATCCATCTCCGCCTGGAAATTGCCCACAACAGCGTTTCTCAGGTGGACGTGGGCGGTATATTCCATCATGGGCTCACTGTCAGCCAGATTCAGTTCCTTCATGACGAAATGGCTGGGATCATAAGCTAGTTTCAGTCCGGGAACGTCTTTTGCCATCTTCAGAGCGTCCTCGTATTCCTCAGCTACGGAATTAACGTGCGTCTCAATAGCGATCTCCTTTTCATGCGCTCTCGCTATCCTCACCATATCGCCCAGGGCATTGATAGACGCTTCCTGCGATCTCTCCAAGCCCCGATCAGGATCCACAGGCCCGGGCTGGAGAACGATGACCGGAACCTCGATATTTTGGGCGAAAACGGCTAATGCCTCCACCTCAGACCGGTTTTCCTCCTGATGCACCGGATCCAGGATGTTGATAGGGCTGCTGAGGTTGCTGTTGATCCCGATGGCTGTCAGGCCGTTGGCTTTGAGCATCTCCGCAACCTGATTCGCCTTTGAGACCGGGTCGGGAACAAGCTCCGACGGGTTGATGTGTGCCCAGTTCTCCATCATCAGGAGATCGACAGCATCAAACCCCAGTTCTCTGATGTTCTGAAGAGCATCTTCCAACGGCATCTTTGTGAATCCTGCTGTTGAACAAGCGGCTTTCATAGCATTCTCTCCTCACTAATTTACCACACTAACGCGCAACGAAATGTTTCTATAAAATTTGCTCCCTGCTGTCACTGGTCACGCGACAGCACAGACGCCTCCAGCATAGCCAACCGAGCCTCCAGATCAGCAATTCGTTTGTCCTGTGATGCTATCTTGTCATCCTTCTCCTGCACCAGTTCGTAGAGACCCTGAATGGCCGCCAGTGCCACACCGTCCGGGTCGATGGTGCTGATATGCTTATCGTCTGATCCCAGACCGAAAGCTGCGTAAAAATCCTGTGCCATGGGTCCCATATGGCGGATAGATGGATCCTGTGCCTTACAGTTCCAGGTCTCGATGGGTATAGATGCCAGGCATTTCAACACATCCTGGCCATCCACTGGAGCGAAGTTCTCCTTGACATTGCGATCGCTGGTAACTGACCATGAGGTCGCGCCGGGATCCAACTTCACCCCTGTGTATAGGATACCGACCTTACCAGTCATGAATCGCGCGCCGCCATAGCAGCGCACGTTGAACGAATTATCCGTAGTGCAGGTGAAATCAGCATTAGTCATGTCTGCCCAGGCGAAGCAGCCATCGGCGTCGGCCTTAGCCCGATTGCCGGCGGCGAAGCTGCATACACCAGAAGCCCTGTTGGCATATCCCCCTGGCGCTGTAGACTGGACGCCGCTAGCTATATTGCAGTCACCCCCTCCGACAGTGGCATAATTGACATTCGCTATGTTGCTGAATCCTCCACCAATTGTAGCAGCAAAAGCATCGGCTGTGTTTTCGTATCCCCCGGCGATTGTAGTATCATTTCCGCTGGCTGTGTTGCTCCAGCCTACGCCAACAGTGGCATCCACCCCACTGGCTGTATTATTGCAGCCCCCACCGACGGTGGCAGTGAAGGCACTGACTATGTTGTTCTTTCCTCCGCCTACAGTTCCACAATCGCCAGTTACCCTGTTAGGGAGAAGGGCAATACCCCCGCCGCCGATAGTGGCCCCATATACACCATCCGTAACCCAATTGCCGCTGTAGCCGCCGATGATATTAGGACAGGTGGAGTGAGGCTCCAGACGCAAGCCGCCAGCCCCGGAATTCATCCATACGCCACCGTTGGCCCGGGCGATGAACTGATCAACACCAGAAGAGGAAATATCTCCGGCGGTGGAATCACCCCAGACAAAGCATCCTTTGTGAAGTGCCTTAGCCCGGCTACCGGCGGCGAAACTGCATGTGCCAGCAGCGCTGTTGTCAAACCCTCCTGGCACCGTGGCCTTAGAGCCGTTAGCTGAATTGCCTTCACCCCCTCCAACAATGGCAGTATAACCATTTGCTGTGTTGTTGACGCCTCCACTGATAGTCGCACTAACGCCGCCGGCTTCATTATTGACTCCTCCACCAATTGTGGCACTGATGCCGCTGGCTACGTTCCCGTAACCTCCGCCAACAGTTCCATGGTCGTCAGTTACACTGTTAGAAGAGCCGCTTGCTCCGCCACCGCCGATAGTAGCGCCAAATACACCGTCAGTGATCCAGTTGCCGCTGTGGCCGCCGATGATGTTAGGACAGGTGGAGTGAGGTTCCAGTAGCAGAACACGAGCGCCGAAGACGTGCAATGCCAGAGGACTGTCATCGGTGGTGCCCAGGAAGTTGGTGGGCGGACTGGTTCCCGCGTTGCCGGTGAGGCTCCAGTCGTTGGTTGCCGAAATGGTGAGGCTGTTCAGGCCAGGCGTAATGCTGATATTTGCCCCTTCAAGAAGGCTAACTATATCCGTTTTGCCGTTGATGCTCCGCACCACCTGGCCGTCAGCGATCTTGTCACCGGTCACGGCGTTATCAGCCACCGACTGCGCGTTCAGGCTGTACGCTGCGGATGTCAGTTGCACACGGGGAGAAAGCACCGAGCCATTTACCTCCACCTCAAGCCAATACTGCGCGTCAAAAGCAATATTCAGGGGATTGACGCTCCCCAATATGACATTGAAGATACCGTTGACAACCGCGACAGATGGGTGTGTCTCTGACCAAAGAGCAGTGCCGTTTGTCTCAACATCGTAGATTCTGAGGGTGAGGCCGTAGCTGCCGTCAGGCACTACTACGCCGCTGCCATCCGTCAGAATACCCTGGTAACTCATAGTCTGTGGTATCTGCCCCCAACTGATCTGCACCATTAGCGTTACAACTAGCACGCTGAGAAGAAGCTTTGATTTCATCGGTGTTCCTTTCCTTTTAGAATCCCGTAACGCCCCTGCAATAATTAGTTTTCCTCATTACGACAAATCCCCCTAACCCGCATGGCCCTGACTTAGGGGAAAGTGCAAAATCCAATGTAGACCAAGATTCTATCTTGGCTGAAATCAGGAGCCAACTTAGAAGTTTGAGTTACAGATTGTGTCAAAGATCCGCTTATCAATATCACCGGTCACGCGGCAGCACAGACGCCTCCAGCATAGCCAGCCGCGCCTCCAACTCCGCGATCTGCGCGTCCTTCTCCTGCACCAGTTCATATAGCCCCTGAATGGCCGCCAGCGCCACACCGTCCGGGTCGATGGTGCTGATGTGCCTGTCATCTTCGCCCAGACCAAAGGCAGCGTAGAAATCCTGAGCCATAGGGCCTATATGCTCAATCTCAGGGTCTTGGGCTTTATAGCTCCATCGGCCTATGGGGATTTCGGACAGCCTGGAGAGGATGTCCTTACCATCCACCTGCCGGATGTTGCGCTTCATAGCTCTGTCGGACACGGTAGCCAGCGCGGACGATCCCCCAGAGAGCCTCACACCGGAAGTGAGTTCGGGATTAGAGTACAGCCACGTTCCGCCAGCGGCGCGGACGAGGAACTGATGGTCACGTGTAGAGGTAACCGGAGCGTCAGTGGAACCGTCTCCCCAAACAAATGAGCCTATATGATTAGCATTGGCCTGACTACCAGCGGCGAAGCTGTAGTCAGCGCTGGCGGAACTAAAGCAGCCTCCTGGGACAACGGAGCAGTTGCCACTGGCTAGGTTGCCCTGTCCTCCACCTGCAGTAGCGTTTTCACCGCTGGCTGTGTTGTCCACTCCCCCACCCACGGTACTAAAGCTACCGTTTGCTGTGTTACCATAGCCTCCACTGACCGTGGCAGAATAGCCGCTGGCTACGTTGCTGTCACCTCCGCCTATAGCAGTAACACCTCCGCTGGCTGTATTGCTCAAACCTCCTCCTATAGTAGAATAACTTCCGCTGGCTGTGTTGCTCCGGCCTCCGCCCACAGTAGCGTGAGTAGTGTCAGTAGGTATCATGTTACTGTTGCCGGCGTCATTGTTTGAGCCTCCGCCCACTGTGCCATAATTATCGGTAACGCGGTTGCTGTTGGCCCAGGAAGGGGCAGGTTCTCCGCCGCCGCTGATGGTAGCTCCGCCTACGCCAGATGTAACGCCGTTACCGATGTGACCAGCGATAACGTTGGGAACGTCGCCACCAGGTTGCAGGCGAAGAATGCCAATTCCGGAACTCATCCGCACCCCGCCGCTGGCCCGGACGACGAACTGATCAACGTCGGTGGATTCATGATCTACACCGGTGGAATCATTCCAGACGAAGCACCCATCATGGAGCGCCTTGGCCTGTCGGCCGGCGGCGAAGCTGTATGAACCCACAGCCGTGTTCTCTAACCCTCCAGGCACCGTAGCGCTGATTCCACTGGCTACGTTTCTATTTCCGCCGGCTACGGTAGTTGTGCTGCCGGTGGCTTCGTTTCTATTTCCGCCGGCCACAGTGCCAAATCCACCGGTTGCTTCGTTCAATTCCCCTCCCCCTACAGTGGAATAAGAGCCGTTAGCTTCGTTCCAAAGCCCTCCGCCTACGGTAGCATAATCACCACCAGCGTCGTTGTCATTCCCGCCACTGACAGTGGAAGCCGTTGCACTGGCCATGTTGCTGTTCCCACCGCCTACGGTGGCCCCCTTGGCATTTTCGGTAAGATTATCTCCATCCCCCGCCTGGTTACCTTGCCCTCCACTCACAGTGCCATAGCTATCGCTAACGCGGTTCTTACCTAAGCTTGTTCCTCCACCACCTATAGCGGCGCCGTATACGCCATCTGTGATCCAGTTATCGCTGTAGCCACCGATGATGTTGGGACTGGTGGAGTGAGGCTTCAGAAGCAGGACACGAGCGCCGAAGACATGAAACGCCAGCGGATTGTCATCTGTAGTGCCCAGGAAGTTGGCAGGCGGGCTGGTTCCAGCGTTGCCGGTGAGTCCCCAACTGCTGCTGTTGATAGTAAGAGTATTCCCGCCTTCCTCGATAGTTATATTCGTTCCCGAAGCAAGGACGACAGCGTCTGTCTTGCCGTTGACGCTCCGCACCACATGGCCGTCAGCTATCTTGCCGCCGGTTACCGCATCGTCAGCTATTTTATCAGTCGTCACAGCGCCATCAACTATCGTCCGTGTATTCAGGCTATATGGCGAGGAGTTCAATTGTATGCGTGGAGTAAGTTCCGCACCGCCATCTATCTGCACCCCAAGCCAATACTGCGTGTCAAAAGCAATATTCAGAGGATTGACGCTGCCCAATATGACGTTGAAAATACCGTTGACAACCGCGACAGACGCGTGTGTCTCTGTCCAAAGCGCGATGCCACCTGTATCAACATCGTATATGCTGAAGCTGAGGCTGTAAGCGCCGTCAGATACTGCTGTGCCGCTGCCATCTGTGAGCAGCCCCTGGTAGCTCATGTTCTGCGGAATCTGCGCCCAACTGATCTGCGCTACCAGCATCAAGGCCAGTGCGCTGATAAGCGTTAGTTTCATCGGTGTTCCCCTCCTTTAGAATCCCTTCAACACCCACTTCATATACCATGCGGAATCAGCCTGCGCCTGCCCAAAATGGACAGAACATCCCGCCATTATTTTCGTTGGTTATAGCGCACCCTTAGATTCTCCACGGACTCCGGTGAAAAAGGGCCTCCGTGAGTGGCATATATAATCTTCGGTGAGAGTTTAAGAATGGTGCTTATGCTTGACATAACCTCGTCCATATCGTCAGCGAACATGGGCAGCCCGGGCTTGGATTTCCTGATCATACCCATAACGAGATCTCCGATAATAACTTCCCCGCTTGACAGGTAAATTGATACCGATCCCGAAGTGTGCCCCGGAGTTGGGATTATCCTGCCGTCGATACCGTATTCATCCAGGCCCATCTCTCCCTCGATGATTATATCCGGCTCAAGCGGCTCGGATTTGGACATCATCTTCTCCGCTATCCCCTCGATAGGTGAAAGAAGCTTGCCCAGGAAAGTTCTCGGTATTATCCCGGCGTTTTTCCCGAGCCTCATATACTCAGCGTCCGACTTGTGTATCGCCACAGGAGCGCCGGTAAGCTCTTTCATTCTGCCGACGCTGCCGAAATGGTCAGAATGTCCATGAGTAATGATGATCAAGGCAATATCTTCCGGATTTACGCCCAGTTCCGCAAGCTTTTCGAGTATCTTTTCATCGTGACCGGGATTTCCTGTGTCCACAAGGACATACTGCTCACCTTTGATAAGGAAAGTGTTGATAGCCATTCCAAGATCTATCTGGATCACTTCTGACATATTGCCCCCCTCCTATTGGAATTCATAGGCATCACTGGCGACTATATTCACTGCGGTTTTCGCCCGTCGTCATCCTCGATCGGAGATGTGACAAATTTGATAAACCGTTTCCCAAAATCTGTTGTGCGTGAGGCGAAGATTCCTGCTGGAGTCGTAAGAGCATGCAAAGAACCAGTACCTATTAGCCCTCGGCTAAACAGATCTTTGACAACCTGATCGTAAGTATCCCTCTTTCCCTCTAATTCTGGAATGGCAAGCTCCAAAACGCTTGATATGCTGTCTGCCATCATGTTCGAGGGATATTCAACGTTTCTTCTTTGACAACAATTACCAGGATCATTGAGGAATCCCAATATCACCAAATGCAAGGATGTCAGAGCATCAACAAAATTGAGGAACATAAGTTGAATATCATCTTCCGGCGCATTCGGCAAAGCTGAATTTAGAACAGCATTACGCAGAGCCTCAAGCTTCTCCTTTTGATGGTTACGGATCGCCACTTGGCTGGCGTGCATGACTACCGTAATAAACGTTTCGTTTTGGGAGAGATCTTCGATCTTAAAGCCATCAACCTTTTCTTGCAGTTCAACGAGTTGTCTGGCTATCGACTCCACCCATTCATCACGTCGTTTTGCGATTGGAGGAGCTATGATAGCTGAGAAAACCTCTGCGAGCGGGCCACCGACGCCGGGTATTGCTGAGACCAAAGCCTTTGTATTTGTATATGCTTTATCCTTACTTGTCATCTCCGGTCTGTATCTTATATCTGGATCATCCATTTCCCGTTCCTCCAATCTAACCAGTACCGGGTCAAGAGAGAGTATTGCAGGGAGACTCACAATCCACCTATACACCAAGCTCCGTTAGGAGCGTAATGTTTATAGAAAAAGCCAACTACATACTACTAAGCTCCGTCAGGAGCGACATGTGAGCAAAAATGAATCATAAAAACCAACATTTCGCTGGTATAATAATAAGAGGACGGAAAAACATCATGGACATACCTCCTTTGACTGACTGAGTGGTATAATACATGAGTGTCGCTGTCTTGTGTATGCATAGCCACCCTCGTTTTCAGGAGGTGTGA
>Ga0272441_10014383_pt1 | contig 11242 bp, 7 predicted proteins | sample SSMProp6N_FD_193582 | JGI IMG/M metagenome (GOLD analysis project Ga0272441, IMG submission 193582) | Marine sediment archaeal communities from Little Sippewissett salt marsh, Falmouth, MA, United States - SSM-Prop-6N | ecosystem: Environmental > Aquatic > Marine > Wetlands > Sediment ... | reverse complement strand
CACCCGCCGGGCCACCTCGTCCTGGAGCCGGTCGATCGTGTCCCTCAACTCCTCCGTCTGTATCCGGACTTCCTCCCCCAACTGGTCGTTCAGGCGGTGCAACTCGGCTTCCATCTGCTTTCGCTGCGTGACGTCGTACATGACACCGATCAAACGGGCAGCCTGCCCGCGCTCATCAGAGATGATCCTGCAGGAGGAGGCCAACCACAGGATTTCCCCCTCGGGTAGCCTCCCGTGACGAACGACGCGGAACTCCGCCTGAAAATCCACCGAATCGGTTATCGACCTCTGGATCAACCCCTCGACGGTGTGCTTGTCCTGGGGATGAACACAATCCAGAAACGTCTCGATTCGAGCCCTGGAGCGCATCTCCAACCCCAGCAGTTCATACATCCGCTCGGACCAGGACATGGAATCGGCGTGCAGGTCCCACTCCCAGCGGCCCATCCTGCCGCCCTCCAGCGCCAGGCGCAGGCGCTGCTCGCTCGCGCGAAGGGCCTTCTCGGCGACCTTTCGCTCATTCTCACGCGATTGCCTCTGCACCCAGGCATAGAGCACCGGCGCAATGCGGTTGGCAATGGCTTCGATCGACTCGCAGTCCACTTCCGTGTAGTCGGTCTCCTTGTCGGCCAGGTTCAACAACCCGATCACCCGGCCCTGGAACAGGATCGGTGCGACCAGATTGTTGCGGTGGTCATTGGGCACGACGGACGATTCATTGGTGTACAGCGTCCGCTCTTGTAACAGCGCCCGGCCCCAGAGCCCTTTCCATCCCTCGCGCGGGTAGCGGGTGCGCTCCTCGGCCCCCTCACAGGGCTCCAACAGTGTCGACATGCGCGGGCAGACCAGATCCCCGTTCTCGTCGACGTAGCCAAACACACCGTGCCGGCTCCCCATCCCCTCCAGCATAATGTTCAGGGCCTTCTCGAACAGGTCACCACCGGTTTCTTCGACAAACACATGCAGAATCCGGTTGGCCAGCGCGACCTCGCGGTTCTCTCTGTGCAGTTTCTCCTCCGCTCGCTTGCGCTCCGTGATGTCCTGCATCGTGCCAATGACGCGGACCGCCTCGCGGCGGCCATCTACTTCCGCAAAATGCGTTCGAGCGTGGATGCCCATCCAGAGCGTCGAGCCATCACGCTGTACGACGCGGTATTCCATGTCCTGCCGTCCGGACCCCTCCGGGTCCACCGACCGGCGCACTTCGGCGGCCGACGCCTCGCGGTCTTCCGGGCAGAGCCCATCCAGCCATGCTTCGTAAGTAAACGGCTCTTCGGGCCGCAGCCCCCACCACGCCTTGACGCGCGGCCCGCACTCGACCACACCTCGACGCGGATGAAAATCCCACACCTCGACGGCCGATGCTTCCTGCGCCAACCGCAACCGTTCCTCGCTCTCGCGCAGCGCCTCTTCCGCCCGCTTTCGATCCGTGATATCGCGGGCGTAGACGTTGGCATAGCATTCCTCCGGAATGGGCACGACAGAAACGGCGTAGACTCTCTGCCCGAGCGGTATGTCTTCCCGGACCACCTTTCCGTCCGCCATGGCCCGTCCTAACGGCGGCAGTAGCGGTCTTGGCAGTGGATCCCCGACCTCGCAGCCCCACGCGGGCGTTTTCACAGTCGCCGGATTCCGATACAGGACATTCCCCTCAAACGACACGCGCAATACCGGACTGGGGTTCTCCTCGGAAAAACGAGCCAGCGATTTGAATTGCTCGGCGACGTGCTCCGCCTGCTCCTTGAGCTCGCTTACCATCTGGTCGTTGCGTTTGCGCTCCGTGGTATCGGTGAACAGGACGCTGATGCCGTCCGATGAGGGATGAGAACGGCATTCGAACCAGGCATCCAGCGGCGGATAGTAGGCTTCGAACGTAGCGGCGACGCCCTGCTCCAACGCTTGTCGCAAGCCCTGCGCGAAGGCCGTGGCCCTCGCCTCGGCAAAGACGTCGAAGACGTATCGACCGAGAAGATCCTCGACGGGCTGTTGCAGAAACCGGGCAGCAGCAGAATTCGCATAGGTAAATCGCCAGTCGCGACTCAGGCGGACCAGGCTGTCGCTGATGGTCTCGAGCATGTCTTCGAAAGGTACCGATGGCGTGTCCCCAGTGGTGTTCTTGGGTGGCCCCTTTGGCCGCAGGGATTCGCCGAGACGCTTCGGCGAGGGAACGGCATCAGATTCATCCTGCCGGGAGTTCGCGGTCATTGCATACCTTCCTTCAACGCCTCGGACGCCCCGATCTCCTCACGCCACGAGCAGTTCCCTACCCCCATCACAGCCGTAGAATAGGGGAATACGAAACCCCCGATTGAGGAAACGGCTAACTCCATGACCCAGGCACCGTGCCATATAATGTAAGGTACGGGCACAGCGAATGTGTGTCAAGTAGGTTCCGCTGGTACGGACCATTTCCGAAGGGACGTGGCTCGCCCGGCATGCCAAAGGGACGGTTCGAGAGTGAAGGCGGTTCTTATGCGCGTGCTAATCGCGGACGATCATACAGCGATGCGGTTGAGTCTGACCCGGGTGCTGGAAGCCGAGCCCGACATGAAGGTAGTGGGCGAGGCTACGGACGGGGATTCCGCGGTGCGACTGGCCCTGGAACTCGAACCGGATCTCATTCTGATGGACGTGATCATGCCGAACGTCGATGGAATCGAGGCCACGCGGCAAATCATGAGGCAATGCCCAAAGGCCCGGGTGATCGGATTTTCGGTGCACGCATCCAGGACGCTTGTCGCAAAGATGCTCGGCGCGGGGGCCTGCGGCTACGTCCTCAAGGAAGGCGACCTGGATGAGTTGCGACGCGCCGTGGACACGGTCTTACACGGCGAAACCTACCTGAGCCCCGCCATAAGCGGCAACAACACGCACGACTGAGAGACTATCGCAAAACGAAAGTCTTGTATGACATTGCGAGTCGGTCAGCGTTTTGAAGCGGTCTCTACTGGGAAAGGGCAACTGAAACGATTCCGCCCGGGAGGATCGTCAGCGTATCGGTCCGACGGCCGCGCTCCACGACAATCACCGAACCTGCCGTTGTCTCCGTGCATCGCAGGCCAGTAACGAAAGGTCGGCTCCCGGATGGCATCGGCTCCAGCACCGCAGCGAAGCAGACCTCTCGTCCGGCCCTGCTGATGATGCTCATCGGCACGCGGTCCGTCACGGATGCACCGACGCCATCGCCAACGATGACCGTGGTATCATCCTGTGCCGCCATCGTCAGGTGCGTCGTGACGCTCGCGTCCTCGAACCGGATGCGGATCGGCTCGGCGGTGGTGCCCTGCCTGGTATTCTGGATGTACTCGCCGCCCGGATACTGGCCGCTGAGAACCACACTTTGGCGTGCTGCATCGCAGATCGCCTCCTCGCCTCGATTGTGGTACAGCCAGTCGAATCGATGCTCCGCGTCCGAATGCAGCCTGTCGAAAACGAGCAGGTATGCATCGGTCATGACGAGCCATCGCCTATACTGCACACCGGGATAGGCCTCGTCGCAACTGGCGGCCACGGCGGTGTAACCGTCCTTGCTCTCGAACCATTGCAGCTTGCCGGCCGCGGGCTTCTGGCCCTGCCCGTCCACGAGCACCGCGTTATGCGAGATCGTGGCCTTGTACCAGTTGCGGTGGATCGGCAGGCGATACGCCTGGCTTCGCGCCCGGCCCGGGTCCACGCCAAGTTCCTTCTCATAACCGAAGAAGACGAAGCTCAGCTTGTCGTAGTGCCCGTGAAAGCCGCCGTAGGGGCCAAAGGTCATCGCGGCCGTCAGGCCGGCCGGCCCGTGCGTCCTGAGAATCGCGTGGCCGGCGCCCTCGAAGACCACGCTCTCCGGCGCAGTCAACTCCGCTGTCACGGTCACCGACCGGCCCAACAAGACGTTTTCGAAGTTCGGCCTGTCGCTCAGCAGCGCGAGGATCTGCGGGTCCTTGTAGGCGTGATACGCCGGCTCGAACAACCGGCTCACGTTGCGAACCGATGAGTTCACGTCGTCGCCGAATCGGGGCAGCCTTCCATCGGCCATCGTGTAATAAACCGGCAGAGTGAACATGTTCCCCAGCCGCGTCTGGGCCCAGAGATCGATATCCAGCCGCCGAGCGGTTTCGGCCATGTTGACCAGGGCCTGGAGCGTATAGAAGTGATAGCCCCAACTGTTCTCGTACCACATCCCCTCCTTCGAGACCGAGACATCCATCTGGTAGTGGAAGCCGTTCTTCGGGTCGTAGATGGCCTTCTGAACCCACGCCGGATCGTTGACGAGCGGGCCGCCCCAGAGCATGGCGGCATTGTGCCAGGTCTGCCAGTTGCTCTTGCCGGCCTTGTGCTTGTCGATGTTGGCGAGCATCGGTCGCAACAGCCCGTCGCGAATCCTCGCGTGCTCCGCCGCGGAGAGGACGTCGGAATCGTGGATCAAGTCGTACGCCGGCCCGATCCGCCTGGCAAGGCACGAGGCCTCGTTCAGCGTCTGCTCGAAGAGGTGCCCGCCCGAGCGGCTCCTCGCATCCAGGGAAGCGCTGTGATATGGGTACTGCGTGTACCGCTCGGCATAACCCAGCAGGACGTTGGCCGCGTATCCCGCGAATCTCGCGTCACCCGATATGGCGTATGCCCAGGCGGCGGTCAGCATCTGCTGGAGGTTGCGATTGTGCTGCTGGCTGAAGATCACATCGTCATATGGGGGGCCCGAGTAGATCTCCTTGCAGTTCGGGCACTGGTGATGCGTCGCGTCAATCGTGCGAAGCGCGATCTCGCATTCGTCGCACTGGTACCACTGATTGTGCTGGCCACCCCGAGGCGGAAAGACGACCGGCTCGTCGACGAATTCCGCAGCATCCTCTACTCGCTCGGCAACGACATCGTGCTCCGGACCCGAGCCGCCGTACGCCTGCCGCAGCCGTCCCAGTTCTTCGGCCGTACACGCCAGGAAAGGGTGGCCGCGCTCAGGCAAAACAATGGTCGTCTCCGGCCCGGCGGACGCCCTGGCGGTCACATACGTGCAGACTACCGTCACGAGAACGACGGCCAGGATTCGACATACAACGGATGTATCATGCTTTGCTTCTTGACTCATCGGCTATCCTGTCAGGCAATGCGTTCTACTGAGTCTTCGCACGGAATCGGATCTCCTTCGTGTGCTCGCCCATGCGCAGCCGCGAGGCCCCTTCCGTCAGCTTCTCGCCGAGGATCGAGACGTTCTCGAAGGTCACGTCCTGAACGTCATGCTCCGCATCGGCCCCCAGGATCTGCACCAGGTACTCTCCCGGCCGGCCCTCGATCGTCACGTTGCGAAATCGTATGTTGCGAATGAATCCGGGCACCTTCTTGCGCATGTACTGGTTCACGACCGGGCGGAGGCGAATGAACTCCCTCTGGCCTTCCCCGTGCATCCGGATGTCCTCGACGGTGATGTCTTCCAGCCGCATGTCCTCGCCGGGCTCGAACAGAAACGGTGTCATCGTGAAGTGGATGATGTCGAGGTTTCGCAATGTCACCTGGCGCATATAGGCGGCGCGGCTCTCGTGGCCGAGCAGGAAGATGCGGGCCCGGTCGCACCAGAGGGTGGAGTTCTCCACGGTGATCCGCTCGACGTTGCTGTTCGAGCCGCTGAAATCCAGCCCCTTGAGGGCGACACAATCGTCGTCGCTGCGGATGAAGCAATCGGTGATCAGCACGTTCTGCGAATTGCACGGATTGATACCGTCATCGTTCTGGACGCGGGAGTTACAGAGCTTCACGTTGCGGATCGTCACGTTCCGGCTGTTCCTCGGCACGATCGTCCAGTGGGAAGAGCCGCGAAGGGTGATGCCGTCGATTTCCACGTTGGTGCTGTTACGGATCGCGATCAGGTTGCCCACGGGACCGGTGCGCCACTTCCAGTCGGAGCCATCGAGAATCCCGCGACCGCAGATGCGGATGTTCGTCCCCTGCGCGAGCACCTCGGCCTTCACGACGGCGCCCCCGGCCAGATAGAGGGTCTGGTTGCTCTGGAGAACGATCTTCTCCGGCTTGTGTACGCCGGGACCGAAGTAGACCACGTCCGGATCACCATCTTTCGGGGCATCGGCTTCCAGAGGGTTGGCAAACAGCAGCAGAGGTCCCTTCTTGCCGTCCGGCTCGATGCTGATCTTGCACGGCCGGTTCAGTGACAGGCTCAGCGTATGGTCATCCTCCACGGTCATCCGGACCTGCGGCAGTGGAGGCCGGATGATGGTGTCCCGCAAGGACCGTTCGGAGGTGATCCGAACCACGACGGGGCCCGACATATCGAAATTGGCGAACGAATAGGGGCCCCCATAATCGTATTTCTTGCCCGCAAATGGTGGATCGAGAACACGGGCCCTGTAGATGTCGACGCTCTCCCCCCCTGCCACGACCTGGTAGTCATCAGACAGGGCCGCGCCGGCCGGAGCGGGATAGGTCACGACCCCCGCTACGGCCTGTCCCGATACCGCCAGGGCCACGACCAGGACCCCAAGGGCCGCCAGTCGATGAAGGCGACCAACGTTGATTCCGCAAGGCCCACGCAATGATATAGCAACCGTCCTCATAACAATCCTTGCTCCTGTCGAATTTCCATGTAGATTCTCTTCAGACACACTACCATAGCATCATTTCCTCCAATCTCAAGCCTTTCAAAACGGCCCCGGGCCTTCCCATCACAGCCACGGCAAAATCCTCAAGACACTTGACTTGTTCCCCGGATGTGGTAATATACCATCGCGAATGGCGGAAGCCCCGAGTACGTATCGGCCCAGGGGACAAGTGGCTCCTTTTTCTGGAGGGCAGAAATGGCAACGAAATGCCGAAGGAAGACGTTCATTGTTCTGACCATTGCATCGCTGAGCATCTCGCTGTGTGGCTGTCAGGGTCTGGAGTACCATGACCTCTACGTGGCGGGTATAGCCGGCGCCGCCGTCGGCGCGATCGTCGGGCACCAGTCCGATGAGTGCGCGGCCGGCGCGGGCATCGGCGCGGCGGTCTTCGCCACCGGCGAACTGCTCAGCCAGATCGACGACCTGCCGCAACAGCGCGAAGTGGAAGAGGCCGCCGAGGAGGTCGCGAAGGGAAACGACCTCTTCAATCCGATGGATCTTGAGTGAGGTCAGTCACCGTACGGCGATAGCCGCGGCTCGGAGAGCCAGCCCCTCAACTCGCGACGAAGGGCGCCGGCGATTGCGGGCTGCTCCTGGAGCCGATTGTGCTTTTCGAGCGGATCGGCTTCGAGATCGAACAATTCCATCGGCTCGCCCTCGCGGGTCAGGAGTTTCCACTTGCCGCGCCGAGCGACCTCGGTCGAGTAGGGCTTGGGCTTGGGGTAGTGCCTCTGCAGGTGGTTGTAGAGGTCCATCTGCCAGAAGACTGTGCCGCGATCGGGCGGGCCTGCCCCCTCGGACATGTGCGGCAGCAGATTCACGCCGTCGAATTTGTCCCCCTTCGGCAATCGGACACCCACCGCAGCGCAAAAGGTCGGAAGAATGTCACTCGTGTGCCCGAGCACGTCGGATTTCGTACCGCCCGCGATCCTCCCGGGCCAGTTCGCGATCATGGGGACCCGTATGCCCCCTTCATGCAGGTCGGTCTTCCCTCCCTTGAACGGGCCGATGTCGGCTTCGTACGCCCCGCCGTTATCCGATGCGAAGACGATGAACGTGTTGTCGCGGATTCCCAGCTCCTCCAGCCTGGCGACAATGCGCCCGATCTGATAGTCCAGCCTCGCGACCATGGAACAAAAGCGATGCTGGTTGTCCGAGATGCCGGCAGCGGCGGTGGCGGACCATTGCGGCTCCGGCGCCGGCTCATACGGCATGTGAGGCGTCAGCCACCAGACATTCAGGAAGAACGGCCGGCCCTGCCGGTGAAATCCGTCGATCTGTCGAATCGATTCATCGGCGATGATGTCCGTCAGGTAGTCGTCGTAGTAGGGATCGTCGGGGCCAACCTGCTGCTCGTCGCGAATCAGGCACGTGCCTCCCTGGCGGTAGAGCGTGCGTTCCTTGCCCATCTTGCCGCGCAGGGGCTGCTCTTCATTCTGACAGAGGTAGTGGTCGAAGCCGTGCTCGCAGGGGCCGGGGATCGAGGCAGCGCGGTTGCGGAGGTGCTTGAGGTGGAGCCCGCCCAGATGCCACTTGCCGACGTGGGCCGTGCCGTAGCCCGCCTGTTTCAACAGCCTAGGCAAAGTCACGACGCCTCGCGGCAGATGGGCCTCATCGTCGTTGAAGTGCTTGCGAATGCCAAACCGCAACGGATACCGGCCGGTCAGCACGGAGGCCCGCGTGGGAGTACACACGGCCGAGCCGGAGTAGAACTGCGTGAACCGCATCCCGCCCGCCGCGAGGGCATCGATGTTCGGCGTCGGCACCGCACTGCCGCCAAAGCAGTTCGGGTCCGCGTATCCCATATCATCCGTCAGCAGAAGGATCAGGTTGGGCTGATCGCCCGTCCCATCCGATTGACCGTAGGAAAGAGTACCGGAGAGGGCCGGCGCCACTGCTGTGCCTGCTGCCCACCACAGAAAATTGCGTCGATTCATTGGTTCCTCAAGACATGTATGGCTACGTTATCCGAAATGCAGTTCGACCACGTCCTTGTCGTGGAGGACGTGCGTGAGATGGACGTGCTGGCCGTCGTAGACGCCGGTGCCCCAGATGCGGGCGGACTTGAGTTTCTCCGACAGCTCGCGATGGATCGACCGGGCCATATCGTGGACGGTGGAACCGATGGGCAACGTGAACGGATCGCTCATATCCGCCGGCTTGCCGGGCGGCTTGGCATAAACCCGCAGAATGTTCAACAGGCGGAACAAGCTCTCGGCCAGCGTGCCCAGCCCCTCACCGGTCTGCGTGGAGAGCGGGATGAACTCCTCCGCCTTCTCGCAGGAGTCCTTCACCAGATCGAATGCGCCGTCAGCGGCGAGGTCCGCCTTCGTGCACAGGCATATCGCCCTCTTGCCCAGGGAGTTGCCCTGGCTGTCCACGGCGGGCGTCGTCTCATCCAGCAGCAGCTTGCGGGATTCGAGAAAATCGAGCAGCACGAGGATCTGCTCCTCGACGTCCTGCGACAGATCGATCACCATCGCGATGAGATCGCAGTTGCGATAGGTCCCGACCTGGCCGGGGGCGCTATAGTCGGCCGTAATCGGCGGCATATCCACAAGCTGGATCTGCACGTCCTCGTACTTCACCATCCCCGGAACGGGAGCGTGCGTGGCAAAGGGAAAATCGGCGACGGCCACCTTCGCCTTGGTCAGGGCGGCCAGAATACTGCTCTTGCCCGTGTTGGGCATACCCAGCAGGACCACCTGCCCTGCCCCGCTGGGCGGCACGTGAAAGACATCGACCTGCTTGCTGCCCTTCTTCTGGGTCGCCGCCTCCTTGAGCCGGCTGAGCTTGCGGCGAAGGTCCGCCTTCAGACCGTCCGTGCCCTTGTGCTTGGGCATGACGGACAGCATCTCCTCCAATGCGAGGATCTTCTCCTCATTCGTCTGGGCATTGCGGAATCGCTCTTCCGCCGCATAATACACTGGTGTCAGATTCGCCGGCATAGACGCAACAATGCTGTCCGAGTCAGAATTCCCAATCTTCGAACTTCACACGTCAGATTATACCGCAAACGCCAGACAATCGCACGCGGGTCCTTCGGCTTTTCTCCGCGCCCGCCGTCGGCGGCCCGCTCAGGCGCCACGCGCGGCAGCGGGAGGCATTCTTTGGATACCGATGTCGATCCGAGTAGACTAAGACCAGAGTCCGACGTGTTTCCACTATGACAGGTGAGTACTCGCGTTGCCAGGGGCAAGACCGTTGTGTTTGAAGACCAGCTCCTAATCTGGCGGTTCAACGCAGGAGATACGGAGGCGCTTCGCCGTATCTACGAGAAGTATAAGACCGACCTGCTCGGCGTCGCGCGGGCGCTGCTGAACGACCAGGGAGCCGTCGAAGACGTGATCCACGACGTGTTTGTCGGCTTTGCCTCTCAGGCCGGGCGCTTCGAGCTGAGGGGATCGTTAAAGGCCTATCTGGCGATCTGCGTAGCCAATCGGGCCCGAAACGTTCTTCGCCGGCGCGGTCCGATGCATCCGGAACGGTTCGTCGATGCCGAACTCCGACGGTCGCATCGGCCCGATCCGTCAATGGCCGCAGATATGGCGGAACGACGGACGCTCGTGACTCGTGCGCTCGCTGAACTATCTGCTGAACAGCGCCGGGTGATTGCCCTGCACGTGCTGGGTGGTCTGCGTTTTCGAGAGATTGCTCACCAGAGCGGTGAGTCCATCAACACGGTTCAGAGCCGATATCGCTATGGGCTCCAGAAGTTGCGTTCGTTATTGGATGGACAGGTGGACACATGAACGCCGAGAGAAGAACCAAAGCACTGTTGCGAAGCGTGTTCCGGCCGGACCGCGGAGGGGCCGGCCGGGATCAGATGGACACGCGCATTCTCGGTGATGCTTCCGCAGCCATGAGACAATCGCTGGCGGCCAATCCTGACGGTCGGCGCACAAGTGTATGGAGAACGATCATGGAGAACAAAGTGACGAGATATTCCGCTGCGGCGGTCGTCACGCTTGCCGCCGCGTTGGTACTGCTGAGCCCGCTTGGAACATCGAAGAACGGCGGCATCGTCTGGGCCGCGGTCGTCGAAAAAGTCGGTGAGATGCGCACGATCGTTGTCGAGGAAGAATACCTCTTCTGGGAAATGGACGAGGACGAAACCGTTCTTGAGGCCGATCCCGACAGGCTTGACGTCACCAAGTATGTTTCTGAAGAATACGGCGTCGCTATGGACGTGTTCAACGAGGACGGGCTGCTGGCACAAGTCTATTTTCTCAAGGAGACCAGAGAGTTCATTATTGTCGGGCCTACGCTGAAGAGGTATCTCAAGGTACCGATGGCTGGGGACATATTCGACCGTATCGCAGCGACAGTTACCCCTCGCGGCCTGGTGGAGTATTTCACGTCGGGTCGCTATACGGAACTGGGACGAGCTACGCTGGACCACTCCGATGTAGAAGGATTCGAAACCACCGACCCCAACGTTCTTTTCCCGCTGCCCGAGCCGCTTCGGTCGTTCTTCCCCGTCAACCACATCGTGGGCCGAATCTGGGTCGATGTGGAAACATCCTTACCCGTCGGCGTCGAGGCGGAATTCAACACGGATCGCGGCCTGTTCACAGGATTCAATAAGCTGCACGGCGAATGGAGATCCTACGATTATCAATGGAACGTCGCGATCCCGGAAGGGGCCTTCG
>Ga0272441_10014382_pt1 | contig 11243 bp, 6 predicted proteins | sample SSMProp6N_FD_193582 | JGI IMG/M metagenome (GOLD analysis project Ga0272441, IMG submission 193582) | Marine sediment archaeal communities from Little Sippewissett salt marsh, Falmouth, MA, United States - SSM-Prop-6N | ecosystem: Environmental > Aquatic > Marine > Wetlands > Sediment ... | reverse complement strand
GTGATTTTGCAGAAGTATACCTCGAGAACCGAACATCAAGGAATATAGTTATGGAGGAATCCAAATTCAAGAGCGGTTTATATGGTATAAGCCAGGGTGCAGGTGTGCGGGTTGTAGCAGGAAATAAAACCGGGTATGCCTTTACGGATGATATCAACCTTGATAATCTTCTCAGGGCTGCCAGAGTAGCATCTTATGTTGCCAGGGAAGGAGGATCTGTTACACCTATGAATGTCAGCGAAGAGAGTAGAAACAGTTTTGTGACTGTACAGCAACCTCTTGAAAATATCGCTGATAAGAAAAGAATAGAAATAATGCAAAGAGCTGACCAGGCTGCACTCGAGTATGACGAAAGGATAAAAATGGCAATGATAAGTTATTATGATGAAATAAGAGGCAGGGTTATTGCAAACAGCGAAGGCACATATCTTCGTGATGAGTTGCCATTGCTTTTCTTTATAGTCCAAACAATGAGTGACGATGGAAAAGCAAGGCACCTGTCAAGGGAAAGGCTCAGTCGTCACAGTGGCTTTGAGATGTTTGATGAGGTCAGCCCTGAAGATGTTTCAAGGAGAGCAGCCAGGGAAGCAATAGCGATGCTTGATGCCGAAGAGGCCCCTGCCGGTATGATGGACGTGGTGATGCAGAATGGATGGGGAGGAGTGCTTGTGCATGAAGCAGTCGGGCATCCCCTCGAAGCAGATAATATAGCCAAAGGTATAGGTGCATTTACCGGAAAGCTCGGACAAAAAGTAGCAAGCGATGTATTCACAATGGTGGATGACGGCACAATACCAAATGCCAGGGGTACAATAAATTTCGATGATGAAGGAACACAGTCACAGAGGAATGTGCTGATAGAAAAGGGAGTGCTTAAGGGTTATATGACAGATATGCTGAGTGCCAGGCAACTGGGAATGAACAGAACAGGTAACGGCCGAAGGGAATCATTCAGGTATATTCCAATACCAAGAATGACGAACACTTTCATTGATAATGGTGATTCGGAACCTGCTGATATCTTGAGTTCAACAAAAAAAGGACTTTATGTCCAAAGCCTTAGCGGTGGAAGCGTAAATCCGGTTACAGGGGTTTTCAATTTTACCTGCCGGGAAGCTTACCTCATTGAAAACGGAGAAAAGACCAAACCTGTAAAAGGTGCTACTCTCATAGGATCATGTATGGATGTAATATCAAATATTGATGCGGTAGGAAATGATCTTGATTTTGGGCCGGGTATCTGCGGTAAGGGTCAGTCAGCAGAAGTGGATGCAGGACAACCTACAGTAAGAATACGGGGGATCAATGTGGGAGGGTCAAAAGCCTGATAGACATTTTCAGTTTTATTAACTACTAAAAAACCTAAAGAAATGAATTATAAGGACCTTACATTACAACTGGTTGATAAATGCCTGAAATATGGAGCTGATGAAGCCGAGGTATACCTTCAGTCAAACAGGAATCTTAGCATACAGGTACTGAATAATGAAATCGAAACTATCGAAGAAGCTTCATCCCATGGTGTTGGATTCAGAGTGTTGGTTGACAAGAAAATGGGCTTCAGCCATTGTAATGATTTCAGCAATAAAGCACTGGAAGATACAATAAAAAGGGCTATCGCTTTTGCAAAACTTACCAGCCCGGATGAGAACAATATATTGCCTGACGATAGTGGCCAGACAAAAGTTGAAGGACTATATGACGATAGTATTACCGGTATTCCGATGGAAGAGAAAATTGACATGGCTTTAAAACTTGAAAAACTGGCCATGGCCGATCAAAGGATAACCAAGAGCTCAGGGTCGGGATTCAGTGAATCAGAATCCGAAATTTTTATTGCCAATTCACATGGATTATCAAAATCATATAAATCTGGCGGATGTGGTGTCGGAGTCAGCGTGGTTGCCGAAAAGGGAGATCAGAAAAATACAGGAGGAGAATATTGTTCGAGGAGACAATTCAATGACCTTAAAACACTCGAGGAGATAGCGGAGAAGGCTGCAAAAAATGCCTATGAAATGCTTGATCCTGAAATGGTAAGTACACAGAGAGCCTCCGTGATTTTTGACCCCGATGTTGGCCGGTCACTGTTAGGAGGCGTGATAGGTGCACTTAATGGAGAGCGCGTGCTACAGGGTGCCAGCTTTCTAAAAGATTCAATGGATAAGAAGTTTGCATCAGAACTGCTGACAATTATTGATGACGGTACCAGGGAGAAAGGCCTGGCAAGTGCACCTTTCGATGGCGAGGGTGTACCCACCCGTAAGAATACACTGGTTGACGGAGGAGTGCTGAAATCATTTATCTATAATACATATGCTGCAAAACGCGCAGGCACAAAAAGCACGGGAAATGCTTCCCGAAGAGGATTTACATCGTTGCCGGGTATAGGAACCCATAATATATACCTGCTGCCTGGGCTACATACTAAAAATGATATAATTGCTTCAACAGGCAAAGGCCTTTTACTTAAGGGCCTGACAGGTTACGGAATAAATTCTGTTAATGGTAATTTCAGTGGCGGGGCCAGCGGGTTCTGGATAGAAAACGGAAAAATTGTATATCCGGTGAAAGGCCTTACCATAGCCGGGAAAGCATCGGACATACTGAATGATATTGATATGATGGGAGATGATGTTGACATGAACGACACTTTCGCATCACCTACTTTCAGGATAAGGGAAATGCAGATAGGCGGACGATAAAGGAGATCAGGGATAAATTAAAATAAACAAACCACATAAAACTTAGAAGTATGAAAATAATTGTAAAATTTACACTTGTACTGTTGTTATTTTGCTCCTGCATCCCTGCTGAGAGCCAGAGGTGGAGAAGGGTATCAGAACCCAGGGGATTTGAGTTCAGAAACATTGGGGCTTTCAGGATAAATGCCTGGGTTGGAGAATTTGGTGTACCTATGAACCCGGGTGAAAAGCACAAATATACATGGTATGTTGCTGCACGTGCAGGGGGTGTTTGGAAAACGGTAAATAACGGCACCACGTTTGAATGTATCTCTGATGATCTTGGGATAAATGCAATAGGCGATGTTGAAGTTGCCCCCTCTGACCCCGAGATTGTCTGGATAGGTACCGGCGAAGACTTCAATGCACGTTCGTCTTATTATGGCAATGGAATATGGAAATCGACAGATGCCGGTGAAACATGGGAAAATATGGGATTGAAAGATTCCCAGCATATAGCTGAAATAATAATCCATCCTGAGAATCCAGATATCCTATGGGTTGCTGTTATGGGCCATCTGTACTCCGAGAATGAGGAAAGAGGTGTGTTTAAAACAACGAATGGCGGTAAGTCATGGGATAAAGTCCTGTATATTGATGAGGCTACAGGTATCATTGATATCGCGATCAGCTCTAAAGACCCTGATGTTCTTTATGCCTCTGCCTATGAGAAAGTTCGTACACCCTGGACATTGGAGCCGGGAGGCGAAAAGAGCCGTATATACAAAACAACGGATGGAGGAGATAACTGGACAATGATAAAAGGAGGAGGATTTCCTGATGGCCCTCTCGGAAGGATAGGTATTGATGTTCAGTATGAAAACCCAGATGTCGTGGTGGCAGTGGTTCAGAACCTTAATCCTAAACCAGGAAAAGATCCAGATGAATGGCTTAAGTCTTATCCCTGGCCTGACAGATCAATGGACAACCTTATCGGGGGAGAATGTTACAGATCCTTTGACGGAGGGGAGACATGGACAAGGATAAATGATCCTGAGGCGGTTGATGTGAGCGGTAAAGCAGCTTACAGTTTTAATAAGATCTGCATTGACCCGAAAGATCCGGATAAGATTTATATCATTGGATCAAGCATGTATGTCACCCTTGATGGTGGAGAGAACTGGCTTGGATGGGCTGATCCTGACCGCAGGTTCACTTCCAACTTTGGCGATAACCGCAGCCTGTGGATCGATCCGCGTGATGGCAGGCATATGTTGCTTGGCTCTGATGGTGGTTGTTACCAGACATGGGATGCCGGAAAAACCACATTCCATTATTACCATATTCCGCTGGGGGAAGTATATATGGTTGAGGTTGATAATCAGAAACCGTATAATATATATTTCGGATTACAGGATCATGAATCATGGAAAGCTCCTTCTAATAGCTGGTCAGGACGTATAGGTGTGGAGGATGTTGTGATCACAGGATATTCGGATGGCATGTATGCTAAAGTAGATCCTGAAGATAACAAGTGGGTATACCATACCAGCCAGTTTGGATCTCACCATCGCGTTAATCAGGCTACAGGGGAAAGAGAAAGAATTGACCCTGTACCCCCCGAAGGCGGTGATCCATACAGGTATACCTGGAACACCCCTATAATGCTTTCACCACATAATAGTGCTATTTTGTACGCAGGAGCACAAAAGCTTCTCAGGTCACTGGACAGGGGAGAAACATGGGAAGAAATTTCTCCTGATCTTACTACAAATGATATGGATAAGATTGCCGGTAAGGGCCATGTTATGTACTGTACCATTACTTCAATGGATGAATCGACACTCAAACCGGGCCTCATATGGGTTGGTACGGATGATGGTAAAGTGCATATTACAAAGAATCATGGTGCCGACTGGGAAGAATTAACGGAGAATGTTGAAAAAGCTGGCGTACCACATGAAAGGTGGGTGGCAAGGATTATTGCTTCGAAATACAATGAGGCAACAGCCTATCTGGCCTATAACGGTTATCGTAATGATGATTTTAAACCTTACCTGTATAAGACTACTGATTATGGCAAGACATGGGTCGATATAGCATCCAATTTACCTGATTACCCGATAAATGTTGTTTTTGAGGATGCTAAGAACCCGGATCTCTTATTTGTAGGTAATGACACAGGGGTTTTCTATACACTTGATGGTGCCAGGACCTGGACCCGGTTAAAGGCAAATATCCCTCCTGTAGTGGTACGGGACCTTCTCGTACACCCTCGTGAGAATGACCTGGTTGTAGGCACCTATGGACGTGCTGTCTGGGTAGGCGATATAAGCCCTCTACAACAGTTCACGCCTGAAGTGCAGGAACAAGCATTTCACCTGTTTGATATTGAGCCTAAACCAAAAATGAATTATTCGCAACAGGCCAGATGGGGTAATTATGGCATGATGGGGAGCAATCATCTTAAAACACCAAATGAACAAAATGGACTTGAAATATGGTATTATTTCAAGGAAGACGGATGGGGTAAAGCCAAACTTGTTGTAGAAAATTGTAAGGGTGAGGAGGTCTATGCCAGTGACATTAATGCAGAAAAAGGAATTAGAAGAATTAACTGGGACACCAGCAGGGCCGAACCAGGTAAATATGTGATAACTTTGACTTTTGAAGAACAGGCAATGACCAAACAGGCTGTTGTCCTGGACGGATATTTTTTCTCTATACTCAATTATTTGGAATAATTCAGTGTAGAAGATTCTTAAGGGCGGGTTTCAGGTCGGGATAATTGAACGCATAACCTGCTTTCACTATCCTGTCAGCTGAAACCCTGCTCCCTTGCAGAAGAATAGAAGCTTTTTCACCGAATATTATCTTCCATGGCCATTCAGGCGTGGGTGGCATCAGGACTTTTCTGTTCTTAACGAGGGACAGAGTCTTTATGAAAGAATGATAATTTACAGGCCCGGGTGCAACAGCATTATAAATACCGTCAAGATCAGTATCGTCGATAATTTTCAGGTAAATACCACATAGATCATCTATATGTATCCATGGCAGGTAGTGATTCCCTTTGCCGAGAAGTGGTGAAAAGAACATGTTTACCGTTGGCAGTATCCTTGAAAGAATCCCTTCCTCCTTTGATAGTACAAGGCCCGTTCTTACTATAGTTGTCCTGTAGCCTCCGGAGCGGAACAGGCCGGCTGCTTCTTCCCACCTGATACATACTCTGGCTGCAAAGTCATCAGCAGGAGGATCCGTTTCGATGTAAATATGATCAGAGGTTAAAGCACCATAGTAACCTGTTGCTGAAGCACTGATAAAGGATTTTAGCTCAGGATTCTTTTTTTCTACGAAATCAAACAGAAGCCTCACAGGAAAAACACGGCTATACAGAATTTTCTTTTTCCTTGATTTCGTCCAGTAGCCTTTGCCAATATTTTCACCTGCCAGGTGTATTATATGATCTACACCTTCAACAGCACCAGGCTCTATAAAACCTTCTTTAATATTCCATTTGAATGACTCGGTATTATCAATTCCGGCATTGCCACGGGTAAGAATCCTTACATTGTATCCTGAATTAATTAGCCGGGGGATTAACGTCCTGCCTACTAGGCCTGTTCCACCGGTGATTAGTATTGTTGGTCTTTTCATGATCTTTTAAATAATTCCTGTGTTGCCAAGGCAAAACCTGTTTATGGATAACGATCTTCAATTTATAAATTTATTGGCTGGTTAAATTTAAAATAATATACATAATAAGCGATTAGAAATACAAATGAATTTAATTTTGGTACTAAATACAAATAACTTATTTTTACGGGCTGTTGAACAAAAGGGTAAATTATAAACACGTAAATTATGGCTAACCAGAAAACTAAAAAAGGAGTTATCGCAATTTTAACCGGCGGTGGGGATGTCCCGGGACTGAATCCTGCTATCAGGGCAGTTACGATAAGAGCAAACCGGGAGGGTTACCAGGTAATTGGACTCAGGAGGGGATGGGCAGGTATTATTGAGTTGATAAGAGATAAGAAAGCTGATAACAGCAGCTGTTACCAGGTGCTTACCGATGATATTGTGAACAAAGCAGGCCGTACAGGTGGGACCTTTCTTCATACTTCAAGAACCAGACCTAGTCATGTAGCAAAATCTGATTTACCTGATCATTTAAAGGAAATATATTCCGACGAAGTGAACGATCTAACACCGGAGGTTATTAAAAACCTGGAATGGCTTGGTGTGGATTATCTTATACCGATAGGAGGTGATGATACACTGAGCTATGGTGTTCATCTTTATAAGCAGGGAGTGAAGGTTGTGGCCATTCCCAAGACAATGGATAACGATGTGCCAGGTACGGATTACTGTATAGGTTTCAGTACATGTATTACTCGCACAATACAAATGACCAACAGCCTGAGAACATCAGCAGGTTCACATGAAAGACTTATGGTTCTTGAAGTGTTTGGCCGATATGCGGGATTTACTGCCATGCTACCTACTATGGCCGGTTCAGCAAACCGTTGTGTCATTCCTGAATATAAATTTAAGATTGACCACCTGGCCAAACTGCTGGTTGAAGACAGGAATACCAATCCGAGTAAATATGCGGTTCTGCTCATTAGTGAGGGTGCAATGTATGAGGGAGGTGAAATGATTTTTTCAAATAATGAAAAAGATGCATATGGACATGCTAAACTGGGGGGTATAGGTGACCTGGTTTCCAATGAATTGAAAAACCTGTCGGCAATGTTTAACAAGGGTAAAACTATCAATGTGATAAACCAGAAACTTGGTTATATGGTGAGAGGCGGTGATCCTGATGCACTTGATTCTATTGTGCCTATGGCATATGGTAACCTTGCCCTGGACCTTATATTGAAAGGTATTCATGGACGGCTGGTTGTTCTGAAAAATGGCCGATACGATAATGTGCCAATTGATTTGGTCGTTGCCACCAAGAAACTGGTGAATGTTAGAGACTATTACAATACCAATCGACTCAGGCCATATTATCACAGTTTCGAGATGAAACCGTTTTTCCTGATGGCATCTGAAAGCTAATGATTTGCTCCCGTTCCTCCTTCGCTGACTCCTGATCCAGTCGGTGATTGCAGATTCGGAGGTCACAGTGGTCGCGTAATTTGCTCCCGGTGGTCGCAGGAACTTATTCTCACCTCATTCTCAACTTCTATTCCATGCATTTTTTGTATTTTGCAGATAAATAAAACTTCAGTTATGAAACATTTTGCCTTGGTACTGATTGCCGTGTTTTTTACGGCTTTATTCTTTTCTTGTAATAAAACCGACGCTGAACGGGAGAATGAATTTGCTGATTTCAGTGATTCTCTGATTATTAATGCCGAAAATCTTTTTGGACTCAGCTTCGATACAGCTGAACACAACCAGATGCAGGGTTTCCTTAGACGTTACCTTTCGAGTTACGAAATGATGCGTGAGTACAGCCTGGATAACAGCGTTTCCCCGGCTTTGCTGTTTCAGCCTCTGATAAATCCTGATGAGGAGTACGGACAGGAGTATGACAATCCTGTGCCCGTGAGCGAAGTCGAGCTTCCCGGTAGCAAGGAGGAAATTGCCTTCCTTACAGTAGGGGAATTATCACAGCTTATAAGGAACGGCGATCTAAGTTCAGTTGAACTGACGAGGATTTATCTTGACAGACTTAAGAAATATGGAGATTCTCTATATTGCGTTGTAAGCATCACCGAAAACCTTGCTCTCGAACAGGCAGAAAGGGCTGACAGGGAGATTGATGAGGGTAATTACAGAGGGCCTCTTCATGGAATACCCTATGGGGTGAAGGACCTGCTTGCTGTTGAAGGTTATAAGACAACATGGGGAGCAAAGCCTTATGAAAATCAAGTGATTGATCAAACTGCTACAGTGGTCAGAAAGCTTGAAGAAGCCGGGGCAGTACTTGTTGCCAAGTTCTCAATGGGAGCACTGGCTATGGGAGATGTCTGGTTTGGCGGAAAATCACGTAATCCATGGAACCCGGAGCAGGGCTCCAGCGGTTCGTCTGCCGGTTCAGCATCTGCAACTGCCGCAGGACTTGTCGCATTCAGTATAGGTACCGAGACACTTGGCTCAATAGTGTCACCGTCAACACGTTGTGGGGTAACAGGTCTGAGGCCCACTTTCGGGAGGGTAAGCCGTACCGGTGCGATGGCACTTTGCTGGACTATGGATAAAATAGGTCCTATTTGCCGATCGGCTGATGACTGTGCCCTTGTTTTTGATGTTATCAGAGGACCTGATGGCATTGATCGTTCAGTCATTGAAAAACCATTCAATTATAACTTTAATACTGATATCAATAAACTTAAAATAGCTTACCTGAAGGATGAATTTAACGATGACTATGATGACAGGTCTAACGACCTTGAAGTGCTTTCAGTATTTTCCCGGATGGGAGTGGACCTGATACCTATTGAAATGGAGTTTGAGGATATACCCTTACGTAGTTTACGAATAATTTTGTACGCTGAAGCAGCAGCGGCCTTTGATGAACTGACAAGAAGCGGACAGGATTCACTGCTTACCTCACAGGATGAGGGAAGCTGGCCTAATACTTTCAGGTCTGCACGTTTCATTCCGGCAGTTGAATATATACAGGCGAACCGTTACAGAACACTGCTTATGGAACAAATGGAACAGATACTGAATAGTTATGATGTGGTTATAACGCCAAGTTTCAGAGGTAACCAATTACTGGTTACTAACCTGACAGGACATCCATGTGTGGTTGTCCCAAATGGTTTCAATGAAGAAGAAAGCCCTACCAGTATATGCTTTATCGGTAATCTTTACGACGAAGCAAGTATTTTGCTTGCAGCCAGCAAATATCAGGAAGCAACAGGGTTTGACGAGTTACATCCTCCCTTGTTTTATAAGTCGGAAAAATAAACGTTTGAATATCGAATATCTATTAACGAATTATGAAGTAAATCTGCAATCTGAAATCGTTAATCTTAATTCTTATATCATAACCTATCAATAGGTAATATCCTTGATGTTTTGCACAAAGCATCTACTCCTCCAGTTCCATCCAAACCGGACAGTGATCTGAGTGACTAGCCTCCGGCATTATTCCTGCATTTACAAGCCTGTCTTTCAGTTTGTCAGTCACTATATTATAATCTATTCGCCAGCCTTTATTCTGTGCACGTGAATTGGCCCGAAAGCTCCACCATGAATAATTATGGGGGTCGGAGTCGAATTCCCGGAATGAGTCAACATATCCATCATCAATAAATGACTGGAACCATTCTCTTTCTTCGGGCAGGAAACCGGAGGTTTTCAGGTTCGCCTTAGGATTGTGAATATCTATCCATAGTCGGCAGATATTAAAATCACCTGATATTACGAGATTTGGCCTCTCCTTCCTAAGGGTATTCAGGAAACCGTGAAAGTCAGAGAGAAACTTCATTTTAAACTCCTGCCTTATATCACCGGTTGTCCCTGATGGAAAATAAACATTGATAATGCTTAAATCACCGCAATCGGCCCTTAAAACTCTTCCTTCTTTATCATATCTTGAATCATTCATTCCGTATTGAATGGAATCGGGTTTGCTTTTGCATAACAAGGCAACACCACTGTAACCCTTCTTTTCAGCTGAATGTATATATACATAATAGCCCAGTTTTTCGAACAGGCCTTTATCAATCTGTTCAGGCTGAGCCTTTGTTTCCTGTACGCACAGTATATCAGGCATTTCTTTTGAAATCCACGAACCTAGATTCTTGTTCAATGCAGCCCTGATACCGTTTACATTGTATGAGATTATTTTCATAAGTTTTTTAAGATAAAAGACAAAAGTACAAATATAAAAGAGAATCCGTAGAGAGGCAGCATGCCGAGTTTAAAATAACCAGGCTTTCTATCTAAACGTTATTACCACCAGTAAATGACAAATTGTTTATTTTTGTCACATGGCAGAAGAGAGGAACAAAGGACTGGTGATTAAATCAACTGGCAGCAGATGTAAAGTGTCGGATGATAAGGGGAATATAATAGAATGTGTGATCAAGGGAAAATTTCGCGTGAAAGGAATAAGAACAACAAATCCTGTTGCAGTTGGTGACTATGTTGTATTTGAAATGTCGCAGGAAGCCGGCACAGGAGTAATCACAGGTATTGAGGAAAGAAAGAATTACATAATACGGAAAGCATCAAAGCTGTCAAAGGAATCACAGATAATAGCTGCCAACATAGACCAGCTTATTTTGATTGCCACCATCACAGAACCGGAGACACATCCTGAATTTATTGACAGGGTGCTGGTTACAGCAGAGGCATACAGTATACCTGTGAAAATTATATTTAACAAAACAGATATCTATTCTGATGATCATCATTCAAGAAAAGACTACCTCTTATCTGTATACCAAAATATAGGTTATGATTCTTTCAGTATGTCACTATTCAGTGATGACGATATTATTATTCTTACCGGATTGATTAAAGACAGGATAACTCTTCTGGCAGGTAATTCAGGTGTGGGTAAATCAAGCCTGATAAATAAAATAG
>Ga0272441_10014381_pt1 | contig 11243 bp, 8 predicted proteins | sample SSMProp6N_FD_193582 | JGI IMG/M metagenome (GOLD analysis project Ga0272441, IMG submission 193582) | Marine sediment archaeal communities from Little Sippewissett salt marsh, Falmouth, MA, United States - SSM-Prop-6N | ecosystem: Environmental > Aquatic > Marine > Wetlands > Sediment ... | reverse complement strand
TATGTATTTAGGAGGTTTGCCTAAAGAATTGGAAACCCCCAGAAAATCTATGCCCAGGCTACAGGTATTTAAAGGTTCTGTTGGTCTTGCAGGCAAACAAACCGGTATATATCCGCAAGATTCTCCGGGTGGATGGAATATTATTGGAAACTGTCCGATATCTCTTTTTAATGTGAATCTTGAAAACCCCTGCTTTGTAAGTGTTGGAGATCAGATTCAATTCTATGCTATTAGCCGTGCAGAATATGATTTACATAAAATAGAGACAGAGGTTGGAATATATAACCTCGATAAAATCAAGATAGATGCTTAAAGTAATTCATCCGGGGTTTTTTACCACAATTCAGGATACAGGGAGATATGGATACCGTGAAAAAGGAGTGCCAGTATCTGGATGTATGGATAATTATTCCGCCTCTATAGCCAATTCTTTATTAGAGAATGAGGAAACGGATGCTGTAATGGAAATAACGATGACCGGTCCTAAGCTAGAATTTCATACTTCGACTTTTTTCGCTATTACCGGAGCTGAAATGTCCCCGAATTTAAATGGAATTCCAGTTAATTCCTATGAAGTACATAAAGCCAATGAAGGTGATGTATTATCTTTTGGAAAACTAATTAATGGTTTCAGAAGTTATCTGGCTGTTAAAGGAGGATTCCTCACCGAAGTTAAATTAACGAGCAGGTCATTTTACAAACCAATAACTGATCTGAATTGTATTAAAGAACGAATGGAAATACCCATTGAAGAGTATACAGAATATTCCCCAAAAATAAGTCATATAAAACCGGAAGCCTGGCATAAGGAACATGAATTGATTGTTTTTAAAGGTCCTGAATATAATATATTAACTGAAGATCAATTAAAGTTATTATTTACTAATAAGTTTACTATTGCCAAGGAAAATAATCGGATGGCATATCAGCTTGAAGAATTGATAGGCGCAAATTCTCACAGGATGCTAACTTCTGCAACCCTGCCTGGAACTGTTCAATTGACTCCTGCCGGAAAATTAATCATACTGATGCGTGATGGGCAAACAACCGGCGGATATCCCCGGGTGCTTCAATTGGATACTAAATCAATAGCGCTTTTATCACAAAAGAAATTTGGCGATAAGGTTTCTCTTCACCCTTTAAGACACTAAATTTCTTTATACACTTCTTGAAAAGGAATCCGGAAGCGTGAACCATATATACCTTTCGGATCTCGCACACCACATGCAACCACCATATTGATTTCACTACCTCTTGGTAAATCTAAAATTCTTTTTATGCGCAAGGTATCTGATCCTTCCATAGGACAAGTGTCATAACCAACAGCGGCCATAGAGATCATAAAGTTCTGTGCGGCCAATGCGGCACTTTTATGGGCAACAATTCGCATATCAGAGTTTCGAAGCTGTCTGTATACGGGTTTGAAGAATCCTAAAAGGTTGAAAGCTAAAAAACGTATCCATCCTAAAATACCTAAAAAGTCAATATATAAAGAAGGTATAATCTTTTTGTAATAAGATACAGCAAATTTTTCCCTGCTGTCGTATGCTTCTACCGGCTTATCGCCAAAACTTTTCTTTAAAAAATTAAGATTCGCTTTTGCTCTTTTATTCCAAAGATTCTTTCTTGCGACAATTACGACCAATTGATTGGCTGTTTTGGCAGCAGGTTGGTCAAAACATGCAGCACTTATCTTCTTTTGGACAGCTTTACTAGTAATATGATAAAATTCCCATAATTGTAAATTACTGCTTGTAGGCGCCAAAACTGCATTTTCAAGGCATTTCCTTACGACCTTGGTATCAATTTCTTCTTCTTGTTTATAAATTCGTACTGACCTTCTGTAGGTTATAGCTTCAGTGACTGTTTTTTCTACTACCATAAGTATGTATTATATCTCATGCCGCAAAGAAAGGATTATACATTTTTACAAACAAATATTTGTACGGACATAAAATCTAATCTAAAAATAACGTCTTTGGCATACTTCATCATTTATTGAATATGGGATATGTAGGGTCCTTATATATTTGAAAATCAATGAACTAATCAAATAAATGTTTTATTGAATTTGAACCAGTATTAATTGTTAAAATCATCAACTTTTTTAAACAATTATCTTTGAATACTATAGCAATTAAGAGCTATTAATAATTAACGAGAACCTTTTTAATGGAATTGAACAAATACAGTAAAAATGTAACACAAGATCCAACTCAACCTGCTGCCCAGGCTATGTTATATGCGCTTGGATTAAATGAGGAGGATTTAAAAAAACCTTTTATTGGAATTGGGAGTACCGGCTATGAGGGAAATCCATGTAATATGCATTTGAATGATCTTGCACAGGAAGTAAAGCAAGGAGTTCAACAAAACAATTTAGTAGGACTTGTATTTAATACTATTGGAGTTAGTGATGGAATTTCTATGGGAACATACGGAATGCGCTATTCATTACCCTCAAGAGATATTATAGCGGATTCAATGGAAACAGTAGTTCAGGCAATGAATTATGATGGCCTGGCAACTGTTGTCGGTTGTGATAAAAATATGCCGGGGGCCTTGATGGCCATGATCCGCTTAGACAGACCTTCTATTTTGGTTTATGGAGGTACCATCGCTTCAGGTTGTTTTAAGGATAAAAAACTCGATATTGTTTCTGCATTTGAAGCCTGGGGAGAGAAAGTTGCCGGGACTATGAATGATAAGGATTTTAAAAGTGTCATTCAAAATGCCTGTCCCGGGGCAGGTGCCTGTGGTGGTATGTACACTGCTAATACTATGGCCTCGGCAATAGAAGCTTTAGGTATGGCATTACCCTATAACTCTTCGAATCCTGCCATTGGCAAGGAAAAACACCAGGATTGTATTAATTCAGGCAAGGCATTGTGGCATTTAATAGAGCACGATATTAAACCGAGTGATATTATTACACGAAAGTCATTTGAAAATGCAATTCGGTTAATAACAGTTATGGGAGGTTCCACAAATGCGGTATTGCATTTTCTGGCAATTGCGAAAGCTGCGGAAATTGATTTTACACTGGATGATTTTCAAAAAATAAGTGATACCACTCCTTTTCTGGCCGACTTAAAGCCTAGTGGAAAATATTTGATGGAAGATATTCATCGTGTGGGAGGTACTCCTGCCGTAATGAAATTTATGCTTGAAAATGGCATGCTGCATGGCGACTGCTTAACGGTTACAGGTAAAACAATTGCTGAGAATTTAGCAGATTTACCAGGTTTGAAACCGGGTCAGAAGGTAGTTAAATCGCTACAAGATCCAATCAAGGAAACGGGGCACTTACGTATTCTTTATGGGAATTTGGCAAAAGATGGAGCCGTAGCCAAAATTACAGGTAAAGAAGGACTTTATTTTACAGGTCCGGCAAAAGTTTTTGATGATGAGTTTAAGGCAAATGATGGAATAGGAAAAGGATTGGTGAAAAAAGGAGACGTGGTGGTTATAAGGTATGAAGGACCTAAAGGGGGCCCAGGAATGCCGGAAATGTTGAAACCAACTGCTGCAATTATGGGAGCTGGACTTGGAAAAGAAGTTGCATTGATAACCGACGGCCGTTTTTCAGGCGGAACCCATGGTTTTGTAGTGGGCCATATTTCACCTGAGGCTCAGGATGGCGGCACCATTGCTTTGTTGGAAGACGGAGATATTATTACCATTGATGCGGAAAAAAATAGTATTTCAGTAAATTTAACAGATAAAGAAATTAGTGAAAGAAAGTCAAAATGGGTGCAACCTGCACTTAAAGTTAATAAGGGGAGCTTATATAAATATGCGAAAACAGTTTCATCGGCCTCCCAGGGTTGTGTAACTGATGAGTTTTAAGTTGTCAAACCAATTTTTATAAAGAGAAGGCTAATAAAATTATAGCATTTAATAAAAGATAATGCGTATGCAAACATTAAAGGAAAAAAAACCGAAGACGCACAATGAGGCTTCGATTAGAATTAGCGGTGCTGAAGCAATTATCCATTGTCTTCTCGCAGAAGATGTGAATTTGATATATGGTTATCCGGGTGGTGCTATTATGCCTGTATATGATGAGTTATATAAGTTTCAGGATAGACTTCACCATGTGCTTACCCGGCACGAGCAAGGGGCTACGCATGCAGCACAGGGTTTTGCCCGTGTTACAGGAAAAGTGGGTGTTGCAATAGCAACTTCTGGCCCAGGAGCAACAAATTTAGTTACGGGTCTTGCAGATGCGCAGATAGATTCTACTCCAATGATTTGCATTACAGGCCAAGTACCTAGGCATCTGCTTGGGTCCGATGCATTTCAGGAAACCGATATAATTGGAATATCTACCCCGGTTACCAAATGGAATTATCAGATTACAAAAGCTTCTGAGATTCCTGAAATTATGGCAAAGGCCTTCTTTATAGCAAAATCGGGTCGACCAGGTCCTGTATTAATTGATATTACAAAGAACGCGCAATTTGAAGAGTTTGATTTTAGTTACAGTCGCTGTATTGGTGTGAGAAGTTACAAGCCCAGCCCAAAGCCTGAGATTGCAAAAATTGAATCTGCAGCAGAACTAATTAATAATGCTAAAAAACCTTATATAGTTTTCGGTCATGGTGTAATTCTTGGAAAAGCAGAGGAGCAGCTTCGTACATTGGTTGAAAAAGCCGGAATCCCGGCTGCATGGACCATTTTGGGTTTATCTGCCATGGACACAGATCACCCCTTGAATGTAGGAATGGTAGGAATGCATGGAAACTACGGCCCTAATGTTCTTACCAATGAATGCGATGTTCTTATAGCAATAGGAATGCGCTTTGATGACAGGGTTACGGGAAGTCTTGAGACCTATGCAAAACAAGCTAAAGTCATTCACTTTGAAATAGACCCCGCCGAGATCGATAAAAATGTGAAAGCAGATGTGGCTATTTTAGGTAATGCAAGGGAATCACTTGATTTATTGCTGCCATTAATAAAAGAAAATAACCATGATGCGTGGCATAATAAGTTCAAAAAGTGCTATGAAGAGGAATATGAAGCTGTGATTAAAAATGATCTTTACCCAACCAAACCCGGGCTTACTATGGGGGAAGTAATTGAGGAAATAAATCTGGCTTCAGAAAATAAAGCGGTTATAGTGACCGATGTAGGTCAGCATCAGATGATAGCATGCAGGTATGCCAAGTTCAAACAAACTAAGAGTAATATTACTTCAGGAGGTTTGGGAACCATGGGATTTGCTCTCCCGGCCGCTATAGGCGCCAAAATGGGAGCAATGGACAGGGAAGTGGTTGCTATTATTGGAGATGGTGGTTTCCAAATGACTATTCAGGAATTAGCGACTATTTTTCAGAATAAGACAGCGGTAAAAATTGTTGTATTAAATAATGGTCACTTAGGAATGGTAAGGCAATGGCAGGAACTATTTTTTGAAGGCAGATATGCTTCAACGGTTATGACGAATCCTGATTTTGTAAAAATAGCCGAGGGATATCGTATTGAAGCAAAAAGGGTGGAAGAACGCAAGGATCTCAAGTCGGCAGTGCAGGCTATGATGGCCTCAAAAGAGCCATTCTTTCTGGAAGTGAGTGTTGAAAATGAAGATAATGTTTTCCCGATGATCCCTTCCGGCGCATCGGTTTCAGATATTCGTTTAAAATAAATTAGCATGGAAAAAAAATGGTTTACCATATCGGTCTATTCCGAAAATAATGTTGGATTGCTCAATAGGATATCTGGTATATTCTTAAAGAGACATATAAACATAGAAAGTTTAAATGTTTCAAAATCAGAAATTGAGCATGTATCGAAGTTTACTATTGTTATCAATACTACAGAAGATTGGACACAAAAAATAGTAGCACAGATTGAAAAACAAATTGAAGTTATTAAAGCATTTTATCATACGGATGAGGAGACCATTTATCAGGAATCTGCTCTATTCAAAATTGCCTCACATCTTTTATTTGATGAGCCTCAGATACAGAATATAATTTCGGAGAGTAAATCCAAAATTGTAACAGTATCCAGGGATTATTTTGTGTTGGCAAAAACAGGCAGACGGCATGAGATTGATGAAATGCATGATAATCTGGAACCTTTTGGCATTATGCAGTTTGTACGTTCGGGTAGAATTGCGGTCTCAAAATCAGAAATGCCCATTACTTCGTTAATAAATGAATTTTATCAATCATAATTTTTTTAGATAATTAGAAACTAACCAATAATAAACATGACAAATTATTTCAATACCCTCTCCTTAAGAGATCAATTATTACAACTTGGAAAATGCAGGTTTATGGAATCTGCCGAATTTACAGATGGCGTAAAGGCATTGAAGTCAAAGAAGATTGTGATTGTGGGTTGTGGAGCACAAGGCTTAAACCAAGGTTTAAATATGAGGGATTCAGGATTGGATATTTCTTACACATTGAGAGAAGCTGCAATTAAAGAAAAACGACAATCTTATATAAACGCTACTGAGAATGGGTTTAATGTAGGAACCTATGAAAATATGGTGCCGGATGCAGATCTTGTCATTAATTTAACTCCCGACAAGCAACATACGTCCGTCATAAACGCGGTAATGCCGTTGATGAAAAAAGGAGCCACCTTGTCTTATTCTCACGGATTTAATATTGTGGAGGAAGGGATGCAAATCCGGAAGGATTTAACTGTTATTATGGTTGCCCCTAAATGTCCCGGATCAGAGGTAAGAGAAGAATACAAAAGAGGTTTTGGGGTACCAACTTTGATTGCTGTGCATCCGAATAATGACCCCGAAGGGAAAGGTTATGAACAGGCTAAGGCTTATGCCGTAGCTACCGGAGGCAACAGAGCTGGTGTTTTGGAGTCTTCTTTTGTTGCGGAAGTAAAATCTGATTTAATGGGAGAACAAACCATTCTTTGTGGTTTATTACAAACAGGATCCATTCTTTGTTTTAATAAAATGATAGAGAAGGGAGTTAACCCGGGCTATGCTTCCAAACTTATCCAATACGGTTGGGAAACAGTAACTGAGGGTCTAAAATATGGAGGAATTACCAATATGATGGACCGGTTGTCCAATCCTGCAAAGATAAAAGCCTTTGAGTTATCAGAAGAGCTAAAAGATATAATGAGGCCATTATTCCATAAACATATGGATGATATTATGAGCGGGCACTTTTCAAAGACAATGATGGAAGATTGGGCAAATGATGATAAAAACCTGTTGACCTGGCGTGCTGAAACCGGAGAAACTGCATTTGAAAAAACAGCTGCTGGTGATGATGCTATATCTGAGCAGGAATATTATGATAATGGGGTGCTTATGGTTGCCCTGGTTAGGGCAGGGGTGGAGCTGGCTTATGAGTCTATGACTGAATCCGGAATAATAGGTGAATCGGCTTATTATGAGTCTTTACACGAAACACCGCTTATTGCTAATACTATTGCCAGAAAGAAATTATTTGAAATGAATCGGGTCATATCTGATACCGCAGAATATGGGTGTTATTTATTTGATCATGCCTGTAAACCATTATTAGGGGATTTTATGAAAAAAGTGGATATTGATGTTATAGGCACTACATATGGCAAAGGAAAAGACAATGGTGTTGACAACGCCAAGCTAATTGCAGTAAACAAAGCGCTGCGTGAGCATCCCGTTGAGATTATTGGAACCAGGTTACGGGAGTCCATGACTGCGATGAAACCAATTGTTTAAATAAACGCAAGTCAGACGTATTTAAAAATCATTCTAAGCTTTTAAGACTAAAAACACCATGGAAACAACCGTATCGCTAATTCCTGAGGAATTTCGCATTAATGAGCCAATAAATCAAAAGATCTATTTGGTAAATGGGGAATTAAAGGAGTGGGATGGTGCAACGGCCCAGGTTTACTCGACTATCTCAAGTACATCTGATTATGCGCCAACTTTACTTGGGACAGTTCCGGACATGGGTGAAAGGGAGGCTTTGGAGGCATTAAATGCTGCTGTAAAAGCCTATGACCAGGGGCAGGGAGTATGGCCAACCATGAAGGTTAGAGATCGGATAGAATGTATGGAGAAGTTTGTCCGTATTATGGAGACAAAAAGGGATGAAGTGGTCAAATATTTAATGTGGGAAATAGGGAAAACTTTACCAGATTCTGAAAAAGAATTCGACAGAACCATAGAATACATCTACGATACTATTGAAGATTACAAACAATTGGATCGTGATTCAGCTAAATTTGAAAAGAATGGAGGTGTTTATGCGCATATAAGACGCGGACCCCTTGGTGTAGTATTATGTCTTGGTCCTTATAATTATCCTTTGAATGAGACCTTCTGTTTGCTTATCCCGGCAATTATCATGGGCAATACTGCAGTTTTTAAACCTGCCAAGCAAGGAGTGCTTTTGATAGCGCCATTAATAAAAGCTTTTAAAGAAAGTTTTCCGAAAGGGGTTGTCAATGTCTTATTCGGTCGTGGACGGGCTATTGCAGGTCCAATAATGAAGACAGGTAAAGTAGATGTCTTGGCTTTAATAGGTCATAGTTCATCGGCAAATGCATTGCAAAACCAGCACCCAAAGAGCAACCGTTTGAGACTTGTATTGGGACTGGAAGCAAAAAACCCTGCTATTGTGTTACATGATGCAAATATGGAGTTAGCCATAAATGAATGTCTGGCGGGTGCTTTGTCTTTTAATGGTCAGCGTTGCACGGCACTTAAGGTGATATATGTGCATAAGGATATAGTTGCTGAGTTTACCGAAAAATTCTCAAAAAAAGTAGATGAACTTAAGTTCGGGAATCCCTGGGATAAAGGAGTAGCACTAACACCTTTGCCAGAACCGGATAAACCGGCATATATACAAGAATTAATTGATGACGCTTTGGATAAAGGAGCTAAAATTCTGAACGCAAAAGGAGGAAAACATTCTGATAATTATATCTGGCCTGCAGTCCTTTACCCTGTAACCAAGGATATGAAGGTGTATGAAGAAGAACAGTTCGGACCTGTGATTCCCATCCTTTCATTTGAAGATATTCAAGAGCCATTAGATGACATGGCCGAGTCTAACTACGGTCAGCAAGTAAGTTTATTTGGTAGTGATGTGTATACCCTTGCCCCTCTAATTGATAACCTGGCGAATCTTGTATGTCGCGTAAATCTGAATAGTTCCTGTCAGCGGGGACCCGATGTTTATCCGTTTACGGGTAGAAAGGATTCCGCGGTTGCGACATTGAGTGTTCATGATGCACTGCGGTCGTTCTCTATAAGGACATTTGTAGCCTCAAAGGACACCGAGTTAAATAATGAAATTCTCGAAAAGTTATTGGAAACCAAGTTATCCAACTTTATTAGCACAGACTATCTATTATAGATATCAATAAGATATTTATAAAAATAATTGTGGAAATTCAAAAGTTGTCCTGGACAATCAGATGTAGTTTTTCCTAAATATGGGAGGCAAGCCAATCGCCAACTTCACTGGTTTTATAAGCTTTTCCACCTTCGGCTAGGTCTTCAGTAACTATACCTTCCGATAGCGACTTATTTACTACTTCTCGAATTGCTTCGGCTTCATCATTCAATTCAAATCCATCAAATAACATTGCTGCAGATAATACTGTTGCCAAAGGATTCGCAATATCTTTTCCGGCGGCTTGCGGATAGGAACCGTGAATAGGTTCATATAACGAGATGCTTTCCCCAATGGAAGCAGAAGGCATTAATCCCATAGAACCTGAAATAACAGAAGCCTCATCCGTAAGAATATCACCAAACAGGTTTTCAGTAATTAGCACATCATATTCACTTGGCCACTGCACAAGCCGCATAGCCACAGCATCCACAAATTCATAGGAAACCTCCACATCAGGATAATCTTTTTCCATGGCCTGTACGGTTTCGCGCCATAAACGGGACGTTTCCAGGACATTGGCTTTATCAACACAACAAAGGCGTTTAGAGCGTTTTAGAGCCATTTCAAAGCCTTTTTTAGCCAAACGCTGTACTTCTTTTCGGGTATAAGTACAAGTATCAAAAGCTGTATCTCCGTTATCTTCCCTTCCTCGTTTTCCAAAATAGATGCCCCCAGTAAGCTCTCTTAAAAATACGAGATCTGTACCTTCAATCCGTTCTCTTTTTAAGGGCGATTTATCAATTAGAGATGGAAACGTAAAAGTAGGCCTGACATTGGCAAACAATCCCAGCTTTTGTCTCATACGCAATAAACCTTGCTCCGGGCGCACTTTTGCCGAAGGATCGTTATCATATTTCGGATGGCCAATAGCGCCAAATAAGACTGCATCGGAAGTAGCACATATTTCATGGGTTTCATCCGGATAAGGGTCTCCAACAGCATCAATCGCAGCCGCGCCGGTCAATGCCGGTCTCCAGTTTATTTCATGATTAAACTTTGTCGCAATTACATTGCATACTTTTACTGCCTGATCTATGACTTCCGGGCCAATTCCATCTCCGGCTAAGAGCGCTATATTTAATTTCATTTTATTTCTGGGATCTAATTAGTAGAAAATATTTATCTATTTAAAGACTCATTAAATGATATTCAGCATTTTTTCAGTTGCCTTAATTGCAGAAACCGTTTGATCTGAATCAAGACCGCGCGTAATAAAGTCGTTCTCCTTGTTCCGCCAGGTTATAATGGTTTCACATAAAGCATCAGAGTTACTTCCGGGAGGTATACGCACCGCATAGTCGATAAGAATAGGCAGTTCCATTTTTTTGGATTGATATACTTTTCTTAAAGCATTCATGAAGGCGTCAAACTGGCCGTCTCCCTGGGCGTTTTCTTCGAAAGACCGGCCTTCTATTTCAACCGCTACAGTGGTTGAAGGCTTAAGTCCTTTAGAATGGGTAAGCACATAAGATTTGACAAATGTTTTTTGCTGGTAAGACTCACTATCCAAAACATCTGAAATAATATATGGAAGGTCTTCTTTAGTAACTTTCTCCTTTTTGTCACCCAATTCAATAATGCGTTGGGTAACTTTTTTAATTTCGTCCTCAGTTAGCGTAAGCCCTAATTCCTGAAGATTTTTTTGAATATTGGCTTTTCCTGAGGTCTTGCCCAGGGCATATTTGCGTTTTCTGCCAAAACGTTCGGGCAATAAATCATTAAAGTATAAATTCTTTTTATTATCTCCATCTGCATGTATTCCAGCTGTTTGCGTAAATACATTATCACCAACAATAGGTTTGTTTGCCGGAATACCAAATCCTGTAAATGTTGATACGAGTTTACTCACCTTAA
>Ga0272441_10014380_pt1 | contig 11243 bp, 9 predicted proteins | sample SSMProp6N_FD_193582 | JGI IMG/M metagenome (GOLD analysis project Ga0272441, IMG submission 193582) | Marine sediment archaeal communities from Little Sippewissett salt marsh, Falmouth, MA, United States - SSM-Prop-6N | ecosystem: Environmental > Aquatic > Marine > Wetlands > Sediment ... | reverse complement strand
CACCCCGAAAAACGCGATTTTCTTTTTTAGCGCGGCATCGTCATCAACCCAAAATCAAGGACGAGAACCGAAAGGGGCTTTCCCGGAAGAACTTCATATTTTTATTACTGACGTCCTTATTTTCATTCGGTTTTTTGAAAAATAAAAAGAAGGCATTTGTCCGCGCGATTATTCGTCCTCCGGGGTCTTTGCGCGAAGACCAATTCCTTGATACTTGTATCCGTTGCGGTAATTGCATGAAGGTCTGTGTCACCAACGGCCTGCAACCAGTGATGTTGGAGACCGGGGCACAGGGTATCTGGACTCCGCGGCTGGTGCCGGAGATCGGCTATTGCGAATATCTGTGTACCCTGTGCACAGAGGTATGTCCGACGGGGGCGATTCCCCGCCTTTCTAAAACAAAAAAGGTAACCACCCGGCTCGGCGTGGCTCAGATCGATCACTCTTTGTGCATTGCCTGGGCCAATAATCAACAGTGCCTTGTCTGCGAGGAACATTGCCCTATCCCTGAGAAGGCCATCAAGGTTGAAACCGCTGTTCGAGACGGGAAAACAGTATTGTTGCCGATCGTGGATCCGTCTTTGTGTGTCGGTTGCGGAATATGTCAAAATAAATGTCCGGTCCGGCCAGTGCGCGCCATTCGTGTGAACCCCCTGGTAGCGGACCGTCCGGATTTGCCTGATAAGCGGGGTACAGTCTAAAATGCGATGCGTGAATTTCCGGGTTTTCATTTTCAAGGAAATTTTTTATGATAAAATATAGCAGGGATCGAAGAGAAAACGTCATTAATCTTTAAATAAGGACGGTTGATATGGGTAAAGGAGATAAAAGAACCAAACGCGGAAAATTATACCGGGGCTCATTCGGTAAGACCCGACCGAAAAAGAAAAAATAATCGGTTTTCGGCAACACGGGTTCAACCGCCGTTGGATTGGAACGGTATCATTTACTGGAAATTTATCGAGAAGGAGAGAGCAAAATGAAAAAAGTCAGCGTAGCTGTATGGCTGATCATGGCATTGGCGTTGGCCGGCTGCGAGTCCATGGGTGAGAATACCAAAAAAGGCGCCGGTCTGGGGGCCTTGGGCGGGGCCGCGATCGGCGGGATCGTCGGACATCAAAGCGGTCATGGACTCGAAGGGGCGTTGATCGGTGGTGCGGCGGGCGCAACGGCCGGCGGGTTGCTGGGAAGTCAGGCCGATAACACTACCCGTCAAAGTTCTTTAAGTGTGGTCGATGTCTCTCGGATGGCACAGGACGGTGTTCCAGACAGTGTGATTATTAACGAGATCGACCGCACCCATTCAAGATTTTCTTTGGATTCGGAAACGATCAATTATCTGAAAAACAGCGGGGTCAGTGACCGCGTTATTGACCACATGCTGGCAACGGCCTATTGATTTGACAGGGGATTAAATTTTTCGGTACGGATAGGTTTGATTATGGCCCAAATCAGTTTGCAGAACATCACTAAAGTTTATAAGCTCGGCGCCAAGGCCGTTGATAACATCACGCTGGGTGTTGAAGACAAAGAATTTCTCGTGATGGTCGGTCCGTCGGGGTGCGGGAAATCGACGACGTTGAGGATGATCGCCGGGCTAGAGGAAGTGACGGAGGGCAAGGTCTGGATCGGGGAGCGGCTGGTCAACGATATCCCCGCCAAGGACCGGGATATTGCCATGGTGTTTCAGAATTACGCGCTTTATCCGCATATGACGGTCTTTGAGAATATGTCTTTCGGCCTAAAACTCAAAAAATATCCCAAGGACGAAATCAACCGCCGGGTAAATGATGCGGCCGACATCCTGGGAATCAAGCGGTATCTTCACCGGAGACCGCGCCAGTTATCCGGCGGCGAAAGACAAAGGGTGGCGTTAGGCCGTGCCATCGTGCGTAAGCCGTCGGCCTTTCTCTTTGACGAGCCTTTGAGCAATCTGGACGCCAAGATGCGCGTTCAGATGCGCGCGGAGATCCATAAACTGCGGTTGCGTCTTCAGACCACCTTTGTTTATGTGACTCATGATCAGATCGAGGCCATGACCCTCGGCGACCGGATCGCCGTCATGAAAGACGGCAAGATTCAGCAATGCGCTGATCCGATCACGATTTATGATAAGCCGGCCAATAAATTTGTTTCCAGTTTTATCGGTTCCCCGCCGATTAATCTTATGGATGGTCGGATTATCAAGAAGGATCGCAAACATTATTTTGACGAAGGGACCTTCCAGATCAAGTTGGTCGAAGAGATGGTCACCCGGATGGCCGCCTATGAAGGCCGGGGCGTGACGCTCGGGATCCGATCAGAAGATATCTATGACAAACTTTTTGTCTCAGAAGCCCTGCCCGATAATTCGGTACAGGCGACTTGCGAGGTCGTCGAGCCGATGGGCTCCGAGGTCTATCTGCATCTAAACACCGGGAAGCACACCTTCATTGCACGGGTAGGGGCCCATGATCGACCGGCAGTTAATCGCGATATGGATCTTGTTTTTGATATGAGCAAGGTGCACTTCTTTGATCAAGAAACCGAAGCCACAATTATCTGATTTCCCATTTTTTTTGCCCGCAATTCTTGTCCTCGCCCTCACGGGTTTCTTCTTTTATGCCTTCGCTATTCAACCGATTTTTATCGTTTATCTGATTGGATGCCTGATGATCAGTTCGGTTTATCTTTTTGTCCAGCGCCGGCTGTTGAACAACCGATTGGCGGCCATTGGATTACAGAAACAGGGCTTCCTTGAAAAGGCCAATTTGATCCGGGTCGAGATTCAGAGGGAAATCAATGCGATCGAATCCATTCACGATAAAATTGTACGCTTTTCGTATCTTAAGGAGTTGACGGAAAAACTCTGCATGAGTTTTTCGGTGCAGGAGACATCCCGCATCTTGGTTCGCGAAGTCGGCCAATTATTCGGACGCAAGGATCTGACGGTTATCCTTTATTCGCTTCAACATAAGACGGGAAAATTATCCTTGGTTTCGGCACGCTGCGGTTTGAGCGAAGTCAATATCCGGGCCAAAAAAGGCGATATCTATGATCACTGGGTTGTCCGCAATTTGAAACCGTTGTTAATCCGGGATGCGCATAGTGATTTTCGTTTCGATTTGGAGAAGATCGACCAAGATCAAATTCGGAATTTCCGTTCTTTAATGAGTATCCCGATGATGTTGGAGGATAAGGCAAATGGAATTTTACGCTTGGACAGTCCCCACGAAAATTATTTCGATACGGAAGACATCCGGCTGCTGTTGATGGCCGGGACCATCGGAGCCGTGGCCATAGAGAATGCCCAGCTTTATGAGCGGATCGAGGATCTAGCGATCCGCGACAGCCTGACGGGATTGTTTTTACGCCGTTATTTGTTGGAGCGAATGTCCCATGAATTTAAACGTGAATTGCGGCGGAAGAAAGACCTGGCGTTTCTGATGATCGATCTCGATCATTTGAAACGTTATAACGACAAGTATGGCCATACGGCCGGTGACATTGTCCTGAAAACGGTCAGTGCCCTGCTGCTTGATATATTTGACCGTCCCGGGAATATTGTCTGCCGATACGGCGGCGAAGAATTCGCGGTTCTTCTTCCGGATTGCTCGCGCACGAAGGCGATGGCTTTGGCCGAAAGCCTGCGCAAGAAGATCGAAGAGCAGACAGTCGTATTGCGTCGCGAGAAGACCAAGATCACGGTTTCGGTCGGGATCGCGGTCTTCCCCCAGGACGCTCAAATTAAGGAAGAGCTTATCCAACAGGCGGATCAAGCCCTTTATCAAGCCAAAAAGAAAGGCCGCAACCGGGTGTGCACGGTTTAACAAATTGATAAGGCAAAAGACATGGTCGCTATTCCCTATTTGGAGATGTTTGTTGTTTCCTTCATTTTTTTGGTCTTGATTGTGATTGCCGCGGCTCGCGCCATCCAGTACGAGGTTAAACGCGCGGACAGGGTTTGCACGCATTTTAAAACGATTTATCAGGACGAATACGTTCGCAAGTATGATATTGACAAGGAACGCAAAGAATTAGAGGAAAAAGGCGCTGAGATTTTTGCGCTTTACGATATTACCAAAGAGATCACCAAATCTTTCAGCGTGAATGACGCCCTGATGGCCTTTCGGAGCAAATTGAAGGAGCACATCCATTATGAGGAGTGCCGCTTACTGGATCCGTTGTCGGAAGAAGTCCAGACATTAAGCGATGATTCGGAATATCTTTTATTTGTTTTGCGGGGCAAGACGCGCCTGCTCGGGTATCTGGCGATCAAGGGCGTGCTTAACCGGGATAAGGAAAAGGCAACGATTTTAGCCCATCAATTCACGCTGGCGTTGCAGCGGATCCGCTTGTATCAGGAGGTGGAGCGTCTGGCCATGACCGATAGTCTGACGGAATTGTTCACCCGGCGTTATATTTTGGATCGTTTTGAAGAAGAATTATCCCGCGCCAAAGCTCGGAAAATATCGTTATCTTTTTTGATGGTTGACGTTGATCATTTTAAGCGGTTTAATGACCAATATGGACATTTGACCGGGGATCAGGTCTTGCGCGGTATTGCGCGAACATTACGCGATAATATCCGCGAAATCGATATCGCCGGTCGATTGGGAGGCGAAGAGTTTTGCGTAGTCCTGCCCGATACGAACCGGGAAGGTGCGGCATATGTTGCCGAACGTATACGGTCGGGGGTGGAGAAGACCAAGATCACGGCCTATGATACCGTAGCACGGGCTACCGTTAGTATCGGGGCATCGACGTTCCCTGAGGACGGTCGTTTGACGGCGGAGTTGTTGGATAAGGCCGATTGGGCTCTTTACCGCGCGAAGAAGAACGGACGTAACTCCATCTGCTCCTACGGCGTGTATTGATATACTATTGTTTTTTTCTTCCATCCTTATTTCATCCATCCTCGTATTTTTAAAATTGCTTGAATCATCTTGAACCCCGTCGGTTTTTCATGTAGAATGTTGCCAAATTAGTATAAATAGAAATAAAAATATCATTATGTCTAAAAGGCTGAATAAAAAATATATAATTGGTGTTGATGTCGGGGGAACAAACATCAAATTGGGGGTGCTGGATCCACGCGGGCGGATTAAATTTAGAAGTTCTTTAGAAACAAAGCATTACATCCGCAATAAAACAAGGCTGATTGAGGCTTTGATTGATCAGATCAAGGCTTTGATCAAACAAGCTGGCATTGTAAAAAAAGATATCCTTGGCATCGGTATCGGTTTGCCGGGATTGATTGATCCCGCACACGGCATCGTTAATTTTCTTCCAAATATTCCGGGATGGAAAAATGTTCCCTTGGCCAATATTATTAAACGCGCCTTACATATCCCCGTTATTATCGAGAATGACGTCAACCTAATTGCCTTGGCGGAATGGAAATACGGAAACGGGGCCGGAGCCAGAAATATGATTTGTATCACCCTGGGGACCGGGGTTGGCGGCGGGTTGATTCTAAAAAACCAGCTTTATCGCGGAGAAGGTTATGTGGCCGGGGAACTGGGGCATATCCCGATTCAAGAAAACGGTCCGCCCTGCAACTGCCGCGGTTGGGGCTGCCTTGAACGCGAGGTCGGCAATCGCTATCTTCAGGCCAAGGCGGCGCGGCTTTTCCACAGGCCTGGGATCACTTTGGAAGAGCTTTGCTCCCTAGCTCAGAAGGGTGATCGCCGGGCCCTCAAACTTTGGGAAGACACGGCCGTCCATATCGGTAATGCCCTGACCGGGGTGGTGAATTTGTTGAATCCAACCCGGATTGTTATTGGAGGGGGTGTCTCGAATGCCTCACGCTTTATGTTTAAAACGATTGAACGGACCATCAAACGTCGGGCCATGCGTGTTCAAGGACAGATGGTCAAGATTGTTAAAGCCCGATTGGGCAATGATGCCGGGATTATCGGAGCTGAGGTCTTAGTCACAGATGTTTTAAAACATCGAAAGCACTTATAAATAAATGCGCATCCGCATCGGTACAAGCATTATTATTCTGATTTTTTTAATGAGTGGTCTGGTATCAACGGTCTTGGCCGATGATCCTCGGGCCAATCCGATCGAGATTAACGGGGATAAGGTGACGTATTCGATCGAAGAAAATAAGGTTACGGCCCAAGGCAATGTCTCGGTTATCCGTGAGGGTGTGCGTCTTTATTGTGACCAGGTGGTTTATGACCGCGGGAATCAGGTTGCTGTGGCCGAGGGTAATGTCGTGATCATTCGCGGGGATGAGCGTCTGACCGGGGATGAAATGACCTTTAATTTAAATACTATGCAAGGAGTGTTTACCAGCGGAAGATTCTATTCCAATCCATTTTACGGCGCCGGCAACCGGATTCGGCGGGTTGATGAGAATCATATTGTCATTGAAGGGGGGTACCTTACGACATCTGATTTTGACAATCCCGAATACCGGCTTTACGCCCAGCGGGTCGATGTTTACCCCAACGATAAAGCCGTGGCCCGGCATGTGCGTCTGAAAGTCGGTAACCTGCCGATCGTTTACCTTCCCCAATATACTCAGGATCTGACCGAAAAAGAGCCGGCGCTTTTAATGACCCCGGGTTATGATAAGAACTGGGGGGAATTCCTTTTATCGCGTTGGCGGTATCATCTGGATGAGACCATAAAGGGCAATTTACTCCTTGATTACCGCTCCCGACGGGGTTTGGCCGAAGGGCTGGTGGCAAAGTACAAAACCGAGACGTTCGGTAATGGTATCATTCGTACTTACTACATGAATGAACGCCGCACGAGTTCGAAGCATCATTATTGGCAGGATCGGAGTATTCCGACCGTTGAACAGGAGCGCTTTAAGGGCGAATGGCGTCATAGCTGGATGATTGACGATAAGACGGCGGCGATCTGGCAGTTTTACCGTTTGAGCGACGATGAATTTTTGAAAGATTATTTCGAGCGAGAATATGAAAAAGACCAAAGTCCGGATACCTATTTTCAGTTTACCCGGGCCTTTCCGGTAGGAACCCTGAGTTTTTTAACGGATGTGCGTGTCAACCGTTTCACGGATGATACGGAAAAGATTCCGGAAGTCAGTTACATCATTCCGCAAAAACGGATTGCCGACACCAATTTTTACATCAAGAACACCACCACGTATTCCAATTTTAATGAGAAAACCGCCAGCCCCAGCGAGATCCGCCAGAAGACCATGCGGGTCGACAATGACGGGGAATTATCCTATCCTTTCAAGCTGGGATTTGTGGAAATTCGGCCTTTTGCCGGCAACCGCCAAACCTATTACAGCCGGACGATCGAACCGGAAAAATATGATTCGGTACGGGGGATTTTCCGTAGCGGAAGCGATCTGACCACTAAATTTTTCCGGGTCTATGACGTTCAAACCGATCGTTGGGGCCTGAACATCGATAAACTCAGGCATGTGGTTTCCCCGTCGGTCGCCTATCAATACACCCATGATCCGACCATGCCGTCTTCAGACTTGGACCAATTCGACGCCATCGATAGCCTCGCGCGATCGCATACCGTAACACTTTCATTAGAAAACAAACTCCAGACAAAACGCGGCGGATCGGAAGCGGATCTGTTGCGCCTGGTTGTGGAATCGGATTTCCGGCTTAAGGAAGATCCCGGCCGGGGCGGTTTTAATAACGTCAAGAGCGATATCGAGGTCCATCCTTATCCGTGGATGACTTTGTATTTTGACTCGGAATATGATACTATTGGCGAGCGTTTGAAGATCGCTAACGCCGATTTATATCTGAAGGCCACAGACCGCTGGAACGTTTCGATCAGTAAACGGTATCACGTGGATGTGGATGACCTGTTGACGACTGGATTCAACTGGAAGATCAATCCTAAATGGCGGTTTCGCACTTATCAGCGTTATGACCTGGAAACCGGTACGCTCAAAGAACAGGAATTCGGGATCGTGCGGGACTTGCACACCTGGACCGTGGATTTAAACTTTAATCAAACCCGTGGGGAGGGTAGCGAGATTTGGCTGGTCTTTACATTAAAAGCGTTCCCGGAAATTGGATTTGATTTTACGACTGATTTTAACGAACGCAAAGCCGGTTCGCAATCCGAAATGGATAACGAAACGCCATAATTGAGAAAGGGTTTCAAAAAATGAATATTGCCGTTATAGGTGCCGGTTATGTCGGCTTGGTAACTGGTGTTTGTCTGGCCGAAATCGGCCACAAGGTTATCTGTGTCGATAACAAGCGTGAAAAAATTCGCGCCCTTCAACAGGGCCGGGTGCCGATCTATGAGCCCGGGCTGGGAAAGTTGATGAAGAAGCTGCGGACCCGCAAGAAACTGGCCTTTTCCAGTTCGGTGCGCGATGCCACGCGTAAGTCGGAAATCATTTTTATTGCTGTCGGTACACCCTCTAAAAAAAGCGGCGAGGCGGATTTGACATATGTCGAGAATGTGGCGCGCGAGATCGCCACCCATATGGATAAATATAAGCTGATCGTGGAAAAGTCAACGGTCCCGGCCGATACCGGCAAACGCATCGAACGGACGATCCGCTTGAACTTGCCGCGGCGCCTCAATAAAAAGATCGAGTTCGATGTGGCTTCGAATCCGGAATTCTTACGGGAAGGATCAGCCATTGAGGATTTCATGCAACCGGACCGGGTGGTGATCGGGGTGGAATCTAAGCGCGCCGAACGCCTGCTGCGAAAGATGTATGCACCGCTTAATACCAAGATCGTCATTACGAATATCAATTCAGCCGAGATCATTAAGCATGCCTCCAACTCTTTTCTGGCCACCAAGATATCTTTTATTAATGCGGTTTCGCAGATTTGTGACCGGGTCGGGGCCGATGTCCTGAAGGTTGCCGAAGGCATGGGTTATGACAAGCGTATCGGCCGCGGTTTTCTCGATGCCGGTATCGGATACGGCGGCAGCTGTTTTCCCAAGGATGTTGATGCCTTTATCCGGCTCAGCGAGAAGGCCGGTTATGATTTCAAGCTGTTAAAGGAGGTCCGTGGCGTTAATGAGCAGCAAAAGGATTTTTTTGTGAAGTTGATTGAGGACAAATTATGGATTCTCAAGGATAAGGTCATTGGCGTTCTGGGCTTGGCTTTTAAAAAAGATACGGATGATATGCGGAATGCACCGTCGGTGGATATCATTGCCGCCCTGCAGGCCGAAGGGGCCAGGATCAAGGCCTATGATCCCAAGGCCATGGACAACGCGCGTGAGGTTATGAAAAAAGTGACGTTCTGCAAAGACGGATATCAGGTCGCCCGCGGCTGTGATTGCCTGCTTTTACTGACCGAATGGAATGAATTCGGGAAGCTCGATTTTAAAAAAATTCGCCAATTAATGCGTCAGGCGATGATTTTTGACGGGCGGAACATTTATGATCCCACGGAAATGGAGGCTTTAGGATTCGAATATTACGGGATGGGCCGCAGCCGGGGATAAGGCCTCCATCGTCCATAGTAAGAGTGAGAGCACGGGAGGGAAGGAATAAAGGAGATAAAGATGTCGCAGACTTTGAAGAATAAAATCAGGACCAAGAAAGCCAATCTGGCGGTCGTGGGGCTAGGATATGTGGGGCTGCCCCTGGCGGTCGGATTTGCCCGCAAGGGATTTTTCGTGACCGGTCTGGATAAGGACCGGGACCGGGTGATGGGGGTCCAGCAGAAAAAGAGCCACATCCTGGATGTGCCGACCAAAGAGTTGGCTGCGGTTGTTAGCAAGGGCCGCCTATCGGCAAGCACGGATTTTTCCTGTCTGCGCAAAATGGATGTGATTTTGATCTGTGTTCCTACACCGATCAAACGCCGGTATACTCCGGATATCTCCTACATCCTCAGCGCGGTCAGAACGGTGACTCAATATCTTAAAAAAGACACCCTGATTATTCTGGAAAGCACCACCTACCCGGGCACGACCAATGAATTGATCCGGCCTGAGCTGGAAAAATCCGGGCTTAAGGCGGAAAAAGATTTTTACCTGTCCTTTTCTCCCGAGCGCATCGATCCCGGCAATAAACATTATGACGTGACCACGATTCCGAAAGTTGTCGGGGGCTTGTCTTTGATCAGCGGACGGTTGACGAAACTGCTTTACGAAAAAATTATAAAGAATATTCATCTGGTTTCCTGCGCGGAAACAGCCGAGATGACCAAGCTGTTGGAAAATTCTTTCCGGATCATCAATATCGGATGGATCAATGAAGTCGCCATCATGTGTCATAAGTTGGGCATCGATATCTGGGAGGTCATCGAGGCCGCCAAGACCAAACCTTTCGGATTTATGCCGTTTTATCCCGGTCTGGGCGTGGGCGGGCATTGTATCCCGGAAGATCCGCTTTATTTGTACTGGAAGGCGCGGCAGTACGGATTCAGTTCGAAATATATCAAGCTTTCGGCAGACACGAATCATTATATGCCGGTTTATGTGGTCAGCCGGATCGAAGCGCTTTTAAAGAAAAACAGGAAATCCCTATCGAAGGCGCGGATCCTGGTCATCGGCGTTACATATAAAAAGGATGTCAAAGATTTAAGGAAGTCAACGGCCTTGCGGTTGATCAAATTGCTTGAACAAAAATATGCCCGGGTGGATTATCATGATCCGCTCATCCCGTTTCTTGAGATTGGAGGGATTCATAAAAAATCGATTTCGCTGACCCCCGCAAATTTAAAAAGTTATGATTGCGTGGTCGCGGCCGTGGACCATACGAAAGTGAATTATCGCAAGGTGCTTAAATCAGCGCGGTTGATATTCGACGTTAAAAATATTTTTGGTGCCGTAGCCGGCTCAAAGGTGGAGCGCTTGTAATTATCTGAAAGGAAAAAGGTATGGCTAAAAACAGAAAGCATGTTTTGATCACCGGCGGGGCGGGATTTTTAGGTAGCCACCTCTGCGACCGGATGTTGGCGGAGGATCAATATGTTATTTGTATTGACAACTTGATCACTGGCAATATGCGCAACATTCAGCATCTGCTCAAGAATCCGCGATTTATTTTTATTAAGCATGATGTCTCCAAACCGCTCAATATCAGCGGGCCGATAGAATTTATCATGCATTTCGCTTCACCCGCCAGCCCGGTGGATTATCTGACCTATCCGATACCAACCCTGAAGGTCGGGGCCCTGGGAACCCACAATACGTTGGGTTTGGCCAAACGCAAAAAGGCCCGGTACTTGCTGGCATCGACATCGGAGATTTACGGCGACCCCCAAGAACATCCCCAAAAAGAAACGTATTGGGGCCATGTCAATCCCATCGGCCCGCGCGGCGTT
>Ga0272441_10014379_pt1 | contig 11243 bp, 6 predicted proteins | sample SSMProp6N_FD_193582 | JGI IMG/M metagenome (GOLD analysis project Ga0272441, IMG submission 193582) | Marine sediment archaeal communities from Little Sippewissett salt marsh, Falmouth, MA, United States - SSM-Prop-6N | ecosystem: Environmental > Aquatic > Marine > Wetlands > Sediment ... | reverse complement strand
ATGTGAGCCTAGTGATCCAGATCCATATAATGGTGAAACTGATGTTAGCATAGATACTGATCTTAGCTGGACGGGTGGAGATCCTGATGGAGATACTGTTTACTATAATGTGTACTTAGAGGCCGGAGATCCAACTCCAGATATATTGGTTTCTGAGAATCAAACTGAAACAGCTTATACTCCTGAAGAATCATTAAAATATGAAACTCAATACTTTTGGCAGATTATCGCTTGGGATGAATATGGTGCTTCAACACCTGGTGATGTATGGGATTTCGCGACAAAATCACCCATTTTAGAACCAGATTTATCTTGCAGTGGAAACCTGCAATGGGTTGATGTACCCCCTGGTGATGATAGGACGGGTAGTTTTACAATTAAAAATATCGGAGATCCGGAAAGTTTATTGGATTGGGAAATTGTAGATTATCCAGATTGGGGATCATCTTGGAATTTTACTCCGAAATCAGGATTAGATTTGACACCAGAAGATGGCCAAGTAACTGTTGAGGTTAAAGTTACGGCTCCAAATGATAAAAATACTCAATTCACCGGTTCAATTAAGATTCAAAACTTAGAGATTCCTAGTGATTCTTGTACTATACATGTTTCTCTGACAACTCCAAAAAATAAAAGCTCATATTATTTCCGTAGCATAATTTATTATCTGATTGAAAGATTTCCAAGTGCCTTTCCAATATTGAAATTAATGATTAAACTATAAATGAAATAAGGGCTTCGCCCTTATAATCCCGTTCCACCTTCGCTCCCTCGCCAAGCCCTTCGAGCGTTGCCGTATCCCCGCTCGGCGGTCAAGCAAAATCAGGTAATCGTTGTTGACAATCATTTACAACAGTAACACCATGTCGTTTCTGTTGACTTTTCCAATATGCAATTGACTTTTCAAGATCTATCATACCCGTAGATTCATGATGCTCATATCCACTCCAAAAACTTCCGCGTGGATATCGTTTACGAAATCCCGGATGCATTTCAAACATTTTTTTTCGAACTATAAGATTTTAACATAATCTCTGCATCCTGTACTGAATACTTTTTTGGAATATTTACAGGAAAATGCACATGAGAGCCTGCAAAACCAAAATCACGGAACTCAAATCCAAACCTTTCAAAATAAAGGAATGCCTGAGTGCAGGTATCGATATTTGACTGTCTTCTAAAACAGTTATAGTTGCATTTAGTTTTAAACATTACAGTTACCCAGTTATTTTGGGTGTCATCCGAAATCTTTTTAGAGCTTACGCTACTTACATTTTTCATATTTTTTATGCTCCTGTCGCATCATCTAAAGGGCAGGCGAATGCCTGCCACATGCAACAAAAAAAGATAATTTTTAATTGGAGAAAAAAGAGATGCAGCGATTTATCTCCGGGTCTTACGCTATCGCTTCAGACCACGGAGTATTCTCAGCTGCAACAATAATTAATATCTTTTTTTATTGCTGATAATAAATTTATTATCTATCGAAAGTGGAGTGAACCCTAATGGTACACAAAAAGTTTACTTAATAATAAAATATAAATTAAATTAAAATATTAATGAAGGTGCAGGGAGGATTAAACATGAAAAATAAATCATGGTGGAATAGATTAATTTTAATTTGTATCGGGTTAATAATTACAAATAGTGGATTAAATATTGTGAAAGGAGATTTTGTAGAAAGACAAAATTCACAATCTGACATTATACCACTTAGGAATATCAATTCCAATTATAATGGAAATACATTATACGTAGGTGGAAGTGGGCCAGGAAATTTTACAAAGATACAGGATGCTATTGACAACGCAAGTAATGGAAAGACTGTTTTTGTCTAAATTGGAAAATATTATCATAAATAAATCAATTAAATCTTGTAGGAGAAGAGAAGAACAATACAATTATTGCTGGTGGTGGAATTGCAAATGCAGTATATATAGTAGCAAATTCTGTTAATATTAAATTATTCACAAATCAAAACAGTGGATAGGAATTCTTAGATCGCAGAATAGGGGTTAAGATCATATCAAATCACAATACTATATCAGAAAATATAATTAAGAATTGTCAAGTAGGAATTTATTTATCGGGAGTCTTTAACAATTCTATCATCAAAAATATCTTCATAAATACAGTTTATTGTTTAGATTTTTATCATGCAGATGAAAATAAAGTTCGAAATAATATTTTGTCACTTAGTTTAAATGGGATTACACTATATGAGCCATCCAATAATAATTTTCTTAGTAACTCTATAAAATCATTGCTTTGCTGTTTCCTCCTTCACAATTCCTATTACAATGAAATAACAAATAATAATATTTTCAGCCTATTTAACGTAATTTCCTCAATACATTCAAGTGTTTTATCAAAAAGTCGGGTGCCTGCTGAGAGAAAAAGACTAAAAAATTAGCAGGAACAAACATTTGGTATCAAAATTATTGGAACCGACCAAGATTCATCAAGGTAATTATTACTGATATCGAAATTTTTGTAACTATAAAAAAGGATGATTCTTTAAAACATTATAATTTTGACATACTTCCATCCAAAGATGCATATGAATTTTAGATGATTAAGAACATATTTAAAAATATAAAAAAATCGAAAATTGAAAAATTTTATAAATTATCTTATTCTACTGTTTTTCGGAAGGATTAAAGCTGGTAGGCGTTTTAATGGAATGCATCCCATTCCCTCCTTATAATACTGGCTTTCCTTCCCACGTTTAAAATTGATTCCTATTAAGTAATAAAAGCTATTGTTTCTTAGTAAAAATAAATAAAAATAGTCCATTAATATTATTAAAAATAATTCAAAAAAACTAAAAACCTATTAGCAAAAAGCAGAGATTCTCTTAATTCAAATCAATCAAAAAGAACATGAAAATTTATACTTAAGAGAAATTGGAGTAAAGCAAAAAACCAAATCAATTAAATATGAGTATGTAATAAAATCCTTTCTGAAAAATTAGGAAAGTAAAACATAACTTATCTAAATTTTTTTTATTTGAAGGCAAACATTTAAATTAAATCATAAGATAACATCTGTGTTAGATTTCAGGGAGGCAAGTTAAATGAAGAAAAAAGTGGTTAAAAAAGAAATTATAGTTTGTATGATTTTGGTTGTTTTTGGAGCTAGTGTAATTCCAAGTATTAGTGGTGAATTTAAAAACGAAAGTATATCTATTTTCCAAAGAGGGTATTCTTCATCCGATGCTGATTGGTGGCCTATGTTTCAACATGATGCTCAACATTCGGGCTATACTAGTTCTGAAGGACCTGAAACAAATGAAGTTCTTTGGATGCGTTCATTATCTAATAATCCTTATATAAACTCTCCAATTGTTTATAATGATATGGTATACATAGGGGCAAGGTATAGCGAATGGATGAACTGTTTTGATTTTGAAAGCGGGGAAAGATATTGGTATTATGATGCTGAGAGCAATATTGGTAGTACACCAGCTGTTCAAGATGAAAAATTAGTTTTTGGAACGCTAAACGGAATGATTCACTGTCTTAACGCCACTACAAGTGAAAAAATATGGGAAAACACAACAATTGGTGCAATAGTTGCTTCTCCAACAATCTATGATGGAAATTTATACATAGGTTCAACATCCGGTATTTATTGTTTGGAATTAGACACTGGTACATATGTCTGGAATGTCACCTTAGGTTATGATGTAAGGGCTTCTCCTGCAGTTTTTGACGGCAAAGTGTATTTTGGTTGCTATGATGATAAATTCTATTGTTTAGATGCGTATACAGGTGAACAAGAATGGGATTTTAATACAAATACTCTGATATATTATTCTGCGGCGGTAGTTGATGGAAAAGTATATTTTTGCTCAAGTGAAGAAGTTTATTCTCCTGTATTATATCGTCTTGATGCCTATACTGGTGAAAAAGATTGGGAACTAGAAGGTGATTGGGGCGGTACACCTGCTGTATTAGCTGGTAAGCTATACATAGGATCATACGATAATTACATATATTGTTTGAATGCGAACAACGGAGATGAGATATGGAAATTTGAAACTGGTGGCATAGTTTACTCATCTCCTGCCATTTCAAATGGGAAGTTGTACATTGGATCAGGAGACTCAAACGTTTATTGTTTGAATGCCGACACAGGAAAAAAAATATGGAACTATACCACAGGCGGAGCGGTTTTTTCCTCTCCTGCAATTTTTCAAAAAAGAATGTACATTGCATCAGAAGACGATTACTTATATGCATTTGGCCATAAAGATATACCACCTGATGCGCCAGAGATAACAGGCCCCCATTTGATTTCGCCAGATGGTGAAGTTGAATTTACTGTTGTAGCTTCAGATCCTGAACATGATAAAATATACTATTTTATAGATTGGGGTGATGGCGAAAACACTGGATGGCTAGGTCCATATAATTCTGGAGAAACTGTTGACGTAAGTCATAGTTGGGAAATAGAGGGTCATGGTTTGGTGACTGTTATTGCAAAGGATACTTATGATACAGAAAGCGAATCTTCCTATCATGGTTTATTTATAACACCAGTTTCTAAAGTAATTGTTCTTTTTGGAATAATAAGCGATGTGGAGGAATATGATGGATATACTATGTTTACAACCAATAATGTTTTATGGTTTACATTTGAACCATTAGAAATAAAGATATTTTCCATGTTCTTATTTAACAGGGAAAGATTAGTGATACCAGAAGAATATCTAGGATTCATACTAAAATTGCCTTTATTTGACAGGCATTTGATTGTAGGCTTAGCTGTTGACACTGGTATAGTCAAATACTAACTCTCGCATATTTCAAAGAAAAAAATTTATCATTGTTTAGTATCAGAGTTATAAGATACTAAACACATTTTCATTCTTTTTTTATTTTATACTAAACATTTAAATTAACAATATAGATTGCAATTTTATTAATTTCATAAATCGGGAGGTAGAAAAATTATTAAGAATAATATATCAAAAAAAATACTAGTTTTTGGAATAATAATATTATTTGTTGCAACTGGATTTTCATATGTTGCAAATGCTGAAGAGCCATATGGTATCCTAAAGAATGGAGAAAAGTTAATAGATAGATTAGATGAAATTAACGATAATAAGAATGTAGCTCCAGCATCTTATAGGGATCTTATATTTTTCTTTGGAAGAATCTCCAATGTTACAAAAGAAAATAACACACTAGCGTTTGAATCAGTCAGACTTTTTTATATATTTTATTACCGAGATAATTTTAGCGGAATTGGATTTTTCATGGGCATAGGTGGAAGAAGTGGTTCATTTTGGTTTGACGAGCATTACAGGTTTATTGGTATTTTCAAAGAAAATTTTATCTTTGGATTCATGTCAAGCAGTTGGTAATAGATTGAATAACCACGGTAGAAATAACTCGCGATGAAACAAAGGATTCGCATTGTTATTTCCTACCGTTGTGAAAACTGATTCGCCATGAATTGAAGGTTGCGTGATTTGATTATGATAGAAATTACCATCCAACCATCAATATGGTATCCTTCTGCTAGAAGAATCACTCTTGCTTTAATACTGCTTTGCTTTTTCTAATAATCCTGTAATAACATTTTCGTTTCGTTACTATTAATTGTCAATGGACAAATCATTTGAAGAAAAAATTTTCCAAAGGACCACCAATAAATCAAACAACCAGATTCAGTTTTAATAGTAAAATCTGCAGACTGACTATCTGGAAATTCAATAAAAATACTTTCGTTTCCAGTATTTGTGACTGAAACTGATATCTCCACGGGTTCGGATGCATTATACTGCAATTTATCAGTAGAAACGGTAACAAGTAAATCCTATAAAGAATAATCAAGGTGCTTAGAACAATCACATCCATAATCATTTAAAAAGTGCTGATAATTGTACGCATTTACCAGTGGAAAAAAACTCATTCAAATAAATATAACAACGCCAATACAACCAAAACCAATCTTATACCTATTGAATATCATCTACAATGATAACTTCCGTAATCCCTATCTTTTATATAATCAATCATAATCAATTATATTTTTGTAAAATTATCTATAAGTTAAATTGAGGAGGCTATATTTGGGAGGAAAAATATCCCAAATACTTTTAAAATAGAATATGACCCCCCATATTCAATATCATCTTGAATTTATAAAATTATTGAAGAGATTGTGCTAGGGTGAGGAAAAGAGAATAGGACAGTTTCTGAGGGACTGTATTATCCTTCAAGAAACCTCTTCCCCCCCAATTCAAAATCTCATTTTATCTTATAAAATTTTCTTTAAATATAATTAATTTTATATACTAATATTATATATTATTTTTGTTTTAAAGGAGGTCTATTCTTATTTCTCCACAAAAAGATATACTGAATTTTAAAAGATCACTTTAATTTTGACCTCCTTTACCTTTCCTCAATAAAGTAATCATTTAGAAGATTATGTTGAGATAACTTTTATTAGAGGATATAATATTTCAAATGTACGATTTTTATGTACTGGGAGGCTTAATCATGCAAAATAATTTGTGGAAAAATGGATTAGTTTTGTTAGTGCTGTTTATTTCTGTTGGAGCAAATGTTGCACCTTCAATGGGAGTGATAGCAATACCATCTAGCAGTATCAATATTTTTTATGTAGGTGGGGATGGACCGGGAAATTATTCCAAGATTCAGGATGCAATAAACGATGCAAATGAAGGGGATACAATAATTGTGTATAGTGGTGAATATTATGAACGACCAAAAGTTGACAAACAATTATCTTTAATAGGGGTAAAAAAGGAAGATGATTTTCCACTTATAATTGGTGGAAAAAATGATGATGTAATTGTCTTTTATGCAGATGGTTGCAATTTTGAAAATTTCAGAGTTAAAAATGGCGAAGGCGGATATGGAAACAATGGAATAGTTTTGTATTCAAATAATAACAAGATAAATAATTGCCTTTCATTTGAAACTGGTACTGGGTTATTGTTAACAAATTCAAACAACAACATAATTTCAAATAACAAAATGACCGGGGGATGGAATGGCATAAAAACTTTAAATTCTTCATATAATATTTTCTCAAATAATGATATTTATGAACATAACGAGCATGAAATTAATGTTGGCGGGCTTAACAACAAATTTTATCATAATTTTGTTTCAAAAAGCATAACAGGAAATGGTTTTCTAGTTTCAGGTTCAAATCATTTTTTTTATAAAAATATAATAGAATCTAACAACAGAAAGGGAATTCAGTTAAGTTCAACAAAGAATATCACTTTAATAGAAAATTCATTTGTAGATAACGGAATTGCAATTCTTGGAGGGTCACTTGGGCATTGGACAAGCCACACCTTTATTAATAACAGCGTAAATGATAAACCAATTTATTATTATACAAATAAGAAGAATATTACAGTTCCAGAAGATGCAGGTCAAGTTATTCTTGCAAATTGCACGAACTTTACCTTAAGAAATTTAGAAATCTCAAAAACAGATATAGGCATCAGCCTGAAAAGCACTAGTAATACAATTATTTCTAACAACTCAATTTTATCAAGTAAATGGGAAGATGGCATTAATTTAATTGATTCCTCTGATAATTACATTTCAAAAAATACGATAACAAATCATTTAAAAGGCATAGTTTTATTTTCATCAGAATACAACATTATTTCTCAAAACATTGTTGAAGACTGTGATTATGGGATATGGTCTGAATATTCAGATAATACGCTTATTAGTGATTGTAATGTATCCAACAACAGAATCGCAGTTGGTTTTAAAGAATCATCAAACAATATTATATCTCACAATAATATTTCTTCAAATGAGTGGTGGGGGATATTCTTATGGGGCTTATACAATGAGATTTTGAACAATACAATATCTAAAAATAAAATAAGCTCAAACTCAAGAGAAGGAATATATCTTACAGGAAATTATGATACGAAAATTGAGGATAATATCGTTGAAAATAACAATAAGGGCATATCTATTGAATATTCAGAAAAACAAGATATCAAAAACAATACCTTTTCCAAAAATAATTATGGTGTTTATGCCCAAGCATCTGAGAATTTAAAATTGTATGGAAACACAATATCTGGTAATATCAAGGGGATTTATCTTGAAGAGTGCTTCAATAATTATATTACCCATAATAATTTTATACATAATATTAGACACGCCTTGGTTGCATTTGATTACTTTTTATGGGGGTATGAAAAAAATCAAAAGGTTTTTTCCCCATCTTTATTTAAAGATAAAATAAAAGATACTAACACCTGGTATCAGAACTTTTGGAACAGAGCAAGGGTCTTTCCAAAGATTATTTTGGTCAAAATCAGGATATACCTGGATTTAATACCAGAATTGTCACCTATGTTGATTTCTATTTTGCCTTATATTAATATCGATCAAGAGCCGCTGGATTCGTCATATAGTAAACAAAAATAATAAGTTTTAAACATTTGAATCGAAATATTTTTATCTTTCTATAGATGAATAAAAAATTGATAATTAGATTTTTCAATAGGCAGAAGTTATTAATTTAGGAGGTATAGAAATCGACTTATTTTTGTATACTACCCAACCACTAAAATTTTGTCATTATTGTTTTCTAGGAAATATTGGTCTAAAACTAGGTAGAGGAGAGACGATGAACAAATCCATTTCATCATATGACACTTTACCTGATGAGTTATAAGCATATACTGCCAAAGTATGTCTCCCAACTAACGGTCCCATAAATCCTCTAATAACCCATTCAGTTATATTGGAACTATTACCTATAAAGACATATTCCCCATCCAAGACAAAATCTATTCTACTAAAATCCTCTTTACTTTTTACCTCTACTTTTGCAGTAGTTCTTCCAAGAATAAAAGTAAGGCCACTGTATCTGAACCGAATTGAATTAAAAAAGGGCATTCTTATAGGTTCACTGTCAAAGATATGAAAATACCCCTCACGCGGATTTACAAATCTAACTTGTATATCAATTGGGTTATTTTCTAACTCATATAAAGTAGCCAAAACGCATTTTGTGACTTTTTCTAGATAGGTGAAGTTTATTTTATCAATTGTATCCTCGGCAGAATGAAAATACTTTGAATATTCATATTCAGAAAATAATACTCCATCATAACCATATTTTATAAAAGATCCATGATCACATCCAAAAGTTGGATAAAAATGTGCTTGAAGATCGAAAAATTCTTGATATTTTTTACAAATCTCACCTACAAAATCATAGATCCATCTGGACCTTTCTGGTACCCATAGTTTAAAATTATTGCCTTCTTTCCCAGTGGTGGCAGTTCCTATTGTATCTAAATTCAGTACTGCAACAATATTTTCATCATTTTCGTAGGCTTCTTTAGCATAGTATAAACTGCCAAAACATCCAACTTCCTCCCCTGAAAAGGCAATAAATTTGATGGTATTGTTAAATGAAGATTCACTAAATAGTTTTGCAATAGTCATGATCGATGCAACACCTCCTCCATTGTCATTGGCCCCTACAGATTGGTCCTTGGTTGGTAAAAGATATGGAGATGTGATGGTATCGTAATGAGCGCAGATGATAAAAACAGCATCACTTGAGTTATCTGTCCCATTTAGAGTTGCAACAACATTTTGGCATTTTCTTCTTATATATTCCCATGGCTGAATATATGAATACAAACCCATATTCTTAAATTCATCATCGATGTATTCAGCTGCTTTTCTACAGTTATCTGAACCTGTAAATCTGGGTCCAATCTTAATTAGATTTTCAAGATAATGGTATAGAGTTGATTCATTTACATTTTCTAACATATCGTCAATTTCTTGATTAATACTAGAAGATTTAATTTCCGTTTTTTGAGATTCAACAACAGAAGGAAATTGAGATACAACTAATAAAAAACATAATAAAAATATAATTTTTTTCATTATTCTACCTCCCGATAATATCAATATCTATAATATCATATATTTAAATTTAAATATTTTGAAATATTTATTCTTTATAACGATTATACAAATCCCTTCCCTATTAATTATTAATTATTTTAATTCTATTTTTATTGATATACCAGTTCAAAAAAATAACACTAATCCCTATAACTAATCCTTTAATCCTCAATTTGTTTCTCATACGGTCTACCTCCCAATAAATATCGTTATTAAATGTTTTAATTTAAATGTTTTGTAAGAGATAAAAAAGATATCATTTGCCCCATTGTAAATTATAGCAATAGCCTTTGATATGATAAATATTTCCGGTTTTATTTACATTTCCGTAAAATAGATTTGCTTGGAATTTATGGGGGCCAGTAGGATAAAATATTGTTGGAAAAAATTTGCAAGGTGGTAGACCATAAGCCCCAATTTTCATTTCTGCTTCATCGTTGGTGAACCATAGGCAAAGTGTTTTACAATTTCAATGAAAATATATTCAAGAAACGATGCAGCAAATGTTACTGTTTGGCTGGACGTGTATTTCAGTATACATCGGTTTTAAAAACATTTGGCTGGACATTGTAAATATGCCTGGTAAACAACTGTAGCTCAGCGGACTACACTTCCGCGTGGAAAACGCCCGCAGCCGCCTGGCGTATACCTCGGTGGTGGGACAGGAGGCCCGCTGTCGCTTTTTTAACCTAGGCGCGCGTGGCCTATTTTGCATCAGGCTGGCTACCAAAAAATTCAGCGCAGGTGCAACAGAGGAAATATCAGGCTGTTTTAGCGCTGGTTTGGCCTGGAGGCGAACGCCTAGCTGTTAAGACGCTGCCTACGCGCTCGGCAATCACTTGGCGGTGCCTGGCCAGTTACTGGCCAGCTGCGCCAGTCGACCTGCTAGGGCTTGCAGAACCATTTTTTCTCCATATACCTCACTTTTGGTTTTTCTTGTTGAAGATTGCATAAGCCGGACATCCAATATCCTTCTGCTTACAGTATTTACAGGCAAAGGTTCCTCTAACAAACGCTGTACCACCAAAGAATAAAACAATTAGAACAACCATCAAAAAAAGTACCAAAATTGAAAAATTAAGTACCAATAATATAATTCCACCAAAAAGAGGGATAATCACCACTAAAAAATCAGGTATCATTTGGACCATAGAGACATCTCTATCTGCAAATTTCTTAGTGTCACCTCTCTTCACAAACAGAGAAGCAATCTTGCCTTTTCCCAGACCACAAATTTTACCATAATACCAGCAGTTCTTACAACTCCTGAGGATTATCATCAATTCT
>Ga0272441_10014378_pt1 | contig 11244 bp, 12 predicted proteins | sample SSMProp6N_FD_193582 | JGI IMG/M metagenome (GOLD analysis project Ga0272441, IMG submission 193582) | Marine sediment archaeal communities from Little Sippewissett salt marsh, Falmouth, MA, United States - SSM-Prop-6N | ecosystem: Environmental > Aquatic > Marine > Wetlands > Sediment ... | reverse complement strand
GTTGCTGCCACGGCTCCTGTACTCACGTCTGGAATTATGCCCAGGCAATACCGCATCTGTTCCCCTCGCTGGAGAGAACATTAAGACAAACCGAGTTTAATGAATCCCAGGATGAGAAAGGCCACCAGATGTTCAGGTCGGCTCTGCCTATACGACCGATATTCCATCAATTCCACGCCGCTTCCGACGGTCAGTTAGGAGGTATAATGAAAGTTTACAGGGAATGGCGTATAAGCGGTGATACACAATGGCTAAAGCGGATATGGCCAAAAGTAAAGACAAGTTTGAATTACTGTATCGAGACCTGGGACCCCGACCACAGGGGAGTTCTCTTTGAACCGCACCACAACACCTATGACATCGAATTCTGGGGGCCGGATGGTATGTGCGGAAGTTTTTATTTAGGCGCGCTAAAAGCCGCCAACGAAATGGCCGAAGCCCTTGGCGATGATGTCCCCCTTTATGCATCTTTATTCCAAAAAGGACAAAAATATATCAACCTACAGCTCTTTAACGGCGAGTATTTCTACCAGAAGATTCAATGGACAGGTCTTCGAACCGAAAACCCTCTTAAAGCAAAGGCCGCTCTTCAGGAGCGAATGAATTATTCGACTGAAGCTGTAGAGTTGTTTCAAAAAGAAGGACCGAAGTATCAGTATGGCACCGGCTGCCTCTCCGATGGAATTCTTGGGGCTTGGATGGCAATGGTTTGTGGAGTGGGTGATATTCTGAATACCGAAAAGGTCGCAAGCCATTTGCGAAGCGTTCATAAATACAATCTCAAAAAAGACCTTTCCGGGCATGCAAATCCACAACGCCCCGCCTTTGCTCTCGGCAACGACGGTGGCCTGCTGCTTTGCAGCTGGCCCAAAGGCGGAAAACTAAGCCTCCCCTTTGTTTACAGCGATGAGGTCTGGACAGGAATTGAGTATCAGGTGGCCTCGCATCTGATGATGATGGGAATGGTTGACAGGGGCCTTGAAATCGTAAGGGTATGCAGGGACCGATATGACGGCCGAATCCGAAATCCATTCAACGAATACGAATGCGGACACTGGTACGCAAGGGCGATGTCATCTTACGGCCTGTTACAGGGCCTGACCGGCGCAAGGTATGACGCTGTAGAAAAAACGCTCTATTTAAAGCCGAGTATCAAAGGTGATTTTCGAAGCTTCCTCTGTACCGCTGCCGGCTATGGCACTGTCGGCTTAAGAAATGGAAAGCCTTTTATCCAAGTAAAGCAGGGCAGTATACCGGTAAAAAGAATTGAATATTCAGCTAATTAATTAGCTCTGAATGATTTCTTCAAACAGTCTGACGTCGTCTTCGAGCATTTCGGGGAATTTCTCCGTATAAACACCTACGCAAACCGCATCATTGTCACGCATATGCTTGGCTGCATAGCCAAATGCATCAGCTGGCTTGTTCCTTCCTGCCGCCAGAATCTTGTAATGAATTACCGGCTTTGAAAGTCCCTCTATAACCTCAACCATAACCTCCCGGTCCTCATCCCCGTAGTATTCTTCCAGTTCCGAAACATGCTCAGCCGTGTATTCCCGCGGTATCGGATTGTAATATGAACACATATAGTAATCGACATCAACATTTTCTTCGGCCCATTTGAATACTTCAGGATGATGACCGGCAATACCAGCCAGCATACCCTCCTCGCGAATCATTTTAACTCCTTCTTTGGCCTCATCCAGTTTGTTATGCACCAGAAGATGGTCCATAACTCCCCCGTGAATATGACAGGCCTTTGCTCCCCCTTTACTCGCCCGCTGCACACATATTTCAGTCGAAGCAACCTCCGGGCACGTCTGAGCAAACCACGCTATTTTACCCCCTTCATCCCGGTATTCTTTCACAACACGGAGGATAAGCGAATCCGTCCGGGCGATTAAAGTATCTATCCCGAGCTTTTCCGCATCGGCCAAGGTTTCTTTAATCTTTTCACAGCTATAGTAACGTTTCATTTGCTCATCCATCTCAACACCCTGATGAGAGAAACCGCTGAAAGGATTGCTCCCGAGGATGAATCGGCTAAGCCGTACGTTACCGATTTGAATATGTTCCATTTGGCTCTGCCCTTAAATACCCTTATTCGCTTGTGTTATTATGCTCTCATTATTATAATGCACCCATTAAATTTTTTCAATAATTAAGGATATTATTATGGCCAAAATTACCAGGCTCGACGACATTGTATCGCTTTGCAAGCGAAGGGGCTTTATTTTCCAGTCCAGCGAGATTTATGGCGGCCTGGCAAGCTGCTACGATTACGGACCCCTCGGAGTCGAGCTTAAAAATAACGTCAAAAAGGCATGGTGGAAATCAACCGTTCAGATGCGGGACGACATTGTCGGCCTCGACTGCAGCATACTGATGCATCCACTCGTCTGGAAGGCTTCCGGCCATATCGACAAATTCGCTGACCTCATCGCAGAATGCAAAAAGTGCAACACAAGAACAAGGGTCGACCACCTCAAAGAACACGCCGATGAGCACGCCGAGCATATCTCAATCGATACGGCAATGGCCGCCGCAACCGATTTGAGCAAAAAAACCTGCCCAAACTGCGGCAAGGTCGGCCAATTTACCGAGCCAATGGCATTCAAATTGATGTTCGAAACACAGATGGGCGCAAACGTCGATGACTCCATGACAATGTACCTCCGCCCCGAAACCGCTCAGGGAATCTTCGCCAACTTCAAAAACGTCATCGACACCACAAGGGTCAGGATACCCTTCGGAATCGCACAAATCGGAAAAAGCTTCAGGAACGAGGTAACCACAAAGGCCTTTATCTTCCGCACACGAGAATTCGAACAGGCAGAAATCGAGTTCTTCTGCGAGCCGGGAACCGACGAACACTGGTATGAGCATTGGAAAGAAGCGAGGTTCAAATGGTACACCGATTTGGGCATGAAGAAAGAAAACCTCCGCTTCCGCCTCCACGACCCCGACGAGCTTGCCCATTACGCAAAGGCCTGTGTCGATGTCGAATACAAATTCCCCTTTGGCTCGGGTGACTGGCAAGAACTTGAAGGAGTAGCAAACAGGACCGATTTCGATCTCCGCCAGCACCAGCGGGGAATCAGGACACTCAACAGTTGGTTCGAAAGTGACGGCGACTTGGCAAAAATCGACCTGAAAGACGAATCCGAAGACTACCCGAAAGGCCCGCTGTCATATTTCGATGACGAGCAAAAAAAACGTTACATACCCTATGTAATTGAGCCAAGTGCCGGTATCGACAGAAGTACACTTGCCTTTCTGGTCGATGCCTATGACGAAGAACAGGTCCGAGGCGAAACGCGCAACCTCCTCCGTTTCCATCCTGCCCTTGCGCCGACAAAGGCCGCTGTTTTCCCTTTGGTAAAAAAAGACGGCCTGCCCGATATTGCGCGAAATATCTGTAATGACCTGAAAAAACACTTCACCTGTTTCTACGACCAAAGAGGTGCTGTCGGCCGCCGATATCGCAGGCAGGACGAAGCCGGCACCCCGTTCTGCATAACCGTTGACGGCCAGACTAAACAGGACAACACCGTTACTGTCCGCGACCGTGACTCCATGGAACAGGAAAGGATTTCAACTGACCAACTGCTAAACCACCTCCGCCAAAAACTGGATATGTAAAAAAATGGCCGAAGAAAAGCAGCAAAAAGAAAAGAAAAAACGCGGAATTCTCAGCAAAATCACCCTAATCCTAAAATGGACTGGCCTGATTTTGCTCGGGATTTTGTTAATAACCGCACTTGTTTTCCAGACACCATGGAAAGTAACAACGCTGCTTGCTATTGTCCTTCTGGCCTGTACAGTCCTGCCAAAACCTTATCGAAAGTGGTTCTGGGCGTCGGTCGGCCTTCTTCTAATAGTTTCGGTCGTCTGGGTCTTTTTGCCCGACAACAATGAAGGTTGGCGGCCATACACATTCGAAGAAAAACTCGCCGCCATCGAAGCTAAACGCGCCGTACCCGACGAACAAAACGCCGCGGTTATATACAACCAACTGCTTCAAGATTATAAACAGTCTGATTTCGGACCAAATCTGACTGACCCTAATGCTTACTACCAAACTACCTCCCGGCCCTGGTCAAGTGCTGATTATCCACAGGTTGCCCAATGGCTCGAATATCATCACGATACAATAGCCAAACTGAAACAGGCCTGTGAAAAAGAAAAGTGTCGTTTTCCAATGAATGCCTCTCCGGCAACTTTCAACCGTCGGATAGAGCGAAATAATGCAATGAGTCGTTTCAGCAGTTTACTCATTTCAGCAGCTAATAAGGATATTGGAGAAGGGAAAGTTGAGCAAGGCCTGAAAAAATATATAACCACTCTACAAGTCGGCCGACACATTTATCAGCAGCCCACGGCTACTGATTTGCTGGCAGGTCTTGCAACCGAAAGATTGGCCTCAGTACAACTTAACAGGTTTGTAATAGAGGCCCGGCCAACTGTAAAACAATTGCACCTAATCTCCGACTTCTTCAAAGACCTGAAAAACGACTTCAGCACCAAACTGAACGGCGTCCTCGAATATGACAAGTTATATACAAAAATGTTTTACTGTATGTACTACGAAATAAACACAGAAGGCAAAACAAGAATAACCCGTGACCCAAAAGCAGTAATACAGGCACAATACTCGCAGGCGATGCCTCCCATAACTTACTGGCAAAGAAAAACTGTTAAAGTTGGAATTCTATTGGCCCGGTCTTTTATACCATCTACACCGCAAAAATTTGCACAGATGATTGACGATGCTTATGCACAGTATTATGCTATGGCCGAACCTGACTTCGATTGGACAAAAGGGCCTGTCGAATCTCCCCCGCCGCTAAGGCTTAACTACCGTTATGCTGTTGAACTGGTCGCTGGTTGGAATGGACAGTCTTATTACAGGTTATATGACTTATATCTGACAAGGCTTACATCGTACAGGGGCTCAAGGCTTTTGGTCGCAATAAAACAGTACCAACTCGAAAACGGCTCCTGGCCCCAAAGCCTCGACCGGATTGAATCTTTTGTGCCCCCAGAAGCTCTAATAGACCCTCTTACGGGCGAGCACCTTCAGTACGAAAATCACGGTGAACGTTTTTCATTATATGGAGAAATGGCAAATATCTGGCCGAAATAGCTAAAAGTTTGAACATTTTTATTTTTGAGCAGGCAGTAAAAAGGGACATTAAACTATGAATGATGAGTTTACGACAATCGATTGTTTATCTAACCACCAGGAAAAAGAAGTCACCCTCGCCGGCTGGCTCTATCGCGGCCGGACAAGCGGCAAGGTACAATTCTTAATCATCCGCGACGGCACCGGCCTGTGCCAGTGCGTTGTCGAAAAAGGCAAAGTCCCCGACGACCTCTTCGAGCAGTTAAAACGCCTCGGCACAGAATCCTCTCTGACAGTTACAGGCCTCGTCCGAGCAGACTCGCGAAGCGTCGGTGGCTATGAACTGGCAGTAACCGATGCAAACATACTCTCACCCGCCGTCGATTATCCCATAACCCCAAAATCCCACGGTATCGATTTCCTCCTCAAACACCGCCACCTCCACCTCCGCTCGCACCGCCAGTGGTGCATCGGCAAAATCCGCCACACCCTCATCGATGCCATCCGCAGATTTTTCAACGATAACGGCTTCACCCTAATCGACACCCCAATCTTCACTGCCGCTGCTGGCGAAGAAGAGCAGACCCTATTTGAAGTAGATTATTTCGGAAGCCCCCTCCAGTTGACACAGACCGGCCAGCTGCACCTCGAATCGGCCGCAATGAGTTTCGCAAAGGTATATTGTTTCGGACCGACATTCAGGGCCGAAAAAAGCAAAACCCGACGCCACCTCACAGAATTCTGGATGGTTGAGCCGGAAGTCGCATTCATTGACCTCGACGGCCTCCTCGAACTGGCCGAAAATTTCGTCTCTTTTCTTGCCGCCCGCGTCCTCCAGGATAACAAAAGCCAGCTTGAAACATTAGGGGCCGACATCCCCGCAATCGAAAAAATAAAACCGCCTTTTTATAGACTCACCTACACCGAAGCCGCCGATATACTAACCGGTGAAAAAACACAGAAATTCCTTGCCGAGCAGTTAGCGCAGTTCAAGGACCGAAAACAGCAGACCGAAGCCAGAATAGCCGAACTGGAGCAGCAGCAAAAAGGCAATATAAAACAGTGGCAGCTGGACAAAATCGCAGCCGAGCTTATCGAACTCCGCGCCGACCTCGCCGAGACAAACACGAAAATAGAAAATAACCCCAAACACGCAAAGCTCGCAGCTGATTTCCGATGGGGAAAGGACCTCGGCGGCTCCGACGAGACAATAATCTCCCAAATGCACGACAAACCCGTCTTTGTCACCCACTACCCCAAACAGGCCAAGGCCTTCTATATGAAAACCGACCGGGATAATGACAAGGTCGTTCTGAACTTTGACATGCTCGCACCTGCCGGCTTCGGTGAAATCATCGGAGGCTCCGTCAGGGAAGACGATTACGGCATCCTCTTAAACCGAATCAAAGACCAGGACCTGAATCCTGAAGATTATAAATGGTATCTGGATTTGCGAAAGTACGGCTCCGTGCCACACGGCGGTTTCGGCCTCGGAGTAGAAAGAACCGTCGCCTGGCTAACCGGCGAAAAGCACATCCGCCAGTGCATCGCATTCCCCAGAATGATGGACAAAGTTTATATCTAAAGCTCGATTTTCATGGAGTAAAAGTTGACATTTTATTTCCCATAGACTAACTTCATAAAAAATTGTGTTGTTGAATATTATTTCGATAAATACGAAAAAGGAGAATTATTATGGATATTGCTGCCCTTAAAACGTTCTTCATGTGGTGCACGATTATAAATGGGGGAATGCTGATTGTCTCTTCCATTATGTGTACCTTCGCCTGTGATTGGGTCTATCCAATACACAACAAATGGTTCTCAATCTCCAGGGACGCCTTCAACGTGGCGATATACTCGTTCATCGGACTATACAAGATATTGATCATAATCTTCAATCTCGTCCCCTGGATTGCTCTGGGGATCATAGGATAAGGTTAAGAAATAAAAGTCATTTTAAGGAAAGGAAAAACAGATATGGGCGATAAGGGAAAAAAAGATAAAGGCAAAAGAGAAAATCAGAAAAAGGCCCAGCTTTCTCCGAAGGAAAAACGAAAATTAAAAAAAGAAAAGAATAAATAATTACCCGGTGCTGCCTGTTTATGCCGCCGTGCAAGTGATTATTGTTTTTCTCCGTGTAAATGGAAAATTTTGGTTTCGATCAATTTTAACAGGCAACCGCAGCGATAAATGACTGAGCTCAATGTCAATATATGGTCCCGGCCATACAAAATTCCGTGGGATGACCCTGATTTCAGCAGGCGAATGCTGACCGAGCACTTATCGCAGGACCATGACATGGCCTCTCGCCGTACTGAATGGATTGACAGGCAGGTTGCTTGGATTCATCAGGACCTGCTTAAGGGCCGCCCTGCAACAATACTGGACTTAGGCTGTGGGCCCGGATTCTACTCGCATCGTTTGACAATGCGGGGACACCGCTGTCATGGAATCGATTTTGGCCCGGTCTCAATCGAATATGCCAACCGGAACAATCCAGACAAATCAAGATGCCGGTTCGTTTTAGCCGACATTCGTAAGGTAGCCTTCGGTGGCCCTTACGATCTGGCTATGATTCTTTTTGGCGAATTAAATGTATTCTCACCAGCCGAGGTCCGGGCGATTCTGCGTAAGGTACAGGCGAGCCTCACCTCGCAGGGTATCCTGATAATCGAAGCCCATACACCCGAGGTGGTAGAAAATATGGGACGCAGCGAACCATCACAGAAGCGGTTGGATTCCGGCCTCTTTTCTGACCGCCCTTATCTCTGCCGCACCGAAAGCAAGTGGCTGCCAGAGCAGAAAGTGGCTATTCAGACATTCCATATCACCGAAGCCGATGGTGCCCCGGCTAAAAAGTTCCATAGCACGACCAAAGCCTGGTCGGATAGTGAACTGATAACCTTGTTAACAAACGCCGGCTTCAACGAGGTCGCCCCCTGTGACAACTGGCCATCCAACACACCCGACTTGAAACTCTGGAAAGCCCGAACAAAAAAGCTTTAGCAAAGATTCTTCGCACCATTTTTTTTATGTAGGGTGCGATTCTTCGCACCAATTTTCTATGTAGGGTGCGATTCTTCGCACCACTTCAATTATATCGATTCATTCTCCTACAGTATGAGAAATCGCCTCAAAATTAGGAGGTTTACGATTCTCCTGGCATTGACACATCCATTCAAACCTATAGACTCCCTCTTTGACCCAGCGATGAAAACTTGAGTGCTTCCATTTATGAGGACAAGTAACATACCCGTGTTTTACCGGATTGTAGTGGATGTAATCCATATGTCGGGCAAAATCCTTCTCATCTCGAATCAGGTGTTCCCAGAACCGTCTCTGCCAGACACCGCGCTCTCCTCTTTGGCTTCTTGATGCCGACACTTGTGCATCTTGGCCGCCGGAGCTAAGCCATAATTTCGTAAATTTCCTTTTTATCATTCCCCATCTCATAGAGAAATTATCGTCATTCTCCATCATCTTCCATATACAGTGACAATGGTCGGGTAAAAGCGCGATGCCCAACATTTCAAAAGGGTGTGAGGCTTGGACTTCAGCAATGGCTTGATGCAGAGATGCACGTCCACGATTATCACAAAATAGCTTTCGCCGGTTGTATGTCACGATGGTAAAAAAATATGTCCCGCCGGCACAAAACCATCGCCTATAGTCCGGCATATATTCGTTCTCCTGTAATCACCGCGATTGTACTGTAATGTGGCCTGAAATTCTTCTCACCAATTTTCTATTGTAGGGTGCGATTCTTCGCACCATTTTTTTATGTAGGGTGCAATATTTTGTGCCATTTTTTTTGTAGGGTGCGATATTTCGCACAGATTTATTTATTTTTTTCCTCGTCTTCTGGTTTTTTGTCTTTGAAAGTGATAATCAGGCCGACTGTTATTATACCAACTATGCTGCATTGTATAAGCAATTTACCAAAATCTACAAAACTGCTGCTCCTACCCAATAACAGACCGAATTTGTATCTAAATCCACCCCCGATGAAATTCATAGGCGGCAAGATTCCCATTAAAACAACAAATGCTATCCCCACCCACATAACAATAAGCTGTTTCTTGTTCATAAGCCAAATCTCCTTATTAAGTTATCACTGCACCATTTACTTACAAAATGTTGTATTATTTTGCTCTATGAGTATTTTTGAACAAAGCGGTCATTATATTAGATTATAAATCTTAATGGTGATCCCTTCTTCCTCATAGACTTCTTTAAAACATGCTAAATGACACTTGCAAATTATATCACGCCACGCAGGTTTCCCATCCTTGATTATTTCTATTAATAATTCATTGCCTTCAAAAATATCTTTTATAAATTCAAAAATTTTATCGCTTCTATGCAGGTGAGTATGCCAGTCTTCTCCTTCTAAGTCAATAATGTCATATTCATTGTCAACATCTCCGATTACAAGTGTGCCAAAATTGTTTGGCAACGGCACCCGTATGTTTCTACCATCAATGGAATAAGAGATTTTGCTTTCATCAAGATATGGGATTACGTTTTTAACAGCCCAATACATAATTTGCTATTCCCAACCACATAGAAATTATTTGTTTCTTGTTCATAAGCCATATCTCCCTACAAAGCCTACTCTTTCCTTATCATTTTAACAATTGCCAATTACTTATTCTTTTTGGTCTTTCTCCATAAGGTTGAGTTGGTTGAAAAAAGTTACTATTTATCCTTACATCGATAGGCTCTTGTTGGTTCGAGGCCGTTACTTGGAGGCAATGATTCCACACACAATATGTTGTTGCCTTCTCCGTCTTTCCACCAGAAATAGTAAATAGCATAATTTGCATGTCCAATGACAGGCTCCGTCTCTATAATCATTGTACGTTCTTGCTCTGTCAAATCCGCTATCTGATTTAACGCATATTCCCTAATTGTCGGAATCTCATTTTTTGCTTGCTCGCGCTCAAACTGAGGCATCAGCCAACATCCCAAAATACCGAAAACAGCTAACATCGCAAATACTATTACCAATCTACTTGTTTTCGGCTCTTGGTTATGTGTATTCTTCTCTGTTTCGCTCATTTTTTGACGCTGCCTCTATCCACAAATCACGAATCATGAATCACCAACCACAAACCACGAATCACGAACTATTCCTCACCACCAACTACCAACTATAAAGAAGTTTCCCCTTCGCTATTTTTTATAATAATTTAAGTTCCCTTCAACTTGCTAAATACTTGATACTAACGACTAAATACTAATTGTAACTTCTTTCCAGACAAAAATAAAACTATTTTTAACTATAATTATTTTGCCTTTCCTTCGTGCCCTTTTTTAAGTTTACCCCGACGTCTTCTGTCGGGGTGTTTCAAAAAAATTAAAACACAAACCGTTTTATACCATCTTTCAATAGTTTCACGTTAAAATTAATCAATAAACCTGTCTTGACATTGGCTAATTTCATATACGTCAAAAGCTGAATCTCGTGAATTGGATGAACTTTGTCAACAGCTTTTAACTCGATAATTAACTCATTCTCGACAATAAAATCAACTCTGTATCCGCAATCTAACTTGGTTCCCTTGTAATTAATACAGAGTTCCTTTTGTCTTTCATGTCTTAGGTCCGCGGCTGAAAGCTCGAAAGATAAGCAGCGTTCATAAGCCGACTCCAGTAAACCTGGGCCAAGTGCTTTATGAACTTCCAGAGCACAGCCGATTACTTTGTTGGATATTTCATCAAATTCCATTTTCTTCTTCTCCGCCCATACTTCTTTCAACTAAATACAAAGCTTTTTTTCTCTATTGTCGAAGTCCCGCCAAAGGTGTTCGGCCTCAATCATTATAACCTTTTTTATTTCATAACTAAAACATCTTTTTAACCAAAATTATTCTGTCTCTTCTTCGTGTTCTTCGTGTCCTTCGTGTTTCAAAAAATAAACGTCTTTTTTTCCATCTTACCCATTTTAACATTTCATCCACTCTCATTTTGAGAGCAAATTTGACCTCTCTAAATCATGCCACTCCATGTTGGAGGCAGGGGGCGACAATCTTAGGAAAATGTCCGATTTTGAAAACACACCGCAAATTGCACATCTTTTTGCATCATTTTTTTCAATTTTTCTTCTTTTTTTT
>Ga0272441_10014377_pt1 | contig 11244 bp, 8 predicted proteins | sample SSMProp6N_FD_193582 | JGI IMG/M metagenome (GOLD analysis project Ga0272441, IMG submission 193582) | Marine sediment archaeal communities from Little Sippewissett salt marsh, Falmouth, MA, United States - SSM-Prop-6N | ecosystem: Environmental > Aquatic > Marine > Wetlands > Sediment ... | reverse complement strand
CGTCAAAACTCAACGCCGACGATCCGTCCGGGCTTCCACTCACCCAACTCGCCCCCGTGATCGTTCCATCGTTGCCATTCCCTGAGCTGTCGCTTGCCGTGCTCCCCGCTCCTTCATTGAGCTTCCAATAACCGCGTTCCTCTCCAGGGGGAAGTGTCGTGATCTCAAGGTTGATGCGTCCGGCACCGTAGATGTTATCCTTGCCGGGCACGCCCATGTCGATCGCCGACGATTCAAGCAAGCTTTGCAGATCATCGGCCGTTCGGCTCAGATCTTCAGACAACAGCAGCGCGGCTGCGCCAGCGACATGTGGGGACGACGCAGAGGTTCCGTAGAAAGATCCATACGTGGTACTCAATGTCCCATCAGGACCGGACACGTCCGGCTTGATTCTGCTAAGAGAGTGGATGCTGACATTGGAGGGCCCCTGGGAACTGAACGATTCCTGCGGCCCCGTTGTCCAATTCGATCTGCGAATGGCGCCTACTGTAAGCACATCGCCAGAATTAGCGGGCGTAATAACTGTACTTGTAGGCTCGTGATACTCCAATCCAGTGCCGGAGCCGGAATCGAGGTACACATACATCTCGATCTCGGGCTCTAGCGGCGCACTGTAGGCCTGGACGACAATTTCGTAGTACCCGGTCGATGTGACGTCATGGAAAATCTCTTCAGTTGGGGTCTGCGATCCATTTTGCCAAGTTGTCGATGAAGCAACGATGGAGCCAGCACTGTTGTAGAGGAATAGGTCATAATCCTGATCCGATGCGGTCCAATCATCCCACGTCATGTAGATGACTACGGCGTCGCCATCGGTCGCATAGATGCGGTTGCCCTCGTCAAGGCCATCGCCATCCAAGTAGTCAGCCCCTAGGCTAAATTCGTGGTAGCCATCGTGGTCGGTATCAGAGAAATCCCCTTGCCAGTGCCCGTCAGAGGCTTCGTTCCCCGCCGAGTTCACCCACAGGATGTCATTGGATCTAGCAATGGAGGCAATCCCTCCAATGACCCCTGTGCCGTCGTAGTAGTTGGAGTTGTACCAACCCACCGAGTGATTGATGACTTGTACGCCATTGTCGATGCAGTCTTGCACCGCATTCTGCAGATCGACCGAGTCACTGATCTTCATTAGATAGAGCTGCGCTTGAGGCGCCATGTCTTCGACGATTTCGGCAACGCCGGTTCCATGAACGTAATCAGTTTCCAAACCAGTTCCGGTGTAATCATGCGTGAACACGACATTCTGAAGCTCGCCAGCGGCTTGAGCACTCGTCAGACCGTCGAATCCAAGATCGATGATGGCGACCTTGGCTCCCTGGCCTTCGAAGCCCCCGTCATGGAAGTCGGATGCTCCAGTCAACGCAACGCCCTGACTGACAACGGCCAATGGGACAGGACGCAGTGGTTCACGGATGTACACGATGCCAGCGACATCGTCAGCCAATGCCTCGAGTCGGTCAATACGAATCCGCACGCGGACAAAGCTCTCCGACCGCGCCTCTACTGTGCCGCCCGCCATGCGGATGGCGGAATCCCGGATGCGAGCAGCGTCCCCTGAGGTTGGTTCAAGGATGACGACAATCTCTTCGCCAGCAACGATGTCCCCGGGGGTTCCCCCCTGAGGTTGGATGCCGCCAGCTTGACGTGCCAGGATCTGAAGGTTGGTGGAAAGAAGCGGGTGAATTTCAGATTCGGGGAACGGCTTTTCTGCCGCCAACTGGCTACTCAAGCCAATGGTGACAATCAATGCGAGCACCAACCAGAACAACCGCCGACACGAGATCCTCATACTCACACTCCCTTACTTCAATTCTACCGCACCAGTATACAGCTTGAGCATGAGAATTATTCCTGAATGCGCAGGAGGCTACAAGAATGTTGCGATGCACTCAACCACGCGCTGCTGCTCGGCATGCGTCAGTTCCGGGAAGATGGGAAGCGATAGCACTTCGCGGCTTGCTCTTTCCGATTGAGGAAGCTGCCCTTCGCAATATCCCAAGTGCTCAAAGCACTCCTGCAAGTGAAGGGGGATCGGGTAATAGATCATCGTGCCAACACCCGCGGTGCTCAACTGCTTACGCAGTTGATCGCGATGCCCGTTCTCCACACGGATCGTGTACTGGTGGAAGATGTGCGAGCGGCCGACGGCCCGAGCTGGCGGTCGAATCCCTGGCAGAGAGGCAAGGGAAGCATCATACCGATCGGCCACCTCGCCGCGTGCAGCAGACCATGCATCCAGATGCCGCAGCTTCACACTCAAGATGGCTGCCTGGATGGCATCTAGTCTGGAATTGAACCCCACTAACCGGTGGAAGTACTTAGGCTGGGCACCATGGACACGCAGCATGCGGACTCGGTCGGCAAGCGCCTCATCGTTGGTGATCACCATGCCTCCATCACCATAGGCTCCGAGATTCTTGGTAGGGTAGAAGCTGAAACAGCCAACCTTGCCCATCGTTCCCGCTTTGGCCCCTCGGTAGCTTGCTCCAATGGCTTGTGCCGCATCCTCAACAACCGCCAAGTCAAACTCGCTTGCCACCGCCATCAAGTCATCCATGTCCGCCATCTGTCCGTACAGATGAACGGGGATTACGGCTTTGGCTTTGTCGGCCAATTCGCTGTCTCGAAGCAGCTCGCGAAGATGATCAGTGTCCAAATTAAAGGTGCCAGGATCGATGTCACAGAACACCGGTGTTGCGCCCGCATGATGAACGACACCTGCCGTGGCAAAGAACGTGAAGCTGGGGAGAATCACACGATCCCCAGGGCCGATGCCGAGCACCTTTAAGCTAAGCAGAAGTGCGTCGGTGCCGCTAGCCACGCCGATGGCGTACCGGCAACCGCAATACTCGGCGGCCGCCTGTTCGAATGCCTTCACGTGCGGCCCAAGAATGAACTGAGTGGATGACACCACGTTCAGGATGGCCGCATCCACTTCGTCCTTGATGGTCGCGTACTGCCGAGCTAGGTCGAGAATCGGAATCATCTTGGCTCCTCAGCATGGCGTTGGAGATACGCTGGTAAGTGGGCAACTACTTGCTGCTCAAGCTCGGACGGCATCTTCCCATTGTAGTCGCCCTTGTTCTCCAAACGTGCCGCTCGTTCTTCGAGCGCGAGGTCGACCGCTTCGGGCAGCAGATCCAACTGGACCTCATACAGGCGCTCAGACAGGTCAAGCAGCGTGTCGTCGCGACGCATCGGCAGTGGCCTGCGGACAAGAACCCTCCCCGCATCGACCGCTTCATCAATCAGATGTGCTGTCACTCCCAAAGGAACGTCACGATAAATGGACCACAGCATCGCGTCCAGGCCACGCGCTTCGGGAATTAATCCAGGATGAAGGTTGATGATGCCGTTGGGAAAACAGTGAACGATCTCCCCTTTGAGAATCCTCGCACCTGCAATCACACCCAGTGGAGTCTGTTTGCGATTGACCGCCGACAGGGCTTCTCTGCTGTTGTGATTCGCCACCACATACTCAATCCCCAGCCGCTCGGCGATTCTCTCTGGATGGATCAATCCTTGATGTTCAATCTTGGCACGTATTGACGAAGCTGGAATGTCCAGCGGCACTGGATCCGCAGCAAGGATCAGCGCGACGTAATAGCCCTCAAGATGAAGCCGAATGATAACGTCCTGGGTCTTCTTGTGGGGGAAATTGTAAGCAAAGACTGCGATTGGCGTGGCAACACCGACATCGGTAGACTTCTCGCGCTCCTCACGCTTCATGCTCACACGCCTCCCCTCACTTGCACCGGCTGGCCGCTCTCTGCTGAAGCGTAGATTGCCTCAATCACACGAATCGATTCCGCCGCCGACAGCGCCGTGACGGCAATCGGCTCACTTTTCTCGATCAAGCAGGCAGCCACGTTACGATAGACGTCCGAGTGATTGGGCGGCGATCCGGCGTACTTCCCCCCGTAGTCGTTGGGAGCAACAACGGTCAACCCTTCAGGCCGCTTCGCACCCGCGACGTTCCACAAGACAAGTTCGTTGGCCGCCGGTCCACCAAGGATGATGTTTCCACGTTCTCCAAGTAGCGTGATACTCGCCTCGACGTTTCGCTCATAGGCATCGAGGCTGAATTCAAGCGCTCCCATCGCTCCACCGACGTAGCGCAGATGGGCAACGACTGCGTCTTCCGTCTCAATCTCATGCGCCAGTGTATCGGCTCGCGCAGCGACCTCATCCATCGGCCCGACGAGCTGAAGCAGCAGATCGATATAATGCACGCCTTGCGTGTACAGCGAGCCGCCTTCCAACGCCTTAATGCCATGCCACGCATTGGGTCCGCTAAAGTACTCCGCGCGCCGATTCCACCGTTGCGCCAAGCTTCCCAAATGGATGCGGCCCAATCCGCCCTGCTCAATCAGCCCATGAACCGCTTGGACGGCGGGATTGAAGCGTACCTGAAGCACACAGAATAAGCCGAGGCCGGCGCGTTCAAATCCCTCTCCCAATTCGATGGCCTCTTGTGAGGAGAAGGCAATCGGCTTCTCAACCACGGCGTGTTTGCGAGCCGCCAGCGCCTGTTTCGCCATCGGAACGTGAAGATGATTCGGTGTACACACCGCAACAATGTCAAGGTCCGGTTGCTCTAGCAACCGCTCGTACTCGTCAAACCACGGAACCTTCAGCTCACGCCCAGCGCCTTCTGCCCGCTCAGGCAACGTGTCGCACACGGCCCGCACTTCAAGTCCAGCAGTTTGCTCGATTGCCTTGACGTGTTTGGGCGCAATGTGCCCGCATCCGACAATCCCCACACCAAGAGGTTGACTCATCAGCCGGCTCCTAGTTTAAACAAGCCGTCGCCTGTCAATCCTTCGGTCGCGTTGCGCGTATCGAACACCAACGACGCCAATCTCACAAGCCGTTCGTAGTCCACGCGGCTGTGAGCCGCTGTGATGGCAACGAGATCCTGTGCAGCGATTGTCTCATCCGAGAGATCCACGCTGGAGAGGCTAACACCGGACTGCTCGACGGTCGGGATGTGCAAATCGTGATACGCCAGCTCGGCTCCTTGCTCGATCAGCAAGCGAGCAATCTTGAGCGCCGGTGACTGCCGCATGTCGTCAATGTCTTCCTTGTAGGCCATTCCCAGCAGCAGAATCTTCGAACCTCGAATCGGCTTACTTACGCCGTTCAGCAGCTCGCCGATTCGTTCAACAACATGATAGGGCATAGAATCATTGATCTGTCCGGCCAGTTCGATGAACCGCGTTGTGAAGTCGTATTCCTTCGCTTTCCACGACAAGTAGAACGGATCCAGTGGAATGCAATGCCCGCCCAACCCGGGGCCGGGATAGAACGGCATGAACCCAAATGGCTTCGTCTTGGCAGCTTCGATCACTTCCCACATGTCGATCGACATGCGTTCACACAGCAGCGCCAGCTCGTTCACCATCGAGATGTTCACAATCCGAAAGACGTTCTCCAGCAGCTTGGTCATCTCCGCAGCACGAGGTGACGACACTTGATACACCTGGGAATCGAGCACCGCTTCGTAAGTCGCGGCTGCCAGTTGAGTGCAGGCGGCGGAGACGCCACCGACGACCTTCGGCGTATTCTGCGTCTTGTAGTGGTGGTTGCCCGGATCGACTCGCTCTGGAGAGAACGCCAGAAACATGTCTTCGCCAATCGTGAATCCCCGCGACTCCAATCGAGGCTGAATCACTTCTTCCGTCGTTCCCGGATAGGACGTACTCTCCAGCACAATTAGCTGACCGGCATGAAGGTATGGAAGAGATTGATCGATAACGTGCCGAATGTACTTCGTGTCTGGTTGCTTGTTCTTGTCCAACGGTGTCGGAACACAAATGGTCACCACATCGGCTTGAGCAATGGCGTCAAACTCCTGCGTTGCATGCAGCAACCCGCTGGAAACCACAGCCGACAGGTCCTGCGCAACTACGTCACCGATGTAGTTCTCCCCACGATTGACCTGCGCCACACGCTCCGGGTTGCGCTCGATACCGATGACTCGGAATCCGGTTTTCGCCTTTTCTACCGCCAGGGGCAGTCCAACGTATCCGAGACCGATGACAGCCACGCAGGCTGCCTTGGATTGAATCTTATCACGAAGCGCTTGGTGGTAAGCCATCTCCCCAACATCCCCCCTTTGCTTGCCCCCCTATTGTGCTCCTGATGACGCCGTCATCCAAGGGCAGCATTACAGGCGGAGCGAGGCGAGGGGGACAATAACTCCCAAATCAAGCATGAGGACGGAGGGGACAGTCCCCTTCTTACTCAGGGAATCCACGCCGCGCTTGGCACTGAATCAAGAACCGGATTCTGTCAAGATCTCCTCCATTTAGAGGGCTATCAACATAGTCCCCCCACGGCTCTGGCCGGTCAATGGGAGGTCTATCCAGCAATGCGGATCTCTGAACTCCAAGAGCTTCCTGATGAGAAGACCAAGGCCAATCAACCGCATGCTCGACAAGCCCTGCCCGGACAGGATTTCTCTCAACGTATCGCATCACCATGAGCAAGTGCCCATCAGCTTTGATGCGAAAGCTCTTGTAGCGTCCTTGCCACACATGCCCACATGTACCCTTTCGTTGATGATGTCGGCGGACATGACTCGTCGACAGCCATCGCATAAATTGGCTAAGCATATCAGCCTGCGATGCCCGAACAATCAGATGGAAGTGATTTGGCATCACGCAGTAGGCTAGCATGGAAACAGGGTACTGCGCTTTGGCAAGTCGCAAGAGCTTGATAAATTCAGCGTAGTCCGCATTGCCAGCGAACACGACCTGTCTCGCATTCCCCCGATTCAACACGTGGTAGACCTCATTGTCAACCAAACCTCGAGCCGTTCTTGGCATTCCGTACTCCGTGCTCTCTGTAGGTCACCGGTACGTATATCACCTTATTGACTATACCCTATTATATGCACCATCGCGGCTGAGAGTCCAGGAAGAAAGGGACAGAGAAAGGGACAGTCCCTTTAGGGGACTGTCCCTTTCTTACACCTGTTGGGTGATAATCTTCACTTCTTGCTGCAAAACGATACCCTGTCGTTCGATCACATGTTCCCGCATCACCTCAATCAATCCGAACACGTCATTGGCGTTGTTCGTGCCTTCATTGAGGATGAAATTGGCGTGCAACTCAGATACGGAAGCAGCTCCGATTCGCATTCCTTTGCAGCCAGCGCGGTCCAGCAGTTCTCCCGCCGACGGGCCGGTCGCTGGATTCTTGAAGATGCAGCCACAAGATGCACCAGTGGGCTGAGTTCGGCGACGATCCTCTAAGGCTTCGCGCTCTCGTCGTTCACAGTTACGGTGATCCTCTTCGCGAAGAGTGAAGGTGGCATCGAGCACGACCTCATCGATTTCGCCGTTGAGAAGCGCACTCGTTCGGTAGCCGAGCTGCAGCTCATCGGCTGTCATCTCTCGCAAGCCTTGGGATGTAAGCAGTCGAACAGAGGACAACACCGATGCAATGTCGCCGTTTGCCGTGCCCGCGTTCATGACCACAGCGCCGCCAACGGTTCCGGGAATGCCACACGCCCACTCCATGCCCGACAAGCCTGCACCATCGAGGCGTCGGGCGAAGTCAGACAGCGGCTCGCCACACATCGCTGTCACCGTAAGCCCCTCCGCCCGTGCACCCTTGAGTCGTTTCGTCAGAACGACAACACCGGCGAATCCATCATCGGGGAACAACACGTTGGTGCCCCCTCCCAAAATCACAACCGGAAGGCTCTGTGCCTCGATCCAACCGAGGATCAGTTGAACATCGTCTTCTGTTTGCGGTTGAGCAAGCCAGCGCGCAGGACCTCCGACGCGCATGGATGTAAGCGGCCACAGTGGTGCCATGTCTGTACAGAAACGACGAAGAGACTCCGGAATCCCGGGAACCGTCATACCGACATCCCCCCAACCAATCGCTCGAAAGGCAAACGCCGCCAGTGAAACGCTCGTAGTTCAGTCTCCGCCGCAACCGCAGTGGTTGGCCTCTTCTTCCGCCAACGTCAGCACGTACACCGTCGAACTAGTTGTCGCCTGCGCGCCTCGGTTGTCAATCACGGTCAGCGACACCGGATAGACAATCCCGCCCACTTCGAACGTGTACCACACTGAAATGGTATGAGTGATCCGTTGAGCTTCTTCGCCAAAAGTCCATTGGAACAGCACAACCTCACCATCTGGATCGCTGGATGTGTTGCCAAACCAGGGGCTTTGCCTTGTCTCGACAACATCCTGCATCGGGTTGCGAATGACAGCCACGGGCGGAATGTTGGGAGGCAACTCAACGACTGCATCGTACGACAAGTAGCGCGAATCGTAGACATACGCTCCAACCATCGGCACCTCGCCCAGATCCTGTTGGTAGATGTCGATATTGGGGAGCGGCTCCACCGGGATCCACGCAATCGCTCCATCAAGGTCAACGAGCACGAGAACCCAGGTCCGAAAACTAATGTCCTCAGCTTGCTCGGCCACAATGCTCACTTGGTATCCAAGACGCTCCAAGCTCCCTGCGGTATACGCAGCGAATGTCTCAAGCCCCCAGCCACTGACACCCAGCTGCTTCTTGGAGCCAAGGCTCGTATTGCCGAGTACAACTTGGAGCCGATTGATCGCGGCCTTCAAATTCGTGAGCTGCAACGGCGAATAGTCGCCCTCATGCGGTTGAATCACAGTCGGAACATCCTGAGCCGCCACAAGGAAAGAAAGGGTGCACAGAAACAAGATTCCAATGATCGATCGTCGAACCATCCACGCCACCTCCAGAGCTACATCTTATCACGAACTACACGGCATGCTATCCCAAGGTGTCACTGAGCGGTCCCTCTCTTCTATCGGAACTGTCATGGACAGAAGAATCGGGCCCCGGCGTACTGGAGGCCAAGGCCTCCAGTACGTCAGAGTTTGCGAACCGTCGCATAGCGCCGGTTCGTCAGAGTTTGACACAAAGCGTCAAACATCTGGCTGGCGATGAATACAACAGATGTGCCTGCGAACCGTCGCATAGCGCCGGTTCGTCAGAGTTTGACGCAAAGCGTCAAACATCTGGCTGGCGATGAATACAACAGATGTGCCTGCAAACCGTCGCATAGAGCCGGTTCGTCAGAGTTTGACGCAGAGCGTCAAACATCTGGCTGGCGACGGGTCAAGTCCGCTCAATAGACTTAAAGAAAGGGGTCAAGTGCGCTCAATGGACGGAGAGAAAGACCGGGCCCCGATTACTCGGGGCCCATAACTTGTATCGCTACCCAACACGAGAACTCAATGAGTTCGCGGCTACCAGGCCACCAAGAAGCCAATCACCCACTCTGTGAACGCGCCGATCTCGACATCAACCTCCATCCCCATATTGAACGAGAATTGTGAGGCAACCTGCAACGTCATGGCCACATCAACGAGAGAAACGTCAAACAGCATGTCGCCCATGTCGAGAAAGTAAACGGCCAGATCAAACCCGAATGGACCGCAACAGGCATCGTCGTTCGAGCTCACGGCATAGACTTCCCAGTAAGGCGTACCCGCGAGCAAGCCGGGCTTGGTCCCGTTGCCCCAAAATGACAGTGCCGTGAACGTTACCGTGCCGACATCGCAACTGAGACCGACACCCTCAATGGTGATGCTATCCAGCATCACTACGGTGCCAGGACCGACACCCGTCGTGGACACCTGCTCGATGAAAAGATCGAGGCAGACGACCGGACCGAAGTCGATAATTGGGCTGAGGGTCAGTGTTTTGGTCTGCACCGTGAATTCGAGCGTAGCGTCAAGCAGAAGATACGGAAGACTCGGAATCCCAATCCCTTCGGCCGTGAAGACGATATTCTTGAATCCAGTGCAATCGAACGACACCACTGCATCGATGGTTGTGCAGCAGAACGGGAACCCCAAGAAGACATCCAATCCGGCCCAATTGAGATCGCAGATGTCGTTGTCGTCTCCGCCAAAGGAACTGGTCACACCGAAGACCACGTCAGCGGATACACCGGATCCTGTCAGCACGAGTGTTACATCACTGTCCTCAAGTGTGAAGTCAACAGCAAAGCTCACACCGGCGATCGTTACGGAAGCTGTCGTGTTCCAACTGGTGAATGCAGGAATCACGGGATCGAAGTCCAGCGAGGAGGTAACCGCAAATGCGCCGAGCAGCCCGGCAACTGCGAAGTCCTGATCTGTCCATCCACCTTCGTCAAGATCAGTGATGGAGGTAAACGTCCATCCATCCACCGAGTACGCAACCGTCAGTTCCGATAGGACGCTGATCGCATCGTTGAAGTTCGTTTGCTGCGGGTCGATAGTCACATCCGTATCCCACGATCCCGATAGCGTGGCCGCCGTGCCCCCCAACACAAAGAGAGCCACGCCCATTAGGCACACTAACGAAGCATATTTCACTGCCAATCATCCTCCTCGCCACCCTGCCATGGCCACGATTTGAGCGCGCTGAGCAGTAGCGATAGGATTGAAACCGGCACGCGCGCACGCCAGTCGGGGGCCTGTCCACATAGTAAAGGGGGAAGTAAGATCAGCTGCTGATACGCAGCTATCGCCAACCGTCCATCTGACAGCGCTAGGAACGCCGGATGTCCAGATGCCACGCGTCTCAGGTCTGTAATGTGGGATACGCGGATTGCTCTGCCTGCAGCCGTCTGGTGGGATGGGATGCAAGGCTGGACATGGAACGGGCCCCGGCGTAGTGGAGGCCAAAGCCTCCACTACGTTGGAGTTCGTCACTGCATTCCGAACATCCAGTTGGCTGGGCGAACACGCTTTGGCTCTCAGGCACAAGTTCAGGCGTACAAAAGATAGGGCCCCGGAAGATCCGGGGCCCCGTTGTTACTTCGTCAAGCACGAGAATCCGTCAGGATTCTCGCACGAACTCAAAGAGTTCGCCGGCTACCAAGTCACCAAGAAGCCGATTGTCCAGCTGGTGAAAGCCTGGCTGTTGACGTCAATGGCTAGACCCATGTCAAACGTGAACTGGCTAGCAACCTGAAGCTCCATGTACGCGTCGATGAGGGCGATATCAAACAGTCGCAATCCACCTTCGAGGAAGTAGAACGTCAAATCAAACGCGAATGGGCCACAGCACCCGTCGTCGTTCGTCGAGATGTTGTACCACTCCCAGTAGCCGCCAGGAAGCGCGAGGAAATCGGAGTAGCCGCTGAACGTAACGGCGCCAATGTCGCACGTCAGGCCAATGCCCGTGATCTCGAACGCATTGAGCGAGAGGACCGACATGCCGCCGCCGGTGTAGGCAACGTCAATG
>Ga0272441_10014375_pt1 | contig 11244 bp, 9 predicted proteins | sample SSMProp6N_FD_193582 | JGI IMG/M metagenome (GOLD analysis project Ga0272441, IMG submission 193582) | Marine sediment archaeal communities from Little Sippewissett salt marsh, Falmouth, MA, United States - SSM-Prop-6N | ecosystem: Environmental > Aquatic > Marine > Wetlands > Sediment ... | reverse complement strand
GCCGCCGAGGCTCTCGGCATGGCAATCGGCGCTGGGGCCGGTATCGCTTCTGGAGCGCCAGCCGTGGCGCGATATCGAGGCGCCCGACCTCTTCGCCAAACTGGGCCACTACTACGGCTACGGGATATACCGGTCAACCATGCGGCTTTCGCGCGATGCGCGGCTTCTGCCCGTGGGGGCCGGAGACCGCGTGACGCTGTTTGCCGACGGGAGGCGACTGGCCATCTTCGGGCGGTCCGAGGGAGCGAGCTGGGGGCCGATCGACGTCCCCGCCGGCGATCATGACGCGATGTTCATCGCCGACCACATGGGCAGGTTCAACTGCGGGTACCACCTCGGGCTCGACGTGGGTATGCCGGGGGCACCGGTCGCCGTGGAGCAAGTAGACGTGACAGCGACGGGCCGGGAGACCGTGGGGGCGCTCCCGGAGGCAGTGACCGGCGACTGGCGGTACCTCTCGGCAGAGGAGGCGACGCCGACGCCCTTCCGGCTCTGGCGCTTCGAGTTCACGCCGACGTCGGAGAGGGCCTACGTCGACCTCTCCTTGGCGCGGCCCTTCGGGCACGCATTCGTCGACGGGCGGAAGGTCGCGTCCGTCTGGCACTGGACGATGCCGTCGAACGAGGGAAGCGTGGAGGGGCTCTCGCCCGGGCGTGCGACCGAGATCGCCGTCTACACGATGGACCAACCCGAGCAGGAGGTGAGCCTGCGCATCTTCTGCGAGGCGGCCGAGCAGCCCGAGTGGGGGCAGTGGCGCTTTCTGCCCTTCGACGAGTGGATGCGCAGCGACTGGGGAGGGCTGTCGCTGTCGCCGCCGGCGTACTGCTGGCATCGGGCGAGCTTCGACGCACCTCACACGGACGTGGCGCTCTGGGCGAGGCTGGCGGGGATGCGCAAGGGCCAACTCTTCCTAAACGGACGGCACATCGGCCGGTACTGGACGATAGGGCCGCAACAGACCTACTACCTGCCGGAGCCGTGGCTGAGGAGAGCGGGCAACGAGCTGGTCCTGCTGGAGGAGGAGGGCGCGGTGCCGACCGAGGTAAGGCTCGAATACAGCCGAACGGGACCGTTCCGCTAGTCGGCGGTGTGCGGCGGCAGAAGACGGCCGCGCGGATCGAGCGGGGCGACCGGCATGTACTGCGTCGGCTCGCAACCGTAGACGATGCCGCCGCCGAGCTCGAGCCAGTTGCGCGATGGGTCCCCGCTCGTGGGGTCCCAGTCGTTGAGAAGAAGGCTTACGAAGAGCCCGCCGCGGCGCGCGGCGCGCGCCAAACCCATGCACGACCACGGGACGCCGATCTCGTATGTCACCTCGTCGCCCTCGCGGATTGCGCCGAAGCCGAGAGAGCCGACGGCGTCTGCCAGGCTCACCCCCGCCGGCGTGAACCAACCCCCCACCACCGGCTCCCCACCCGAGATCGCAAACCCGAACGCCGAATGACCGTCCGAGAACGGGCCCTTTATCGAAAGCGGGCGGACCCCTGCGTCGATAGAGAGCTGGACGCTGTCGTTGCGCCAGACGTGGATGCCGCTGAAACCGTCGACGTGCTCGTGGTCCGTGGCGCGGACGGCGATGTAGAGCATCGCCTCATCCCACATCATCCAGGCCACAGCGGCCGGGTCGGCCTGGTCCACCCCGCGAGGCTCCGGCGACTCGCGCGACGGCTCGACCGGATGCGACAGATCCCACTCGGATAGAAGACCATCGAACTCGACGGGCCTTTCGGCCATGGGCGCCCACACCGGCAATACGCAATCGGCGCCGAGATGGGCCACCGTTTCTCCATCCGAGCAGGTGCAGGTCATGCGCGAACGCATCGGCACGGTCGTCTGCGGCGGAGAAAGCGTGAAGTGCAGCTCGCCGACGCCTTCGCGCGCGGCCGGCTCGATGCTCCACTCCGGCGGCGGGGCGAAGCTTGCAGAGCCTTCGCTCGACAGGTGGACGTAGCCTCCGGCCGTGCCGCCGGGCTCGACCCAGAGGTCCTCGGCAACCAGCCGGGCCTCGAACGTGCGGCGGACGCGGACCTCCAGCGGGGCTAGAAGACGCATCGGGCGGCCGCCCTCGCCCCGCCACTGCAGATCAGCCAAGAGCCAGAGGTAATCGAAGTCGAAGCGCTGCGGCACGAGAACCTCGCCGACGAAGCGCTGCGCGCCGGCGGCTCCGAGCGGGGACATCCATGCCGCGCCCGCATCCGAGCTGCCGCGGAGCTGCAAGCTGAACCGCGCGCCGACATCGCCCGAGACCTCGGCGACGACGTCGAGCACGTCGCCCGAGGCAACCTGGCGCTCCGCCGAGAGCGTCAGGCTCACAGCGTCTATCTCGGCTACGACCTCCCCACGCCGACCCGGCACCGCAACGGCGTAGGAGAGCCCACCCGCTTCCATCGACAGCCTGAGACATTCGTCTTGCCAAATTCGCCACGCCTCACCCGGCAGATGCAGCGGCACGCGCCGGGCGCCTGTACCCACATGCGTCTCGCCGTACGATCTGTGACCGGCCTCGCCCACGAGCTCGACGGTCACGGCCGCCGGCTCGCCGCCCAGCAACGTGGCGGAGGGATACTCGACCCTCCGGCTGTGCGGGCTCGGCGGGACGAGACACACCGCCTCGGGAACATCCTCGGCAAGGCGCACGCGATACACATGCTCCTCGCCCGGGCCGAAGGCGTCCTCGAAGCTCGAACCGACCCGAGGCAGGACGCGGCCCTCGAAGGGAAGGACGACCTCGCGCGCGACGTCCGCCGTGAGCGTAAAGCGAGCCGTCGTCGCCACATCCGACGGGTTGACAGCTATTACCAGCAGATCCGGCACGGTCCCGAAGACCTCGGCGTCTACGCGCGCCCCCGACGTGGCGACGTGAAGGCCCACGGGCGGGCTGGGCGCGGCCAGGTCGTCGTGCAACGCGGACAGCTCGGCCGCCACGTCGCACATCGTGCGCCAGAGGGCCGGGTAGGAGTCGGCGACGCGCTCGGCCGGGCCGCGGTCGGAAAAGGCATAGGCGTAGTGGCTTATTCCCCGCGCGCCGTGGACGAGCGCGAGGTAGGTCAGCGTGCGGTCCTGCTCCGCCGTGGGGATCGGCGTGTCAGGCCCCTTCCACGCCTGGAGTATGAGCCAGCGTGACGATCCGCTCGGAGCGCTCCAGCGGAGAAGATCGAGGACCTCGGCGGCCCAGGTAAGCGGGCGGCCGTAATGAACCGGGTAGGGGTCGGCGCGGAGGACATCCACCGCCGACTGGTACGCGGGCACGCGCCAGACACCGTTGATGCCGCTGCAGGTGACCATCACCGGGCGGGTCGGGTCGACGCCGCGCACGAAGGCGGCGACGCGGTCGAGACCGGACGGCGAGGCGACGTTGTCGCGCAGGTCGGGCTCGTCGATGAGGACGTAGCCGAGAACGCCAGGCTGATCCATGACGGACTCGACGCATTGGCGGATGCGACCCCAGTCGATGCGCTCGTCGCCGTGATAGCCGGCCGAGACGACCGAGTAGAGGCCGTGCTCGGCGGCGCGCTCGACGGCCTCGCGCGAGCCGACCACGACCGTGTTGAAACCGGCGTGCCCGACGTCCTCCATCGCCTCGCTCGACGAGGCGCGGTAGATCTCAAGCGGGAAGACACGGGTGCCGTCGACGACGAGCGTGCCGTCGCAGGCGACTTCCACCGCCGCAGGCGCGCGCCCCACCGCCGCCAGAAGCAGCGTCGCAACAGCCCACCCGCGCATTGCACCCCAGCCAACGGACGCTTCTGACCACACGCTCACGCTCCCCTACGCCCCCATCCCCTCCCCTTCATCCACCCTTCACTCGCTCCTAACACGCGGCTGACGCGCGGGTCTGATAATCGCCGCAAGGCCCGTGCCCCGGGCGCTATAACCCGCAGCCGCAGGACGAGCGGGGCGTTCCTGCCAGCCACGGGGGCGGGCCACTGGACCCATGAACCACGCCGTTGTCGTTGCCGCCGGGGCGCCCGCAACGCCCGGGCCGGCCTGGGGAACCCGACCCACCGGATGCCCGGGCCCTCACCCTAAGCCGCTGCGGGGCGCTTGGTTACGATTGGGCCCTCCGCGCCGGGCGGGAAGCCCCACACCAGGGGACGGCCGTTACCCCCGGCCGACAGTGGGCCGCGCAGGACCCGGGAGACCGCCACACAGGCCCTCTACAGGCGGAATTCCGGTCAATTATTAGCCCCTTACGTCCAATATAGGGAATTAGGGACATAGACTAGTCCGCGCCAACTCGCGCAGCAAGGACAAACGCCGAAGGCAACACCCCAAGATGAGGCGTCACGCCGAGGCAATGCCGACATGTGGCCCCAGATGCAGAGAAATGCTACAATGCCTGGGTAGTTCCGCCGGGCATCATACGTACAGAAGGGGCTGCAATGATTCGTGACACCTCATCCGACCCTGCGGACATGATCGCGCTGCGCAGGGCCCTCCAGAAACGGCGCGACAACGTGGGCATGGCGGCGTACGCCCCCGATGAGATGGCGACGACGCTGCGCATGACCCAGACCGCGCTGGAAATGGCGCTCGACGCACTGTACGAGACCGGCGAACTCGTCTACGTGACCCGCATCAACAAAGACACCGGCGAAGTTCTGAAGGTGGTCTGGTTCACCGACTGACAGCCCCGGCGCAGGCGCCACAACCGATTTGCGCGACGGAAAGCGGAGGAGTGCCGTGACGAGAGGTTCCGCAGTCGCATTGATCATTACGTGCGTCGTGCTGTGTGGGGTTGTGGCGATGGTGGTGGTGGCCGTTGGAGCAAGCGTGGGGTTTCTGCCGGGACTGGAGCTGTACGGCCTGGAGAACATAGGCGCGCCCAGGGTGGGGCTCGTGACGCTCGTGGGCGAGATCTTTGTTGCGCAGCCGACCGTCGAGGCCCTGCAGAAGATGGAGAAGCGGGACGACGTGTGCGCGATACTGCTGCGCGTCGACTCGCCGGGCGGGGGCGTCGTCGCTTCGCAGGAGATACACGACGAGGTGATGCGCATACGCGAGAACGGCGAGAAACCAGTCGTCGTGTCCATGGGGAGCGTGGCTGCGTCGGGCGGGTACTACGTCGCCTGCGCGTCCAACGCGATAGTCGCCAACCCCGGCACCGCCTGCGGCTCCATCGGCGTGCTGACCAGCTACCTCAACGCCAAGGACCTGTGCGAGAAGATCGGGATAAGCTTCGAGACGCTGACCACGGGCGACTTCAAGGGCATGGGAGAGCTCGACGAGGAGATGACTCCCGAGCAACGCGAGGTCATCCAGGCGGTCCTCGACGACATACACGATCAGTTCGTCGCGGCGGTGTCGGAGGGGCGCAACCTCCCCTACGACCGCGTGGCCGAGATAGCCGACGGCAGGATATTCACGGGCAGACAGGCACTCGACCTGGGGTTGGTGGACGAGGTGGGTAACCTCCGCGACGCGGTGATGCTGGCGGGGGAACTGGCGGGGGTCGAGCGGGAGCCGGTGCTCATCGACGATGCGGTGCCGACCTTCGGCTTTTTTGACGAGATGAAGGGGCTGGCGCGCCAGGTGGCCGCCAAGCTCGCCGATTCGAATCCGAAATTCGAGCTCGTGTACAGGTAGTCCCGAGGACGCGATGACAGCCAGGAAGAAAGGCTCCAAACAGCAGGAGACGGGACCGGAAGCCGAAGAGGCATCGGAAGAGACCTCGGAGCAACTCCACAAATTCATCGAGTCGCGGATCGAGGACCCCTCCGAGGCCGACCCGGTCAAGCTCTACCTGCGCGAGATAAGACAGACCGCCCTCCTCACGCCGGAGGAGGAGATAGAGCTTTCGAAGCAGATTCACGCGGGCTCGGAAGAGGCCCGGGACCGCATGATAAAGGCCAACCTGCGGCTGGTGGTATCCATCGCACGACGCTACCTCTACCTCGGCCTGCCGCTGCTGGACCTCGTTGAAGAAGGCAACCTCGGACTCATCAAGGCCGTCGAGAAATACGACTGGGCGAAAGGCTACCGATTCAGCACGTACGCGTCGTGGTGGATACGCCAGTCGATAACGCGGGCGCTGGCCAACCAGGGCAAGCTCATCCGCGTGCCCATCTATATGACCGAGCTCATCAACCGCTGGAAGCGAGTGAGCCAGGAACTGACCCAGAAACTCGGGCGCAACCCCACCAACGACGAGGTCGCAAAGGCCATGGACGTCCCCGTAGACAAGGTCAAGGAGATACGGGAGATGTCGCGCATACCGGCCTCGCTCGACATGCCGCTCTCCGAGTACGGTGTGGGACAGCTTATCGACCTGCTGCACCTCAACGAGCATAGAAACGGCACGAGCGAGGTCGACCGTTTCATCCAGCACGAGCGCGTCATGCACCTGGTGAGCATGCTGTCGCAGCGGGAATCCGATACGCTGAGGCTGCGGTTCGGGCTCGAAGACGGGCTGCAGAGGACGCTCGAAGAGACCGGACGCGAACTCGGCCTCACGCGCGAGCGCGTCCGCCAGATCGAAGCGACCGCCATCCGAAAGCTGCAAGAGCTCACCACGCGCGAGGGCGACTTACATTAACATACGCGCCGCCTGACCCAGCCGGCCGCCCAGAACTCACCCCCCATGAACCACTCGAGAGCCGTCGCAATCGCCACGACGGGTAGAGCTATCACCACCCACCCGAGGACGACCACGCACCCGTCTTCCATGAACCACTAGATGACGGTCGGGGTTGACATCACGGGAAGAGCCATCACCTCGACCGCCAGGACAACCACCCACCCATCCTCCCATGAACCACAGAAGAAACGTCCTGATCAACGGACAACGATGGAACGCTTGGCGCCGAGCTCAAGCCCTTTACGAGAGCCATCCCCCCATAAACCACTGGAGAGGGGTCGGAATCGGCATCAGGGGATGCATATCCACCACCAGCGCCAGGACCACCACCCACCCATCCTCCCATGAACCACTGGACAGGGGTTGGAATCGGCATCAGGGGAAGCATATTCACCACCAGCGCCAGGACCACCACACACCCATCCTCCCATGAGCCACCAGAGAGCCGCCGTGATCAGCACATCGCGGGCAGCGCTCGGCACCAGCCACAAGCCCTTCGCCGAACCCGCCCCCGTGCCCTCCTACCCCCCCCGCGGGCGGGCACAAATCCCTGTTGGCAGGCCGGGCGTTCTGACGTACAATGGCAAGCCGGTGGGGGCCGACAGCGCGGCCCCGCACGGACCTGAAGGGCGCAGGCGCAAGGTGCGCGCGGCCCCTTCCAGGCGCTCGAGGGGAGAGGGCGAGTGTCGGTAGAGTCGCTGAAGGCGAGCATCCGCGGCGTGCCGGACTTCCCAAAGCCCGGCATACTGTTCTACGACGTGACGACGCTCATGAAGGATCCGCCGGCCCTGGCCGAGGCCGTCGATAGGATAGTCGAGCGCTTCCGCGGCGAGCAGATAGACGTGGTGTCCGCCATCGAGGCGCGCGGCTTCGTGTTCGGCGGGGCTATCGCCAAGGAACTGGGCGTGGGCTTCGTGCCCGTCCGCAAACCCGGCAAGCTGCCGGCCGATACGATATCGCGAGACTACGAACTCGAGTACGGCCTGAGCACGCTGCACCTGCACAAAGACGCGATACAACCGGGAAGCCGCGTGCTGCTGGTGGACGATCTGCTGGCGACCGGTGGGACCGTCGGCGCCGCCATAAGCCTCCTGCAGGAGCTGGGCGGAGAAGTGGCCGCGGTCGCCGTCGTCGTCGATCTGGTGTTTCTGCACGGGGAACGACCCTTCGGCGATATCCCCGTGTTCTCTCTGGTTGAATACGATTCGGAATAGGAGCGCCTGTAGCTCAGGGGATAGAGCAGCGGTTTCCTAAACCGCGAGCCGGAGGTTCGATTCCTCCCAGGCGCACCAGAATTGTTCGGGCTCTATGGCTCCTCTCATCGACCTGCATTCGCATACGTTCCACAGCGACGGCGTGCTGGTTCCGTCGGAACTGGCAAGACGGGCCCAGGTGGCCGGCTACGACCGCCTGGCCATGACCGACCACGTGGATGCGTCGAACATCGAGCAGGTCCTCGGGGCGCTGCGGAGAGCGGCCGATGTCATAAACCGGCACACGGACTTGCGCGTGCTGGTCGGTTGCGAGCTGACACACGTGCCGCCGGCGGCCATCGGCGAGCTGACCCAAGAGGCGAGGCGGCTCGGCGCGCAGATTGTCCTGATGCACGGTGAGACCATAGTCGAGCCCGTGGCACCGGGGACGAACATGGCGGCCATAGAGGCCGGTGTGGATATACTCGCCCACCCGGGGCTCATAAGCGAAGACGAGGCAAAAGCGGCCGCCGAGCGCGGCGTGGCGCTGGAAATAACCGCCCGGAAAGGGCATAGCCTCACCAACGGACACGTCGCCGCGGTCGGGCGCGCGTGCGGCTGCCGCTTCTCCATCGGCAGCGACGCGCACGAGCCCGGAGACCTGCTGAGCGCCGAGCACCTCTCGCACGTACTGCGCGGGGCCGGCCTCAGCGACAGCGAGATGGACGCCGTAGTGGAGAGCACCCTCAACCTGGCCGAGACGGCAGAGGACCGATAATCCATGGCGAAAGCCCACCACCATACAGTCAAAGAACTCAAACACGACGAGTTCGCCGAGCACATGGGCGACATGTGGGGCTTCTACAAGAGACACCGCAACGCATTCTGGAACAGCGTGCTCGTAGTGGCGGCGGCCATCTTCCTGGCGATGGTAGTGCGGGGACAGAAGGCAAGAGCGCTGCAGGAGTCGACCTCGCTGGTAACCCAGGGCCTGGACATACTGGGGAGCCTCGCGCCCACAACCGAGACGGCTGGGTACGAGGACGCATACGCGCTGTTCGACCAGGCGGCGACCAAATATCCGAAGACCGACGCCGGTACGGCGGCGGCGCTGTATAGGGCCGACGTGCGATACCGCGAAGGCAATTACCAGGACGCCGGGACGCTCTACACCGACTTCATGGACGCATACCCGGAGCACGAGTTGGCGCCGCGGGCACTGGTCGGCGTGGGACGGTGCCTGCAGGCACAAGGCGACCCAGAGCGCGCCGTGCTGCACTACCGGGAGTTTCTGGACAAATACCCCGATAACTACCTGAAGACCGAGGTCGAACTGGCGCTGGCCGGCGCCTACGAGGAGGCCGGCGACCTAGACGCGGCAAGGGAGGCGCTGGAGGCCATGGTCGCGGGAGACCTCGACCCGGCATACAAGAGCGAGGCCGAGGCGAGACTGAGCTCGCTCGGGGCCCTCCCTCCCCAACCCGATCTGGATAAGCTGAGGGCCGAGGCCGAGGCCCGGAGCGAAGAGCCCGAAACGCCGGAGCCTCCCGCCGGCGATGAGCCGGAGACCGAGTAACTTGTACGAGAGACCACCCGAGGCGGCCGAGCGCGTTGCGGCGGCGCTGTCATACGCCAACCTGCTCGTCGTCGTGCCGCTTCTGACCGGACGGCACATACCCTTCATAAGGCATCACATTCGGCAGGGGTTGGTTCTGCTGGCGGTGTCGCTGCTGGTGGGATGGGTGCCCGGCTGGGGATGGTACCTGGTGAGCCCGCTGGTGGCGGTGTTTGCGCTGGCCGGGGCCGTCCAGGCTCTGTGCGGCGTTGCACCGAAGATGCCGGGGGTTGGTGACGTAGCCGAGCTGATTCACGTCTGAGGCGGGCCGGTATGCCGCCTTGCGCAAGCGCGCGGGGGAAGGTATGACGGGAGAACTCGGCAAGGCGCTGAAGTACCCGATGGTCGGCGGGGCATGGATGCGGTGTCTGCTGCCGGGAGGACTGCTCTCCCTGGCGTGGATACCCGGGATAAACCGGGCGTTGCCCGTCATCGGCGGGGCCGCCCCCTTCTCGCTGGGCGTGTTCATCTGGCAGGTCGCCGCCGTCCTGGCCACCATATTCATCGCCGGGTACTGGATGCGGATAGTCCGTAATACGCTCGCCGGCATCGACGAAGCCCCACCCTGGGCGCCACTGCCCGACGTCGTCTCCGACGGGATCGCAGCCCTCATCGTCCTCATCTGCTACTCCGTGCTGCCATGGCTGTGCATGGCCACGGGCGCGGCAATGCTCTCGCGCGGGGCCGTCTTCGCACTCGCCGGGCACTGCCTGCTACCGCTGGGATTCCTGCTCGGGCTCATCGCAGACCTGCTCATACCCGCGGCGTTCGTCCGGCTGGCCGACGACGGGCGCGTTCCGGCCGCCATCAACATCCCGCTCGTCTGGCAACATATCGCCCGAGCCCTGCGCGACTACCTCACACTCTACGCCGTCTGGCTCGGCGTGACCTTCGTGTGGTGGCTTCTGTCCTTCCAGATCTCACCGTGGGCGTGGGGCAGGATCATCTCCGCCGTCTCCGCCTTCTACATCATGACCGTGTTCCTCAGGGCGTTCTCGACGCTCTTCACAACCGAAGAGCCCGAACCGGCACAGAGCCTGGGCTCCCAGTACGATACCGCGTATCGCCCCTGACCCGCACAAGGCTTGTGCACCCGGTGCGATAGCGGAGGGCATCCGCTCCCGGTGCCATACTCCGGTCGAGAGCCTCGACTCCCGGTGCGATGGCGGAGGGTCTCCGCTCCCGATGCAATACTCCGTATCGCTCCTGCCGGAATCGCCAACCTCGAGCTTGTCACAGCGCTCCCAATAACGCGGCGCCCATACAGGCTTCCCATACTCGACACGTCGTTGCCGTAAGAGCGGCAGGTACATCGGACAGACGGCACCAGTCACTCATCCCCCCTTACTCGACTCGCCGTTGCGGTCACGTTATCAGCGAACCCCGACAACATAGCGCCAACTGCAATGCACACCTCCATAATCCACTCGTCGTTGCCGTCAGGCCGGCAGGTACGTCGGAGAGACGGCACCAGTCACTCATCCCCCCTTACTCGGCACAAGGCTTGTGCACCCAGTGCGATACTCCGTATCGCTCCTGCCGGAATCGCCAACCTCGAGCGTGTCATGGCGCTCCCGATCATCGAGGGCCGATACAGGCCCATACTCGACCCGTCGTTGCCGTGGGGTCGTCGGAGACCTCCATAAGACAGCGCCCACCGTGATGCGCACTCCCATAATCCACTCGTCGTTGCCGTGAGAGCGCCGGGGCCGTCGACAGGCGTGCGGGGCGGACGAGCTTAGCGCGAGCTTTTGCGGGACACACCGGCGCATTCGGGGTATGATGCGCCATGAAGGACGGGCGCCGGGAGGTGGAGGCCGAAGAGGCCGCCGGGGACTCGGCAAGCCGTCCGACAAAGA
>Ga0272441_10014374_pt1 | contig 11245 bp, 6 predicted proteins | sample SSMProp6N_FD_193582 | JGI IMG/M metagenome (GOLD analysis project Ga0272441, IMG submission 193582) | Marine sediment archaeal communities from Little Sippewissett salt marsh, Falmouth, MA, United States - SSM-Prop-6N | ecosystem: Environmental > Aquatic > Marine > Wetlands > Sediment ... | reverse complement strand
CGGGGCACCGAACGGCCCGCTGCCGCTCCACGGCACGTTCTCCGTGACCCCGGCCGCCGAGTGGGAGCTGACGCCGACCGGCGGCGTGCGAGGCCGCGTCGATTGCCGCCGCATGGTCGTCGGGCCGGGCATCATCGTCGAGCGGTCGGTCGAGCCTGTGCCGGGCCGCCGGGCGTTCAAGTATGTCGATCGGCTTCGGGCCGAGGTCGGCTCGGATTATATGTGGCTCTACCATCCGAACTTCCCTGTGGCCGAGGGCACCCGGTTCGTCTCCAGCGAGACGCTGGTGGTGCCGCGCCCCGACGACATCGCCAGGTGGGGCCTCAAGACTTACCGCGTCTTCGAGAACGTCGGCCGGGGTCACTGCCGGTTTCCGCCGGGCACCGACGCGGCGTCGGTCGAGGAAGAGAACTTCGAACAGTGCTTCATCATGCGTGTGCTGCCCGACGGCGACGGCGTTGTCCGGGCCATGCTCGTGGCGCCCGATGGCGAATCGGCCGGGTACGTCGAGTACGACACCGCCCGCTTCCACGACGTGCAGCAGGCGTTCCAGTTGTGGAAGAACCCGCGCGACGGCGCCTGCGGCCTGGAGGTCGGCAGTTGCTTCATGGGCTGGCAGTACGCCGCGGAGCACGGCCTGCTCTGCCGCCTGGGCCAGGGCGAAGAGCACACGTACGAGATCGAGATCGGTTTCCTGCGCGGCCGGGCGGAGGTGGACGCCTTCCGGGCCGAGATGCCCGACGCCGGCGAACCCGAGCTGAAAACCGTCGATGCGGAAGGCTTGGCCGCCGTGTACAAGGGCTGACCGCGCTGCGGCGCGCGGGCGCGGCGATGCGCTTCGCCGGGGAAGCTCCGCGAGTCGGTGGTCTGATGAGTTATCAGGAAGGGGGCGGGTCGATGCACACGAAGCGCCTGCTACTGATGGCGGCTGCTGTGAACCTTGTCCTGGCCGCGGCGGCCTGCGCGGCCGACGAGGCCATTCTCGATTTCGCCGGCGATGTCACCGTGGCGCCCGATGGAGAGCTGACCGTCACCGAGACGATCCGCGTCCGCGCCCAGGGCCACGTCATCAAGCGCGGCATCTATCGCGACTTCCCGACCGAGTACGTGGGGCGGTGGGGGCTCAGGCACACGGTGAGCTTCAAGGTCGTCGGTGTCACGCGCGACGGCAAGACCGAACCCTGGCGCCTGGAGTCCACCTCCGAAGGCGTGCGGGTATACATCGGCCACAAGGCCGTCCTGCTGCCTCACGGAGAGCACACGTACGTCCTCACCTACGGCACCGGCCGACAACTGGGCTTCTTCGACGATCATGATGAACTCTACTGGAACGTGACGGGCAACTACTGGTCGCTGCCTATCGAGCAGGCCTCGGCCGTCGTGCATCTTCCTGCGGGTGTGCCCGAGCGCGATGTGCGAGTCGAGGCCTACACCGGACCGGTGGGGACGAGAGGTCGCGACTACGCCGCCGACGTCGCCGGGTCGGCGGCGACGTTCCGCACGACGCGCCGCCTCGATCCCGGCGACGGGCTGACCGTTGTTGTCGGCTGGCCGAAAGGCCTTGTGGCGGAGCCGACGCCCGAGTCGCGGCGCAGGCAGCTCATCCGCGACAACCTGGTCATTCCCGTGGGCACTGTCGGGGTGCTCGTTGTCGGCCTCTACTTCCTCGTGGCGTGGTGGCGCGTCGGACGCGACCCGCCCAGGGGACTGGTCGTCCCGCAGACCGAGGCCCCCCGGGGCGTGTCGCCGGCGGCGGCGCGGTACCTATGGCGGATGAAGTTCGACCACCAGTGCTTCGCCGCGGCGCTGCTGGACATGGCCGTCAAGGGATACCTGGCCATCGAGCAGGCGAACGACACCTACCGGCTCGTTCGCGACGAGTCGTCGGCGGACGGCAACGTCCTCTCGGAGGACGAATCAGCCGCGGCCGCCAAACTGCTGAGGTCCAGGAAGGATCGGGCCGACGTGACGCTCAGCAGCGAGAACCACAGCCGCATCAGCAAGGCGCTGACGGCCCAGAAGGAGGCGTTGTCGGAGTCGTACGGCGGGCTGTTCCGGTTGAACCGGCCGGCGTTCTTCGTCGGGCTTGGCCTGTCGGCCGCGGCCGTGATTGCAGCCGCGCTGGCCTCTGTTCTCGGAGCGGACCTGAGCCGGCTGCCGCCGGTCGCCTTCCTGAGCTTCTGGCTGTCGGGCTGGAGTGTCGGCGTGTTCTTCCTCGTGTGGCAGGTCGTCCGGAACTGGCGCGACGTCGTCAGGGCACGCCGGATCGGTGGGAAAGCCGTGAAGCTCCCGGGAGCGGTGTTCATCTCGCTTTTTGCGATTCCCTTTGTCGGGGCCGAGGTCGTCGTCCTGGTCATGCTTGCCGCGATGACGTCGCTTTGGGTGGTCCCGCTGGCCGTGGTGCTGGGCGCGCTGTGCCTGGTGTTCGTGCACCTGCTGAAGGCCCCGACGCCCGAGGGGCGCACGCTGCTGGACCACCTGGAGGGATATCGCCTGTACCTGGCCCAGGCTGACCCGGGCCGGCTCGCGGCCGCCGAAGCGCCCGCGCGGACGCCGGAGGTCTTCGAATGCCACCTGCCTTACGCCGTGGCCCTCGATGTCGAATACCGGTGGACGGCGGCGTTTGACGACGTCCTCCGGGCGGCAGCGCAGCCGGAGACGGAGGACGAGGAACCTCCTGAGCGGCCCCTCTGGTACCAGCCGGTGTGGTACCGTGGGGCGGGCGACGGGCTTGCCATCGGGGACTTCAGTTCGTCAATCGGCAGTTCGCTGGCCGGCGCCGTGAGTTCGAGCGCTTCGCCGCCGGGATCGAGCAGCGGCTTCAGCGGAGGAGGCGGCGGAGGAGGCGGCGGAGGAGGCGGAGGCGGCTCGTCCGGCGGAGGCGGCGGCGGTGGAGGTGGGGGGGGATGGTAGCGAAACGGCTGTGCCTGAGGGAGACCGCGACATGGCCAACTACGTGATCGCCCGGCTCGACCAGATCGATCCGGTCGGCTGCCCCTGCGGACAGTCGCGACGGGCGTTCGTCTCGCCCGACAACCCCGTGGCGACGCTCCACATGGTGGACATCTCCGCCGACAGCCGGGCCCACTATCACAAGAAGCTCACCGAAATCTACCTCGTCCTGGAGGGCACGGGCCACATGGAGCTGGACGGCGAGCGGGTGCCCGTCGCGCCGCTGACGGCCGTGCTCATCAAGCCGGGATGCCGGCACCGGGCGGTGGGCGAGCTGCGCGTCATTAACGTGCCGGTCCCCGCGTTTGACCCCGCCGACGAGTGGTTCGACTGAGCGCCGCCGATCAGCCGAGGCGGTCGAGCATGTCGGCCGTGACGGCCATCAGGGGCTTTTCGCCGCGCAGGAACCGCTCGACGTCGTCCACGGCCTGCCGGCCCATCTTCCAGTCGGCCATGCCGGCGATGTGCGACGTGAGCATCACGTTCGGCAGTTGCCGCAGCGGGCTGGCGTTGGCTGCGGGCTCCGGCTCGGTCACGTCGAGCAGCGCGAGGAGCCGCCCTTTTCTCAACTCCGCGATCAGCGCAGCCTCGTCCACGAGCGCCCCGCGAGCCGTGTTCACCAGGACCGCGTCGTCGCGCATAGCCCGGAGCTGCCGCGCGCCGATCATTCCGGCCGTCTCGGGCAGGCTGGGGGCGTGCAGGGTCACCGCATGGCTCGCTGCGCACAGCTCGGTCAGGTCGGCCATTCTGCGGACGCCCAGCGCGGCGGCCTCGGCGTCCGACAGGTACGGGTCGTACACGAGCACCGTGGGGCCGAACGCTTTGAGGAATCGGATCAGGTGTCGACCCACCTGGCTTGCCCCGACGACGCCGATGGTCGACGAAGCGAGCACGCGGGCGTTCGCCGGCTTGGGGTTGCCGCCCGTGCGGTTCGCCGCGGCGTTCTCCATGGCACGCTTCAGGCCGAGGATCAACAGGCCGAGCGTGTACTCGGCCACGTTCTCGCCGTTCGACGGCGCGCACGAGGCGATGGTGATGTCGCGCCCTTCCAGCCACGGGCCGAACATGTGCTTGACGCTCCCCGCAACGTGCTCCCAGAGCCGCAGCTTCGGGCACGCGGCCGCGATGGTTCCGTTCAGGCACACGTCGTTCCACGAGGCGACGGCGATCTCACAGTCGGCCAGGAGGGTGCATATCTCGGGCTCGGTCAGCTTCGCCGTGGTTGAGGTCCACCTCACGTCACCCAGACCGTCGAGCCGCTCTCGCTCCTCCGGGGAGAAAAGCCTCTCCCGAAGCGGTGCCTCGATGGTCACGCCGATCTTCACTTGACTCATTCCTGCCGGCTCCCTCCGCATGGGCGGCCGCGGGATAGCGTCTCGGCCGTCGGCCCGATGCCCAGGGGAAGTGTAATGGGCGCGGCACAGGATTTCAACCGTCCGGTGCCTCCCGCGACGGCGAGTGCCGAAGCCCTGGGTCCGGCCGAGCTTTTTGCTGGCCCCGTCCGAGGCCCGATGATATCCTTTCGGCCCGGGCGTCGGGAGGCAGTCCAGTTGCACCGCGCACAAGAGAGGACCGGATGGACAGGCTCACGCGGGCACTCGTGGAATCGGCGGTCGAGGTCTTCCAGCCGCCGGGCCCCGTCATCGAGATCGGCTCCTACCAGGTCGAAGGCGATCGCTATGCCAACCTGCGCCCGCTCTTCCCCCGTCGGCATTACCTGGGATGTGACATGCGACAAGGCCCCGGCGTGGACCGTGTCGAGCGGCTCGAGGCCCTGACCTTTTCCGACGGGTGCGCGGGCACGGTGCTCTGTCTGAACGTGATCGAGCACGCCTGGGACTTCCGCAAGGGAGTCGAGGAGATTCATCGTATCACCGCCCCCGGGGGTCTGGCCCTCCTGTCCTCGGCGTTCAACTTCCGGATTCATGCCCACCCCGATGACTACTGGCGCTTTACACCGCGGGCGATGGAACTGCTGTTCAAGGACTTTGAGGGCGTTCTCTACGGCTGGCAGGGCTCCGACAAGATGCCGCGACTCGTGTTTGCCCTCGGCATCAAGCGGTCATGCGATACCCTGGCCGAGAAGGCTGACTCCTGGCGACGCGGTACGCTTGGCCTCTGGCGGCAGCGCCCCTCCCTGCGGGCTCGCCTGGGAGCGATTCCCGCCGGCCTGCTCGTCGGGCGGAAACACCTCCAGGCCATCCGACAATGGGGCAGACTCACAATCTGCGTCAGCCCGCGAGGCTGACCATGGCGGCAGCGGCCGGAACACGACGCTCATGACAGAACCCAAGGCACACTCCCTCCCATGGCAGCTCGAAGAAGTCCCGTGCGACTTCTGCGGCGCGCCCGACGCCGACGTCCTCTACAGCGGCCGCGACCGCCTTCACGGTCTGCCCGGAGAGTTCCGCGTCGTCGTCTGCCGGACCTGCGGCCTGGCCCGCACCAGTCCCCGCCTGACGCCGGAGAGCCTGGGCGCCGCCTACCCCGAGGACTACGGGCCACACCAGGGCGGCCGTGCCGGACCGATGCCGCCCGGCGGGCTGCTGCGATGGGCGCTCGTGAACCTGCGCGGGTACCCCCTGGGTTCGGCGAGTTCGCGGTCGGCGCGGGGGCTGCTGTGGCTGCCGGGGGCATGCGTGCTGCGGCGCCGCCGTTCGCTGCGCTACCTGCCGTTCACGGGCCAGGGCCGATTGCTCGACTTCGGCTGCGGAGCCGGCAGGTACGTGGCGCAGATGGCGGCGGCCGGCTGGCAGGCCGAGGGGCTCGACCTCAGCCCGGCCGCAGTCCAGGCGGGACGCAACGCGGGCCTGGTCATTCACCAGGGCACCCTGCCGGGCGCAAATCTTCCGGATGCGGCCTACGATGCGATCACCATGTGGCACGCCCTGGAGCACGTGCCCGCTCCGAAGGCAACACTCGCGGCGGCCCACGCGCTGTTGCGGCCGGGCGGGCGGCTTCTGGTCGCCGTGCCCCGGCTCGACAGCCTCGCCGCACGCTGGCTCGGCAGCGCCTGGTATGGTCTCGACCTGCCGCGGCACCTGACGCACTTCACCGCCCGGACGCTGCGGCGACACCTGGAGAGCACCGGCTTCCGGGTCGAGAGTTGCCGCGGCGTTCGCCGGCCGGGCTTCCTCCGGCATGGCTACGCCGCGCTGGCTCGCGAGACCGGTCGGGCGGCGCACCGCTGGTTGTCGCGGTCGCGCCTCGTGACGGGGCTGCTGAGCAACGTGGCCCTTCTGGTCGGACGCACCCAGCAGATCGTGTGTGTCGCCCGGCGCGGCTGAGGCGGCACGGGTGTGCAGGCGCGGGGGGAGGCGGGAGACCTGGGATTCTCCGCCGGCCTGCGCGTCGTCGGCGGGGATGCGATTCGACGCCGCACGCCACGCCAGGGACATCAGCGCACGCACGATCGCGCCGCACGCGGGCCGCAACCGTTTCGGTCACGAGGCGGGTATCACGCAGCTTGGCGGTGTGTCGGCCGGATGCCTGGCGGTGGCACCAGCGCGGCGGCGGCCGCCAGGGCACGACGGCCCCGACGCCGGTCGAGAAGGGAACAGGGCGGGGCGGCTCGCGCTCGGCGAACCGCCCCTTGGCTCCTTTCAACGGTGTCTCGTCACTTCGCCGCCGCGGGGGTGCTTGGCTTCCCCACGCACAGTCACGCCGACCCGCTCACTTCGCCGCGGCAACGAGCGGCAGACGCGTCGCGGACAGGCGGCTGATCAGGACAACCACGGTGCCCGACAGCGGCTGGCGGCCGAGCGTCTGCTGCGACTCGGCGCGGAACGTCCGCCAGGCCTCCCCGCCGGCCTTGCGACACGCCATGGCGACCAGCACCACCGCGTCCTCGCCCGCGGGCTTCTGCGACACCGCGTCCGCCAGGGCGGTCTGGTCGACCTTGTCAGTCGCCAGGAGCGCCGCCACGGCCGTCCGGATCACCTGCCCGTACGCGTCATCGCCCTTCGGCGCACCAAGGGCCTTCTGCGCGTCGGCCCGCACATCGTCCGACTCGCGCCGGGCCAGCGCCGCGTAGACCAGCCGGAGCTGCGCCGCGTAGTCCTTCGGAGACTTGTCGAACTCCGAGACGGCCTTCCGCGCGGCGTCGCGGCACATGTCGCCGGCCGACTTCGCCAGCGCCGCCAGCTCGGCTTCGCCCGGCAGGCTGCGGGCGCTCTCGCTGATTGCCCACATCGACCTGAGCGGCACCAGCGCCACCGCTTCGTTCTTGAGCAGATCCGCGGCCTCGCCGGCGCGCCACGCCACCTGCAGGTGCGTCAGCGCCTGGAGGTCGAGCCGGCCGTCCGCGGCCTCGGCGAGCAGTTGCCAGCCATAGTGGTACATCTCGACCGCGACGCGCCGCTGTCCGGCGATCTCGATCACCTTCGCCGCACGCTCCTTGCGGGCCTCGGCGCGTTTGCAGGTCACCTTGTGCAGCTCCGCGAGGTCGCCCTCGAGTTCGGCCTTCGCGTCGGCCAGATCGGCGAACAGCTTGGCGGTGGCCTCGTGCGTCGCAGGCTCGGCGAAGACAACCAGTTGCCCCGCACCGTACCACGCGACGTCCGACTCGGCCAGCCCGAGCTTCTCGCGCACGGGCTTCAGGAACTCCGCGTACGCCTTCTTCAGAGCCGCCGCGCGGTCCTTCCACTCCTTGAGGTCCTTCAGCTCGTCGGCCTCGGGCGGCACCATGAGCGACACGTCGTACACCCACGGGGCCTTGACCGCTGCCCGGCGTGCGCTGATGACGACCGCCTCGCCGCCCGTGACCTGCCACGTGAGCCGCTCGGGTGTCAGGAGCCAGTCGAGCGCCTCGGCGACGGTCGCGCGCCGCAGGTCGAGCCACGTGACTCTGGTCTCCTTGCTGCCGGTCATCGCGGCGGCGTCCTCAACGCTGCCGGGGATGAGTTTCACCTCGACGCCTGCGGCGCCGGCCACCGCCTTCAGGGCTTCGGCCAGCGACTTGTCGCGGATCACGAGGTCCAGGCGCTTCTCGAGCGCCGGGACGTCCTTGCTCCACGCCTTCAGGAGCTTGGCGTTGATGTCGTCGATGGCCACGAGGGCGTCGTCGCCGTCGGACCCGGCAACCGTCTTCAGCAGGTAGGTGTAGGCGTAAGCCGCGCGTGCAGCCAGCAGACTGGCGTCATCCTTGGCGAGTTCCTGGGCGGCCTTCGCCGTCTCCTCGGCATGCTTGCCCGCCGCCTGGCTCGCCTCGGCGAACCATTGCCGCATGGCCGGGTCGCCGCCGTAGCGAAGGGCCTTCTGCTCCATGTCGCCCAGTGCTAAGAACCTGTCCATGACCGGGCCGTTGGCCACGCGGGCCTTTGCCAGGGACTCCATCCTGCCCGACTCCGCCCTTCGGCCCGCGCTGCGATACGAGAAGCCGGCAAGCTCCTTGCGCGACTCCCGGGTGCGCGCGGGCGCCCGCTTGGCATCCGCGGCCGCCGACCCGTACCCGTACCCGTAGCTCGACTGGGGCTTGGCCGCTGTGGCGGGCATCGAGGCGGGCGGCGGGGCCGCCGACGCGGCTCCGGCAACGGAGAAGTAGCTGGCGCTACCGCCACCGCCGCCGCCACTGGGGCCGTTCGTCGGCTTCAACATCCGCATTGTCGGAACGGCCGCCACGTCTTCGAAGAACACGTCGGGCCGGCCTTCGCCCTCGGGACCGAAGAAGCCCTCGTACCGCGTGCCCTCGGGAATCGGCACGGGCACCAGCATCCGCCGCGGCGGGCGGGCCGGCTCGGTGAGCTTGCCCAGCTCCGTCTCGTCCACGGCCACGAAGCTCGTGTACTGGCTCATCAGCCGGTAATCGAGCGCGATCCGCGTCACCTCTTCCTCCACCGCGGGCGAGCCGGCGTAGTAGGTCGACTGCATCAGGTCCTCGACCTTGTTGCGGGCCCAGACTTTGGCCAGCACCGCGTGGCGGTTCTCCGCCGCGGGGAAGTTCACGACGAGCGGCCAACTGACGGGCTCGCCCTCGACGCGCCCGCTGACGCGGATGGGCGCCTCGCCCCGCCCGCCGGCGTAGCGGCCGAACAGAATGATCGGCCGGCCGACCCACAGCTCGGGGATCTTCGCCGGGTAGGTCTCGCTGACCTCGGCGCCGCCCCAGTCGATGGCCACCTTCGAGAGCTGCGCCCGGTGGATGCGCATCATGATTTCCTCGACCGTGGCGGCCGGGTCCTCGTTGAGGTTCATCACCTTGCCCATGCCGCCGCCCTGTCGGGCCACGCCGTCGACGAGGAACCGGTTGACGCTGTTGCCGATGCCCAGGCACCAGAACCGCACCTGGTCCCCGCACCGCTTGCCGACCTCCTCGATGATCTCGGCCTCGTTGCCGATAAAGCCGTCAGTTAACATAAGACATATGCGAACGCGCTTGGGGTCAGGCGGCTCGTCGAGGGCCATGCGGACGCCCTTGAGCATCTCGGTCCCGCCGCGCCCCTGGATGCGGTTCGTGAAGTCCAGTGCCGTCGCGATGTTATCCTTCGTGGCCGGCACCGGGGCCTCGAACAGCTTCTCGGCGCTGCTCTGGAACGCCACCACCTGGACCGTATCGTCGGCCTTGCACCGCTCGAGCATCTTCTCCATCGTCTCGCGGACCTTCGCCGAGGGCTGCCCGCGCATCGAGCCCGAGACGTCTATGAGGAAGACGATCTCGCGCGGCGGGGCGGCCTTCAGCTTCTCGTCCTCGCGCGGCTGGATCATCAGCATGAAGTAGCCCTGGCCCTCCGGGTCGGTGTGCGCCAGCAGCGCCATCTCGGGCTTCTCGCCCACCACGTCATAGCGCAGGACGAAGTCCTTGTTCGGAATGCTGTCGGCCGGCAGGATGCGGGCCGTCGCCATGCTCACGCCCACCCGGTTGAGGTCGCACTTGTGGTTGACGACCGCGAGGTTCTGAACGGGCACGCCCGCGTCGAGCTTCACCTCGAGCGAAATGTCGTGGCCGTTGCGGAACTCCGGCTTGAGCACCGGCGGCGTGATCCGCGAGGCGTCGGGCACGCGCGTGGTGTCGGGCGACCAGCCGTCGCCCTTGGGCTTGTCGGGCCCCTCGGGCACCTTCTCCTTATCGAGTTCCCCGACCTTGCCCTGAAGCTCCGGCGGCACCGGCGGGATCTTCGACGTCGGACCGCCCGGAATGTAGCGCGGGCCCACGACCATCGGGAAGTGGAACTCGTAGGTCCCCATGTCGTAGGCCAGCACGTCGACGTACGAAATCTCGATGTCGATCTGCTCGCCGGGGTCGATGTTGCCGACGGTCTGCGTGAAGATGTTGGGCCGCTCCTGCTCCAGCAGCGCCGCCGTGGCCCCCTGGGCGATGGCCTGCTCGTAGATCTCGCGGGCCTCGGCCCGGCGCTTGATGATGCCGACCACGCGCCGGCCGCTGCTGAGGACCATCGTCATGTCGTCCACCGCCGCCTGGTGCGGCAGCGGAAAGACGTACACGGCCTCGATTCGCTCCTTGAGCGGGTTGAGGAACGTCTGCGTGACCTTCACCCGGGCGATGAAGCCCGAGACGTCGGCCTTGACGTCCGTGTGCTTCAGCGGACACTCGACCAACTGGCCGTCTTCCTTGACGACGCGCAAGGCGCCCTGCGTGACGTCCTTGGTGAGCTTCTCCATGCGCTCGGCGAGGACCTTGGGATCGACGACCGGCTTGGAGGCCACGTCCGTCGGCGCCGCCCAGGCCGCGCGCGACCCGGGCCCGTTGTTCCCCAGGAGCCCTGGGGCCATCGTCGCCGCCAGCGCCGCCAACAGGAGCGCCGCACCTGCTGCAATCCCCGTCACCATGCCTGATGTTTTTCGTGAGGTCCTCATCGCTCGTGCCTCCTTCTCGAAAGACGTGCCAAGGGCGTGCCCCGATCTCGTAACCCAACCGCCTGAAAGCCTTTATGGAATCGATGGTATCAGTCCGGTTGCCGCACACAGACTCGTGCGGACTGTGCGTGCCGGCCGGGACCACGGCCGCACCCGTTGCCCGCATCGCTCTGCGGCGCGGCGCACCTGTGCCGCGCGCCCCTTCACTTTGATTGGACGCTCCCCGGCCGCGGAAGTTCTCGGATTTCTGCCCTGGCATCTGTGCACGCGCGGCAAAGGTGGAGCCCCGTTCACGGGGCTTGGTGTCGTCAGATAGCCCATCCCTTTTAGGGGTGGGGCGCGCCGAGTTCCTCTTCGCACTTTTTCCCTTTCTTCCCTCCCCCGGGGGTGCCTTCGGCGCCCCCGGGGGAGGGAAGAAGGATAGACAGATCGCGGGCCGATGCCCCAGGGCTAGAAGCCCTGGGCTAATCCGCCGCCTTCG
>Ga0272441_10014373_pt1 | contig 11246 bp, 17 predicted proteins | sample SSMProp6N_FD_193582 | JGI IMG/M metagenome (GOLD analysis project Ga0272441, IMG submission 193582) | Marine sediment archaeal communities from Little Sippewissett salt marsh, Falmouth, MA, United States - SSM-Prop-6N | ecosystem: Environmental > Aquatic > Marine > Wetlands > Sediment ... | reverse complement strand
GATTTATAGCTTGTCTTAGAAGATACTTTAGATACAGGATAAGACACTTTAGATATAGAGCTTTTAATACTTGTTAAAGGCTTAGAAGGCTGAGCTGATTTAACTGATACACCTAAAGGAGCAAAAGCTGAAGGAGTAATAGAGCTTGAAGGATAAGCTGAAGAGTATTTTCCTGAAGATAATCCTGAAGCTAAAGTCTTACTTCCTGTTCCTCCATATTCAAATACATCAATAGGAACTCTAACTCCTTGTATCTTTGTATAATAGTTTCCAGACTTTAAAGTATAAGCTCCTGCTTCAGGTCTAGCAATAGCTTCTATCTCTGTTTTCATTAAAGGAATATCTAAAAAGCCTTTCTTAGCTGGAAGATTAAATTTATATCCGCCAGCTGAAGAAGAGTAAGGTGAAATTCTAAAGCCTTTAGGAATAAGATAAGCAGTAGAAGGAACTGAAGCTTCTTGGAATAGTCCTATCTTATAACTTGAAGAATAGCCTCCTCCAACTTTAGCAAAGTGAGGAGATACATAAGAAGAAACATATAATCCTTGCAGCTCTGAACTTCCTGCTGCTGGAACTATCTCTCCTTTCCAGAATTTATAAGGAGTTGTATGAAAACCTCCAGCTTGTTCTCCTATATATCTTCCTGCTACATTCTCTTGAAATAATCTTAAGTGTTGGCTTTTAGAAGCTGTTGGAAAAGCTTTCTCTCCATAATAAACTTCTGGAGTAGTTAATTTCTGTAAAGAAACTTCTTCTCTTCCTAGAGTTCTAAAAAAGCCTTGAGTTTTTTGAAAGCCTTTAGTTCCTATTTTATATCCTGCTCCTAATAATAAAACATCTTTAGCAGCTACACTTAATACTTCTGTTCTTTCTGCAAAAGTCTGTTTAGCTTTAACTTGCTGATAAATATTATATCCTGCATATCCTGTTAAGCCTACTCCAGCTCCTGCTGTTACTCCTGAAGTAAAAGCTCCTGCTGAAGAAGAAATAGCTGTTGCTCCTGTTACTGCTCCTGTTGATGCAAAACCTGCTCCTGCTCCTACTCCAAACAAAGCTGCTTGTTTTAATGGGTGCTCAAATATATCTTTAGTTATTGCTCTGCTTGCTATTGCTTGAATATTCTGTTCTTTACTAGGCTTTAATCCAAAAGGGCCTATTCCTATTATTGAAGGTGATAAAGCTTGGTGCAGTTCAGGAGAAGTTACATTAATGCCATATTTTCCTAACTTTGTTCTTAAAGGATCAGTAGTGTATTTTCTTACTTTAGTTTCTGCTCGTTCATATTTATCAAGTAAAGAAGGAATCCAGCCACCATCTCTATCTTCTGGCTCTACCATTTCTCCTTCTTCTAATGGTGCTGCATCAGTTACTCTTTCTTCTTTCTGGAAGCCTACTAGTTTTCTGCCTTCGTATACAGGCTCATAACCTTCTTCTTGTTTTTGTTCTATCAGCTTTCTTTCTCTAGTTATGCTTGGCTCTACATTTTTACTTCTTAAAAAGAAACCTTCAGCTTCTGTAAGGTTATTGCCTTGTTCTCTTTTTCTTAATATAAATTCCTCTCTTCTTCTTTGTTCTCTTTCTAATTCTAATTGTCTAGCTTGTTCTTCTTGCCTTTTTTGTTGTTCTGCTAGCTCTGCTGCTTTAACTGCTTCTAGTTCCTTATCTATTCTTGCTAGTTCTTCTGCAGAAGCTCCGTGTAATCTTTCTGCAGCTCCAGAAGATCCATATCTAGCTTCTGCTCTTTGTAATCTTTCTAAAGCTTTTCTATTTCTCTCAGCTATCTCTTCGTCTATTTGCTTATTTCTTTCAAAAGGATCTTTCTTTCTTTTCTGTTCTCTAGCATATCTTTCTCCTTCTGTTAAATTAGGATTGTAGTAAACCATTATTCAAATTCCTCTGGCTTTGCTCTGCCGTATAGTTTAGTTAAGTATTCTTCTGCTTGTCTTGTGTTCTCTTGTATTTGTAGATCTACTTGTCTATTGCTTTCCATAGCTTCCTCTATTTGCTCAGGAGTTGCATTATGAATTGCTTTCTCTTGTGGATATACAATAGAGATAAGTGATGCAACAAATAGTAATGTTGCTAAGATTGATAAAATAATAATGTATGGTTTAAGACTCATTTTTCTCCTTCAGCTTTTTTAGTAGTTCATTAGATTGTTTCTTAGAAACTTCCATTTCAATAAATTCAGAGTTGTTAATGTTCTCTCCAACTTCAAAGGCAATTGTTAATAATCTTCTCATTTTTCTTTTTAGATTTAGGTTTAGCTTTTTCTATTTTCTTTTCTAAGATATATAGATCTGGAATTTCAAACTTAATTTTCCTAATTTTCTTTTCCATAAATAATATAGAACTAAATTCTTTAAATAGAGTATAGGCATTTATTCCTCTAATGTTACTCTAATAGTGGATTTTAATGCTAGGTATCTAAGATAAGAACTCATAGGCATTCCTGCTAGAGAGCATTTCTTCTTAACTTTCTCATACTCTTCCTTGCTTAACTTTACTCTTATCTCATGGTTTCTGTTCATATTAAATAATCACCTGATTGTCTATTTTGTATTTCTTCCTTATTAATTTAGCTTGATTTTGGTGGGGTAGATTGTTTAGTCTATGATTAGCTACTCTGCATTTAATTGAACAGAACTTGCTATCTTTTCTTGTTGAATGATATTCTTTTTTACATAATGAACAAATAAATTTTCTTTCTGCTTTAGATATCTTATTAATTAATCTTTTAAAATACCATTTTAATAATTGATATAGTCTTTTACATTCTTCTTCATCGCAAGTCTTTACTCTATAATCCCTTCTTTTAAGCCATTTATAACTGCTTCCTATAATTTCTACATTGCTTTCTCCACAGATACAACAATGTTCACTTCTAACAATACTTTCATTTAATCTATTCCAAATAAGAATAATATTTTCTTTATGTTGTAACAGATAGAGGCTACCTCTTATGAGGCTAAGCTTATCTGTTACAGAGTAGTATTCTTGCTTTGAAGGATTATTACCAAACCCACTACATAATGCAAAGTATTCCCTTTCCTTATCTGTTTCAGGTATTTGTGTAACCTTATTTAATTGGACTCCTAATTGTAACAGCTTTAGTGTTGGCACTAGTGCCCTAATCTTATCTGTTACATCTTCTTTAATATGTTCTATTACTTTCATTTCTCTTCAGTCCACCTTTTAATATATCCACTTCTCCTTCTTCTCTTCTTATCCTTACTTCCAAACTTTCTACCTAACTTCTTACCTTCTGCTCTGGCTCTATCTAAACCAGTATTAATTCTGTTAACAGTTAGCTCTCTTTCATACTCTGCAAGAACCATTAACATATGTAAGAACATTCTTCCTTCTGGTGTTGTAGTATTGATTGCCTGTGTAATTGATATGAAGTTAATGTTCTTCTTCTTGAACTCTTCAAATAGTTTAACTAAATGAGATAAGCTTCTTCCTATTCTATCTAACTTGTAAACTATAATTGTATCAAGTATTTTGTTTCTCATATCTTTTAATAGGTTATCAAACTCTGGTCTGCTTTCCTTACTTCCTGATTCTCCAATATCCTTATACTCTTTTACTATCTCTATGCTTTCTCTTTCACAGTATTCCTTACAAGCTTTCTCTTGCATACCTATGTCTTGCTTATCTCTTGTGCTTATCCTGTAATAGATTCCTGCTTTCATTTTAACTGCAATAAGATTTATCCTTTTCTGTATTTAGTTTTAGTAAAGCTTTAATGTTCTTGTCTTTCAATATAGTAATAACTATTCCTGCTAGTTCACTTGCATCTAATTTAACTGAGGCTATCTTTATACCTCCTAGTTCTATATAGTCTTGAGGAGTTCCCTTTTGGTCTATAAGAATCTGCTTACCTTCCTGACCTGCTTCTTCTACTTCTGAATCATCTAGTAAGCTTGTATCTATATTCTTATTGTGGTTTGGATTTGTTGTTGCTTCCATCTTCTTCTTCCTCCTCCTTACTAGGAATATTATTATAGTCTGGCACAGGAGAGCTGTCTAAGGATACAGGTGCTGTTTTCTTAGCCTTTTCTTCAGCTAACCACCTTGAACCTGTTCTAAGTGAAATGCCAAAGGCAGTCGAGAGTTGTTCGATAGTAATTTTAGGTAATTTAGAATGAACTTGTGCAAAGAGTTCTCTCCTCATTTCTTTTTTAATTACATATAAAGGTTTCTCCTTTTGTTCTTCATGGTCATCAATCATATCTGCATACTTTTGCTGTTTGTATAACTTGGTGCTGTTCTCTAAGTCTGGAAAGAACACATATCCATTAGTAAAAGTTCCATCAAAGTCAGGTTTGCATACATCATAGTTCCAATCTCTCTTACCTTTAATATACAAACTTTTCTTTCTAGCCATAGAATAAAAATCAAATGTTCCTCTTCTAAAATCATCATAGAATTTTACATCAAGTAACATATGACTTCTTGCTAGTGCATAGAACTTAGGTAGCTCAAAGAATGAAGGAAGAATAAGAACAAGTATCTGATTAAGTTGTCTGCACTTCCTAAAGTATCTCTTTAATCTTATTGCTAGTTCTTTAACTGCATGAGTTGTTAAATCATCTCCTTCATCCAATCCTATGACTGAATACTTTGGTAATTGGAAACTTCTTTGAGCAAGTTTATCTCCTGAGAAAACAAGATTCCTATGAGTAAAAGAATTATTGACTTTATGGTGCTGGTTTATTTTCCAAGTAAGGTATGAACCAATCTGAGTAAGTAAAGTTGTCTTTCCATTTCCTACACTATCGTGACCTGTAATTAGAATCATAAAGTGCATATCATCTACTATTCTTTGAGCAAGAATATCTAAATTACTTGCTAAATCTTCATCTATGTATGCTCCATCAGTTTTTTGATATGGAAATGTTCCTTTTGGAAAGTGTTCTTCTGCATATTTCATTTTATTATCCTTGATTTAATACAGCTCTCTTAACATCCTTCTTGCTAGGACTTCCAAAGCCTGATTTATCTACAAGTTTTCTCATTTTTCTATCAAGAATGTTGAGTTTTCTTTCAATAGTATTAAAGTAACCTCTGTTAAAGTAAGTTATAGTTTTGCTACTTCCAAAACCTTCATTTTTTTTTGTAACATATACAGGGTGCGTTTCTATAAACTCTTTAAGCTCTTCTATCTCTTTTGAAGTTTGTTCTTCTTCTTCATCTGAGAGTTTAGCTACTATCTCATTAAAGATAGAGTTTAGATTATCTAGCTTTAAGATATAATTATAGCTTCCATAGATAGAATTATAATGTTTTAAGTTCTTGTTGAATAGATTTAGCTCATTAATTAGCTCTGCTATTCTATTAACTTGAGCTACTGCTTGATTAAATTCTGATTCTGAGCCTTGTTTTGAATTAAAGTCCACTTTCTAGTTCCTTTATTCTATTAAAAAATCTATTTAGTATTGAATTGCAATGCTTGCAGGTTCTTAGCCAAGCCTTTTGTTTTTTGCTGTAAATCGCTTTTCTACTAAAACACCAATTACACACATGATTCTTATCAGCCCATTCTTGCTTCTTCCTATATGCTTTTTCGCATTTTTGATCACAAAAGCCAGAAGTTTTTACAAAGGTTTTTTGTGTTATGTTCTTTCCACAATAATGACATCTATATGGATTAACGCTTCCTAATGGTTTTTCTAAATCTTCTATCATTTTAATTTGAATAGTTTTAAATTATTTATTTTCTCATATCTAGGTTTGATAGTGCTACAAATACAACACCTTAGCTTAACTCCTCTCTTTCTACTTATGTTATTTATTCTCATAGGTGTTTCTTTCTTGCATACTTTACAATATGAGAGATATATATTATTCATTTTATAATTAAAGTATAACCTGCCTTTTCATTTTTATCTAAACAATTATTTTCAACAAGCCATTTCAAAGCTCTGTCAATAGTTCTTACAGAACCAAATTCAAATTCCTTTAATGTGCAATCATCAATAAAATCTTTTCTTTTCCACTCTTTACCTTCTCTTTCCCTTGCAAATTGTTTTATCTTATCTGTAACTCGTTTTATTAGTTCAACTTTTTTTGCTTTTTCAACTTTTTCTGATAAACGATTCACTTGAATATAATCATCATCAAAGTCAATCTCGCCAGATATATTTTCTTCCATTCCTGTTCTTGATTTCTCGCAAATTAAATTAAACTTACTTTCGCCATATCTATAAATTGTGTATGCACTATCAACTTGTCCAAGCAAATCTGAACTGCCTCTGTATGTTCTTCTGCCAGTTCTATCTGGTTTAGTGCTATGGTGTAAAAACAATATTGATAAATTAAAATCCTCAATCAAAGGCAAAAAGATTTTCATATAAAGTAAATTCAAATCATCAGACTTATTTTCATCATAAAAAGCAAATCTATGTAGAGTGTCAAATATAATAAGCTTAATTCTCTTTTCCCTTATAACTTGTCTTAATTGCTCCAAGAAAATTTCATTAACTCGTTTTTTTTCATTTATCAAATTACCTGTCTTTAAAACATACAAAGGATAATTTCCTTTTCTTAAATTCTTTCCTTTATGTAGTTTCTGCCATCTATCTTTTATGACTTGTAAATTATTTTCTGCATCACAAATTAAAACAGGAAATTTCTTTGTCTTAAGTTTAAGAAAAGGTTTGCCTGTTGCTATAGACAAGGCAAGTTCAAATGCTAACAAAGACTTAAACAAAGCTGGTGGAGAATGTAAAATATTTGTTGTCTTTGGCAATAGAAAATTCTCAACCATGAAGCTTTTGTCTTTCTTCAGTTTCTTAAAATCCTTAAAAGACATTATCTTTAAATCTTCTTGTGCTTGAACTGGCTTAATGGATGTTTCATATTTGAAGGTGTTTTGATAATTAGTTATTGTTTGTATTACTTGTTGTTTAATTCCCAAAGCATCAAAGTCTATCTTTCTACCTTTAAAATATTCAATAGGCATTTCTCTTTCATAACTATGCCTCCAATGAACAGCATAAAGAACTTGAAAGACCTTTTTAGAAGATTTAAAGTTTAAATCTGGCTGACTGCCTTTTGGAGCAATCCAATAAAGAAACTGCTCTACTTCTTTGTCTGTTAAATTTCTTGTAAATTCTATCCAAAGATAATCAGACTTGCCTTTATGTGTGCTTCTTATGAATCCAAAGCCTTGTTCCATAAGCTTTAATCTGGTTTTCTCTAAACTATCTTTAGCTTGTTTTTCATTACCATCATATTCAATTATAGTTCTATTTCCTAGCCTTGCAATTAAATTAATGTCCGCTTTCCATTTATCATACTGTTTTTTCTCAGTAGCCCATTTTAGCTTATGTTTCTCATCTAAAGCAATAGAATAGATTTTTCCTTTATAGGCTTCTAACCAAGCTTTATGTTTTGTTTGTATTCCATCTAAAGCATCAATTTTTTCAAAATCAACAAAAGCAATAGATTTCATATAAACTTGCCTCCAGATAAAATATAAGGTTTCAGGCAAAGTGCGACACAGCGACACCCCTTATATAAGGGGTGTCTTGTCGCTGTATTTGTCGCACTTTTGTTGCCAACCTCATTTGTCGCAGTATTCTTGTCATTGTCGCTTGTCGCAGTATGGTTTATCCTCGATAAACCATACTTACCAAAAAACTTGGTTAAAGAAAAAATAAGCTTTCTTTTATCTTCTATAGTTTTTTTATCTATATCTAACTGACAAGCCATAATATAAAGCTCTTTTTCATCATATTTGTTTAAAATTCTATAAATAAACTTAAACAAGCATTTATGAGAACACAAAGGAGCATAACCTTGAATAATAATATAATCTATCTTTGTCTTAAAGTTTTTATCACAAAGCTGGCAAGTGTAGGTATTAAGCAAATTAAGATTTATTTCTTTCATTTATCTTCCTCTTTTTCAAGCAAGTCATATTCTTCCTTTGAATTGACAAGCTCTTTTAATTTAGAATTTATTTTTTCTTCCCCCTTTTTTTTATTTGTTTTCTGCCAACAATATTCTCCTGTTTCTTCTGACCAATAAAATTTTCTTTGACCTAATCTTTTGCAATTATCACAAACCAAATAAATCCATGTGCAATTATCTTTGGTTTTTCCATCAGTAGTTACAGCAATATTCCTACTAATAACTTCTATAACTTTCATAACTCTATTACAATCTGGGCAGAAAAAAGCAACATGGTCTGTTCCATCAACTCCAAGTTGAATATCATATAAGCCATGTTTATATTTAGCTGATTTAATTTCGCTGTTTTTAGTTTTCATATTCTCCCTCCTCTAATCCTTCAAACTCTTTTGGAATTGGTTGTTGAGCTTCTTCTTCATAATCATACATTTTTGTTTTCCTCCTCTTGCTCCATACTCACAACCTTCAATTTTAAAGGCTGTATGGCTTTGCTTAAGGCTGTTTGAAGGTGTTTTATAGCTTGTAGTAGTCCAAATACACTGGTGCTATCAAACCCTCGTATTTTCTTATTAAGAAAACTCTCAAGTGCATCTTCAATTCTTGAATAATAAAAAAGTTCTATATCTCGATTCCCATCGTTATGATATAAAATAATATTGTTTCTATCAGAACGAATACCCCATCCTTCAACTAGAGGAATATTAAGACCCATTATCCAACTCCCTTAAGAAACTAATAGCAGATTCACTAATGTCTATATTTTTCCCAAACTTATCTTTTAATCGTAAAGAATTATTATCGACAGATATTACAATACCTTCATAATAGAAACCATTCGTTAAATCTATTTTAACTTTTAGTCCAACATACTTATCTAATTCCATACTATCTCCTCTCCAGCTTTAAGCTGTAAGTTCCTCCTCTTCCTCTTTAGAATTAATTTGAACTGACTTAATAGAAGAATTATCTGCAATAACTTTTTTTAACCATAAATTTATAGCTGGAGAAAACCTTTTGGCTTCAGAATAAATAATTTTCTTTGCTTCTTGCTGAACATCTTCTTCTAATGAAATGGTGTATAATTTTTTCATTTTGTTTCTTCTTGATTTCTGGAGCTTTTCTTTTTTTCATAAATAAGCATAGTTATTGAATTATTTAAATGTGGTGTCACTAAAATATTTTCTCTCGAAAAAAAATTAAAAAATTAGATGTTTTTCCAAGTTTCGAGAGAAAAAAAGCTAAAATTCTGTCACTAAAATTAAATAGCATTTTAATTACATTATTAGGGATTATTCTACAACAGGGTGCCGGGATACCTAATAATCCGGAAAAATGTAAACTTTTATAAATAGGCTTTTCTTAGTTTATTTATGGAATACAGAGACATTCATTCAAGTGCAGATACTGTGAAAAGGTATCTTAAATTAATTAGCAAGACATCTATGAGTGAGGAACAGAAGAAGAAAATCATAGAGTTTGTAGAAGTCCTAAAAATAGGAAAAGCTGGAAAGAAAGTTGGAGATAGAAGAATATCTAGCTACCTTCAGTTTCTTGTAAAGCTACACAAATACTTTCAACAAGACCTAAATAAGATAACAGAAAAACAAGCAACTCAGTTCTATAAAGACTTACAAGAAAATAAAATACTAAGACAGAATAAAACTCCTTATTCTATTGTAAGCAAAGATGAATATATCAAGACACTAAAAAGATACTTAGGATGGTGTTGGGGAAGAGATAGCAAGAAGTATTATGCTTGTATTAGATGGATGAAAGAAGATTACAAGAAGTCAGATAAAAAAGCTATTACTCTTAAACAGGCTGAAGAAATATTAAAAAAAGAAAAGGATGTAAGGAATAAGTGTTTGTTCATGTTCTTGTTCGATTCTGGAGCTAGAATAGAAGAAGCTCTTAATGTAACAATACAAGACCTAAAAGCAGTTAATGGAAACAGCAATTATTTTATGGTTCATTTAAGAGGAACTAAAACAGAAGAAGCAGATAGAACTATTCCTATTCCTTTAACAACAAAATATCTTAACAGGTGGCTAAAGAAACATCCAACTAAAAAAGAAGAAGATTTCCTATTTCCTATTATGTATGATAATGCTAGAAGAATTGTAAGAGTAATGTCTAAAGAAGTTATTGGAGAAATTATCAAACCTCATGAGTTAAGGCATTCTTCTGCAACTCATTATATTCAACATGGAGGCTTTGGTGCTAATAACATAGGAGGCTTTTATTATCGCTATGGCTGGAAGTTTGGAAGCAAGGAAGCTTTAACTTACATTAAAACATATCTTTATGGTGGAGAGCTATCACAAGATAAAGTAGTTAAGGCAATAGTTTCAGACAAAGTAGAATATTTAGAGAATGAGCAAAAGAAACTAAAAGAAATAATGTTAAGAGTTCTTAAAGCAAAGGCAACTGATAAAGATGAGGAATTTCTATCTAATCTGTAAAAAAAGCTTTCTCCTCGATAAAAGGCTCTCACAAATCAGTTCTAACGAAAGAAAATTAAAGTTTAATGGTTTAATATTCTAAACTTTCTGATAAAATAGGTTTATCACAGCCACAAATCAACGATATTATCACAAACTGCAAAAATGCAGAATATGATAAAACTCTTGATTTTACTCCTTTTCTCTATAATTTATGGAATTCTTCCAAAACTATCAAATGATAGAAATGGAAGATTTACCTCTTTTTCTTCTTCTTTTTAGCTTTTCTTTTAGCTTCTTGAATTTCTTGCTTTTCTAACTTCCTAGATAATCTATACTTTCTCTTTTCTATGAATACTCCTCTTTCTCTTGTGCTTTTTCTAAAGCCTGAAGGAAGTTTAGGTAAGTTTCCAAGACCAGTTACTTTGAAGGAAGCAGCTAAGGTTTTTGAAGTAATGGCTTTACCAGTATTGAAAGCTAGTTTTATATCGCTAAATCTTCCAACAGACCTGAACTTTCCAAATCTCCTAACCTGAACACCAAATGCTTTTTTAGGTTTAAGAGCAGACTTGTATCTTGAAAGAATAGGAGTTCTTTTTGTTCTTGTTATCTTACTATAAGAGGAAGAAGAATATGAACTACTCTTTGGATAATAACTTGAAGCTTTGTAAGTTGTATAACTAGGCTTATAGCTTGATCTAGATATTGAGCTTGAAGCTTTTTTAATTGAAGAAGGATAAGATATGCTGCTAGGTTTAGATTTATAGCTTGTCTTAGAAGATACTTTAGATACAGGATAAGACACTTTAGATATAGAGCTTTTAATACTTGTTAAAGGCTTAGAAGGCTGAGCTGATTTAACTGATACACCTAAAGGAGCAAAAG
>Ga0272441_10014372_pt1 | contig 11247 bp, 12 predicted proteins | sample SSMProp6N_FD_193582 | JGI IMG/M metagenome (GOLD analysis project Ga0272441, IMG submission 193582) | Marine sediment archaeal communities from Little Sippewissett salt marsh, Falmouth, MA, United States - SSM-Prop-6N | ecosystem: Environmental > Aquatic > Marine > Wetlands > Sediment ... | reverse complement strand
ATAGAGCCGGATACGTACTACGATTTCTTCAATCGAAAACTCTTTGACCATCTGAAGGATTTACCCAATTTGGGAATATCGATCACACGCTTGGGAACTGACTTTTAGCCCAACTTGATACGGGACGGAATTATTACAAAAGATTTCGTGTCATTTACAGATGGATTTCCTTATGACCCAGAATTTGGTGATTCATCAATTGTTTTTGATAAACAAAAAGTAATAGCAAATAACGATGCATATCGTGTTGAGTATACTGAAGAAGAAATCTTTGGAAACATGGAACTACAGGATTATTTATTTGAAAAAAAAACATTTGAAGAATTGGTAGAATATATAATCAGTCTTAGAAAAAAGCGCATATCTGAAATAACTCCACATTTGGTTAAGATGACTCCGACAGATAAAAAACGCCATCAAACTGAAATTAAAGAATTAAAGAAAGAGATAGAGGGATTAGAGTCCAACCCAAAGGAAAAAATCCTCAACTATCTAAAAATTGAAAAAAATATCATATGTCCATCTCCATTTATTTTTAAAGAGACAGATGTTGTTGGAATTGTATATTCTTCAGTGTTTTTTGAGCAATGCTTCCCATGCCCAGAAAAATATAATAAAAAAATTGAGTACTGGGATTATTATCACCCAAGAAATTATTGCGTTATTGGGAGTCATTTAGAAAACGAAATGGCACCATATGAAATGCTAATTTCTAAATTAGACCCTTCAAGTAATGATCACGATATATATCGACTTCATTTTTTAACAATGGTTTTAGTGTGCATGCCAGTGTTAAAACAATATGCAATTCCATCTTTTAATCGTTATTCGATCCCACCAAAGTGGATGAAAGTAGTACAACATATTGATAAGATTAAAGATAAAGACTTCAAGATAGAGGTGATTAATTTCATATTCAGAAAATATCGTCTAGGACGAAATCCACAACATGAACACGAAGAAGAATTGATGAAAAAATGTCTTTCACTCATTTAATTATAGTTTTACATCTTTTCGTGATATCTATATCCACGTCTGGTCTTTTATGAGAGGGTCATAATAAAATAGAGGCTACTTCCACTCCATACCAATAATGAATTGGTTTGAACTACATCGTTTTTATCTTCAAAAGGAAATGTGTGACGAATTGAATATCCGGAAGAATGAGTTTTATTCTAAATACAAACATAAGATGGGAACGATGATTATTTTGTATCAAGATTTCATTCCGAACCCTGATATGAATGAGACTTTTTTTATTAGTGATAAAGAATAAGTGTGATGTTTATTGTTATTAGTTGCTAGAAAGTGGCAGTGGATTTTAAATCAAAGCATCCCTTTTAATCAAACTGATGTACCTCCTATTACGATGAATTAATTGCTTTATCATTTCTTTATCCATCCCAATTTCTGTTAGGAAACAGGCCACAAGGATCAATTTCACCTTTTGGAAAAGGTAATAAAGCTCAGTATCTTTTTTTGCTTTTTTTTCGTCGGACTTATCATGATGTGTGAGATAGTTTCTCGTAAAAACAACATCATTTATGAATTGTTTTTTATTCCCAATTAATTCTTGAAAAATATCCTCATGTTGTTCCAATATATCTCTCAGCCTTTTTCGTAAGGAGTACTCATACCCATATCTGATCTTACTTTTTAGACTATCTTTGAAATCTGTTTCTAAATCACTTGGAATTGCGTTTGTAATGATTCTTTTAATTGGGTGATATTGGGATTCCGATCTAAAATGGCCCCCATGAATATTTCGATGATAAGTTTCCAATGCATATATCAAACATAAGAACTGAAGATCAATGTATAATGATGGTTCTCGTAGAACACCAAAATACAATTTAAAAGAATCATCTAGTTTTTTATAATTCCTTATCCAATTAGAAAGGTAATAATCAATTCGATCGGATATTTGGGGATATAAAAAGAGCAAATCATATTGATTTATTTCACTATTTAATTCAATGAAACGTCGGATCTTATAATAAATATCAATGCCTTGGTATTCATATTTACCATTTGGCATTTTAATTCTCTTTTTCCTTGACCGTCCAAACATCTTTTTTGGGTAAACAGGAGAACCTGTCCCCAAACAGATGAACTCTTCAATAGGATTGCATATCTTCGTAAGAAAATCTATTAGGTGTATCTGTTTACGTGACGAAATATTTACAAGAGATAATTCCGTTATTGCAACTCCTCTTTTTGAAACATTTCCTTCGATCCCATAGTTGAATGAGATGTGAAAATTATCGATCAATATCTTTTCCTTCTCAGTATATTTAAAATCGATCTCCATATGGCTTAACTGTCCATCTATGTTCATTTCATGGTTTGTTGTCAAACCACTTTTATCAATCCATTCATCCAATAGTGAATAATTCGTTGAAACCTGAAAGAAAGTCATATCCTTATCTTTTTTAAAATGACATCCTAATAAAACGAAATCTATCTGATAAGTTGATGTTTGATATCCTGGGATATGAAAAGGGACACTGCTTCTGAAACATCGGAATAAAGTAATTTCTTTACCATTTGGTGTTACTCCAAGAATTATTTTTTCTTTTGAACTTTCAAATGAATCTGTGATATCTGTAAAGCTTCCATTTAATTGAAGAGAAGCTCCTTTTGCGGGATGAAATTCCAAATCTCCCGAAATTTGGTTATTGGGTTTATTGGGTAACCACCAAATGCCACTATATTGAAACTCTTTCAATTTTATTTGCCTCAGTTTTTCAATTGAATAATAATAGTATACCTAAACCTTTTCTATCCTTTGTTTTATTCCCAATAAAAGAATCGAAATGATTAATATGACATGGAGAGAGAAATTCAAATGGTGTACACTCCAGATGATGAACCGTATCTTGGGTTAGAATCGGTATATCATTTTGATAAGGTAATTGTCTTATGTATGGAGCAAAATGAAGAAGTTGCTCGGTATACTCATGATAATTCCCTAAACGAACTTCAACAAGCGGCCAGTCAAATAATCCCTCAAGGGATCAATGTTGCATTAACCATTAGGGAGCTAGTAAGACAGGGGTATCTTTTTGGAGCCTTGATTCTGATCCGTCCATTGATTGAAAGAGCCGCAACCATATCCTATCTTTGTGAAAAGCCAGACGAAATGGGGAAATGGAAAATGGGATGGGAGATCGGAAAGAGACCGTCATTCAATAAAATGCTTGAAACAATGAGTGGGATAACAAATCGAGAAGAGATCAAAGAAATCGCCAACCTATTTCATCATATCGTCCATGGTGACCCCATTGGATCAGAATGGAATTTGATCGAAATGAATCATGGAAGGTTAGGTCACACTGTTGGGAAGAACATTGAGGACGATGAATTGTGTGATTTCATTTGTGTGCATTCCTATTTAATGTTAATAGTATTGATGGAGAGAATGGCACAGGTGTTTCCAAAAACAGATTAAAATAATACCATTTTCTTGATACGAAGTTGGTGCAGTTCATGGCTAAAGTGATAATCGTTGCAAATATCAAAGATGGTCATTTTGATAAAAATAATCCAGATCATGTCTATATTGGCAGATGGAACCGTGGCTATGGCGTTGGAAAGAGCAAACGGCATAATCCCTTCAAGATGAATGATGAGTCAGAGCGAGAAGAGGTTATCGAGAAGTACAGGGAATATATCCTCACCAAGCCCGAACTTATGGAAGCCTTACCGGAACTAAAGGGAAAGACCCTCTTCTGCTATTGCAAACCGAAGGCCTGTCATGGAGATGTGTTGAAGGATCTTGTTGATCAGCTGGAGGAATAGGTAATTTTGGCCTTTTATTTTTAGATTCCTCATCCATACATCTATAGAATATTACATACAGAATGAATATCTCAACAATGTGCAAGATTGTTAATTGGACAACTGCTGTTTCGAGATTGGGTGATATTAAGCCGATTATGGTGACTAAGTATTGAACTAGTAAAATTAGGCTAGTAGATAAAAAGGCTACACGCCTTTCATTTACTCTTTCATTTGATTGCATTTACCAGTCCTCTTCAATCAGTTACAAATCTTGCTCTTCAGCTCCCTGAGCGCTTTCAATTGCCGTTCTCCTTGGCGCTCCATCTTTTCTATCTGAGTGAGCAGCCCACTCTGATCAATCCAGTCTAATAGGGACTGGGGATTTTTGTCAATGTCCACGACTTTATAGATAAGCTGATAGCCCTCTCTCTTGCCATATCGAACCTTTTTGATTATCTTCTTTTCCTGAAGATCTTTAAGCGCTCTCCGGATCTGCCTTTCCATTGCATCTGGTGAATCTAGAATCCAACCCCGCTTAATATCATTCACAAAGCATAGATGAGGGTCTTGAACAAGCTCTGTCTCGATTGTTGAAAAGGTCGCAAAAAAATATCCTCGCCTAGCTAAAAGATATACAATTGCAACAACCCACATACGATTCTTGGACGCGGATGATATTGGAATGACATTCCTACGAAGACCCTCTAAGTCAGTCTCTATAAGTTCTTCTTCCTTAATCGGAAGAGTGGGTTTCGAGGGTCTGGGAGGTGCATCCACTTGATTTCACCATCAATTGTTTATTGATGGTTACTATGTTGTATGTCGTTATAATGAAAGATGATGATTTTGAAGAAAAATGTTCAAAAATTACTTTTATCAAAGTTTAATGGATGCCCTGAAAATATGCAAAATATCCACTAAAATACCACAATCGTATTATTTATTTTATTAAGTGGATATTTGTTTTAGATGGATTTAGAAAAATACGTTATGATATGTTGTCAGTTTGGAAATGGTATTTAACATTTATCATGATTTTGAAGAAAATTATTCAAAATTGAAGATTTTCTTACTACCAAACGATAGATATTTAAAGCTACCATACCAACATAATATTAGCCCTTTGGACTGCCATCGGGCCAGGTGAATTGATATAGAGAGGAAATATGATGCATTGATATTTTGGGGGACAGATTGGGATAGATTAGCTGGAGCAATAGGTAAATATTTACAAACAAACCCTTTAGAAGGTACAAAAGTAATTGAGTATAAAGGAAACAAGGATTGGCCGGGAGAACACAATGAAAATATTTCAAAGACATATGAATATATTGAAGACGTCCCATATAGTATAATAAAGAGAGACCGAAAAAAAGAACAAAAATTTCAATCAGATTATATCAAACCCTTTATCAAGTTAAATGTTAATGAATATTGTCCATATTTTTCCATCGACTTACATTCAACTCTTCGAAAGGATCTGGAGTCTAACAATGAAATTGAATTTGATGTGTTTTTTTGTTCTATGAATGATAAGGGTGCTTGGTTTATTGATGATAATTTTATTCAAAAAAAGTCTAATTGGAATATGCCATGGTTTCATACGACTCAATATCATCTTTACGGAATTGATATATCTTATATTGATAAAGACATACTTTATGATGAAACGATAATAAAAAACACTGTCGAGGAACTAAACAATTTTATTCAGTTCATGCGTGTTGGATATCCGAAACTTTGGAAAAAGTATAAGATATGAAACATATTTAGATTGGTTGTGTCTCAAAAACAAAGATCAAAACCTAGGGCGTCTACTAAAAAAATAATCGAGAATTTGGGATATCTTTATGATGAAAATGCACATTTTAATGCTGTCGGCGAGAGAGATTATTTTAAAAGTGGGGTTGGGAAAAAAAAAGGAATGACTGGTAGAATTCAAAATAGAATATATATTTTTAAACAAGAGCATCTTACGAAAAATGAAAAAAGATACCGTCATTTAAAAATTGGAGCAACATCTAAATCTACATGTTTAAAACATCTTATTAATTTAGGATATTTAGAGAAGAGAAATAATAAAGGGGAGTTAAATGATAGAGGGTATTATTACTCTTTTAAAGATTGGGTGGGGATGGAGGATAAGGAAGTAAATGAATATAACATTGCACTATCTGTAGATATAGAAGATGATAATGAGAAAAGTGAAAATAAGGTAGAGCCAAATAATATTCGAAATACAATGGCTGATAAAAAAGTATTAAAAATAGAAGAAGAAAGGGATATTTTGAATGAAAAAAATATAAGATTCGAAATTAATGAACACTATAAAGAAAAAACAAATAATTTTAATATTGATACTATTCAATTAAATCTTGAATATCTAATAAGATTAGTAGATATCCACCTATCTATAGATTATTTTAGTACACTGACCGAACAAGATATGATATTTATCAAAGATATTGGTAAAGGTGCAGGACAATTAGAAACAGAGAACGAATGGGAAGCTACGTGTATTAAAGGAAATATTGCATTTCTTCAACAAGATTTTGAAGAAGCAAGAATGTTATTTGTTAAATCTATGAATATTGCTGAAGGGCTAAAAGAAGATAGGAAGATAGCTAATTCGTACTATTTTATTTCTAATTATTATTTCAAAATGGGAAAGGATAGCAGTTCTTTAGAATGGTGCAATAGGGCTCTTAAGTTATTTGAGAAATTAAGAGATATTCAAAAGATGGCTTTTATTCTAAAAAAAATTGGAATAATCTATAAAAATCGGTGTGAATTTAAAATTGCAGAAAAATATTTTAAAAAAGCGAAAATAATGTTTGAGAAAGATGATATGAATAAATATAGTTTTGAAGCAATAGACACAATAAATAACCTTGGTCAAATATCAATAAAGAGAGGAGAACACGCTATTGCATTATTACAATTTAAGAGAGCTACAGTTACAAAGCCAAGAGATGACTTCCCTGCTATATTCAAGTATAAAGAATCCATTAAAAATGAAGTTGATAATAAGAACCTTGACGATTTTATTACAATAAATCACAACAGACAATTATATGCAATGATCTTATCTAGTTATGCCTATTTAGATAAAGTGTTTGGGCGTTATTTATCTGCCCAAAATTATTGTATGGATAGCATTCAGATTTTGAAAGAAATTAATGATGATAAAATCGGTGTTGCTCAAGTAAAATTGTCATTAGCTGATATTTTATGGAAACAGGGTAAATATGAAGAGTCGTTAAATAATTTCAAGGTAAGTATTGACATAATAGATCAAATCGGTGGTAATCTGAATATTGCATATGCAAAGAGGGAAATTGGAAAATTGTATCTATATACTGAAAGTGAAAATGCACCAATTTGTTTTAAGGAAAGTATGAATCTTTTTAAAATATATGGTGAAGTCTTCGAGTCGTACATATCAAAGCAATATTTGCCTTTATATTTTATTAAAAAAAATGATTATGACCAAGCTCATTTTCTGTGTAAACGTAATCTTAGTTTTTCAAACAAAATTGGATATAAAACCGGAATTGCAATAGATAAGTATCAATTAGGCGTCGTCAATATGAAAAAGGATTGTTCTGAAGAAGCAAAGGATTTTTTTTCTGGAGCGCTAAATATTGCAGAACAAATTGGATATAAAGAACTAGTGGCAAGAATATATTATCAAATCGCGAACAGATTATATTCAATTTCTTTACAAAAACAATCTGAAGATTATTTCAAAAAGGGATTAATGATAGCCAATGATATCGGACATTTAGAATTAATAGAGGATTTCCACTTATCATTATATAATTATTATCAAAATCAACATAACACAAAAAAGTATACACGAAAGCATGGATATTTCTTGAAAAATATGAAAAAAATAAATTTACATGAATTGATTAATAAAAACCTCTTTTGGATCAATGAAAAAAATAAAAAATTAACAAAAAAAATAAAAACTTCATTATAGTTTTTACCTATTCTTCAACTCGATCTTCTCTCCGCACCTCCAGCAGTAAACGTGCTTTTTCCTCCAGGCCAGGCCGTACAATCTGCACCGCAGCCCGAGGTAATATTCAACCTTGTTTTTGAAAAGTAGAAATCTAAGTCGTCGCTCGATAGTTCTCTTGTCAGCTTCGATCTGAGTGGCAATGTCGTTTGATGTTCCGATTTTGTTTTTAAGGGATTGAATTATCAGTTTATCCAGTTCTTTGTTTCGCCTTCTGATCATTCATTAATTAAAAACATGGTCTTTTATTTGTTTTATACAGGTCTCAGGTATAAACCAGACAGGTTTTCCGTTTAAAGGATAAATGGTCCCACGTTCAAAATAGGTGGATGCTCACTCACAAATTCGAAAGCATGGTAAAGCTCTCGCAGAGGGTCCTGCCAAACGACCGGCAGATAAGGAGACTGTTGTCAGCACTTAGCATTGACTGGGACGATGAACTGGCTGAATGTACCGAACAGTTGCTGATGAAAAGAGCATTGCCTTCTTTTGAAGATCCATTCTGGCCTTATCCTGATATCAATGGTGAGTTCACTCTCGGATCAACGGGAATTGAAAAGGTGGGTGTTGACAGGGACACCCTGACACAGGGCATGCTCGTAACCGGCAGGTCAGGGGCAGGGAAGACGAACCTGTTTATCGTTCTGATGGGACAGATGATTGAAAACAACGTTCCTTTCATTGCTTTTGATTTCAAGCAGGACTTCCGTCATCTGATCAGGGAATATGAGAATGTAGTTGCCATCCCCCACAAGAGATTCAGGTTCAACCCTCTAAAGCCGCCTGAAGGCGTCGGTCCTGATAGATGGATGGGGACCTTTGCAGACGTTTACTGCCATTCTAATGCCCTGCTCCAAGGCTCCAAGAACTACCTGCTGAAGCACATCAATGATCTTTACAGAAGATGGGGAGTCTTTGACGGCAACAAAGAATATCCTACAATGCACGACCTGGCATTTTCATTTAACCAGGGCAGGAAGATTTCTTCAAAGAACGCCTGGTACCACGATACTGTCAAGAACAGAATCCAGGCGAGTATCATATCAGAAGGGTCTATTTTTGACTGCGAGACCGGGTTCAGCATCCCGGATTTATTGAACAAGAACGTGATCTTGGAAATGGACGGGATGATGGAGGACGTCCAGAATTTCATGGTTGAGATGCTTCTTGCATGGATATACAATTACAGACTTGCCAACGGCCACCGTGGAAAACTAAGGCACGTTGTATTCTTTGATGAGGCCAAAAGAGTGTTTGACGTTAATAAAGAGAGGCAGCCGGCTTCCGGAATACCGACTATCAATATCCTGACCGAGAGGACAAGGGAATTTGGCGAGGCATTTGTAGTCGCTGACCAGGAACCGAGCAAGTTAACTCATGCAATCCAGGCAAACACAGGGACCAAGGTGGCACTGAGCATGACCAACGGGATTGACATTGACATCATTGCCAGGAGCATGGGTCTTGAGAAGGATCAGGTAAAAGAGTGCCATAACCTTGAGATCGGATACGGAATAGTCAAAGTGGGATCATCAAGACCGGTTCCTATTAAGGTTAAAGAAGTGTCCATCAGAAAGGACGTGACTGATGAGGAAGTTAACCAGAATTTCAAAAGGCACGCCCTGACGTTCAGACCCAGAATGAAGCATGGGAATATGGACAAAGAGAATGGACGTTTGTCGGGGGATGCAGAACGGTTGTTGATCGATGTCAATCAAAATCCGATTACGCCTGTTACTGACAGATACAGACAGCTTGGAATGTCAATCGGAACCGGCAACCGGGCAAAACTTGAACTTTTAAAATCCGGGCATGTCCGGGCTGTTTCCATCCACTTGAAACAGAGGGGCGGAAACCCAATTATACTGGACCTTACTCTGAAAGGGAGAAAATATCTTGAAGAGAAGGGTCACACAGTATCAGCAAATGAGAAAGGCGGTGCAGAGCACAGGTTCTGGCAGCATAAGATAAGGGAAGTGTTGCGGTCATTCGGGTGCAAGGTAAGTGTTGAAGTGTTCATAGGGAAGAGGTCTGTTGACCTGGTTTCAGTTTGCCCGAACAGGAAAGCGGTTGCAATAGAGATAGCAATGAACCCTTTCTACGAGATTACAAACATCAGAAAGGACCTGGGACTTGGGTTTGACGATATTCTGATAGCATGCAGGGATAATGCTGTGATGGAATCTGTGAAGAGGACTGTCAAAGGTCTTATCTGTTCAGATGACAGGCAAAAGATCCGATTCATTCGTGTCAGCGATTTTTTGGACTCGGAAAGAGTAGAACCGATCAGGGAATTTGTTTCCATGCGCAGGAACAAAGAAGAACTGGAACCGGAAGGCAATGCCGGAGGCAGGATAATGTGAGTGATATCATAACTGGCAGGTTAGGAACATTGAGAAGAGAGATGGACGAACTGTCTGAGGAATTTGATAGCAGGAAAATGATTCACAGTGATGTTATTGAAGAGATTGAGAGTGAGATAGCTGATATGGAAGTAAAGCTGACAATGTTGCCGTGTGTTGGTTACGGAAGCTATTTCCAGAAACAGAAATCGGAAACCGAGCAGAGAATAACAGAGCTTGAGAAAGAAAAGAGGTTTGCACGCCTGGGGTTCTGGAAAGACCGGATCGGGCTTGGGACCCAGATCCGCGCTGTGAAGCGTGATTATGAACAGGCGGTGCGGAGGAAGGAGATCCTTAATTATTATCTAATGGAGGGGGGTTAAAATGAATTGTAATGTAAACGGGGGAAGCAATGTTGTCAAAGATTTATTGGATAAACTGGAGGAGCTGAATGAAGAGTTAGAGAAACTTCAGGAGATCATGGACGAGTTGAAGGGGATCGTATGAAAAACCTGGTAAACCGATACTGCGGTTCCTGCGGACATTTTTTAGAAGGCAGGTGCGGGGGAAGATGGAGCCCGGACCTGTTCTGCGGTGATTTTAAAAGAGAGGAGGAGAGGAAAGATGAATGAGTATGGTTTGAAAAAAGAGCTGGACCAATTCTGCGGGACGACCCAGTATCACAGGTCGACTTTCGGGACCCTGAACGTAACGGACGGGGTCCACTATCTCAGGGAGAAGGCGAACTGCTATTGGCTGATTGACATTGTCGAGTCATATAACATGACTGACAGGAGGGTAAAGGAGGCTGAGTTTCAGATTTGGGGTTTGGATGTGCGGGAGGACAGGTCTGCATTGATTGAGTGCAGAGAATACGATGGGAAGGATCCGCTGGCTTCTCAGGAAATCGAATACACGGATTTTCCGTTGGATGGAATTAAGCTCTACTGCATTGACAGGGTTGTGCTGTTGCCGGGGGAGTATTGATTTATATAACATATTTCACTTTATGACTGGAGTCTTTTTAATTTCTCCGGGTCCATTGCATAAATGGGAAAAATGCCACCGTTCTAATTCAACCCCTCAATTCGATTCTGA
>Ga0272441_10014371_pt1 | contig 11247 bp, 10 predicted proteins | sample SSMProp6N_FD_193582 | JGI IMG/M metagenome (GOLD analysis project Ga0272441, IMG submission 193582) | Marine sediment archaeal communities from Little Sippewissett salt marsh, Falmouth, MA, United States - SSM-Prop-6N | ecosystem: Environmental > Aquatic > Marine > Wetlands > Sediment ... | reverse complement strand
TTCCTCTTCCCCTTCCTGCTCTCCCTTCTCTTTTTTCCCTTTGACTTATCACTTTTCACTCTATTTTAGTGCTTCCGTATTTTCTATAACAATCTCAAGGAGTTTTCTATGTCAATGGATCAGGCTAAAGCCTTCATCGCACGGATGAAATCGGATAAAGCATTTCACAAAAGCATTATGTCTATCGAAAACCCCGAAGACCGTTTCAAGGCAATCGTTTCTGCTGGCTACGAGACTCTTCCCGAAGAATTAGAAAAGGTTAATCTGCATTCGGTTGGAGAGCGTTCCAGTTGTAACTATGAATGTATCGTGCAGGGTGTCAATAAGCCTACCCCTCAGATAAAGGATGTCCGCACGCAAGTACAGCGCAAGTTGTAAGACCGGACTGGCAATTCGCTCTCTTGTCTTCCCGGACGACCTGACAGGCCGTCCGGGAGCAAGGTGATTCAGGAGAGCATGGTATCTGCTTCACCCTCTTTTTCTTCCGGTTGTACCATCCGGTATCCCTGTTCCATTGATGGAGCCCCTCCCTTCCCAAGGACTTCGTCGCAAATCTGTTTTGTCTGCCATGTGTCGATATAAGCGTCGAGATAGTCTGTAAGTGACTCCTTGAGCGGCGAACAGTAATCGATACCCTTTTCTCCATAGTGCTGCGCGCGCAGACGCTTCCGAACACAACCACCACCGCAGATAGGCAAGACCCGGCACGCTATGCACCCGGAGTCATTGAAGGGATCAGTGCCTATGCTGTAGCGGGCAACCAGTTCAGGGTTGGTCACGAATTCATCTTCATGGACGGACCCAATAGCCCTCTGTGCCTGCCCGACATCCTCCCAGCACTTGTACAGCTCACCGTTAGGACTGACTACATAGAAGTAATGGTTTGTGGCGACACAGGTGTTGTGCACTCCGCTGCCGGGGAAGAATCCGTTTTTAGGAACGATGCCTTCTTTCTGATATTGGTTGAGCGTAAACGCAGCCTGGTCTCTATTGTCGAAGTCGCATTGATCGCTATAGCCATGCCCTTCAAAGGTGTTGACATAACCGGGATAGACTGACAGATCTTTTCCTTTGTAGCGTTCGAGCAGTTCAGTGTGCAGTGCAGCGTACTCTTTCTGATTGGTTTTATCGACATTCACCCTGATTGCACAGCTTCCTTCCCATGAAGAGTTCATCAACAGATCAATATTGTGGAGAATGCGCTCATAGGTTGCGCCGCCGTTTTTCAGCATTCGCCTTTTGTTGTGCGTGGCTTCGCTGCCATCGAGCGTTATCTGTATGGAGGTGATTTTCAGCGCTTTCAACCGATCAATTTTTTCCTGATCAAGCAGATAGGCATTGGTGACCATACCAGCATTATCGTAGTCGGGATAGAGCTCGATGAACTTCTTCGTCAACCTTTCAATGACATCGAAGGCTAACGTTGCTTCGCCACCGTACCAGCTTACGGTAAGCGTCCTGGCATCGTGATGTTGCTTGATGAATTCAGCGAGGGCAGCTATGGTTTCATCCCTCATGATCGTCTCATCGTTCTGACTGTGCTCGAAGCAGTAGGGACAGGCAAAGTTGCAGGCAAGTGTCGGACAGATCGTCAGACTCAGCGTGGCGGTACTGAAGCAGGTGGCGTTTCGTTGATAGCGCGACACCATAAGCTTGAGCTGTTCATCCTGGCGTTCAGCGAGAATCCCTTTTTTTTCGAGCAGTTCCATGAACCCGCTATCGATATCTCCAGAGGAGAGCTGCTTTGCGTCACGCAGTGAACAGGCTATGCGGTAATGCGCTTCGTCAAGCTCAAGCATAATGCCGGATAGCGCGTTGTAGAGAAACCAGCCATTCCTGGCTGACAGGAACAGCGTATTGTATCGTGACCAGGGCTTCATGGTAAAGCGGTAAAGTGTTGACGGGATGTACATGATCTGCTATATAAGAATAAATCTTCTCATAAAGATCTTACAGGCGATGAGTGGGTAGAAATGCGCCTCGATTGCTTAATCGTGTTGGTAGAGCCGCTTCGTTTCGGGGTCGTTCTCGCTATGAGGGTTGCGTGTGATGGATTTGGTCGCTTTTTCTGGAAAATTTATGTACTTGTGAACGTCCCCTTTTTTTCTGTTTTGGGTGTGTTTGTATAGGTTGGTGGTGACTTTATTGAGCGGGTTTGCCGGATGCAGGGAACCATCTCAACATTGAGAGACCTGCGGTTGCGGAAAAGATGGATGCGAGGAAGATCCCAAGTTTGGCGCTGGTGATCACACTGTTGTCGAACGCTATATTGGCAATAAACAGCGCCATGGTGAAGCCGATTCCGCCGAGAAGGCTGCCGCCAGCGATCAGTCTCCAACTGAGTTCCGGTGGACGCATGGCGATGTGCGTGCGCACTGCCAGCCAGCTGAAGGACAGAATGCCAAGAGGTTTGCCGAGTACGAAACCTGCAAAAACCGCGATGCTGACCGAGTTGCCGAGATCGCTCAACGATAGTGGTAAACCGGCGTTGGCAAATGCAAACAGCGGCATGATACAAAAGCCGATCCATGGGTGGAGCGCAATCTCAAGGCGTTCGACAGGAGAGAGCGTTTCGCGTGCGGCAATTTCGGCTACCTGCAAGGTCTGCCGATCCTTTGTGTCTGCGCTGCCCCGGGCGCCGCCATGTGGATGCGCAACGACCTGGTCCAATATGGCGTATAAACGATCGGCACTGACCCAGCGCCTCGCAGGTGTCATTAACCCGAGTATTACTCCGGTGATGGTTGCATGTATTCCGGACGTATCAATAGCAAGCCAGATCATCCCGCCGATCAGGATGTAGGGTGGAAAACTGCGGAAGCCCAGCATTGCTATCGCACGCACGATTACGACGCCAAGAGCCGCAACAGCCAACGCTCCCCATGAAATGTTGCTGCTGTATCCGATAGCGACGACCAGAATGGAGCCGATATCGTCAACGATCGCCAATGAGAGCATAAACACCCGTAAGCTTTGAGGAATGCGCGATCCCAGAAGAGCCATGCAGCCGATAACAAATGCCGTGTCGGTAGCCATGACGGTGCCCCAGCCATGCTCACCGGGTTGTCCTGATTGCAGAGTCAGATAGATTGCCGCTGGAAAGATCATCCCTCCCAGAGCGGCAGAAATTGACAGCATCGCCATGCGCGGTTTGTTCAACTCGCCGAGAACCAACTCTCGCTTGAGCTCTAACGCGACAAGAAAGAAAAAAAGCGTCATCAAACCATCGTTGATCCACTCTCGCAGAGAACGTGCATACTCCAGCGAATCAAGTTGAAGCCCTATTTTGGTTTTCCATGCTTGTTCAAACATGTGAGCCCACGGTGAGTTCGAAAGAACCAGTGCAGCAACCGTGAACAGGAGAAGAATCGCTCCGCCGGCAGCTTCGATGTGCAGGAAGTGCGTAAAGGGTTTGGCAAGCCGATCAAGGAATTCCTTCGGCAGCCGGGTTATTTCTGCATTTGCCTGATGATCAGTCGTCATAAAAGGAATGTCCGTTTGCCAGTCGTTACAATGACCACTCCCGGGGGTGATAGTCTTCGGGGCGTGATGATCATCGGTATCATTGTCCGTTCTCAGTCGCATAGCCGGTCAGCCGAACGTGGAAACATCGCCATGATTCCATTGGCGCTCATTCAGATACCCTTGGCATTATCTCCTTCCCATACCGCTTATTGCTGAAGGGCAGACCTCTTATGAATATATCGAAATCACAGGCGATACACTCATGAGCATTCTTCTCGTTGTGTCTTGTTTTCGGAAGAGGAGCGTTCCCGATTTTTTCTTGTTCCTCTTTTTCGTTGCAATGCCGCATCAACCGTCTACGAAGACCGTTATAAGCCAGACCCCAAAGCGTCAGTACCCTGGACGCTTGCAAAGCAGGGGGGGAAAAAGTTCACATACGCTTCACTCTTCAGCCACGCTTCCTCAACACTGCATTGCCTACCTTTCGGTTTTACAACCCTCTATCAGGAATTCTATGCAACAATGGCTCTACTGTGATTTTCACATCCATACAACATGGAGTGATGGGGAGTATTCGATTGACGAGGTGGTTGCACTCTACGGGGAGGCCGGGTTTGATGTGATCGCCATTACCGATCATGTGCTCGACAGTGAAAGCATCAGTAGATCGGGAAAACCGGTTTCTGACCTCTGGGTTATGAACAAGGATGAATTCAGCTCCTATCAGGAAGCTCTCTGGAGGGCGGCAAGAAAAGCCTGGGAGCAGTATGCCATGCTCTTGATTCCCGGCGTCGAGCTGACGAACAATACCGATCGTTATCACATTCTTGCCCTCGATATCAAGGAGTACATCTCTCCCGATCTTTGCGTCGAGGAGATTATAGAGTGCATCAGAAGGCAGCAGGGGATATCGGTTGCATGTCACCCCTATTTCCGAAACCATTCCGGCGACGACCCGTCATTCTATCTCTGGGAAAATCATGAACGATTTGCAACCCTCTTCGACGCGTGGGAGGTCGCAAACCGCGACGATCTCTTCAATGTGGTCGGTCTGAAAAAGTTCAACTACATCGCCAGCTCCGATTTTCACGAAAAACGCCATCTACACTCATGGAAAACGCTCCTGCAGTGCGAAAAAAATGTCGAATCGGTCAAAGATGCCATCCGCAAGAATGACCGGGTGTCGCTTTTTCTCTATCGGGGCGGGAAGATACAAGAGTAGTGCTGTTGAGGAGGGTTATCGACGATTTGCCCGGTTGGGTAGGCGCGACGTGAACCTTTAAACCGTAGGCTATGGGTGTTTTTTTTCGGTAACACGGAGGGCTTATTTTTCGAAAAGTGGGGATTGTCAATTTCCGGTTACATCTGGCTTGCTTCTCTTCAAAAGGCTGCCCGCCAGATATACAGGGCACTGGAAAAGCGGAAAAAGGTTGTCTATGTGAGCTGTCGCTGGCGTATGGTTGCCATACTACTACGCCTGCTGTCTGAACGAGTGTAGCGCATTCTTCTCTGCAGCAGCAAGGAACACCGGGAGCGTTATCAAGAATGAGGTAAATATTTTTAATCCGTCAGATCAGCCTGATCAGGCCGTGTTTACCTGAACCGATTTGGTACGTCGCGAACAGTTCTTGCTTCGGGACCGTCAGATGTCCACTGCGTGAGGCGCCGATGGCGAAGGAAATCTTCGTAGTCGAGCAGAAGCTCTTCAAGGCTGGCCCTTGCAACATTGATCAGGCGCAGCTCGGTCTGCGACGACGTGGCCGCAGCACGGCTTCCTTCCGCGATGTTCTGTCGTCCTGAACGGGCGGCCTGGACCATCTGATCCACGGTGCGCGACCGTGAGTCCATGAACTTTTCACAGAACCAGTAGGTGGCGTCATACATGAGTGTGGCCGTCTGGAAACTGGCAGTATTTCGGTATCCGCCACCCGGTCTGAGCTTCTTCATGGTTTTTCTTGGGTTGCATATTGATTGAGCGAAACATAGTTCTTGGTGTCGCGCACTCAGTTGATCGTATCTTTCCATGTCTCTTGCATATGCGATACAGTATAAATACGTTTTTCTGGATCAAAACTACTGATTTCTGCACTTCCGGGGGGTCTGAGGAAAAAAAACGCCCCCGGAATCCCGGAGGCGGCTTTTGCGATGCACGCGGTCATTCTACATAGAATTAACCGAGGTCGAAGCGGTCGAGGTTCATGACCTTGTCCCATGCGGCAACGAAGTCGTGCACGAACTTCTCCTGTGCGTCGTCGCTTCCATAGACTTCGGCAATGGCACGAAGGCGGGAGTTGGAGCCGAAGATGAGGTCGACGCGGGTGGCGGTCCACCTGGGTTCGCCTGTTTTGCGGTCGCGGCCTTCGAATGTGTCCTGTTCTTTTGAGAGCGGTTTCCACTCGGTGCCCATATCAAGCAGATTGACGAAGTAGTCATTCGTCAGCGTTTCCGGCTGTGTGGTGAAGACGCCATGTGGCGATTGCTGGAAATTGGCGCCGAGCACACGCAGGCCTCCGAGAAGCACGGTCATCTCGGGCGCGGTGAGGGTCAGCAGCTGCGAGCGGTCGACGAGCATCTCCTCCGCGGATACGCTGTATTTCTTTTTCATGTAGTTGCGGAATCCGTCGGCGAGCGGTTCGAGCACGGAGAACGACTCCGTGTCGGTCTGCTCCTGCAAAGCATCCGTGCGGCCCGGCGTGAAGGGCACGGTCACGCCGGTACCGGCTTTTCCGGCCGCTTCTTCGACAGCTGCGCATCCGCCCAGCACGATCATGTCGGCAAGTGAAACCTGCTTGTTGCCCGACTGCTCACCGTTGAAGGTATTGCGGATTTCCTCGAGTTTGTGCAGTACCCGTTGCAGTTGTTCCGGCTGGTTGACTTCCCAGTCTTTTTGCGGAGCGAGCCGGATGCGCGCACCGTTGGCACCGCCTCGTTTGTCGGAGCCACGGAATGTCGACGCCGATGCCCATGCTGTAGAGACCAGTTCCGGGATCGAGAGGCCGGAGGCAAGGAGGCGCTTTTTGAGTTCTGCAATCTCCTCTGCGTCGATCAGGTCATGATCCAGAGCTGGTACAGGGTCCTGCCAGATCAGTTCTTCCGCCGGAACCTCTGCGCCAAGATAGCGTGAGTGGGGCCCCATGTCGCGATGGGTCAGCTTAAACCATGCTCTTGCGAAGGCGTCGGCGAACTGGTCGGGATGCTCATAGTAGCGCTGCGAGATCGGCCCGTAGATCGGATCCATGCGCATCGCCAGGTCGGCGGTGGTCATCATGGTCGGAACCCGTTTCGATGGATCGTGGGCTGCAGGTGCAAGGTCTTCTTCGGCAACATCCTTCGGCTTCCACTGCCATGCGCCGGCAGGGCTTTTGGTCAGTTCCCACTCGTAGCGGAACAGCATGCCGAGGTAGCCCATGTCCCAGTGGATCGGGTCGGGCGTCCATGCGCCTTCGAGGCCGCTGGTCATGGTTTCGTCACCTTTGCCGATGCCGTAGCCGCTTTTCCAGCCAAGCCCCTGCTCTTCAATGTCGGCGGCTTCGGGTTCGGGGCCTACGAGCTTCGGATCACCGACGCCGTGGCACTTGCCAAACGTGTGTCCGCCGGCGACGAGCGCGACGGTCTCTTCGTCGTTCATGGCCATGCGCGCGAAGGTTTCGCGGATGTCCCTGCCCGCGGCAACGGGGTCCGGTTTGCCGTCCGGCCCTTCGGGATTGACGTAGATCAGCCCCATCTGCACGGCGGCCAGCGGGTTTTCAAGATCGCGTTCCCCGCTGTAGCGTTTGTTGCCGAGCCACTCGACCTCTTTACCCCAGTAAATATCCTCTTCCGGCTCCCAGATGTCTACGCGTCCTCCGCCGAACCCGAAGGTCTTGAACCCCATCGATTCCAGTGCGCAGTTGCCTGCAAGAATCATGAGGTCGGCCCAGGAGATTTTTTTTCCATATTTTTGCTTGATCGGCCAGAGCAGTCGGCGAGCCTTGTCGAGGTTCGCGTTGTCGGGCCAGCTGTTGAGCGGAGCGAAGCGTTGATTGCCTGTGCCTCCTCCGCCGCGGCCATCGCTGGTGCGATAGGTTCCCGCACTGTGCCATGCCATCCGGATAAAGAGGCCTCCGTAATGACCGTAGTCTGCCGGCCACCACTCCTGCGAATCGGTCATCAACGCATAGAGGTCTTTTTTCACCTCTTTCAGGTCGAGTTTTCCGAATTCCTCTTTGTACCTGAACCCTTCACCCATGGGATTGACGAGTGAGGAGTGCTGATGAAGCATATCAAGATGCAACTGGTTCGGCCACCAGTCACGGTTCGACAGACCACTGCCTGTGGCGGGACTGTCGGCTGTTCTGCCCGTTACAGGGCACCTGCTTTGTTCACTCATACTGTTTCCTCTTTCTGTTTCGCGTTCCTGCTATCACGTCTGGCACCACTTTACTCTAACAGTTCTCTCTCAGTAATCGTGTCCTTTGTGTTTTGATGTTTTAATAATCGGAATGATTATTATTAAAAGGATAAAGAAAAAATCTGCATCTATCAAGAATGATTCCTGTTTTCTTTTCTGCATAGAGGGCAGATACCGTAAAAATCAATCCGGTGCGATTCTATAACAAAATCAGTTGAGCTGCTGACGACTTCATTGAGATCGGTAAAGAGTGGTTTCTCGAAATCGGTGATACTGCCGCACGTTCTGCAGATAAGGTGGTAGTGGGGCGTTGTTTTGGCTTCGAATCGGTCGAATGTGCTGCCGGAGTCGATCTTCTTTGCAAGTCCCTGATCGATAAGAGTCGTGAGGTTTCTGTAAACGGTGCCGAGGCTGAGGGCTGGAAATTCCGGTTTGAGCTGATCGTAAAGCCAGGCTGCAGTGGGATGGCTGTCGGTCGAGCGCAGTATCTCCAGCAGTCGCGTTCTTTGGCGGCTGTTGCGGTAGGGTTTTCCTGATCGTTCCTGATTCACGAGTGACTGTTTATGGTTCAACGATACTTTGGCAATGTAGCATTTCTCTTGCGTCGAGGAAAACCGGTTCGCGTGGTATGGATGACGGCATTTTCTTCAGTTGGAACAATTGATTGTGTTTCATCGTTAGTATTGCATACCGTCGTTGTCAGTCGACGGTTACTATTTCATAGAATGGTTTCTGTAGAGAGAAGTTTATTTAAAGGAGGCTGCATGAGCACTCGTGTTTCAGATTATCCTGCGGTTGTACTCGCTGCACATAAACCGCCATGTCTATCGATTTATCAGAAAACCCATCGTCATCATCCCGAAAATCAACAGGATCCGATTCGTTTTCGCAATCTGGTCAAACAGCTTGAAGAATCACTCCGAAAGAAGTATCCGAAACGAGATGTGGCGCCGTTGATGCAGCCGTTTTACGATCTTGCAGAAAATCACCGTTTCTGGAACCATACGCTTGACGGACTGGCTGTTTTTGGTGCACCGGACCATTTCTCATTCTACCGTCTTCCGGAACCTGTTCGTGAGATTGTGGTGGCGGCGGAGACGTTTCATACCAAACCGCTGCTGCGAGTGTTCCAGACCTATGAGCGTTATCAGGTACTCTCCCTTACGCGCTCAGAAGTCAAGTTGTATGAAGGCACAAAAGACTCCTTTGACGAATTGAGCCTTGCCGAGAGTGTTCCTCATACGCTGACCGAGGCGCTCGGGGAAGAAATTACAGCACCGCATCAGACCGTCGCATCCTACGGCGGCACCAAGGGTCCGGCCATGCACCACGGGCACGGCGCAAAAAAGGATGAAAGCGCTATTGATGCCGAACGCTTTTTCCGCCTGGTCGACAAGGGTATTCTCGATCATCATTCCCAGCAGTCAGGCCTGCCGCTTCTTCTGGCAGCTCTTGGGGAAAACCAGGGCCTTTTCCGCCAGATCAGCCAGAACCCGTTTTTGATGAACGAGGGGATCGATTTCAATCCGGATGCACTTAAAAACGGCTCTCTTCATGAGAAGTCCTGGGCTGTTGTCGAGCCGCAGATTCGGTCGAGGATGGATGCTCTTCTTCAGGAGTACGAGGCGGCCCAACCCAAAGGAATGGGATCGGGAGATCTTGAACAGGTCGCAGCAGCGGCAGCAGCCGGCAAGGTGGCTACCTTGTTTATTGGTAGCGATGTGCAGGTTCCGGGACGGCTTGATCGGGTTTCAGGGGCTATCGAGCTTGATGAACTGGTTGATCCGGAGGTTGATGATCTGCTCGATGATATCGGCGAACTGGTTCTCGAGAAAGGAGGGGTCGTTCGGGTCATTCCTTCGGACCGTATGCCAACCATGACCGGTATTGCCGCAATTTTCAGGTTTTAATCCTGAGTAACGGCAGTGCAGCTGATGCTTGATGGGCATCGAATCAGGTACGATTCGATGCCCATTTTTTGTTGATCCTAGTGTGGGATCAGCTTGATGACGGGTTTTTTTATGAGCGGTTGGATCTTGCTGAATTTTGCGATCGTAAAGCTTGCCGAGGCTTTATGGCTGATGTAGGATTGGCCGGTTTTACCGTCAGGGTAGATGATGACATCGAGCGTATAGGTCCCGGTTTGAGAAAGGGCGTTTGCAGGAATGGTTTGCTGCTGCGATAGAGAGGATATAGCCCATTTCTTCTCATAGACTTCTACCGGTGGCAGTGGCCAGGCGCCGGTGGCAGTTGGCTGATGTTTCATGACGGAGAGTTCTGCGATTGAGCCTGGTTTGACCAGTTGCTGACCGATAGTCAGCTTGACTGTCAGGGGTTGTCCACTGAGATAGGTATTCCCGTTGACGGGGGAGATGATTGACACCGGCTTTTGCAGCGGCTCGCCAAGTGCAGGCTGGCCCGTGACATTGAAGGTTTTCCATGAAACTTCATTCGGGTTCTGGAATTCAGGTTTTACGCTGTAGCCCCTTGCCCTCCAGGTTCCCGGTTTCATGTCAATCGACGTTCCCCAGTATGCGCCTGAACCGGTCGCGGAAAGCGCCTTGATGATGGTTTGTTCTTTTCCGTTGACCTCCTCTATCTGAAGCCTGATTTCCTGCGTGGGGACCAGGGAAATGTCGGCAGGAATGTGCTGGCGGATCATAAACAGTACGGGACTTGATGCTTTGTACGAAGCTGATTCGCGCGGTTCGATGATGTCGAGTTTTTTCGCTTCTTTAAGCGCGGCATCGTTGAGCATCTTTATCTGTGCGGCGGTCAGTGTTCTGTTGCGCATCGGCGGGACAAACCATTTTTTCGGATCGATGTTGCCTGATATGGCGGTTGCACTGCACGATACATTGGTATGCAGCCATGGATCAGAAGGACAGTTGAATGTGCCGGAATACTTCAGTGATGGACTGAATACGGGGTCGGAGCCGCTGACCGTCATGGATTCCTTTGCGGTTCCGGTATTGATATCGTAGAGCCCTTCGAGCCGGTAGGTGAAATACAGGTTGGGCAGGGCATCGGTTTCATTGCCGCGTACGACGGTTCCATTGCCTTTGAACGCATATTTTCTTTCAGATGCACTGAAGGTATAGTCGATCTCTGAAGGAGGGTTCCAGGATGCTTTCCAGTAGGCGGTTCCTTGCGAGTTTAAAGATACCGCATCCAGTGTTAATGGAATAAGTAGTGTGACTGCCAGACAGCACAATGCGGTGAGTCGAACAACTGTGCGTTGCCGGATTTCAGGATGGCTGGGTTTTATGATGTTCATGATAGCTATGTTTTGTCGTTGACCATGAGATCGTATCCTGAAATATAGTTCTTTTGAATATCTGTTTTGCTTTTCTCTCCAGACAGGCCGCTGTTTCTTGCGGGTATGATCGGAC
>Ga0272441_10014370_pt1 | contig 11247 bp, 7 predicted proteins | sample SSMProp6N_FD_193582 | JGI IMG/M metagenome (GOLD analysis project Ga0272441, IMG submission 193582) | Marine sediment archaeal communities from Little Sippewissett salt marsh, Falmouth, MA, United States - SSM-Prop-6N | ecosystem: Environmental > Aquatic > Marine > Wetlands > Sediment ... | reverse complement strand
GGTTCTTGTGCTGCTCGATGAAGCGGGTGGCCTCGGCGAACCAGACGTCGGTGCAGTAGCCCTTGAAGGCCTCGGGCTTGCCGTTCCGCCAGTAGGTATCGTCGAAGTAGTCGTTGCCCCACCAGTCGGGGCCTTGGCCGACGCCCCCGCCGCCGTGGCGGACCACGTCGTCGAAGCCCTGGTCCTCAGGGCGGAGGGGATAGTTGTCGCCGAGGTGCCACTTGCCGAACATCCCGGTGGCGTAGCCCGTGGCTTTGAAGGCCTCGGCCATGGTGACCTCGCGGGGGTCCATGAGGGAGCGGCCCATGATGGTGTGCCAGATGCCCGTGCGATTCGAGTAGCGGCCGCTCATCAGGGCGGAGCGAGTGGGGGCGCAGGTGGGGTCGACGTGGAAGTTGGTCAGGCGGATGCTCTCGGCCCACAGGCGGTCCATGCTCGGCGTGTGGATCTTGGCATTGCCGTGGGCCGCGATGTCGCCGTAGCCCTGGTCGTCGGTGATGATGAGAATGACGTTGGGCTTCGCCGCATCGGGGGGAGCGGCGCCGAGGAGGCCTGAGAGGGTGAAGGCTGCCGTGCCGCCTGCGGCGGCTTTCAGGAAGGCTCTTCGGCTCGTGCTCAAAGTGATCTCCTTCGCCGGCTGTGGGCCATGAGTCTGGAGGACAGGGCTAATGTGCTGGATTGTGCTCCCTGTGTCAAGCGCCTCGTGGCTGTTGACACGCGCACGGCAGCGAGTAGGATGCATGGCGTGGAGGCGTATTCCCTCGGTTGGCAAGGAGGCATCGGACATGCGGGAAGCGAGAACTGGAACCGTGTGGTGGGTGTCCTGCACACTCGTCGCGGCCCTGCTCATCGGGCTTGGCGCGACGGCAACGGCGGGGGAGGCGAAGCTCATGTGGCGGAAGACCGACACGTCGGTTGCCCTGATGAAGGATGGGAAGGTGGTGTGGGCGCACCACCACGACAAGGCGGTGGGCAAGCCCCACATGAAGGTGTGCCTGGTGGACGGCACGGAGCTCACCCGCCCCTGGCCCATGCCCGAGGGCTACAAGGGCTACGACCACACGTGGCACAAGAGCCTGTGGTGGTCGTGGAAGTTCATCAACAAGGTGAACGTGTGGGAGCACAACCAGAAGGACACGGAGCCCGTGAAGGTGGAGGTGGTGACAAGCGACGATGGCTCCGCACGCATCGCCATGGACGTGGCGTATCACCTGCCGCAAGCGAAAGCGGTGGTCACGGAGAAGCGGGTGATTGCGGTGAGCGCGCCGAGCGCCGAGGGCCGCTACCACATCGACTGGTCGGCCACCTTCACGGGGGCCGGCAAGGACGTGGTGTTCAACAAGAACTGGTATGGCGGCATGGCCGCGCGGATGGCGAAGCGGACGCTCAAGTGGGTGTTCCGCGACAGCGAGGGCCGCGAGGGCCAGAGGGGGTGTGCGCGGAAGCGGTCGCGGTGGATCGACTTCAGCGGCAAGCTCGACGGCGGGCGCGAGGCGGGCCTGGCGATCTTCGTGCACAAGGACAATCCCCGCCAGCCGCCGCCGTGGTGTGTGATCCAGGGCATGCCCTACTTCAACCCCGTGTTCACCGGCAGCGAGGACTACACGCTGTCTGCGGGCAAGACCCTGGTGCTCCGCTACCGCATGCTCGTTCACCCGGGGCTCATGACCCGCGAGCAGGTGGAGGCGGAATGGAAGGTGTTCGCCGAGGCCCCTGCGGCGGAGAAATGATGGGAGAGAGGAGGCCGAGCGAGAAGCAGACCGCATGATGGAGAGGGCCGCGCGGCGTCGGCTATGGCCTCAGAATAGGGCGTATGGCCTCGAGTCGGGCGTTGCCCTCGGCCAGGGTGGGCACGAGCCACCCGCCCTCGTCGTTCTCGTTCCATGCGTAGATGATGGCGAGGGCCGCGGGGGCTTGAGTGGGGTGGCTCTGGAGCCATCGAACCGCGCGCTGGAGATGGGCGGCGAGTTCCTTGGGCGTGGGCGCCTCGTAGTACTTGTCCATACCGACGCCTGGTTTCTGCCACTTCTCCCAGGGCACGGGCCGGGCGACGCGCGGCCGGCGATCCCAGCCGGCCATGACGGTCGGCACGGTGTGGGCGCCCGTGGCCGCGCAGCGTTCCCAGAACCGCTCGGCATATTGGGCGAGTGCTGCATAGGGGGCTTCGCGGGCGCCTCCCTGGACGGCGTAGCTGCTGATGGCATCGCATCCGAGCTTCTCGAGCCAGCTCTTGCCGCGCTGAGGGTTGGGGTCCATGACCACGATGTAGGGGTTGGCGAGGCCCTTCTTCCTGGCCGCGGCGCGGAGGCCATCGATGGTGCGGCGGAACCCGCCTGCGCCGCCCCAGTGGGCCTGGAGCTTGGCGTCTTGGATGAATCCGAGGTAGAGGACGGGGCGGCGGTCGAGGACGAGGAGATACCCTGGCTCGGCCATGAGGGTGGCCAGGCGGCCAACATACTTGGGGTCGCGCCAGCGGCTGCACTCGGTGATGAGGCAGAAGCGGATGAGGCGGCGCTTTGTGCTGGCGAGATACCTCTTGAGGCCAAGGCTCATCGAGCTCTCGGGCGGGTAGGTGACGAAAGCCCAGTAGTCCAGCCCCGCGCTCGCGGCGTAGGCGATCTCCTGGTCCATCACCGCTTGTGCGGAGCCGTCGATGGACACCTGGCCGTCGCCGAGCACTTTGGCGAAGAAGGGCAGGCGGGTGTGCCACTGCCTGGGCGCCAGCGACCTCTGGACGGCCAGGCCTGGGGTGCCCTGTTCGCCGTGCCAGGCATCCCAGCGGATCGCGCCGACGATGGGGCGGACGCGCGCGGCCTCGGCTCCTGCGAGAGCGGCCATGGAGAGCTCCAGAAGGATGCAGATGCTGTTGCGGGCGATGTGCCTCACGTAGCAGGTCCCCCAACGTGGGAGGTGGCAGGCAGGCTCGGAGGTTGCCCCGTGCGTCGAGGGCGCTCCATGGGGCATTGAACAGGTTGCGGCCAGTCCATGCAAGCGCCCCACAGGGAACTGACCGGAGGGCCTCGGGACAGCGGGCTTCCCAGTGGCAGGCTTTTCCGGTAAGCTTGGGCGCACCGGGCCTCTCAACGAGGGAGTGCGATGAGCCTTTCGAGAGCACGCCGCAGCGTAGCGATGGCCGCAGTGGGGGTGCTGTGTGTCCACGGAGCGTGGGCAGGGGATGCGGCGTGGCCGCAGTTCCACGGCCCTCGGCGCGACAACATGTCGCGGGAGACGGGGCTGCTCGAGCGTTGGCCCGAGGGCGGGCCGAAGCTGGCCTGGGAAGCGCGCGGCATCGGCCACGGGTTCGCCACGGTGGCCATTGCCGACGGCAGGATCTACACCGCCGGCGACGTGGCGCGCGAGACCGTGATCACGGCACTCGACATGACGGGCAAGACGCTCTGGCAGGCGCGCAGCGGCGCGACCTTCCGCGGCTCGCCGCCCGGCTCGCGAGCCACGCCGACCATCGTCGACGGCAAGCTCTACCACCACACCGGCAACGGCGACGTGGCCTGCCTGGACGCCAGGACGGGCAGGAGCCTGTGGACGCTGAACGTGAGGAAGAAGTTCGGAGGCCGCAACATCCGCTGGGGCCTCACCGAGTCGCTGCTCGTGGACGGCGGGAAGGTCATCTGCTGCCCCGGAGGCCCCGAGATCGCCATGGTGGCCCTGGACAAGGATACGGGCGAGACGGTCTGGACATGCACGGGCCTGGGGGACAAGCCGGGCTACGTGGCGCCCATCGTGGTGGACTACGGCGGCCTGCGCCAGATCGTGACCATCCTGGCCAACTTCGCGATCGGCGTGGCCCCCGAGACGGGCAAGCTGCTGTGGAAATACGAGCACAAGGTGCCCTACGAAGCGAACTGCGTCACGCCCGTCTACCAGGACGGCCACCTGGCGCTGGCCGGCACGTGGGGGCGGGGAGCAACGCTGCTCAAGCTCGCCGTCGACGGTCCGGCCTGCTCCGTCGAAGAAACCTGGCGCACCAAGGAACTCGACAACGAGCACGGCGGCATCCTGCTCATCGACGGCTTCATCTATGGCCAGGCGGACGGTGGCCACAAGCGCCGCCACTGGGCGTGCCTGGACTGGAAGACGGGCAAGACGATGTGGACGGCCCCCGGCCTGCCCGGCCGCACCGGCACGGTGAGCTATGCCGACGGCATGCTCTACCTGATGAACGACGCGCGCGTCGTGGCCCTGGCATCGCCGAGCCCGAAGGCCCTCGACATTGTGAGCCGCTTCGAATTGCCGAAGCAGGGCAGAGGCGCCACGTGGGCGCATCTCGTCATCTTCGGCGGACGGCTCTACATCCGCCACGGCGATTTCCTCTACGCCTACGACGTCCGAGGCGACGCGAGGCCCCCATCCGGGCAGTGAAGCCCGCTGGCAGGCAAAGGAGCCCTGAAGACGATGGCACGAAGCACGCGACGCCCCGCAGTGGTGGCCATCTACTGCCCCCTGTGGCACAACTACGACCACGCCACCTCGTGGAAGGGTGAGGGCTGGTGTGAGTGGGAGCTGGTCAAGAGCGCCATCCCACGCTTCCCCGGGCACCGCCAGCCGCTCGAGCCCTCCTGGGGCTGCTTCGACGAGAGCGACCCCGCCTGGGCAGGCCGCGAAGTCCGCCTCGCCGCCGACCACGGCATCGACGTGTTTCTCTTCGACTGGTACTGGTACAGCGGCGTGAAGATCATGGAGGAAGCGCTCGAGCGGGGCTTCCTGCGCACGCCCGCGCGCCGACGCATCAAGTTCGCCCTCATGTGGGCCAACCACGACTGGAGCGACTACTTCCCGCCGCCGTTCGGCAAGCCGTGGAACATGTGGCTCCCTTCGCGCCACAGCCCCGGCGACCTCGAGCGGGTGATCGACTACTGCGCCCGCCACTACTTCCGCCGGGCCAACTACTGGACCGTGGGCGGCCGCCTCTTCTACAGCATCTTCCAGCCCACGAAATTCGTCGACGAGCTGGGCGGGCCGGCCGAGACGCGCAAGCTGCTGCGGAAGATGGACCGGCGCCTGCGCGCCGCCGACCTCCCGCCCATCCACTGGAACGCCATGCTCTGGGGGCCTGAGCCCGTCGCCACGCTCAAGGAGGCGGGATTCCGCAGCACCACGAGCTACGTGGTGAACAGCGCGGGCACCGCCGGCCCCGACCTCGTGGAGCGCTACGAGGACGTGATGGCCGCGCACCACAAGCTCTGGAAGGCGATGAGTGCGGCACCGCTCCCCTACGCGCCCATCGTCTCGATGGGCTGGGACGTGACGCCCCGGTGCGTGCACGACATCCCCTGGCCGTTCCCGCCGTCGCCGGCCACGGGGCGCTGCGACTACCCGTATATGTCGCTCGTCGTGGGCAACACGCCGGAGCTCTACGAGCAGCTCTGCCGCGACGCAGCGGAACACATCGCGCGCGACCGGGCGAAGCCTTTCGCCGTGATGCTCAATGCCTGGAACGAGTGGACCGAGGGCAGCTACCTGCTCCCCGAGAAGCGCACGGGCACGGCCTATCTCGAGGCCATCCAGCGCGTCTTCGGCAGGTGAACGACGCGCGCTGAGCGAGGAGCACAGCAATGACGCGACGAGCATTTCCCCTCCCAGCGGTTCTCCTGCTGGTTCTGTGGGCAGGCGTCGCCCTGGGGGCGGAGCACGACGAACAGGCCCTGGCCCGGCAGATCCTGGCGGCCACGGGCGTACGGGGTGGGCTCGTGGTCCACGTCGGCTGCGGCGACGGCCGGCTCACCGCGGCGCTCGGGAGCAGCAGGAGCACGCTCGTCCACGGCCTCGACCGCGATGCGGCCAACGTGGCGACCGCTCGGCGCCACGTGGCCGACCGCGGCCTGCGCGGCAAGGTGACCGTCGAGCGCTGGCAGGGCGACAGGCTCCCCTACACGGACAACCTGGTGAGGTTGCTGGTCTCGGAGGACCTGAGCGGGGTGGCCGAGGGCGAGGTCGTGCGCGTGCTCGCGCCAGGGGGCGTGGCTTACGTCCGCACGGACGGCGCGTGGGTGAAGACGGGCAAACCGTGGCCGGAGGATATCGATGAGTGGCCGCACTTCCTCCACGGCGCGGACAACAATCCCGTGGCGCGGGATCGCGTGGCGGGGCCGCCTCGGCATCTCCAGTGGATGTGCGGGCCGGCGTGGTCGAAGCACCACGAGAAGTTCCCGCCCACCATCGGCATCGTCGTGTCGGCGGGGGGCCGCGTCTTCTACATCGAGGACGAGACGCCGCCGAGCATGTTCGGCGTGAAGGCCAGGTGGTTCCTCACGGCTCGCGACGCGTTCAGCGGGGTGCTGCTGTGGCGGCGCGAGATGCCCGAGTGGTTCCTGCCCACGTGGGGCGACCTGGGGGGCTGGGCGGGCGGCCCGCGCGACTACAAGCGGCGCCTCGTGGCCGCCGGCGACCGCGTATACGTGACCCTGGGGCAGCGCACGCCTGTCTCCGTGCTCGACGCCGCCACGGGGAAGACGCTGCGGACCCTGGGCCAGGGCGGCCCCCACACCGAGCTGGTCCACGACCGTGGGTTCCTCTACGTGGCCTCGCGTGCGGAGCGCGAGCCGTTCAAGATCACTGCGTTCCAGTGCAAGACGGGCGAGAAGCTCTGGGAGGCGCCGGGAGGCATGGGAATCGCCGTGAGCGGCGGCCGGGCCTTCTACCAGACCGCCGACGGCCACGTGGGGGGCCTGGATGCTGCGACGGGCCGCCCGCTCTGGAGCGTGCCCGTGTTCGAGGGCATCGACAAGAAGCACGCCTGGCGAGGCAAGCTGCGCCTCACCGGCCCCATCCGAGCAGGGGAGGGGGTGGTGCTCGTCGGCCCTGGGAACCGCGGCTCCGTCCTCGCCCTCTCGGCGGAGACGGGGAAGGTGCTCTGGGACTTTGTGAACCGGGCTCGCGCGGCCTGGTGGATCCCCGTCAACGCCCACATCATCGGCGGCCTCGTGTGGGTCACCGGCCCGGGCGACGACAAAACGGACGTGCGGCGCTACACCCTTGCCCTCGGCCTCGACCCCCTGACGGGCAAGGTGAAGAAGACCGTGCCGTGTGGGCAGGTGTGGAACGTCGGCCACCACCAGCGGTGCTACCCGTCGAAGGCCACCGAGCGGTTCCTCATCTACAGCCGCCGCGGAGCCGACTTCCTGGAACTGGCCACGGGAAAGGTGGCGCTGAACAACTGGACGCGGGGGGCGTGCACCTATGGCGTGATGCCCTGCAACGGCTTGCTCTACTCCCCGCCCCACTCGTGCCGGTGCTACAGCGAGACCGCCCTGCGTGGCCTCCAGGCCCTCGCGCCCGCGAGGGAGGGACGAGGGACGGGGGGCGAGGGACGAGGGGAAGAGGCGGAGCGGCTCGAGAAGGGGCCTGCTTTCGGCCAGGCACTCGAGCCTCGACCCTCGGCCGCCGCCACTCCTGCCGACTGGCCCACCTACCGCCACGACTCCCTTCGCAGCGGCGCCACGGCTGCTGAGGTGCCCGCGGCCGTTGCTCAAGCCTGGCGGACGAAGCCCGGCATCCGCGCGAGCAGCCCTACCGTCGCGGATGGCAAGGTCTTTGTGGCATCGGTCGATGAGCACTGCGTGCGAGCCCTCTCGGCCGACTCGGGGCAGGCCGTCTGGGAGTTTACCACAGGCGGCCGCGTGGACTCCCCGCCCACCATCCACAACGGGCTCGCGCTGTTCGGCTCGGCGGATGGCTGGGTCTACTGCCTGCGGGCGTCGGACGGGGCGCTGGCCTGGCGCTTCCGCGCCGCGCCCGGCGAGCTTCACGTCGGCGCCGACGGCCAGCTCGAATCCGCCTGGCCCGTGCACGGGAGCGTGCTCGTGCGCGACGGCGTGGCCTACTGCGCGGCAGGCCGCTCCTCCTTCCTCGACGGTGGCATCACCGTCTACGGCCTCGATCCGGCCACGGGCAGGAAGCTCCACGAGCACCGGCTCGAAGGGCCGTGGGACGACGCGGGGATGACGTGGGAACACCCCAACCGAGGCTTCGTGATGCCGGGGGCGCTGCCCGACATCCTGGCTGCCGACGCCTCGCGGGTCTACATGCGCCACCTGGCCTTCGACCCGAAGCTGGCCGCGTGCACGGACACCGGCCCGAACTTCTACAAGGCGCCGAAGCGGAGCGGGGAGAACTTCGGCGGCGACCACAAGTACTGGTGCGACCTGCTCGAAGCGCCTCGCCTCTCGCTGCGCAGCGACCCCAAGTGGTTCTTCCGCTCCTACTTCTACCAGTTCCCGGGTCATCGCCTCTACTCGACCACGGGCCTGCTCGACGACTCCTGGCACATCCGTTCCTATTGGTCCTACGGCCAGGTCGTAGGGCAGTATCTCGTCTTCCGCGGCAACCGCGGCTATGCCGTGAAGGCCTACCCCAACGCGGCGCGCTGGCTGTCGTTCAAGGCCGGCAGCGGCTACGTGCTCTACGCCGGCGACACGGCCCTGCCGAAGCCCGGGGAGAAGCGCTACGCCCTGCGGCCCGAGGAGCACGCCTGGCGGCTGAAGCTGCCGCTACGCCCGAAGGCGATGGTGCTGGCGGGGGAGCGGCTCTTCGTGGCCGGCCCGCCCGACCCCGCCGATCCCGTGAAGGCCCTGGCCGCGCTGGACGGCAAACTCGGCGGCGTGCTGTGGGCGATCTCGGCGGAGAGTGGCGAGAAGCTGGCGGAGCACAAGCTTCCCTCGCCGCCCATCCTCGACGGCATGGCCGCCGCCGGCGGGCGGCTCTACATGACACTACAGGACGGGAGCGTGGCCTGTCTTGGCGCTCGGCAATGATGCTCGCGGCAGATCGCCGCGGCGTGACCATCTGGTGTGGAATCCCCTCTGAGGAGGCGAGAGATGAAAGTGCTGGTGACGGGTGCGAGCGGGCGGTTGGGCAAGTTCGTGGTGCCCGAGCTCGAGGCGGCGGGCCACGAGCTGGTCCTGATGTCGCGGCGCGAGCCCGAGGCGGCGGCGCGGTGGCCGTGGGTGCAGGGCGACATCACGGACTTCGAGGCGTGCATGCGGGCGACCGAGGGCGGCATCGAGGCCATTCAGCACCTGGCCGCACAGCCCGGCCCCTCGGACCATCCGCAGATGCGGGAGTCGCATAAGGAGCGCGGGATCCCCTTCGATCAGACGATGCGCTCGAACATCCTGGGTACCTACTACCTGCTCGAGGCGGCCCGCGATCGCGGCATCGGCATCTTCGTGATGACGGGGAGCAACTGCGCCCTCGGCCATGGGTTCCGCGTCAGCGGCCGCGACTTCCCGCTCCAGTACCTGCCCGTGGACGAGGAGCACCCGAGCGACGTGGAGGACTCCTACTCCTACAGCAAGCTCGCCGGCGAGGAGATGCTGGCGATGTACACCCGCGCCTACGGCATCCGCACCTACGCGCTCCGCTGCGCGGGTATCACCCCGCCCGAGCGCCGCGCCGCCATGGCGCAGAATGCCTCGCCGACCCAGGGCTGGGCACCCTGGCTCTGGGCCTGGGTGGGCAGCGAGGACGTGGCCTCGGCCCACCGCCTGCTCATGGAGCGGGCCGAGCAGATCCCCCCACACGGCGCGTTCTTCTGCAATGGGAACGACACGACGGCGCTCGAGCCGACGCGCGAGCTCGTCGAGCGCTTCAAGCCCGAACTCCTGCCCATCCTGCGCTACGTGGAGGGCCATGCGACCCTGATCTCGAACGAGAAGCTCCGCAAGACCGTCGGCTGGGAGCACAAGACCTCCTGGCGCGATGCACTCACTGAAGCCTGAAGGCGAAGGGGGACGAGAGACGATGAGCGACAAGGTGGGTATGGGCATTGTGGGCGCGGGTGCCATCGGCATCCGAGGGGCGCTGATGCACCTCTCGCAGGACGACGTGCAGGATCGCCTGCGCCTGGCGGCCGTGTGCGACCCCGTGCCGGGCCGCGCGGCGGCGGCCGCCGATCGCTACGGCGTGGCCGCAGCCTACGAGACCTACGAGGAGCTGCTGGCGGACCCCGCCGTGGACGCCGTGACCCTGTGCTCGCCGATCGGCCTCCACTACGAGCAGGGCATGGCCGCCATCGGGGCCGGCAAGCACGTCCACTTCAACAAGACGATGGCCACGCAGGTCCACGAGTGCGACGCGATGATCGCCCGCGCCGCCGACAAGGACGTCCGCCTCGTGGCCTCGCCGGGCATGATGCTCAACCCCTACAACCGCCGCATCCGCCGGCGCATTCTCCAGGGCGACATCGGGCAGGTGGTCTGGGCCATCACGGGAGCCGCACCGGGCAACTACCACCTCAACGAGGAATTCCGCACGTGGGACGACGTGCTCACCCAGGTGGACCCCACGTGGTACTACCGCAAGCCCGGCGGCGGGCCGCAGTACGACGTGACGGTCTACTGCCTGCACAACCTGACCGGCATCCTCGGGCCGGCGAAGCGCGTGACCGCCGTCTCGGGCCTCGTACTGCCTAAGCGGGAGTTCCGCGGCAACACCATCGAGTGCGACATGGACGACAGCACGTTCATCCTGGCGGACTTCGGGAACACGGTGTTCGCCGTCATCTACGGCACCGTGTTCGGATCGGTGACGAAGGGCTTCCACCCGACGATCCACGGCACGGCGGGCTCGGTGGTGGGCACGGATGTGAAGGGGGAATCGGCGGTGGAGGAGGGCGACCACGAGCCCCACGTCACCGGCGAGCACGTCCGCCTGCGCGAGTCGCACGTGTTCGAGGACGTGATGCAGCTTGTCGACTGGGTGCGCGACGGCACCCCCTCGATCGCGAGCGCGGAGCACGCGCGCCACGTCGTCGATATCATCGAATCCGGCTACCGAGCCGCGGAGACGGGGCAGACGCAGGATCTACGGACAACGTTTGAGCCGCTGCCGCTGGAGAGTTGCTGAGCCGGGGCAGGATATGACAGGACGGGCTTCGCTCACTCGATACACACGTAGGTGAGTATCGCGGACGTGGTGCGCTTCGGCAGGGTCACGGGGAGTCCTTTGCCCATGAGATCGGCTCCTGCGGCCTCGGTCGTCGTTGCTGTGTCAAGGTCGGTCAGGCGGTAGCGTGCCTCGGGGTCGAGGCCGCCGAGGCAGAAGCGTGCCGTCTCGTAGGGGCTCTCGGCGCGTCGGAACACCTGGACCATGCCCTTGCCCTGGTCGGGGCGGTGGAACTGCCAGGCCATCCACACGTCCTGCGTGAGGCGGTAGGGCGTGAGGGGATAGTAGTCGCCGAAGAAGCAGTCGACGATCGCGCGCCACTCGGCCATGCGGCGTTTCATCTTC
>Ga0272441_10014369_pt1 | contig 11249 bp, 13 predicted proteins | sample SSMProp6N_FD_193582 | JGI IMG/M metagenome (GOLD analysis project Ga0272441, IMG submission 193582) | Marine sediment archaeal communities from Little Sippewissett salt marsh, Falmouth, MA, United States - SSM-Prop-6N | ecosystem: Environmental > Aquatic > Marine > Wetlands > Sediment ... | reverse complement strand
AAGGACGCCTGCTACGGATCCTGCTCGGAGGGCGACGACCATGAGGCGGGTTCGCGATGTGGCCGCCCCGGTTGCGCTTCTCGTCCTGCTGCTGGCGGTTTGGGAGGGCGCAGTCTGGCTGCTCGACGTCCCGCACTACATCCTGCCGGCGCCGAGCCGCATTGCCGTCGCATTCGGCTCTCACTTTTCGGGCCTGTTGCACCACGCAGCGACGACGCTGGCGGAGATCGTGCTCGGCTTGATCCTCGGCGGGATCGGCGGATTCGGGCTGGCGGTCGCGGTGTTTTACTCGTCGATCCTCGAGCGGGCACTCTACCCGCTGATCATCGCGACGCAGATGATCCCGGTCTTCGCGATCGCGCCCCTGCTGATCGTCTGGATGGGGTACGGGCTGTGGCCGAAGGCGACGGTCGCGGCGCTGATCGGTTTCTTCCCGATCGTCGTCAACGTGTCGGATGGGCTGCGCTCGCCGAATGAGGAGACGGTCGAGTTGTTCCGCTCGCTCGGGGCGACGCGCCGTCAGATCTTCGTCAAGCTGCGACTGCCGGCGAGCCTTCCGACGCTGTTCGCCGGCGTGAAGGTGGCGGTGACGCTGTGTGTCGTCGGGGCGACGATCGGTGAGTGGGTCGGCGCACACCGCGGGCTCGGATACCTGATGCTCCAATCGAACGCGCTGCTTCGCGTGGATCTGGTATTTGCCGCGATCGGGATGCTGTCGATCCTCGGGTTGCTCCTGTTCGGGACGGTCCGGATAATCGAGCGGCGCGTGCTGCACTGGCGCGGCATGCACTGACGCCGGGGAGAGGACGAACGTGAAGAGGGGGATGTGGATCGCGCTGGCTGTTGCGACGGTCTTGTGTGCCGTGGGAGTCTTTGCGTCGCAGACCTTCGAGGTGAGCCTCGACTTCTTCGTCAACCCGAACCACGTGCCGCTCGTCATCGCGCGTGAGTTCGGCTTCTTCGCGGACGAGGGGATCGACGTCGAGCTGCGCGTCCCGGCCGATCCGAGCGATCCGGTGAAACTGGCGGCGGTGCGGACGGTCGACATCGCACTGACACCGCAGATCAACTACCTGATTGCGAGGTCCGAAGGACTGCCACTCGTTGCGATCGGCGCGCTGGTCGATCGGGGGCTCGGCGGACTGCTCGCGTTGCGAGACCACGGAATCGATTCGATCGATGCGCTGCGTGGCGGGCGGATCGGGTACTCGTTGACGCCGCTCGAACCGATCCTCTGGCGAACGATGCTCGACTGCGCCGGGATCGGCGAGGATGACGTGCGGCTGGTTCATGCCGGGTACGCGACGATGCAGGCGCTGCTGGCGGGGAGCGTCGACGCCGTCGGCGCGTTTCGGAACTTCGAGCCATTCGTGGTGGAGCTCGAGGGCGCCGATCCGATCTTCTTCCCGCAGGAAGAACACTGCATCCCGGAGACGTATGAGCTGGTCTTCGTCGCGCATCCGGATCTCGTCGCCGAGCGCGGCGACGATCTCGCCGCCTTCCTGCGCGGCGTGGCGCGGGGGATCGAACGGACGGTCTCCGAACCGGAGGCGGCGTTTGCCGGGTTCGTCGAAGCCCACCCGGACCTTGATGACGAGCTGAATCGACGCTCGTTTGACGCGACGATCGCCCTGTACGCCGACGGCGCGCGCCATGACGATCCGGAGATCTGGACGGAGATGCGGGACTATCTGAGCGAGCACGGGCTGATCGATGGGGGACTCTCGGTCGATGAGCTGTTCACGGATGCGCTGCTGCCCGCCGGGCCGCGGCCGGGGGAGTGAGGGGGACGCGAGTGCACACGGCGAACCGGCAGTTGGAGGCGATCGTTGGCTGCATGTTCTCGGGAAAGACCGAGGAGCTGATCCGGCGGCTGGAGCGTGTTCGGATCGCCGGACGCAAGATCCTGCTGTTCAAGCCGACGATCGACGATCGCTACGATCAGAACGCCGTCGTGACACACTACGGCCGCGAGTTCGCCGCCCACCGGCTGGCGCCGGGCGAGGAGACGATCGAAGCGCTACGCGCCGCGGTCGGCGCCGAGGCGCTCGAGGAAGCCGCGGTCATCGCGTTCGACGAGGGCAACTTCTTCTCGGAGCGGCTGCCGGGCCTCTGTCAGGAACTCGTCGGGATGGGGAAACGGGTCATCGTCGCCGGCCTCGACCTGACGTTTGCCGAGGAACCGTTCGAACCGATGCCCGAGATCATGGCGCTCGCCGATCGGGTCGACAAGCTGCAAGCGGTCTGCGTCGTCTGCGGCGGTGTTGCGACGCGCTCGCAGCGGCTGATCGACGGGGCACCGGCGCCGGTCGACGGGCCGGTGATTCAGGTCGGTGGCGTCGGAAGCTACGAAGCGCGCTGCAGGAACTGCTATGTGAAATAGGGCAAGCGCCTGTTGCCAGTGGCGTGTAGCGAGTGGCTACCCGAGCGATGGCTGGAGATGGACGAGCTCTTCGACGTCTCTCTCCGCAGGCGACAAGCTACTGCTCACGGGCCGCCCTCCCGATCAGACCCAATACGTCTCGCCGTCCTCGCAGATCTGAAGCCCGTCCATCGGCTGCGGCGTCTCGCTCATGTGCGTCGCGAAGACGGCGGAGCCTTGCTCGCGCAGGAAGTCCATCCAGCGGGCGATGGCGGGCGCGTCCATGTGACCGACGTCCGAAGACGGACGGGGGTGGGTCCACTCGAGGATCGCCACATCCGCGCCGTCGAGCAGCCGGCGGAGCTGTTCGCAATCTGCGGTGTCGCCGCTGTAGGCGAAGGTCCGCCCCTCGTACTCGAACCGATAGCCGAACGCGGTCAGCGTGAAGTGCTCCATCCGGACCGCGGTGAACGGGAGATCCCCGGCGCGACCGTCGCCGTCGCCTTCCACTTCGATGTAGGAGACGGGAAGATGCGGGGCGAACCCGGCCTCCCGCATGTCCGGCCACGCGAGGTCACACAGCGTGCAGGTCGCCTCCTCGATCCCCGGAGGACCGACGACGTAGATCGGCCGATCGCGCTCGCGACGGATGCAGAACTCGAGCAGGAAGAACGGAAGGCCGAACATGTGATCGGCATGCAGATGGCTGATAAAGATGACATCGATGGCTGCCAGGTCGAGGCCGAGGCGGTGCATCTCGACGACGGCCGTCGGCGGCAGATCGAGAAGAATGCGGCCGTCGATGAGGAGCGAATTCCATCGACGGCCGTCGTTCAGCGCCGCCCCGGACCCGAGGCACGTGAGCGGGATTCGATCGCGCACGGGTCTGCTAGCCGGCGTCGCGTGCCTCGTCGGTCGCTCGAAGCCGTCGAACCAGCTCCTCCAGCATTCCCTGGGCGATCTCGGGGTGGTTCTCGATCAGGCTCTTCATCGCCCACTGGGTGATCACGATGCAGGTCGTGTCGGTCACCGCGACGACGTCGGCCGTGCGCGGGGCGCCGTCGATCACGGAGAGCTCTCCGAAGAAGTTCCCCGGCTTGAACTCGGCGAGCTTCTCGCCGTCCAGAACGACCTCGGCGGTGCCCTCGAGCAGGAGGTAGAAACCGACGCCGCCCTTGCCCTTCTCGACGATCTTTGTCCCCGCCGGCGATGTCTTCTGAACCGCCGACTTGAGCACGCTGTTCAGTCCTGAGTCGTTCATTCGGGAGAAGATGGGCGTCTCCTTCATGAGGGAGATGATCTGCTTGTCGTCCATTGGCTTGCTCCTTTCGCGGGCACTGAAAGCCGGAACCGATGATATAATACGCTCATTCGCTTTTCCAGCGCGCGGGGGGTCGCATGTCCTGGAGTAAGACGCTCAAGATGCGCCAGACCATCCGGGCTCAGCTCGAGTCGGGCGAGGAGATCGCTTTGCTGTTCAGCGATCTGCGCGGATTCACGACCTACACCGCTCGGGAGGGCGACCGCGCCGCGTACCGCTTGGCGCAGACGCATGAGGGAATCCTGCGCGAACGCATCGACGAGTACGGGGTCCACGTCAAGTCGCTCGGCGACGGCATCATGGCCGCGTTCGAGACGCCGGCCGACGCGATCCACGCAGCGGTGTCGATCCAGCGGACCATCCGCGATCGCAACCGCAAGTCGCCCGAGGAGCCGATCGACGTCGGCATCGGGATCTCCAGCGGGCGTCCGGTGATGACCGACATCGATTTTATTGGGCATGCCGTCAATCTGGCGCAGCGCCTGTCCGGGCTGGCGAAAGGGGGGCAGATCCTGGCGACCGAACGGATCCGCGAGACGACGCCGCTTGATGACGGGTTGTTCTATGTGCCGATCGGCCCGCAGAGCCTGAAGGGGGTCGGCGTCGAGCCGGTCGTCGAGGTGGCGTGGATGCGCGAGGTGGCGAGGATTTCCGACGCGGCGGACCGAGTGACCTTGATCCTGACCGAGCGGGGGACGGTTGTCGTCGAGTTGGCGAAGGACGCGAAGCAGGATATCCGGAATGCGCTGGACCATCTCCAGGAAGCCCGTGCCGAGGAGGAGGGCGCGTTCTCCGCACTGCTGCAGCGAGGGATCGCCCGGTTCACTCAGCGGCTGATCGGTGCATCGCTCGCCGTGTTCGCGATGACGCGCGAGCAGGGGCTGCAACGTGTCGAGTTCTCGTTGCGGGGCGATGTGCTTCGTGTCGAGACGTCGGATGGGACGTTCCGCCTGCGTGGCGTCGACCCGGCGGCGGCGGCGGCGTTCGTCGCAAAGGCGGACGAGATACGAATCGAAGCCGATGAACCGGGAGGCTGACGCGTTACATCGAATGAAAGAGACGTACTTCTTGTCAGAAAGTATCGGTAAAACTGCTTGAAGCGCATCGGAGCTTGGCCTAGAATGGCGAAAAGAGACGAACGAGGGGGCAGCATGGGTAAGCGAGAGGTCCTGGAAAGCACACTCAAACAGATCAAGAAGGCCTACGGCGAGGGCTCCATCATGTGGCTCGGCGATGGGGCGCAGGTCCTGCAGGTCGAATCGGTCCCCTCGGGATCGCTCGCGCTCGACATCGCGCTCGGGGTCGGCGGCGTGCCGCGCGGACGGATCATCGAGGTCTTCGGGATGGAGGCAAGCGGGAAGACGACGCTCGCGCTGCATCTCGTCGCCGAGGTCCAGCGCCGCGGTGGGACCGCAGCGTTCATCGATGCGGAGCACGCGCTCGACCCGACATACAGCCGCGCGCTCGGTGTCGATCTCGATCACATGTTGATCTCGCAGCCGAACTCCGGGGAGCAGGCGCTCGAGATCACCGAGCAGCTGACGCGCAGCGGCGCGATCGACATCATCGTGATCGACTCGGTCGCCGCGCTCGTTCCGACCGCGGAGATCGAAGGACAGATGGGGGAGGCGACGGTCGGTCTGCAGGCGCGGCTGATGAGCCAAGCGATGCGTAAGCTCTCCGGCGCGATCTCTCAGTCGAAGACGATCGTCGTGTTCACGAACCAGATGCGCTCGACGATCAGCACGTCGCGATTCGGACCGTCGACCACGACGTCGGGCGGATGGGCGCTGAAGTTCTACGCGTCGGTTCGGCTGCAGATGTGGGGTTCGGGACGGATCGAGGACGGAACGGAACGCGTCGGGCACCACATCAACGTCCGCGTCGTGAAGAACAAGGTCGCCCCGCCGTTCAAGGAGGCGACGTTCGACGTCATCTACGGCAGAGGGATCGTCCGATCGCGCGACTTGCTGAATACCGGCGAGGCGCTCGGCCTCGTGTCGCGCAGCGGCTCCTGGTACTCCTTCGGCGACCAACGTCTGGGCCAGGGGGTCGGCAACAGTGCCGTCGCGCTCGAGGAGGATCCGAAGCTCGCCGATCAGCTCGAGGCGGCCATCCGCGAGAAGGCCGGACTGGACAAAAATCAAGGGGCCCCTGCGGTGGCCGAAGAGGATGCCGGAAAGACCGACGCCGAGGAGTGATCCGTGGGCTGACCTGACGCGGCTGCTGCGCGCGCGGCCCCGGAGCGTGTCCGAAGTGAGGGAGCGCTTGACGCGGCGCGGACACGATGCGGCGTCGGTCGAGGGGACGATTCGATCGGCGCTCGATGCCGGGCTGCTCGACGATCGTGCCTTCGCCAAGCTGTGGGTCGCCGATCGGCTGTGGCATCATCCGCTCTCCCGTTCCGCGTTGGAGCAGGAGCTGCGGGAGAAGGGGATCGATCGGTCGATCGCCGTCGCCGAACTCGACGCGCAGTACCCCGCGGTTCGCGAGGTTGACGTGGCGCGGGACCTCGCGTCGGAGCGGTTCGAGCGGCTGCGAGGGATCGAGCTCGAACGTCGCCGCCGCCGCGTGGCGGGGTACTTGATGCGTCGCGGCTTCCGCCAAGGTCTGACGCTCGACGTGATCCGGCAGATCGAGAAGGAGGCAGCGGATGACTGAATCGCGCGTCGGCTTCGGCTACGACGTCCACCGGCTCGTCCCCGAGCGTGCCCTGATCCTCGGTGGTGTTAGGATCCCGTACGAACTCGGTCTCCTCGGCCACTCGGATGCCGATGTGCTAACCCATGCGATCTGCGACGCGCTACTCGGTGCCGCCGCGCTCGGCGACATCGGAATCCACTTCCCCGACACGGACGAGCGGTTTCGCGGCATCTCCAGCCTGCATCTTCTCGGCGAGGTGAACCGGCTTCTCGACGCGGCGGGGTATGCGCCGGTCAACATCGATGCGACGGTCGCCGCCGAGCGGCCGAAGCTGGCGCCGTACATCCCGGCGATGCGAGAGGCGCTCGGTGACGTCCTCGGTCTGCCTGTCGATCGGGTCGGGGTCAAGGCGACGACGACCGAGAAACTGGGAGCGATCGGCCGCGAAGAGGGGATCGCCGCCATGGCGGTCGCCCTGATCTCCGCCGAGACGGGCTAGCTGCCGCCTCACCATTGGTGAGCCGTTCGTAGGCGTTCCGACGAAGACGGAACGCGGCGTTTTCGGATCGAGCCGCAGCTCTCTGCCGAGACAACGTGGCGTGCTCCTCAATCCATTTCGTGCGGCTATCGGAACAGGTTGGCGATGTCCTGATACGTCACGAGGAGCATCACGCCGAGGAGAATCACGAAGCCGATGGCATGGATCAGGCCTTCCCGCTCCGGCGAGATCGGTCGTCCCCGTGCCCACTCGTAGAGCGCGAATGCGGCGCGGCTCCCGTCGAGCGCAGGGAATGGGACCAGGTTCAGGAGACCGAAATTGATCGATAGGAACGCCAGCAAGGAGAAGAACACGCTCGCCCCCATCCGCGCTCCCTGGCCGAGCAGCTGTGCGAGCCCGACCGGACCGGCGACCGCTTCGCTCGCGGCGATCTCGCCGGAGACGAGCTGGCGCACCCACAGGCCGAGCAGCCCGACATTGCCGGCGAACTGCTCCGCTCCCAGCCGCAGGCCGACGAACAGGCCGGGACGATGCGGCACGACGCCGAGCTCCCCGAACTGAACCCCGACGAACAGGTCTCCGGCCGTTGCCTGCGTGGGTTCGAGCGGCAGAGCGAGCGTCTGCTCGCCCCGTTCGACGGTCAAGGTTCCTTCGGCCGGCGCGGCCGGATCGTCGAAGTACGCCAGCAGGTCGAGAGCGGTATCGACGGGGTCCCCGTCGATTGCGATGACGCGATCTCCTGCCTGCAGACCCGCCAGGCGAAGCGGCGCATCCGGCGCGAGTTCGACGATCTCCTGCGTGTACGTGTTGTCCAGGAAGTACGCACCGACCACGTAGCGGTCCTCGTCCTCCTCGAATGTCGGAGTGATCGAAACCCGCAGTGCCTCGCCGCCGCGGACCAGCTCGATCCCGAGCGGCGTCTCGCCGGCACGCTGGATCGCGTCGGTCAGATCGCTCCGCTCGAAGACCGGCGTCCCGCCGATCGATCGGATGCGATCGCCCGCGACGAGGACTTCCGCCGCAGGGGAATCCGGGATCACATCGGCGACTTGGAGCATCGGGACGCCGAACGCCCACAACACGAAGAGGCCGACGAGGAATGCGCCGACGAGGTTCGCCAACGGGCCGGCCAGGCTGATCGCGGCCCGGATGTACGGCGGCTTGCTGTACAGGATCCGGTGCTCCGGGATCGTTTCATCCGTTTCTTGGCGGTCCTCCCCGGCCATCCGGACGTACCCGCCGAACGGGATCAGGCGCAGCGAATAGCGTGTCTCGCCGCCCTGAACCGAGAGCAGGCGGGGGCCGAAGCCGATGGCGAACTCCTTTACCAACACGCCCGACCATTTCGCGGCGAAGAAGTGCCCCGCTTCGTGCAATCCGACGAGCGCGATGATCGAACCGAGAAAGACCAGAACCGTCATCGATGGGCCTCCATGGTCAGGTAGCGTCGTGTGCCCTCGGTGATCCGAACCTCGTCGGACAGGCGCACGCCGACGGCCCAGACGATCCGCTCGCGATCGCAGAGGAGGGGCAGCCGATCGCGATCGAAGTACGGCACGTGTTCGTTGATCAGGAAGTCCTTCAGTTTGATCTCGGTCCCGAGGCCGAACGGTGCGAACCGATCGCCGTCGCGGCGGGAGCGCAGTTCGAGCGGGAAGGCGACGCGATCGGCGTCGGCCGTCTCACGCCAGCGATTCTCCGATGGCACCGTCGGCGGATCGTCGACGATCTCGAGGCGCAATCGCATCGGCGGCTCGGCGATCGTCGTGTCTCCGACATCGACCGGTATCGACCACGGCTCCGTCACGGGCTCGGCCGATCGACTGAACCGGATCTCGTCGCCCTGCACGCGGACATGTACGCCGGGAAGCGACAGCTCGCCGTGTGCCGCCTGCTGTGCGATCAAGTCGTTTGCCTTGTCGACATGCGGGAGCGCGAGGCCGGTGAGATCGCCGCGGATCCGGCGTGCCGCCTCACGGAGCAGCAGGCTTCGCACCGCGGGCGGATACGCGGCCAATGCGGTCCGTCGAAGCGTCAGCCGGCCCTCCGCCTCGTCTTCACAGACGGCGGACCATTCGGCCGACACGAGGAACGTCGCGACCTCGTCCGCGGCGACGGCATGGCTCGCCGCGCGGAGGATCGCGTCGATCGCGCGGGGGTTGATCGTCTCGAGTTCCGGTAGGATGCGGTGCCGAATCCGGTTCCGTGCGTACGACAGGTCGGCATTGCTCTCGTCGACCCGCCAGGGAAGGCCGCGATCGTGCGCGTACGTCTGGACCTCGGTACGCGTCACGTGCAGCAATGGGCGGATGAGCGACCTTCGAACCGGCGCGATGCCCTGCAGCCCGGCGATGCCGGTGCCGCGTGCAAGGCGCTGAAGGATCGTCTCCGCCTGATCGTTCGCGGTGTGACCGAGGGCGATGCGGTCGGCTCCGATGTGACGGGCCGCCGAACGGAGGTACGCGTACCGGGCTTCCCGGGCGGCCCCCTCTCGTCCGTGCTTGTGATGCGCCACAAGCGTTTCCGGGTCGAGACGCGACGCGTGATACGGGAGGCTCCACTCCGTCGCCAGACGCTCGACGAACCGTGCATCGTCGGCCGACGCATCGCGCAAGCCGTGATCGAGGTGGGCGACATGGAGGGACAACTCCAGCTCGGCGGCGAGGCGCCGGAGAACATCGAGCAGAACGACGGAGTCGATTCCGCCGGAGACGGCGACGAGCACCGTGTCTCCGGGCCGAAGCATGTCGTGCCGTTCGATCGTCTCGCGAACCCGTTCCAGAAGCATGATGTCGATTGTGTCGACACGAACGTGCGAAATCAACGGTTGGCCGGGCGGCGAGGACGACGGTATCCTGCCGGCGTGATGAGGCGATGGATTCCGTGGCTCCTGATCGGCTGCATCGGTGTCAACGCCGTGGCCGCGCTTCCCGAGGCATGGTTCGGACGTGCGAGCGCGATGATCGATCTGCCGCCGGGCGGGACGCGGATCGCCGTCGGATGGGACGGCGGCGGTCCTGCGGTGACCGTCAACCGTCCCGTCGCGCCGCGGATCGCAGGGGTCGCCTCGGTCTCCTCGGTGACCCCGTTTGCGCTACGGGCGGTGTTCGTTCTGATCGCTGATCTCGTCCCATTCGTGGCTGCTGCGGCGGTCGGTACCGACGGAATCGGCATGGTCTCGACGCTGTTCTTCGGTCCGGTCCGGATCGATGCCGGGCGCTGCTGGGGTTCTGTACCGAACCGCTGGGGGACGGTCCAGCTCTCGGCTCGACCGGGACTGTCGCTGCTGTTCGGCGCGATCGAGCACGACGGTGAGGTCGAGCCGTTCGCCGGCGTGCGGCTCTTCCCGGGCGGACACGGCCTGTGGGAGATCGACCTGTCGATCGGGCGGGAAGCGGTGCGATGGGCGATTGCGGGGGTGGCGTGGTGAGCCGGGCGCTCGGCTGGATCTGTGTACTGTGCGCCTTCGCGATGAGCTGTGCCGCCGTTCCGGTGACGATCCTGTACACGAACGACATCCACCTTCGCTTCGGCCGGCTGGCATCGCTCGAGCAGCGGATCGCGGCCGAGCGCGCCGGTGACGTTCTGGTTCTGCTGTTCGATGCGGGGGACGCGTGGCAGGATTTCCGCACGCCGCTCGCTGCGGTGTGGGGCGCCGACGAGATGGTGGCGTGGATGAACCGGGTTGGCTACGACGGAATGGCGCTCGGCAACCACGACATGTACTGGGGGCGTCGGCGTCTCGAGGAATTGGCGGAGGAAGCGGCGTTTCCGATCCTGTGTGCGAACCTCGAGCCGGTCCGCGGCCAGGTACCGTTCATCCCCTCCATGCGGGTCGAGGCCGGGGGCATCTCGGTGCTGGCCATCGGTCTGATTACCGAGGAGTGGTTGCCGTACTCGGCATACCCGGCGTTGCACATCATCCCCGGCGCGAGTGCGCTACGCCGCGAGATCGATCGGAGGGCGACGCCGTCCGACCTGGTCCTCGTACTCGCCCATCTTCCGGTCGCGGATGCCACGCGGATCGCATCGGTCGTCCCGGAGATCGACGTCTTCCTGACCGGCCACTCCCATGAGGAGACGCCCGACCCGGTATCCGTCGGGGAGACATTGATCGTACAAAGCGGCGCGTTCGGGGAACGGCTTGGGCGGCTGTCGATCGACGTCGATCCGGAGACGGGGAGCCACCGCCTGATTGCAAATGAGCTCCTCGCAACGGAAAAGGCCCCGACCGAGATCGGCCGAGGCCTTGCTCAATTGCTCTGGATTGCGGCGGCCACCGCGGCGGCCGCGATCCTGATTCTCCGCTAGAAGGCGACGGCGAACGTCAGACCGTTCTCGACGACGCCGATCGTGAATCCGCGATCCTTGGCGACCGTGTAGGCGTCGTAGCCGCTGTACAGCCCCCACGCCAGGTGCGCCAG
>Ga0272441_10014368_pt1 | contig 11249 bp, 8 predicted proteins | sample SSMProp6N_FD_193582 | JGI IMG/M metagenome (GOLD analysis project Ga0272441, IMG submission 193582) | Marine sediment archaeal communities from Little Sippewissett salt marsh, Falmouth, MA, United States - SSM-Prop-6N | ecosystem: Environmental > Aquatic > Marine > Wetlands > Sediment ... | reverse complement strand
GGCGCGAGTGGACAGTATGACGACCCTGTCCTTCAACTCCGCCTGCGACAACTCGTAGGGCGAATTGCCGAAATCGAAACCTTCCGGCGGGACCCCGTTGACCTCGCCTACGCAGAGGTCGCCGATGCCCTCGGCCCGCAGTCGCAGCGCCTCGTCCGGCTCCGGGACGATGACGATCTTCGTCGCTCCGCGCGCGAACGCCACGGCCGCCGTCGTGAACGCCCGGAAGACATCTACGATCACCGCCGTGCCCCGCGCCCGCCGGGCCCCTTCGATCAGGCTCTCAATCCGGATATCCATAATACTCCATCCTGCGATCCAAGCAACTATCTCAAAACCACACTTTCGCATGTCATTGCGAGCGGAGCGAAGCAATCTCCCACCCGTAGGATTGAGATTGCTTCGTCGTTGCGCTCCTCGCAATGACATTCACCGTTTTGAGATAGTCTGTAAGCAGAGGATACAGCCCCTGCGCCCCGAGGCAACAGGAATCCCGGCTTGTAGTGACGCCGCAAGGCGTTTCTTTCGATGCACAGGCCGGTCGAGCAGGTGAGGAGGTTGCCCTCGTTCGTGAAGAGAGCTGGCTTTGCCCCCTCGGCATTGTGGGATTCACTTGATGTCCACACGTGAACATTATAAGATATTCCGATTGAGAGGGTGGGCGTTGCGTCGACCTTCGTGGGAGAAGCTGGAGAGAATTCATGTTGAGAGCCTTATCATCCTTCAAGCCGCGCGAAGCGTCAAGTGGCGTCACGCCCGTTAGTGAGCTGCGACCGGTCGCTTGCGGGATCGTCATGTGTCTCGTTTTGTCGGGGCTTTTGATGAATACGGCAGTTGCTGAGGTCCGAATGGAAACCCACATCTACAAGCGCGCAGGCGACCTGGAGATTAAGGTGGATGTCCATCGCGAGGACGACGCAAAGAAGCGTCCCGTGGTCGTCTGGATCCACGGCGGCGCGTTGATTATGGGAGGACGTGAGGGCATCAGCGGACGTGTCAAGAGGATGTTTCTCAATGCGGGTTATGCGGTCGTTTCCATCGACTATCGCCTCGCCCCCGAGACGAAGTTGCCGGCCATCATTGAAGACGTCGAAGATGCCTTCACGTGGCTCCGCCGGAAGGGGCCGGAGTTGTTTCACATGGACGCCAACAGGATTGCCGTGCTGGGCGGTTCCGCCGGCGGCTACCTGACACTCATGACGGGGCATCGCGTGAAGCCTCGTCCCACCGTGTTGGTTTCGTTCTGGGGCTACGGCGATCTGATTGGCGACTGGTACAGCACACCAAGCCCCCATCCGCGTCATCAGCGATCGAAGATGTCCGAGGAGGAAGTCCGAAAGCAGGTCAGCGGTCCGCCCATTGCGAATTCAAGGGACCGAGAAGGGAACCGCGGAGCCTTCTATCAGTTCTGCCGCCAGCGGGGAATCTGGCCCCAGGAGGTGTCCGGCTGGGACCCGCGCAGGGAAGCGACGAAGTACAGGCCGTACATGCCGGTCAACAATGTGACGCCGGACTATCCACCGACGCTCTTGATCCATGGAACGGATGACACGGATGTGCCGTACGAGCAGTCCGTAATGATGGCGGATGAATTCAAGAAGCACGGCGTCGACCACGAACTGATCACGATCGCCGGCGGAGAACACGGCCTGGCGCACGCTGATCCCAAGCGAATCGAGGCGGCCTACGAAAGGGCCTTCCAGTTCGTCCACGAACGAATGTCCCGGAAGTAAATACAGGTCCGATCTGGGCGCGCAGTCCCTCGTCTTACCGAGAGACTATCTCAGAACGGTGAATGTCTCTTTCCTGGCAATTGCAGGAACGCCCATCTGACGCTATGATCCAGAAAGGCAAGTCCGGCTCAGCTATCATGCTGCTTCGAGTCCAGGGTTCAATATGCGGGAGGCTATGACATGAGAGGTGGATCCTCCAATCAGCGTGTACGTGGGACAGGTGACAACAAGGGGCGACTCAGGACCGTCCTTCCATACGCCTTTTTGCTCCTGTTTCCGATGTGCAGTCTCGCCCGGCAAGATACGGAGCAGATTGACATTCCTGTCGTTCGGTCTCAAGCATTTCGGGTTCCGGATACGCTGACCATTCGGGTTCGGCTCACGAACATCACCCCCGCGGTGCCGACTTCCATCCGGTGGCGCTACGGCGGAGAGGGACAAGGCGGCAAGGTCTATCGCGGCGTCTTTCGGAAAGCGGGTGTCCCGGCCGATGCGCCGGTCGAAGCCCACGCGCTGGCGGTAGGCCAGTGGTCGGCGCCCGTGCCGCTTGTCTCTCTGGGCGGGCCGTTCCCGGAGAAGTTCTTCCTTACCATCACGGCGGGAAATCCGGGCAAGACGGTGGATCGAACTACCGGAAGGCGCAGCGGATTCTCGACCGACGTCACGTTCGAATTCGAGTTTCGCTTTGACAACCGGCTCCTCAAGAAGTTCACCGCGGCAGGTCCCGATGGAGGTACGGCGACGATTGTGCTCCCCCTTTATCGTCTGGTCGAAGGCGTCGAACCGGATTCGCCCGAGTTTATCGAGGAACTCACCGATGTGTTGGCTTACGCGCGTCGTCGAGCGGAGACGCTGGAGAATCTGCCCTGGGCCGATCGTCCCCTGCCCCGCAAGTACGCCATCATCAACAACGTGGGAGGCTACGGCACCGGTTCCGGCTACGGGATTCGCACGACCGACCGGGCGGTCACCCGTGCCGAGTTGCGGAGCCTTCGCCAGTTGGGCGTCAATGGTTTTCGCGGCGGGCCGGACTTTGTCCTGGAGATGCTCCGCGAAGGCGGCCCCCAGGCCCGGAAGTGGAATCGTGCGATGATTGCCCATATCATGGGATTTCCCGTCGAGAGGTATCGCTCGGGGCGCAATGAAGACCCTCAGGCCGGATGCCCGTTTGGCGAGAACGTTCCCGCCGATAGGCAACGGCTCGTGAAGGAATCGCTCGAAGCTGTCCTGTCACTGCCCGTCGAGGAAGTCTGGGGACTGACGGTCGATGAGATCGGAACGGTGATCGATCAGTCTCGTGAGAAGAAGGCCCACTTGTCCGTTTGCCCTCGCTGCATCCGAGGATTTCAGGATTGGCTCAAGGGCAGAGGGCTTTCGCCGTCGGATTTTGGGGCGTCAGACTGGTCAGGCGTTCGTCCCCTGAATGTCTGGGACGCGGAGAGTGGCAGGCCCTGGCTGCGTGACTCCGGCCTGGCGCTGGCGGCGTACTACACGCGAGATTTCAACAACTACGTCACGGCGATGATGTTCGCCGACCTTAAGAGAGCATTCACCCGGGCCAACGAAGCGAAACGCGCCGCGCTGGCTCGTGGCGGGGACGCGGATAGTCCTCACGCGCGACAGCCTTGGGTCTATTCCTATGCGCTTCGCGGAAATACGTTTCTCATGAAGGGACATAGCCTCGACTTCTTCGACTTCTATCGCCTCGCCGACAACGCGATCGTGTACGAGACCTCGAACCGCGGGCCTCGCATCTGGAGCTGGGACAGCTATCTCTGTGACGTACAACGTGTGGTGGCTGCGAAGATGCATCTCGCCCGGGGGATCTACATCAAGCCCCACCGCGGCGCGCCCGTGCAGCGAATGCTCTCTGCGGTCAGCCGGGGCAATACGATGCTCTACTGGTACACGTATGGCCCGGACTACAAGAAGGGAGACAGCTTCTCTCAGGACCCGGAGGCGCTGCAATTAGCCAGCAAGGCCGCACACCTGCTCGGCCTGGCGGAAGAGGCCCTGTACGGGTCCCGCTGGGCGATCCCGGCCGAGGTGGCCGTGGTCAAGCCCGAGACCACGCAGCGGTGGATGAACCTCAGCGACAATCCACCTCATCTGGTCGCGGCCTGGGAGAACGCCAAGTGGGTCTATTCCGCGCTTCAACACGCTCATATTCCCGTCGATCCGATCGACGAGGGCATCCTGGCGGATGAAGACCTTGCTCGATACAAGGTCATTTATGTCAGCGGATCGCACATCACGAACGAGGCCGCGCGGGGGTTGGTGAGATACGTTCGGAACGGCGGAACCCTTTACACCAGTGGATGGGGGCTGGCCCGTGACGAGGCCAACCAGCCGCTGACGACCCTGCAACCCGCCCTCGGGCTCGACAGTCGCGCTGAGCCGGAAATGTGGTACCGCGTCAGTCTGTACGGCGCCACCAGTATCGAGTCCTTCGATGAGCCGGGCAATCGGCTGGCTGCCGTTCCGCGTGGGGCACGAATCACAGGCGGCGATACGATCCAATGCTCTTTTGCGCCGGTGGTCGGCCGCGAAGTGCTCCGACCCGAAGGCGATGCGGAGATACTCGCGCGTTTCGCCGACGGCACCGCCGCCATGACCTGCCACAACTACGGCAAGGGGCAGGTGTACGTCGTTGGGTTCTTCCCCGGGCTGGAATACAGCGCTGCCGTTCGTCGTCTCGATTTCAACATGCGTCGCGATTTCGATCCGGCGATCCGCCAGGTGGTAGCCGCACCGGCACTGGCGTTGACTCATCCCGTTGTCGAGCCTTCCGACCCGCTGGTGGAGGGCGTGCTCCTGAAAAACGACGGAAACGGGATGCGGGTCGTGACTCTGGCCAACTGGGCGTACGGCGTGGCCGCGCTCAAAGAGGATGCCTCAGGGAGTCGCTCCGCCGTTGTCAAGCACCTGTCGCTGAACGGCCTTCAAGTCAGAATCCGAGCCACAGAAGACACGAAGCAGGTCGTTTCCTGCATGCTCCAGAAGAACGTACGGTTTACGAAGTCAACCGACTCGATTATCGTGGAGTTGCCCAGACTCGAAGAAGGGGACGTGCTCGTGCTGCGAGGGCAACTTTGAAAGGAGCAGTTGTGGATTTCAGCGATTCCAGTATCCAGGGAATGAAGAAGGTCGTTCTGCTGCCTGTGGTCCTGTTTGGACTCGGCTGTTGCGGAACGTGGTGCGATGCGAAGGCAGTTGACGGTACTGCGACCGGGCAGCGGCACCGGGTGATTATCTCCACCGACGTGGGCGGCACCGATCCCGACGATTTTCAGTCGATGGTCCATCTGCTGGTCTATGCGGACCGCTTCGACATCGAGGGGCTGATCTCCTCGCCGTATGGGCCCGGCCGCAAGAAGCACATTCTCCAGGTCATCGACCTTTACGAGCGCGACTACGCCAGCCTCAAGACCTACTCCGACCGATACCCCGCTCCGGATGCTCTGCGGGCGATCACGAAACAAGGTGCCTTCGAGGGCTCGGGTTCCGAAGGATTGCGCTCGTCGACGGAAGGGTCCGACTGGATCGTTCGCTGTGCACGGCGCGACGATCCCCGTCCGCTCTGGGTCCTGGTGTGGGGCGGGATCGACGACCTCGCCCAGGCACTGCACGATGCGCCGGACATCCTTCCGAAACTCCGCGTGTACTTCATCGGCGGGCCGAACAAGAAGTGGAGCGTCGATGCCTATCTGTACATCGTGACGCACCATCCGCAACTGTGGATCATCGAGGCCAACGCCACCTATCGCGGCTGGTTCGTCGGCGGCAACCAGCAGGGCGAATGGGGCAACAAGGCGTTCGTCGCCACCCACATCGCGGGCCACGGCGCCTTGGGCGAGTTCTTCGCGACGCTGCTGGGCGGCACGATCAAGATGGGCGACTCGCCCTCCGTCGGCTACCTCCTGTACGGCACGCCGGAAGACCCGTCGCAGCCGAGTTGGGGTGGCCGATTCGTCCGAGCCTGGGACCGGCCGTACAAAGTCTTCCGTCGCCTCACCGCCGAGGACGACCGAATCGAGCAATTCGGCGTCTTCGAACTGGCCCTGCCCCTCGGCGACCATCCGCCGGAACGACCTTCGGCCACCCTGCCGATCGAGAACCAGTCGCTGACCGGCTCCGTGGGCGCTGATGGCCTGATGCACTTTCGCTTCTCCCCAAAGAACGCCAAAACCTACACCTACAAGATCCAAAGCAACATCCCAACCCTCAACGGAAGAACCGGCGCCCTGACCTCCTACCGCCCACCCCCAGAGGCCGCCCAGCACCCCTCGCCACGCCTACCCAACTGGTGGACGGACGACCCCTCCCCCGAGTCGGCAGAAGGCCCCCACATCGGCGCCCGAACCGTAAGCCAGTGGCGCCAAGCCTTCCTCCAAGACTTCGCCACCCGCCTGGACTGTTGCACGAAACCGAATGTGAAAGGTGTAGGAATAAGCCTCGGAATGCTAACAGGCATCGGCAACGCCCCTCAATAAATGCCCGTCAACGGAGAACTGCCATGTTAGACAAGCCGCTCGATCAGATGAATAAAGCTCACATTGAGGCTCTGATCGCCGATAAGGTCGTTGAAGCAAAACGTCTTGACTACAAAGAGAGCCTCCCAGGAGACACAGATAGGGATAAGAACCGGTTCGTTGAAGATATCTGTTCGTTTGCCAATGCTGCCGGAGGTGACATTTTCTTTGGGCTAAGAGATAAAAGAGATGCAGGAGGGGAAAAGACCGGTGCTCCTGAGTACGTGGGACTCAAGGAATTCAACCTTGATCAGGAGAAGCTCAGGTTGGAGCACATTATCCTCAATAAGGTCGAACCGAGGATAACTGGCATCCAATTTCAGTTAGTCAAGGGCTTTGAGAATGGGCCTGCCCTTATCATGCGGGTACCGAGAAGCTATAATGCTCCCCACATGACTAAACACGATGGCCGGTTCCGTTCGCGAACTGATTCGGGCAACTACGCGATGGACGTTCAGGAGATCCGCAGGGCGTTCATAGCTTCAGAAACGCTGCCGGAACAGGTCAGGCGATTTCGTGCGGATAGATTGGGCAAGATTATGGCGGATGAGACGCCAGTCTCTTTGGGTCGCGCGCCAAAGATCGTTCTCCACCTTGTTCCGATATCCTCTTTCTCGCAGAGACAAACCTATGACGTGACTTCCGTCGCGCAGGGAAGCTTGGTTCTGACACCGATGGGCGATCCCTCCGGAGGTTCGAGCCAGGTCCGTTACAACCTCGATGGCTTGTTGAGCTTCAGCCAGCCTCGAAGTGCAAGGGCTTGCATGTACACGCAGTTGTACAGGGACGGGCGGATCGAAGCGGTTGATGCACTTCTTATTCAGGCGAGCGGTGATCAGAAGGCGTTTGGTGCAGGCTTTGAGGCATACATCGTGGATGGGACAGCAAAGTACCTGGCCATACAGAAAACCCTCGGCGTTGACCTTCCGGTTATCGTCATGCTGAGTTTCCTCGGAGTAGGTGGGTACATAATCGGAGGTATCAGTAGTCAATACTCACGACGCGGCGAAGATGGAATTGACAGGGATAATGTCATCGTAGATGAGGTAGTTGTTCAGGACTTTGGCTGCGCCACCGAACAAGTCATGCGTCCCGCTTTCGATGTTGTGTGGATGGCCTGCGGCTGGCCCGGGTCAAAGAATTACGATGGAGAGGGCAACTGGAAACCGCCTCGGTAGAGAGGAAGGGGCGAGTCTACACATGGTACCGACGCCAGTAGTCTGCGATCAGACGTGATTCGCTGGGAGGGTTTGTCTCGGTAGTCCTTGAACCTTCTCATCCATTCGGGCCAGTCGAAAGGTAGGCAGCCGCCGGCTTTGGTCCAGGGGCCGCCGGTGTTGAACTGGCGATCCCACTTGAAGGTCCATCGGGCCTCATTCATGTCGCCTTGGGCTCCCGCGCTGACGCCGGCTTCTTTCTGCGTGGTCGCTTCGGGGGCAGGGAGACGAGCCGCTCGGGATGTTGTTGTTCCCTCTCTCGCAGGTCGGCGACGATGGCTCGCAGGTCGTAATTGAATCGTTTCGCGTGCTCTTGTCGGATCAGTCGGATCTCCTCGACAATCGGATCTGAGGTCATAGTCAATCCTCCGCGTACGCGCTCCCCAAACGCCATCGGTCCCGGAGTAGCCGTCGTTGGCTGGCAGGGCGGTCGTCAGTAATCCTTGAAGCTTCTCATCCACTCGGGCCAGTCGGCGGGCGTGCAGCCGCCGGCGGTGGTCCAGGGGCCGCTGGTGTTGTACTCGCGGTGCCACTTGAAGACCCACAACTCCTTGAGCCCGATCTTCCTGGCGGAGAAGTCCAGAAACAGGCCGTTGACGAAGCCGTCGTGGCGGTTCAGGCAGAAACGCACCATACGCCCGTCTCCGCCTGCGTTCCAGGCCTGGCCGTCATATTCCGGAGGCGCGTCTACGGCGTCCACCACGCCGTTGTATCGCTGGGCCCCGAGGAACAAGGGCACGTACGCGGCTCCCGCCACGCTCGGCCCGCGCCAGTACCAGGAGGCCGACCCGCGCGGCTCCCGGCCCGACTGGATATTCACACAATACCCGTTGATTCCATAGCTGCCCTTCACGGGCTTGACCCAGTGACCCTGGTTCATGTAGCCCCAGGCCATGGTCACGCCGACGTCGGTTCCCTCGGCTCCCGCACTGACACCGTTCTCATCGACCCACGGCTTCGTGGCGTTTGGACAGCAGGTGAATTCATCGTCCCATTTGTAGTAGTCCCCGAGCGCGCTGACCCACCGATTCGCCTGGGGCTGGGCCGTGTGCCCCTCCATGAATCGGCCGTCGTTGTCTTCGGCATACATGGCAAAGAACAGGCTCCACTGCTTGAGCCGGTTCAGGCAGGAGACGGACAACGCCTGTTTCTTGACCCGCTGCAAGGTCGGCATCAATATGGCCATCAACAAGGCAATGATGGCGATGACCACCAGCAGCTCAATCAGCGTAAAACCACGTCGCCTGCCCATGATTCTTTCCCCTTCTCTTTCTCTTTCAAAGAGAAACAACGAGTTTCGGTGGGATATACGTTCATCCTGATTATAACGCCATCGGCCGGGCCAATGCAAGTCTTATCGGCGACGGGACACCGCGTCAGTCGCTCGCCGATTCGAGGAGGACCACGCGAAATCCGCGTCCCACGCTGCGAAAGGTCGGCGCGATACTGTGACGGCTTGCGGAGCGGCATGCTCTCGGATGGCGAACCCACGAGGCGCCTCGAAGGACGCGGTGTCCCCCCGATGGAGGTCCCTTGGGATCGAAGCCCTCGCCGTGCAGGTAATACTCGTAGTCGTACCAGTCGCTGCACCACTCGCAGGCGTTGCCGTGCATGTCATAGAGACCCCATGCGTTAGGTTTGAAGCTGCCGACGGGGGCGGTAGTGGCGTGGCCGTCATCCCACGGGCTTATGTCGATTGTCATATCCCGATAGCTGTTGATCCATCGCTGGGTGGCCTCGTCGGCCATGTTCGCATAGTCTTTGCCATCCTGCATGGTGTCCCCCCAGCAGAAGGCCGTCTCGCCGCCGGCGCGGCAGGCGTACTCCCACTGGGCCTCTGTGGGGAGCACGTAGCGGCGTTGCTCCATCCTGCTCAGCCACTCGCAGAACGCCGTCGCGTCGAACCAACTGACCTGCACCACGGGATGATCGTCCGTCTGATCGATTCCCGCCGACTGCCAGTTCAGGCCTTTTACCCAGGCCCATCCGCCCTTGGTCATGCCGCCGCCGGTGCCCCGCACGTCGGCCGTGGTCTTGTAGCCGGTTTGCTCGATAAACCGCCTGAACTGCCCACGTGTCACTTCCTTCCGGCCCATCCAGAAGCCTTCGCTGATCCGCACCCAATGGAGTGGCTGTTCGTGGGCGTAGTCCCCCGGTCCGCCGCCGTATTTCGCCGCGATCTCCTCGCGGGACATGGTGCCCATGAAGAACTCACCCGGCTCGATATAGACCAACTCCATGCCGACGGGGTTTGAGATAGTCCGCTGCGCAGAGGGGGCGAGATTCTCTCGCTGGGCCGTTCGGGAGAGGTGGGAAGCTTGAGATTCTGCGGGCGGGTCCTCTGGAGATGAGGTAGGAGCAGGTTGCGTCGCACTTGAAACGAGGCCAGACAGGACAATGCACAGGGCCAACGCCGTAACGACCGGATTGCTGATCCTCATCACATGTGCCTCCAAGAGAAGAGAAACAGTGGCATTGCGAGATTCCGATGTCTCTTCCAGTCTACCATCATGCCGATTGCCTATCAACCGGGCAGGCGAACAATCACAGGGGAGGTGACACTTCAATAAGGCGGTCTTGGAGAAAAACCTCGATTGTTCTGCGTGATTCAGATAGATTCATTGAGGAATGATGGTTTCTTGCGTGTCTCAATGGAAAATATCGATCCGCAGTCGAAAGGATGTCGTGTCATGTCAACAGCAGGTCGTGGGTGGTCGCGTTGTATTGCAGTTGCCATCCTGATCGGATTTGCCCCTTGGGTGACGCATAGCCAGGCGGCCGAGGACCCGGTGGCACAGCGCCAGGAGCAGCTTCTCGACAACCTGCAGCACATCCTCGTCCCCCATCTGGACTCAGACTTTGGTCCCGCGAGGCGCTACTTGAGTCCACGACCGTGGCGCAGCGCGTTGGCCAGGCACACGGCCGGCATGCTCATGGGCGCCGCCGACCGCGAGGCAGCGACATGGTTCCTGGATGAAAAGAACCTCATCGTCGGGGAATGGGAAATCCTGATGTTGCTGCGGTCCTATCACGCTTTGAAGGACGTTGCGTATTTCCAGTCGAGCGGCGCCAGGCAGGCCGTCGAGGCGTACCTTCGCCGTTCGTGGCAGCAGACGCGGACCGAGGGCGCCAGGGTGAACTGGAAACTGGATGGATACTGGGGTTCGGAGAATCACAAGATCGTGCAGTTCTCGAACCGGCTGCTTCTCGAAGAGTTCGCTGCCGGCGCCGATGATATGGACATCCGCGACCAGGCCTCTCGGCAGATCGTCCTGTGGTGTCGCGAGAAGGCACTGCGAGGGTACACGGAGTACGCCTCGCCCCACTACACGGAACGGACACTCGTGCCGCTGCTCAACGTCTATGACTACGCTCAGGACACGAAGGACACACTGCGCCGGTGGTCCGGGATGGCGATCGATCAGTTGCTCGCGGAGTACGCGCTGCTCAGTATCAACGGCTTTCGCGGCGGGGCCATACGACGCTGCTACCAGAGTGACATCCCGGGCTATCCCAACGCCGAGCTGAACAACGCTACGTTCGATGCGATGGTCACAGCGGGCTACATCTTTTTCGACAACACCGACCTGCTCCCCATCACATACCACCCGAGCGACCAATCCATCATCTACACGTTTGCCGCGACAACGACGTACCGAGCGACGGACATTCATCGAGCGCTGGCGGACCCAGCCCGTCGGGGAACGGTATGCTTCAGGAGCGCGAGGCGGTGGGACCACGAGGGCTCGCAACCCCAGGCCCCGGAC